>Ga0081538_10004674_pt1 | contig 12550 bp, 14 predicted proteins | sample TabmetS5T2R1_FD_71022 | JGI IMG/M metagenome (GOLD analysis project Ga0081538, IMG submission 71022) | Tabebuia heterophylla rhizosphere microbial communities from the University of Puerto Rico - S5T2R1 | ecosystem: Host-associated > Plants > Roots > Rhizosphere ...
CAAAAGTGTTTTGCCCCCGTTGCGGTTGGCTTGAGAGCGAACTGCCCGCTCGTCGGGTTCTCGCTGCGGCGTGGCTCGAAACAGGCGCGAGCAATCGACTCTCATCAGGAGTGCCCGCCGTGGCATCACCACTGGCTGAGCCACGAGGAGGGCTTCGTGTTCATCATCGGGATCGACCCCCACAAGAGTTCCCACACCGCAGCGGTAGTCGACCGCACCGAAACCGTGATCGGCGAGCTGCGAGTCGGTGCGGATCGACGGCAACGAGACCAGCTGCTGCGCTTCGCCGCCAGCTTCACGCCCCGCACGTGGGCCATCGAGTCGGCATCCGGGCTGGGCGCGTTGCTCGCCCAACAACTGGTCGCCGCCGGCGAGACCGTGCTCGATGTCCCGCCGACGTTGTCGGCCCGGGTCCGGCTCCTCGATTCTGGCTGCACCGACAAGACCGATCCCCATGACGCCCGAGCCGCCGCGATCGTGGCGCTACGTCACAGCCGGCTGCGTCAGGTCAGCGCGGTGGATCACACCGCAGTGCTGCGGCTACTGGCGGATCGGCACCATGACCTCACTGGGCTTCGCACCCAGGCGATCTGCCGGCTCCATGCCCTGCTCTGCGGCTTGACGCCAGGAGGTGCCGGCCGCCTGTTGTCGGCTCCCAAAGCCGGGCGGATCCTGCGCGGTGTCCAGCCCACGGGACCGGTCGAGATCGAACGCAAACGGATCGCGCTCGAGCTGCTGGGCGATGTGCGCCGGTTCGACAACCAACTCGTCGCCGTGAAGGAACGCATCATGGAGGCCGTTGTCGCGTCAGGCACGACGGTCACCGACGTCCATGGCATCGGCCCGCTCGGTGCCGCGATCATCTTGGGCCACACCGGTGACATCGCCCGGTTCCCGACCAGCGGCCACTTCGCCCGCTACACCGGCACCGCCCCGATCGCCGCATCGAGCGGGCCAACCCAACGGCACCGGCTCAACCCGCGTGGCAACCGGCAGCTCAATCGGGCGCTGCACGTCGCCGCAGTGACCCAGGTACGCAACGACACCCCCGGACGTGCCTACTACCAGCACAAGCTCGACGAGGGTAAGAGCCGCAAGGAAGCGCTGCGGGCCCTCAAGCGCCAGATCGCCAAGACCGTTTACCGGCACCTAGCCGCAGACGCCCATCGCTGAAACGCGGTAGGCCCGGGAGGGCAAGAGGGACGACTCGTAGTCCAGCGTGACCGGCCTTGCACCCTGAAGCCGGCTCTTCGGACAAGCCACTCCCGGACCCGACAACGACCCTACGCCTCCGCCAATGGGCCGCTTCGCCGCGCCCACGAACAACGCCATTGACACAAACAGGCTTCGCTCAGGAGCGCTTATGCGCCGCGGGCCTGCCGCGTACGGTGGGCCATCATGGACGACGAGGCGCGACGAGCGTTCGCGGTTCCACCCGCCAGCGGTGAGTTCGACGGGATCGATCTCGCACTGCTCGACCCGTCGGACCCGGACGAGCGCCGGATGCTGATCATCGCCGAGCATCGCGCGACCGTCCTGGCGGGACGCCGGGAGATTCACGTGCCCGAGCCATCATCGCTGCCCATGGCATCAGGGGGCCGCGTAGCTGCTGGTCAGGGCGTTGCTGTCACGCTTGCCTCGTGACGTGCAACCGCCCGCCCGAGCGCGAGGGGACGGCGCGTCGCAACGTCACTGTCACCATTTGGTGACATGAGCGGCGCAGGATGGAGACTGGGGCCGGAGCCGGCACGTCTCGATGGGTTGCGTACCGATCGACCCCGGCTCGGCTCCGGCCTCGGACCAAAGCGCGTTTTCTAGCCGTCGACCATCGCATCGAACGCCGCCGCACCAGCGGCCCCCTACTGGTCGAGCACGTGCGCGTTGGTGCTCATGAACATCTGCGGCGAGTGGCCCAGCCGGACGGCGACCTCGTGCGGCGGCCGCCCGGCGTTCAGCAGCAGGGTGGCGTGCGTGTGGCGGACGCCGTGGAACCGGATCACCGGCACCTTGGCGCGTCCCACCGCCGACCTCAACGCTGTAGCGCGACGGTTCGCTGGCAGCGGCCCGCCGAGCTCGTCGGTCACCACGTAGCACAAGAGGCGAGCGGCTTGACCGGCGGCGACTGGGCGACCTGGCCGTGGCAATTGTTGGAGCTGCTACGGGTATCTCGAGTCTTGTCATGCGCACGTCGAGGGCTGTTTTCTCCAGCCTTTCGGGGGTAGTGCCACGCCGTGTCCGACGTGAACGATCCGGCGGGTGAGCGGGCCGATCCCGGCGACGAGTCAGTCAGCGAGTTGGTACAACGGGCTTCCCGGCAGACCGCGGAGCTGATCCGACAGGAGTTCCGGCTCGCCCAAGCCGAACTGAAGGACAAGGGTCAAAGGATCGGAGTGGGCGCTGGCCTGGTGGGCGCCGGGGGCCTGGTCGCGTTCTACGGTGGCGCGGTCCTGGTCGCTGCCGCCGTGTTGGGCCTGGCTACGGCGCTGGAGCCGTGGCTCGCCGCACTAATCGTCGGGGCCACGCTCGCCGTCATCGGGGGGATCCTGGCGCTCGTGGGCCGGAGGAAAGCCACCGAAGCCCTCCCGCCTACACCGGAGGAGGCGATGACGAGCGTCCACGACGATCTCCAGCACATCAAGGAGCAGGCACGCCGATGAGCAGCAGAGATCCCGATCCCGGAGACGCGCCGGTACCCACGCAGCCAGAGCCTTCGGACAAGGAAGCGATCCAGGAGGAGATCGAACATACCCGCGAGGACCTCGGAGAAACGATTAGCGCGCTCTCCGCCAAGACCGATGTCAAGGCGCAGGCGTCAGCTAAAGCCGATGAGCTCAAGCAACGAGCCCAGGACACGGGCGACCAGGTGAAGCAGCGCGCAAACGACGTGACGGAGCGCGTGAAACGACGCCCGGCACCGGTCATCGTGGGTGGTATCGCCGTGCTGGTGATCCTCGGCATGGTTCGCCGGCGCCGGCGCCGGCGAGGCGATTGAGGCGCGCTCGATCGCTTGACGTCGCCGGCCCATCGGGCAGTACCGCGGTCACCCGAGCCATAGGGCGCGGGGTGTCGAGCGATGGCGCAGGCGGCGACCTACGGGCGGGTGGACGCCAGCGCCTCGGGGTAGTTGCCCCGCACCTGCTGCCAAGCGCCCGCAGCGGTCCGCTGGGCGACCAAGCGGATCAGTCCCACAGCGGCACCGCTCACCACCGCCCAGAGGATCGCGTCCCGCCACGCTACGTCCTCATGGGCGGGGTTCCCCGGCGGCTCGGAGCCGACGACCTGACGCCACGCCCGCTCTACAAGCGGCCTCGTCACCGCCACCGCACCGACTGCGGTGCCGGTGGCCACCGCTTTCCACAGCCTGTCTTCGTCCAACACAACCTCCTCATCCCGGTCACAACCGCGGTACCCGTTCGAGTACGGCGTCGTACACCAAACTCCCAGCGGTGCCGCTACGACATCCCGGGTGCGTCTACGGGCTTCAGGGCCCGCTGCCTAGCTTCTTTGTGTCGCGGTGCTCGAGGAAGGGTTCCTCGTCGGGCGGCAACCCGCCTTCGATTTGGCGTCCGCGTTCGAGTTCGGCATTGAGCTCTGCGCCCAACAGCACCCCCAGGTTCGTGATCCACAGCCAAACGAGGAAGATGATCACCCCGGCAAGCGCTCCGTAGGTCTGGTTGTACGAGCTGAAGTTGGCCAGGTAGATCGTGAATCCCACCGACCCGGCGACCCAGACCACGATGGCCAGCACGGCCCCGGGGGTCAGCCAACGAAAGCCGGGGTGGCGCACGTTGGGAGCAGTCCAGTAGAGCAAGGCCAGCAGCAGTCCAACCAGCACGATCGCCACCGGCCATTTCGCCCAGGTCCACACCGTGACTGCGGTATCGCCAAGGCCCAGCAGATCGCCCACCTGGCTCGCAAGGTCACCGGTCACGACCACGGCCAGCGTCGCTGCCACCAACGTGATCGCGAGAACCACCGTCATCCCCAGACGTACCGGGAGCTTCTTCCAGATGGGCCGACCCTCGTCCACCTCGTAGATCACGTTGGCAGCCCGCATGAACGCCGCGATGTAGCCGGATGCCGACCACAGCGCACCGGCCAGGCTGACGATGAACAGCACGCCCGCGGCGCCCTGGCTGCGCTGCAGGTTCTCGACCGCGGCGATCACCGTATCCCGGGCAGCGCCTGGTGTTAGCTCGCGAAGGTTGTCGATCAGGGGTCGCGTCGCCGAATCACCGAACAGGCCCAGGATCGACAAAACCGCGAGCAGCATGGGAAAGATCGACAGGAGGGCGTAGTACGTGAGGCCGGCGCCGAGGTCGCTGAGGTTGTCACGCTTGGTCTCGCGCACTGTCCGGCCAAGGATGCCGATCCACGATCGGGCCGTCAGCTCTCCCGGACTGGCGGGGACCCGCTCTTCATCGACGTGGACTGCCGGGTGGTTCATAGCGAGGTGATGCCCACCTGCTATCCCGGCGGGTACAGGCGAAACCGCCGATCAGAGCCTGACGGTCGACCGGTACGACGCCACGACACCGCTACCGTCGAGGACCCGAAGCTCGGCAGGCGTTCCTCGTTGACGCTCGTGACGAGTGCTGGCGGCCGCGAATCGGGTGAAACGAGACGTCAAGCAGGACAAAGTTCCGCTGCCCGCTGGCGGGGTCCTATTCTTCGGGCTCCTCGCACCGCTACCTGGCGGGGAGGATCTCGTCGTGCGGGTACGGGAGTCACACTGTCGGTCACCACCTCCGGTACGCCGCCGACGCGGCTAGCCACCACCGGCGTGCCGCTGGCCATCGCCTCCCGCACCCCCAGCCCGAGCAAGTCGGAGCTGCCCACCTGGCGGCCGTAGCACGTGACATCGACCGAAGGCAGGGCGAACACCACTGCCCGCCGGTGCAGCACCGGCGGTTCCTCCTCGGTCACCGCCCCGGCGAAGCGGACCGCCGAGTCCGGGCGAGCGCCCGCAGGAGGTCCGGGTACTCCCGTCCTGGCGGCCGACGGTCGTGCCCGCCCGTACCGGCGATGGTCAGCTCCGCGCCTTGGGGAGGGCGCGCAGGAGCCGGTCGACGCCCATGTGTGGTGTCAGCGACCCACGAACAGCACCCCCGGCGCGAGGCGCGGCCGCATCCGAGCGGAACCGCGCCCGGTCGGCTCCGCCGTACACCATCCGGGTCCGCGCGGGCGGCGACCCCCAACGTGGCGGCCGAGAACCGGGAGGCGAGGAGGAAGCGGCTGAACCGTCGTGACCACCGCCGGGACGCGTCACCGCCGAGGCCATGGGCGGTGGTCACCTACCGGCCGGTCCCGCAGTGCGGCTGCCGCCGCCAGCCGGCTCGGAATGCTCCTCGCGTGATGCCTGTGGATGATGTCGGCCCGTCGTACCGCCCCAACCACGGGCCAGTGGCTGTGCGGGATGGCCGCGCACGCCGGACCACCGGCCGGAGCATCCGCACCTCCACGCCCGACCTGTACCGCCCGAACTCGGGATGGCGGCCGAAGGTGACGAGCTCGACATCGATGCCGTCCTCGGCGGCGAGGGCCCGCGCCAACTCGAGCGGATCGTTCGCCGCCGCCGAGGCCTCCGGCCCCGGAGACCGTCGCTACGTGCACAACCCGCATGCTCGTCGCCTCCCACCTCCCGTTGAGCTCACCGGACCAGCCGACCGGCGGCAACCTCAAGTACCACCTCCGTCTCTCGGAGCTGGCTCCCCGCCACGCCTCCCGGATCGACCTGGTGTCCATGCCGGCGAGCCAGGCGCGACGAAGCGATCGCGCTCGCCGGGGTCCTCGAACGCGATGACCGCCCAGGCGTGGTCCTTCCCGGCTCGTCGGAGGCCCTCGACCCGGTGGTTGCCGTCCTCCAGCACCAGCTGGCCGTCGCGGTGGGAGACGATCACCGGCGGGGGGTCCCACCGGTCCTCGATGCGTTCCGCCATGTCCTCGACGTCGTCGCGCCAGTAGTCCTCGTCCACGGGGCACAGCACCGGGTCGTCGGGCGGGCCAGCCAATCGCTGGAGCTGATCCACCGGCAACAGCACCGGACCGAGCCACCAGCAGGGTCGCTCCGAGAGCCGCGCGGCCAGCGGGGCGTTGTCGCTGCCCGGGCTGGCGAGGAAGCGGGCCACCCAGGCGTCAAGCTCGCCACGCTCCGCCGCCTCTCGCGCGGCGTCCAGGGAATACTCGTGATCGTCGCTCATGGCGCAGGTCCTACCCGCCGGGCTCACTCGCGAGCCTGGCGGGTCGTCCGCGCCAGTCAGCCATCCGGCGCGAGTCCGAGGAGATGGCTGGCGTCGTTGAACGCGTGCAGCGTCCACCGGCCAAGCGACGCGTCGTGCTCCCACTCAGTGAGCCCGGTGTTCGTGGGCCGCAGCCGGGCGCCGGCACCGGCGTAGGGGATGCCGAGGAGCACCCGCATCGACACCATGATCACCCCGGCGTGGCACACGGCCACCACCGTCTGGCCCGCGTAGTCCCGTGCCACCCGCTCGAGCGTCCGCTGCACCCGCTCGTGGAAGCCGTTCCAGCTCTCTCCTGACGGCGCGAACGCACGATCGGGCTCGGCCTCCATGTCAAACGACCCGTAGCGGGCGGCGTACTCGCTCCAGGTCAGGCCGTCAGCCTCACCGGTGTGGAGCTCGCACAGATCGCAGTCCCGGCCGGAGATCTCGAGCCCGAGCCCGGGGGCGATGATCGACGCCGTCTCGATGGCGCGGGGCAGAACGCTGGCCAGCAGCACATCGGCCCGCACCCGGCGGGATCCGGCGAGGTGGTCTCGCAGGACTTCGGCCTGTGCACGGCCATGCGGCGTCAGCCCGATGCAGCCCGTTTGCCCCCCGACAACCCCATGGAGACCGGCATGAGCATCACCATGGCGAACCAGGATCAGGCGCACGCCACCACGCTAGGTGGAATCGCGCCTTTGGCGGGTTGGCCGTTCAAAATGCCCAGGGGACAGCGCGTCACCTCGAAGGGCCTCCGCCAACTCCGGGCTCTAGCCTCGATCCACCGACGACGTAGGCGTCTGCGCAGTGGTGCATCCGCGGAAAAGGCCTCCCTGGACTGGGACGACTGTCAACGGCGGTCGAATCTTGAGCCCTGGCGACGGTTGAAATTGACCCCGTCGCCGGTTCGTGGTCACGCTGCGTCGTCGGTGGGCACCCTCCCGAGGTCGCGGTCTTTGAGCCGGTAGCTGTGGCCTTTGAGGCTGACGACCTCGGCGTGGTGGACGAGGCGGTCGATCATGGCGGCGGCCACGACGGCGTCGCCGAAGGTCTCGCCCCAGCGCCCGAAGGGCTTGTTGGAGGTGACGATGACGCTGGCGCGCTCGTAGCGGGCCGAGACGAGCTGGAAGAACAGGTTGGCGGCGTCAGCTTCGAAGGGGATGTAGCCGACTTCGTCGATGATGATGAGCGGGTAGCGCCCGAGCCGGGTGAGTTCCTTGTGGAGTCGCCCGGCGGCGTGGGCTTGGGCGAGGCGATCGACCCACTCTGCCGCGGTGGCGAACAGCAGCCGGTGGCCGGCCTGGCAGGCCCGGCGGCTATTGCAGGGCCACGAGAACCGGGATCAGGGTTCGTCCGTGGCTCAGGGGATTCAGAGCTTTCCCGAGGATGGCTCCCAACGACTTGCGGCGATCCGACGCCTTCATCGCGTGGCCCGGCGACGGCGACGTTGTGAGCAGATCCCCGGCGCCGATGGGTGCGTAGTCGGCGTCGGCTTGGCAATACACCCTCCCGGTCAGAGCCACCGGAACGTGGTCATGGTGTCGTTGGTCGGCAGCCATGACGATGCCCGCGCGCAGGTCACCGGCCCCGGAGACAACCCCTGCCACCCGGTTGTCGTACGGCTCGGTGCACGGGCGCAAACGTTCCCCGCTGTCAATGACCAGGACCTGGCCAGGATGTACGTCCCCGAGATCGTCGACCGCAAACCTCTCGGCGCAGTCCGCGCCAGTCAGGAGGATGTCGCCCGCGACTCTCAGGTTGCCGCGGTCGTCCAGGATCAGCTCGTCCCTCGACTGGTCCTCGTTGCGGATGACCAGGCTTCGTCCCCCGGCCCCGTCCTGGTCGTTCGTGGCCCGGATGCTGTACCACTGCGTCCCGTTGCCCCTGGAACGCAGCGACAGCCGCGGGCTGCCACCACGCTCCAAGCGGACGTCACCGGGAGCGAAGATGTCGCCGGCGCCGTCGACGATGAGCACGTCCCGCCCCGTGTCCTCGTTCCGGATGACGAGCTTTCGCCCTCCGGCGCTGTCCCGGTCGTTCGTGGCGCGGATGCTGTACCACTGCGTCCCGTTGCCTCTCGAACGCAGCGACAGCCGCGGGCTTCCATTCCGCTCCAAATGGACGTTGCCCTGAATCTGGAGCTCCGCATGCTCGGGAACGGTTGTCCCGATGCCGACCGCGGTGGAGGACAGGGCGAGAGGGCTGGCTGCACCCTCTCCGTCCTTGACGAGTTGTGCCTCGCCCGCAGTCAGTGACTTGTCGACTTCCAATGGCAATGCCATAAGCTCCTCCTAAGCTCTCGATGAGATTCCTTGGTCATTGGAGCGGTGCCAACACCGCCTGAACGTATTCCGGCCTACAACGCCCGCCTGGTAGTGGCGTCGACAATTGGAAAGCTTCTGGAGCAGATTTTCCATACGTAGATCCACCGTGTGTCCTTGCATTTCGTTCGAGTCGTCGGCTAGGGAAGCCGCAGACTCTCTGGAGGTTCTTTCGGGGCGTAGGCTTCCAGGAAGATGCCTTTGACGATGTCGTCGTCACCGCTCTCCTGTAGTTCGTCACCACGGAAGTCGAGCGTGAGGGTCCTGTCTCGAGCGCCGTCTTCGTTGTCCCAGATGGTCAACGTCGCAGTTCCGAGTCCAGCGTCTTCGTAGTCGGTGGCGAGGACTTGGTGCTGCTTGAAGGGACTCTTCTTGTTGCCGTAGATCACGCCGATGGGCCAGGCCGCCTCGTCGTCAAGCTTCCGCGTTATCGCCTGCCATTCGTTCTTCGTGCGGTCCAGGAGCTCACCCGGTCCTCCCAGCTTGAAGATGTCGACGTCAGATCCGATGAACAGGGCCAGTGCTGCCGCCAGCGGCCCGCCCACCGCGCTGAGCAAGACCGCCGTTGCGATCTCGCCGACCTTCGGCATCACATGGAGGATCATCACCCACTCGAGGAACCGGCGGACGTTGAGGTCCAGGCTGTCGAGCAAGCGATCGTGGATGTATTTGTCCAGCGCAGAGTCCTCTGCAGGAATCGTCGACCCGAAACCTCGCACTTGCCAGCCCTGGCGGTAGAGGTCATAGCCCGCAAAGGCCATGCCACCGCAGCGGCCGTAGTTGGTGCCCATCGGGCTGAGGCCAAGGTCCGCTATACCCGCGATGAGCTCCACCTGCACCCGTTCAACGACGTGTCCAATGATGGCGTTCGGGAGCGATATGTCTGGAGCAAATGGGATCGGGTTAGGAATCCTCAAACCGGCCAGGACGTCCGAGAAGCCCCGTGTACCCTGCCTGGCCACTTCCTCGACGATCTCCTCTGCGACGAAGGCGACGTAGTCCCCCAAGATCTCGAAAGTGATGGGAAAGTCGTTCTCGAACCGAAAGGCGTCCTCGCGCGCGACGAACGGACCCATCCGAATCAGCAGTTCCCTGGTGGAGCTGCGCGGCGAAGGCTGAAAGCGCCGCTGCAACTCTCTGACGCTCACCGGTCGAGCCATGATCTCCTCGTGCCGGCTCATGGTGGCCTTGAACCCGTACGTTCTCACGGTCGACTCCCTTCCGCCCGAAAGCGCGGTACACGACGACGGCGTGACACCCGCGTGCCACCCCATGGCACATGCCGCGCAGCCCGGACTTCCACCACCCGGCGGATCGCCACCGCCGCAGCGTCGACCTGGCCCTGGGCGAGTCGCAGCATCGCCAGGCCCGGTTGTGGTCCCTCGCCCCCACTGGCCCGCCTGACGATACGCAAGCTCGGCCTGAGCGAACTCGCCACGGAGCCGGTACAGCTCGGCCTGCTGGTAGAACGCCATCCCAACCGCCGGTTGGCCAGACAGGCACTCACAGGCCCGCTGCGCTTCGTCTGCCGCCTCCGCCCACGCGCCGTGAAGCCGCATGATCTCGGCTCGGTACACCAGGCACTGACCTCGGTACGGCACAAGGCCCGGTTGGGAATCACAACAACGCGTCAGCGCCGCCGTCCACTCCCGGGCCCGGCGCAGATCGAAGATCTCCTGGCACGCCTCGATCACCGCGCAGTAGACGAACCCGGCGAAGATCGGCGACACCTCGCCGGCCATCACGGCAACCATGGCCTCGTCGAGCAGGGCAACCCCGCCCACGGTGTCTCCCATCCGGATCAGAGCGCGGCCCTGACGAGCCCGGCAGTAAGCCGTCAGGTCCACTTCACCAAAGCGGACGCCGATGCCGGCTCGCTCGAAGGTGGCGTGCGCCGTCGCCGGGTCCTGCTCGAAGAACCCAAGCGCGACGGGCACGAGCAGGTATTAGCGTTCCACGCCGTCGTGATGCGCCTCGTCGAGCAGCCGCTGGGCTCTGGCGAGCCATCCGCCGCCCTGCGCCATCTCGCCCCTCAACAGAAGTCCCTGGGCCAGCCAGCCTGCGCACCGGGCGGCTCTTACCGCATCGCCACGGCGCAGGCACTCCTGATGCGCCCGCAGCCATGCGTCGTCGCTGGCGGCGTCGGCGCCAACCAGGTACGCCGCCACGGCCAGCCGCTCCAGGTCCTCCAGCTCGAGCCCCGCCTCCCGATCCGCGGCCGACAGTTCGGCAAACGCATCCCCCTAAGTCGGGCGCCCGAACAGCTCCCGGCCACGATCCAACGTGTCGGACACGGACATGGTCTCCCCAACACGACTTGCCCGCCGACCGGGATCCCATTTTCGGGGTACCGAATAGGGACGAACCACCGCGCCAATCTCGCGCACCATCGAAGTACCCGGGGCACGCCAGAACGCGAGCACAGATCATCCGCGCCAGAACGTGGGCGGTCGCGCCCGTGGAGCTGAGCACTTAACGGCATCTGGCGCACGTCGCCGGTCCGGTGTCGGGATTGCAGAACGACCTGAGCCACGGGGTCGGCCTGCATCTCGCCATCCTGCGCGGAAATGACGACAGTGCCCCGCCGGCGAACGAGCCTGATCCCCGGTGGGTCCGGCACGGCGAATTCACCGCTTCGACCCATCGGGCGACAGCGTTGCCTGGGGCCCCCACGCTGCGGGAAGGTACACCGCGGCGTCGGTTGGGCGCGTCAGGGCACTCGTGGCGACGACCGGCATCTCCCATCGGCCCGCTCGTATTAGCAAGCCGTTTGCAGGGGCGACATTCGCTGCTGCCCCACAGGCCTGTGACCAGCACAAACACGCCCTTGGTCGTGTCGGGCGTGGGGATGGCGGTCACACACCCTTCTCGCCACCCAGAGTGTGCTTCCGGCCATGACATGGCCCAAAAACGACGAATCCGACACACAGAGTGAGCGTGTCGGAGGGGGAGAGCTGTGTCGGAGGGGGACTTGAACGATCCCTCCACCCGTGGCCTCCAGCGGCATCCCACGGCTTGTAGCGTCCTTGAGCACGGCGTTCGCGGCCACACCTTCTGCTCAGGGACCCTGCGAGCCGCCGAAACCCACGACGGCCTATTAGCAAACCGTTAGCAATGCGACACACCTTGTCGGGCTCGCACCCTAACGGTCACCCCCCATCAGCAACTCTCGACATTTGGGGAAGGCGACCAAGCGCTACCGCAGGTCCAAATGTGCGTGAGGGATGGACGTGACTTCCCTGGGTTCAGCCGGTGGGTCCTCGTCGGACGAACCGGTTGGTGCCTGTTTCGGCTGGTCGACGTCGACGCGCGTTTCGTTCCAAGGGGACCTCGGCTCACGCGGCGGGTCGTCGTCCGCAGGCTCGCGGACGCCGTCCATCTCACTAAGTTCACCGAAATACTGCGGCTCATGTGGCGGATCGGCGTCACCGTCCGTGCCTGCCGGCATCTCCGGGTCAAGTTCATGTATACCAACCATGGCGCCGCCTCCTAGGACTGCTTGGTCGTTGCCAGCGTTGCTTACCAATCGAGCACCAGGTATTGGACGTTCGCCGGGGACGTTGGGACGGCGTCGTCGGTGGTTCTTATGCTGAGGCGATGTCTCCCGCTTGCTGCGAGAAGCGCTAGCGAGTAGAGAGCAGCATAGTTCTCATGATTGAGATCCAGATGGAAGTATCCGTCCCTCGGCATTACGATACCGGTTGGCGTCACGTTCTGGAGCCGTATTGAGCAACCATCCGATTTCGTGTACAGTCGCTCAATCTCGCCATAAAAGCGCACCGTCATAACATTTCTCCTATCTGCTCACGGCGCCTGGCTGTGGGAAGAGAGTAACCAATAGTCGCCCCGTCCCAACCCATGGGCCTGCTCAATTGCCATCAGGTCGAGGTAGCCTAGTCGCAGTCGCTGACCGATGGTGTACCTGGCCGGTGCGACCAGGTTAGGAGTCATGGGATAATGCATGATTGAGAGATAGTCGTATGGCGTAAGCAGAAGTACATCGTC
>Ga0081538_10004675_pt1 | contig 12546 bp, 14 predicted proteins | sample TabmetS5T2R1_FD_71022 | JGI IMG/M metagenome (GOLD analysis project Ga0081538, IMG submission 71022) | Tabebuia heterophylla rhizosphere microbial communities from the University of Puerto Rico - S5T2R1 | ecosystem: Host-associated > Plants > Roots > Rhizosphere ...
GGCATACGTCGCCAGCACCGCGCCGGCAATCCAGCGCCACATTCGCCAGTTCGGCACCCAGGGCTCCCTGCCCCCCGCCGAGGGGTCCTCATCCTGGGCGTGGACATACGCGACAAACGGCACGAGCGCTCGCGTTCAGGGTACTCCCGCTGCAGCGCCCGAGCGCTATTCCCACTCGATCGTTCCGGGCGGCTTCGACGTGATGTCGAGCGTCACCCGGTTCACCGGCGCGATCTCGTTGATCATGCGCGAGGCGACCCTCTCGAGCAGGTCGTAGGGAAGTCGCGCCCAGTCCGCGGTCATCGCGTCGTTGCTCGTGACTGCGCGAATCACGACCACATAGCCGTAGGTGCGCTCGTCACCCTGCACGCCGACGCTGCGGAGGTCGCCCGGCAGCACGCAGAAGGACTGCCACAGCTCCCGGTAGAGCCCTGCGCCGCGGATCTCCTCCTGCAGGATGTGGTCGGCGTCCCGCAGGATCTCGAGGCGCTCCTTCGTCACCTCTGCGCCGACGACACGGATCGCCAGGCCGGGGCCGGGGAAGGGCTGCCGCCAGACCAGCCTGTCGGGCAGGCCGAGCTCCGCGCCGACCTGGCGCACTTCGTCCTTGAACAGCATCCGGAGCGGCTCGACCAGCTCGAACTCGAGGTCCTCCGGCAGCCCACCCACGTTGTGGTGCGACTTGATCGTGGCGGCGCCGGTGCCGCCGCCCGACTCGATCACGTCCGAGTACAGCGTGCCCTGGACCAGGAACTGCGGTCGGGCGGCCCCGGCGGAGGCGGAACCGCCGAGCCTTCCGGCCTGCTCCTCGAAGACGCGGATGAACTCCTCGCCGATGACCTTGCGCTTGCGTTCGGGCTCAACCACCCCGGCCAGCCGGGCGAGGAAGCGCTCCCCGGCGTCGACCGCGATCAGCGGCACCTTGAACCGGTCGCGGAAGGCCGCGACCACCTGGTTTCCCTCGTTCTTGCGCATCAGGCCGTGGTCGACGAAGACGCAGGTGAGCTGGTCGCCGACGGCGCGGTGGGTGAGCAGCGCGGCCACCGACGAGTCGACACCGCCGGACAGCGCGCAGATGACGCCGCCGTCACCCACCTGCCGCTGGATGCGGGCCACCTGCTCGTCGATGACCGAAGCGGCGCTCCAACTCATGTCACATCCGGCGATGTCGCGCAGGAATGTCTCGAGGATCTGAGTGCCGTACGGCGTGTGCACCACCTCAGGGTGGAACTGGATCCCGTACAGCCCGCGGTCGGAGTGCTCGATCACGGCCACCGGCGACTCGCTCGAAGCGGCGAGGGCGCTGAATCCGGGCGGCGCCTCGTAGACGGTGTCGCGGTGGCTCATCCAGCAGCTCTGCTCGGGCGGGGTCCGCTGCAGGAGCCGGCCGTGCTCGGCCACGGTCAGGTGCGAGCGCCCGAACTCCCCGACCTCGGCGGCCTCCACCCGCCCGCCGAGCTCGAGCACCATGGCCTGCATGCCGTAGCAGATGCCCAGGACCGGGACGCCCAGCTCGAGCAGCTCCAGGCGCAGCCGCGGCGCCCCATCGGCGTAGACCGACGCCGGCCCGCCGGACAGGATCAGGCCCTTCGGCGCGCGACCGATGATCTCCTCGAGCGGGGCGTCGTGGGGCAGAAGCTCGGCGAAGACGCCGCACTCGCGCACCCGCCGGGCGATCAGCTGCGAGTACTGGCCGCCGAAGTCGAGAACGAGCACCTCATCGGTCGTGGGCGTGCCCGGCTCGGCCGCGCCGGAGCCGGTGAGAGCGTCGGTCGCCACCTACTAGTCGCCGACCAGGGCCGGGTCGGTCGACGGGGTGCCCGGGTCGTCGGCGCCGGCCACGTGATCGGTCGCGCCGTCGGCGGCCGGGTGGGCCGCGGCGGCCGCCGAGGCGCCCATCCCGATCTCCTGCGCGCGCTGGAGCTGCTTGCCCTCGCTCTGCAGGGCCGGCGCGACCATCACCTCGGCCTTGTGGAAGGCCGGGATGTCCTCGTAGCCGCAGGTCGCCATCGAGGTGCGCAGGCTGCCCATGAGGTTGAACGTGCCGTCGTTCTCGTGGGCCGGGCCGAGCAGGATCTGCTCGAGCGTGCCGTTCTGGGTGGTCCTCACGCGCGCCCCGCGCGGCAGCGACGGGTGGAAGGTCGCCATGCCCCAGTGATAGCCGCGCCCCGGCGCCTCGTAGGCGCGGGCGAGCGGCGAGCCGATCATCACGGCGTCCGCGCCGCAGGCGATCGCCTTCGAGACGTCGCCCCCGTTGCGCATGCCGCCGTCGGCGATCACCTTGACGTATTCGCCGGTCTCGAGCATGTGCTGCGAGCGGGCGGCCTGGACGTCGGCGATCGCGGTGGCCTGGGGCACGCCGATGCCGAGCACGCCGCGGGTGGTGCAGGCCGCCCCGGGACCGACCCCCACCAGCACGCCCACGGCGCCCGTGCGCATCAGGTGCAGCCCGGTGGCGTACGACGCGCAGCCGCCCACGACGACCGGCACCGGGACCTCGCGGATGAACTCCTTGAGGTTGAGCGGCTCGCTGCGGGTGGAGACGTGCTCGGCCGAGATCACCGTGCCCTGGATCACGAGCACGTCGAGGCCCGCCTCCAGCGCGGTCTCGTAGTACGACCGCACCCGCTGAGGGGTGAGGGAGGCGGCGGCCACCACGCCCTGGTCCTTGATCTGGCGGATCCGCTCGGCGATCAGCTCCTCGCGCACCGGCTGGGCGTAGATCCGCTGCATCTCCGCGGTGGCGAGCTCCCGGGGGTAGCCGGCAATCCGCTCGAGCTCGGCATCGGCGTCCTCGTAACGGGTCCAGATGCCCTCCAGGTTGAGGACGGCGAGCCCGCCGAGCCCGCCCAGGATCCCGGCGGTTCGGGGCGAGACCACGCCGTCCATCGCCGACGCGAGCAGGGGCAGCTCGAAGCGGTACGGCCCGAGCGTCCAGGTGAGGTCGATCTCGTCCGGATCGCGCGTGCGCCGGGAGGGCACGATGGCGATGTCATCGAGGCCGTAGGCGCGGCGGCCCTTCTTGCCGCGGCCGATCTCAACTTCCATGGAGGGATCCTAGGTTCGGAGGCGGACGAACCCTTGACCTTACCTATGCCCGCCGGCGTTCCCGCGGCGATCCGCCCGGCCCTGACGTCACGCGCGCGCGAGCGGTCGGTTCACCCCACCTGCACGGCGGGCGCGTCCAGCGTCTCCACCCGCACCTCGGGCGCGAGCCGCTCGACCTCGCGTTGGTCCAGCACGCCGGCACCGAAGTGCTGGGTCGACTCCGCGCCGCAGGCGACGGCGAAGCGCAGGCAGTCGCCCGCCGGCCGGTCGGCATAGCGGGCGGTCGCAAAGCCGGCCAGGAAGGCGTCGCCGGAGCCGACCGCGGACACCGGGTCGAGCGGCTCCAGCGTGGCCCGGTACAGGCGCCGCTCGCTCCCCTCGGCGAGCATGGCCATGCAGCCGTCGGGCAGCGTCATGATCGCCTCGTGGGCGCCGAGCGCGACCATCTCGCCGACGGCCGTCCGGCGATCCTCCTCGTCGGAGAACTCGTGCCCCACGAGCCCCTCCGCCTCGAGCTCGTTGGGGCTCACCACCCCGGGGCCGCTGTGGGTGGCGATTCGCAGCGACTCCCCCTCCGAGTCGAGCATCGTCATCATCCCCAGCCGCCTCATCTCCTCGATCAGGTGGCCGTAGAGCCCGGGCTCCACGCCGCGCGGCAGGCTCCCCGCGAAGATGCACATGGCCGCGCCCTTCGCCAGGTAGAGCAGCTTGTCGACGAACAGCTCGAGCTCCGGGGCGGACACGTTCGGGCCGCGCTCGTTGATCTCCGTCTGCTCGCCCGAGGTCGGATCCACCACGGCGGTCGACGTGCGCGACTCCTCCCGGATGCGGACGAAGTCGTTGAGGATGCCCTCCTCGGTGAGGTGCTCCACGATCCGGGTGCCGGTCGGGCCGCCGGCGACGCCCGTCGCGATCACCGGCTGCCCGAGCGCCCGCAGCGCCCGGGCGACGTTCACGCCCTTGCCCCCGGCGGTCGCGGTCTGCTCCACCGCCCGGTGGCGGTGTCCGAGCCGGAAGTTGGGGACGGCGAGGGTCTTGTCGATGGCCGCGTTGAGCGTGACGGTGATGATCATCGGACGAGCCGTCGGCGCCGTCGTATCCGCGTCAGAGCGAGCACGGCGGCGATGAGGATGGCGAGCGAGACGAACAACGTCAAGGGGACGCCGAGGACCGAGAGCAGCACCCGCAACGTCCCCGCCCCGGGCACCTCCCCCGCGGTCACGAGGGCCACTCGGCGCACCGGGTCGCCGTCCACGAGCACCGTCACGGTCCCCACCCGCTCGCCCTTGGGCAGCGGGCCCTCGAGCTCGTCGGGCGCGCTGACGCGCCGTCCCACGCGCGCGCCGTCGCGGAGCAGCACGCTCACCGCGCGGCGTGCGACCAGCGCGGCGCCCTCATCGCGGTACCGGACGTCCACCCGGGCCAGCGGGTGCGCCGGGTCGACAGCGCGTACACGCTCGAAGCGGCCGAGGCCCCAGCGCAGGAGCGCGAGCGTGTCGGCGTCGCGCGCCGCCTCGCTGGGCTCGCCGAGTACCACCGAGATGACGGCCGCCCCGTTGCGGGCGCGGGCGGAGCCGACCAGGACGTCGCCCGCCTGCAGCGTATGGCCGGTCTTGATGCCCGTGATCCAGGGGTAGCGTGCGACCAGGCCGTTGCGGTTGTCGACGACGCGCGGTCGGGCCCCGGTCTCGAGCCGCGCCTTCGGCATGTCGACGATGCGCCGGAAGTGGGCCCGGCGCATCAGGCGCACCGACAGCGCGGCCAGGTTGCTCGCGGTCGAGTAGTTGGCCGGGTGGTCGAGCCCGATGGGGTTGGCATAGCTCGTGTCGGCCAGGCCGAGCTCCGCCGCCCGCTCGTTCATGTCGGCGACGAATGCCGCCCGCGAGCCGGAGATGCCCTCGGCGAGCGTGACCGCGGCGTCGTTCGCGCTCTCGAGGAGCAGCGCCTCGAGCAGGTCCTGGACGGACATGCGCTCACCTTCGCGCAGGTCGATGCGCGACTCGGGCGGAAGGGCGTTGTACTGGGGCGCCGTGAACACCTCCCGCGGGCGGGCCCGCTCCAGCGCAAGCAGCGCGGTCATGAGCTTCGTGGTGCTCGCGATCGCGCGGCGCTCGCGCGCGTCGCGTCTGAAGAGGACGTCTCCGTCGCGGGCGTCGACCACGATCGCCGCGGCGGCCGAGCGTACCTCGGGCGGCGGGCTGGCGGCCGTGGCCGGATGCGCCGCCGCCAGCGCGGTCAGGAGCAGCGCGAGGACGAGCGTGCCGAGCGCGCGCGTCACTCGCGCAGCCTGATCTTCTGACCGGCGACGAGCGCCTGGGGATCGATCTGCGGGTTCAGCTGTTGGATCCGCTCGACCGACACGCCGGTCCGCTCGGCGATCGCGCCGAGCGTGTCCCCCGTCCGCACCGTGTATCGGGCGCGCGTGCGCTTGCGCCGCGTCTCGTTGTCGCCGCGGGCCTCGGCCGGGCGCTGCTCGGTCGCCTGCTCGCTGCTCTCCTCGTCTCCCCCGATCACGTCCGAGCTCAAGACCACGCCGGCCAGCGCCGCCGTGCACCCGACAAGCGCCAGCGGGGCGAGCAGGCGAGCGAGGCGTCGTCTTCGGTAGTGATCGGGCATGGGACCTCCGAAGAGGCGTCGCGGAGAATAGGGAGGCCGGACGCCGCGGGGCCCTCATGCATGCCACGAGGCGCTGGGGAGCTCCTCGGCGGCCCGCTGCGCCGCCCGGCCGTCATCCATGCCACGAGGCGCTGCGGAGCTCCTCGGCGGCCCGTTGGGCTGCGGTGGCGGGATCACCGCCGCGCTGGATGTGTGCGTCGACGATCGAGCGCGACGCGGCCACCAGGCCGGCGGCCGGGTGGGGTCCGAACGCGGGGCCGAGCTGCTCCACCCGCCCGCCCTGGGCGCCGACGCCGGGCAGCAGCAACACCGCGCGCGGCATCAGCTCCCGCAGGCGGGCGAGATGCTCGGGAGCGGTGGCGCCGGTCACGGCGCCCACGCCGGAGAGGCCGCAGTCGCCGATCTGCTCGGCGCCCAGCGAGTCGACGAGGCGGGCGAGGCGCTCGTAGAGCGGCGGCTCCCCCGCGTCCTGCAGCTCGGCCGCCCCGGGGTTGGAGGTCCGCACGAGAACGAAGCAGCCGGCACCGGCCTCCGCCGCCGCCCCCACCAGCGGCGCCAGCGCGTCGCGGCCGAGCAGCGGATTGGCGGTGAACGCGTCGACCCCGAGTCCCTCCACTGGCCCGAACGGTCCGGGCGTGTGGCCCACGAGCGCCTGCGCGTACGCCTTCGCGCTCACCGGCACGTCGCCGCGCTTGCCGTCCGCGATCACGAGCAGGCCGTGGTCGCGCCCGATCGCCACGACCTGCTCGAGGGACTCCCACCCGGCGGCGCCGAGCCGCTCGAAGCACGCCAGCTGGAGCTTCACCGCCACGCACGCCGGACCGGCCGCCACGATCGCGGCGCGGCAGTGCTCGGTCACCGACTCGGCCGTGCGGATCCGCGCCAGGTGGGGACCGTCCCCGGAGCCGCGAAGCCGCGCCAGCGCCTGCGGCCACAGCGCGGCCGGATCGGGGTCGAGCCCCAGGACGACGCGACTGCGGCGCTCCGCGCTGAGCGCGGCCAGCCGGTCGGCGAAGTGCGGCCGCGAGCCCTCGAGCAAGGACCGCGACCTATGTGGCCGTCTGGGCCGGCGCGACGCCTGCCTACGAGCCCTTGACCGATGACTTGAGCGCCGAGCCGGCGCTGAAGCGCGGCACCCGGGTCGCGGCGATCTCGATCCGCTCGCCGGTCTGCGGGTTCACGCCCTGCCGGGCGCCCCGGTCCGCCACGGAGAACTTCCCGAAGCCGGTGAAGTTGATCTCACCCCCTCGCGAGAGGACCTCCTGGACTGTGTCGAGGACGGCGTTGACGGCCTTCTCCGCTTCCCCCTTGGCAAGGCCCGACTTCTGCGAGACCTGGTCGACGAACTCCGATTTCGTCACGTTCTCCTCCTTAGCGGTGGCACCAACCGGGCGGAACGTAACAACGCCTCCGGACGACCGGCGTCCCGATCCCGCTTGCAGAGCGAAGTAACGCGCTCGTTCCGGGCCTTTCGGCCCCCTCAGGAGCCCGAGACCGACATCTCCTCGAGCAGCAGCGGGGGCGCCTTGACGCTGCCCGCGAAGGGCACCCAGCGCGCCTCGGCTCCCACCGCCCGCACCGCCTTCAACATCGAGACGAGATCCCCGGCGATGGTCAATTCCCGAACCGGTGCCGCCAGCGCGCCGTTCTCGATCAGTCGCCCGGCCGCGCCGACCGAGAACGTCCCGGATACGGGGTTCACCCCCGAATGAAGCCCGGCGACGTCGGTCACGTACAGGCCGTCGTCGGCGCGCCGGACGAGCGCCTCGAGATCGTCCTCCCCGGGCGCGACGATCAGGTTTGTGGCGCCCACCGATGGCGGCGATCGGTAGGAGCCGCGGCTTGCGTTGCCGGTGGTCATTCGGTCGGCGCGGCGGGCGGTGCGGGCGTCGAACAGGAAGGTCAGAAGACGCCCGTCCTCGATCAGGGCGGTGCGGCGGCTGGGCGAGCCCTCGCCGTCGAACGGCGCGCTCGCCGGCCCGTCGGGGTCGGTACCGTCGTCGGCCACCGCCAGCGCCGGATCCGCCACCTCATGGCCCTCCCGGTCGGCGAAGAGCGAGCGTCCGCGCTGCACGGCCTCGGCCGAGAGCATCGAGCCGATGAACCCGATGAACGAGGCCGCGACCATCGCGTCGAGCACCACCGGGCAGCGCCGGCTCGTCGGCCGGCGCGCACCCACCAGCGCGACCGCCCGCCCGGCCGCCTCCCGCCCGATCCCCTCCGGGTCGAGGACGGCGGGGTCGCGGCCGAGGCCGACGCCGAGGCCGGTCATCAGATCGGCGCCCTCGCCCGCGAAGGCGGACGCGTAGGCCCAGGCCTGCGTCGCCCGATACCGGCCGCTGAAGCCGCGGGAGTTGACGAGCGCCACCGACCCCTGGGCATCCGAGTAGACCGCGTTCTCGACCTGGGTCACCCCCGCCACGGCGCGCGCGGCGCGCTCCACCGCCAGCGCCAGCTCCACCGTGCGCGCGGTGGACCAGGCCCCGAGCTCGGGGGACGCCAGGCCCTCCAGCTCGGTCGCGCCCAGGTCGGCCGGCAGCCCGGCGTACTCGTCCTCGTCGGCGACCTCGGCGGCCTCGCGGGCCGAGCGCGCCAGCTCGCGTACCCCCGCCTCCGACAGGTCCGTCCCGTACGCATAGCCCGTGCGCCCGCCGGCGAACGCGCGCACTCCCACGCCGCGTCCACCCGCGTCGCTGAGGCTTTCGACCTCGCCTTCGTAGACGCGGACCCGGCGGCTGGTGCTCTCCTCGGCCCAGGCCTCGGCATCGGTGGCCCCCGCCGCCAGCGCCTGCTCGACCGCGCGGCCGGCCGCATCCTCCGGAGTCACGCCGTGCTCCCGGCCGCTTCCTCCGGGGTCACGCCGTGCCCCCGACCGTCAGCTCGCGGATCCGGACGTGCGGCTGGCCCACGCCGGCGGGGACGGATTGACCGGCTTTGCCGCAGTACCCGCTGGCGATCTCCAGGTCGCCCGCCACGCCGTCGATCGCCGCGAGCGCCTCGAGGCCGTTGCCCACCAGCGTCGCCCCGCGAACCGGGGCGGTCACCCGGCCGCCCTCGATCAGGTGGCCTTCGGAGACCCCGAAAACGAAGTCCCCGGTCGCCGGCTCCACCTGGCCACCGCCGAACGAGACCGCGTACAGCCCGCGCTCCACCCCGGCGATCAGCTCGTCCGGTGTGGCCTCGCCGGGGGCGAAGAAGGTGTTGGTCATGCGCGGCACCGGCACGTAGCGAAACGATTCCCGGCGGCCGTTGCCGGTCGACTCCACCCCGTCGCGACCGGCGCGCAGCAGGTCGTAGAGATAGGACCGCAGCCGACCCTCCTCGATGATCGTCGTCCGGCGGGTGGGGGTGCCCTCGTCGTCGATGCCCTCACTCCCCCAGTCCCCCACGCGGCTGCCGTCGTCGTACGCGGTGACGAACTCCGGCGCGACCCGCTCTCCGAGCCGACCCGCGTAGACGCTCGCGCGCTTCTGCACCGCGTCGGCCTCCAGGCCGTGGCCGACCGCCTCGTGCAGCAGCACGCCGCCGAACCCGTTGCCGACCACGACCGGCAGCCGGCCGGTGGGCGCGTCGACGGCGTGGAGCAGGGTGAGCGCCCGTCGCGCGGCCCGCTCGGCCACCTCCTCGGAATTGGCCTCCACCAGCTCGAAGCCGGCGTGTCCGCCGCGGGTGTCCGTGCCCGTCTCCACCCGGTCGTTGCGGCGGGCCACGACCTGGGCGCTCAGGCGGACCCGCGTGCGGTCGTCGGCCGCGGCCCGTCCGTTCGAGTTGTAGACCTCCACCCGACGGCGCACCTCGCCGTACCCGATCCGCGCCTGCGTCACCTCGTCCCCGGCCGCGCGGGCGCGCTCGTCACACGCCCGCAGGAGATCCGCCTTGCGCGCCGCCTCGACGTCCTCGGGGCGGATCCGCACGGGGTGCTCGGGCGCCCCTGAGGCGGATCCCAGCGTGACCGCGCCCCGGCCCGAGCCGCGGACGGCCTGGGACACCGACTCGGCCACCCGCAGCAGGTCCTCCTCCGCCACGCCGTCGACATGGCCGTAGTAGGTCGACTCCCCTTGCACCACCCGAACGCAGACCCCGCGCTCCCGGCCGCCCTGCGGGCGCTCGACGCGCCCGTCGTCGAGGGAGAGCGAGAAGCCCTCGCGCGCCTCCGCGTACAACTCCGCCAGGTCGCCGCCGCGGCCCAGGGCGCGCTCCAGCACGTGGGCCGCCAGGTCGGCCGCGACCAGCGTCAACCGGGCTCTCCCCCGCCCGCGGCCCGCGACCGCGGCGGAGCGCCTTCCTCGCCGGTCGCCAGGTCGACCATCTCCTGGCCCACCTCCAGGATCCGGGCGTGCCCGCGCGCCTCCGGCTGGACCAGTCGCGCGTAGCCGCTGTGGTCGTACACGAGTATCCGCGGCTCGCGCTCGCGCTGCATGCGCCGGACGGCGGCGGCCACGTTCTCGGCGATGCTCGCGGCGCGGCCGATCGGCCCCCTCCGCTCTCTCATCGGCCGCCCTCGCCCTCCGCGTCGCGGCCGAGCTCAGGTAGCGGAAGCTCGCTCGCCACGTCCTCCTCGGACGCCCGCTCGGGCGCGTCGCCGTCGGCTGCGACCCCGGTGGCGCGACGGATCGGCGGACCGCCCTCGAGCTCGTCCAGCACGGCCCGCAGGTCGTAGAGCATCAGCGAGGAGAGCGCCGCCCGCCGGGCCACGACGGCCAGCGTCCAGCGCGGAGTGCGGGAGGCGAAGACGGCTCCGCCGGCCACCTGGACCTCGACCTGCTCGGCGGGATCGGCGTCCCAGTCGCGGGTGGCCCGGTCGACCGCCTCGAACAGCTCACGAGCTCGGTCCGCGAGCTGGCGCGCCAGCTTGCGATCCGGGTCGCTGGCACCCGCCAGCGTCCCCGCCGCGTCGAGCAGGACCGCCATCCGGGCGTCGGACGAGAGCTCGCACACGCGCGCCGCGGTCCGCTCGGGGGTGAGCGTCCCCGCCATCGCGGTCAGAATAGCGCCGTGCCGTTGTCCCGAATTTCGTGGCTCGTGACGGTGGCGATCTGCCTGATCGCCGCGCTGCTCCTCCTCCTGAACGGCTACGTGGGCTACTTCGGTGTGCTGCTCGCGGTGGGCGCGGCGGCCGCCGTCAACCTCGCCTGAGCGGGCGGCGGGACGACGTCTCCGGGGCTGGATCGGCCGCCTCCTCGGGCTCCAGGTGGATGAGCACGTCAGTCCCGCGCAGGCGCTCACCGATCGCTCCCTGGAGCTCGTGCGAGATCTCGTGCGCACGTTGGAGCGTGGTGCCGTGGCGAAACTGCACGTGCAGGTCGACGTAGCGCCGGCTGCCGGCCCGCCGCGCCCGCAGCTTGTGGAAGCCCACGAGCTCCGGCGCGCCGTGGCGCTCGATCGCCTGCCGGACCGCGGCGAGCTCGTCCGCGGGCAGCGCCTCGTCGACCAGCACGCGGCTCGAGCGGCTGATGATGCGGATCCCGGCCACCACGATCGCCACCGCAACGACCAGCGCGGTGATCGCGTCGAGCTCGGTCACACCCGTCAGCTCGACCAGGAGGAGGCCGAGCAGAACGCCCAACGACGTCGCGGCATCGGTGCGTAGGTGGGCGGCGTCGCCCTCGAGCGCGGGCGAATCCGTGAGCCGCGCCTGGCGGTAGAGGTAGCTGGACACGCCCAGGTTCGCGACGGCCGAGAACCCGACGACCGCTATGCCGATCCCGAGCGAGTGGACCTCGGCGCCTTCGGCCAGTCGTCGCGCCGACTCGAAGACGATCACGCCGGCTCCGACGAGGATCAGCATACCCTCGATCGCCGCGGCCAGGTTCTCCACCTTCTGGTGGCCGTAGGGATGCGACTCGTCCGCGGGCTCGTCGGCCTTCCGGACGGAGAAGAAGGCGATCACCGAGGCCACCAGGTCGATGGCCGAGTGGGCGGCCTCGGTGAGGATCGCGATCGAGCCGGTCACCACCCCGGCCGCGACCTTCAGCCCGATGAGCAGGGTGTTCGAGACGATCGAGAGCGCCGCGGCGCGTTCTTTCGGGGGCGCCTGGGCCGCCGGGCCGACGGCGCCGGCGGTGGCCCCGGCGGCGCCCGCCAGCCGGCCGCGCGCGCGGCGGGGCGTGCTCACGTCGACGGCCCTTCGCGCGCCGGCGACCGCGGGGGACCGCCGGCGTCCTCGGCCTCGTGCAGCCGGCGCACAAGCGCGCGCGCGGCTCGCCCACGGTGGCTGATCTCGTCCTTCTCGGCGGGGCTCAGCTCGGCCATCGTGCGCCCGTCGCGATAGTCGTCCGGCACGAACGCCGGGTCGTAGCCGAATCCACCGGTCCCGCGCGGCCGACGGGCGAGCGTGCCCTCGCAGCGACCGTGTGCGACCTCCTCGCGCCCGCCCGGCTCCGCGTAGGCGAGCGCGCAGACGTACGCCACCCGGCGGTCCCCGTCGGCCGGGACCGCGCGGAGGAGCTTGGCCAGGTTCTCCTCGTCGCCGGCGTCCTCGCCGGCGTAGCGCGCCGACCAGACGCCGGGCGCGCCGCCCAGCGCGGCGGCCTCGATGCCGGAGTCGTCGGCGACGGCCGGCCGTCCGGTCGCCGCCGCGGCGAAGCGGGCCTTGACCAGGGAGTTGTCGGCGAACGTCGTACCGGTCTCCGGGGGGAGGCGCACGTCGGCGGGCAATGGGTCCAGCCGGTAGGGGGCCATGACGGTCGACAGCTCGCGCAGCTTGTGGGGGTTGTTGCTGGCGAGCACGAGGCGCGGCGCCGGGTCGTGGCCGCGCCGGCAGTCGGCGCGCTCGGCCATCTACCGGACGGCGGCGGCGACCGCGTCCTGCTGGGCGGCCCGCAGCCGCTCGATCCCGGAGCCGGCCAGGGCGAGCAGCTCGTCCAGCGACGCCCGCGCGAG
>Ga0081538_10004676_pt1 | contig 12546 bp, 10 predicted proteins | sample TabmetS5T2R1_FD_71022 | JGI IMG/M metagenome (GOLD analysis project Ga0081538, IMG submission 71022) | Tabebuia heterophylla rhizosphere microbial communities from the University of Puerto Rico - S5T2R1 | ecosystem: Host-associated > Plants > Roots > Rhizosphere ...
AAGAATGTATCAGAATTACTCCTGACTAGCAGCGTCTACTACGGTTCTGTCTCAATTTTTCGAGTCGATTGGGTGGGAGCGCTTCGGGAATGCGTCCTGCCAGGGTATAGGCAAACCCTGAAACAGCGGCAACAGTTAGGACACTAGATGTCCATTTCATAGTTCGCCGCCAGTAATGCAGTGGAACGCTGATAAGGCCTGGGTGGATAGAAAACACGTCTTCGTCTGTCGCTCCAGGGCACTCCCAGGCGCTCCCCTCCCCATCCTGCGGCGCCTGTCCGGCCCCCGTCAACGCCCCGCCGTTCCGGGCTCCGGCGGGGCGGGGCGGACCCGGACGGGCGAGTCGCGGGAAGCTCAAGGAGTCCGGTTCTCCCTGATCGCGGACGACCGGATCATCCAGTTGCTGAGCTGGAACCAGGTCCGCCCGGAGGAGGAGGCGGTCGCAGCGCTGTGACAGGTCCAAGCCGCCGGGTTGATACTCGAGGAGCAGGTCCGCCTGTGCGTAATCGCCAATGGAACATGCTGGATCTGGAAGCAGGCGCAAGCCCTGTCCCCACCGGTGGCGAAGATTGTTGATGACGACCACGGTCGCCTCGTTGCCATAGGGGGCGCATGCTGAGCGGCTACACCAGTGGTGCGAGGCTGCCATGGCGCGGCTGTTATCTGCGGAAGTACAAGCAGTCACCTGGGACCTGCAGCGCATGAAACCGACGGATGCCCAGGGGGCAGAGAAGAGGGCCAAACGCATCCGCTCTCTCCAGTGACACCGGGAGCGGCCGGACTAGCGCGTTGCTCGAACGGGAGGCTCTCCTATGGCCAGCGGCGGCGTTGAAGCGGCGAACGAGTGCAGCTGCCATGTACGCCTCAAACGATCAGGAGCCTGGTAGTACGTCACCAACGCTTGCTAAATGCTGGCCCAGCATTGCGCCAACGACCATGGCACCTTTGACCGGGTCCTTGCACGCTATCGGTAACGAATCCATGAGCGGTCAAGGGAAACGCCGCCTAAAAGATGGGGAATGCTCTCATTGTGTCTTCTTCCCACCACATAGCTCGCGCACACTATCACACCATTCAGACTCAAGCAAGGGGAAATACCGTACTGCTCCTTCTTGCTCCCACCCAAGCGCCGCAGGACACAAATAGAGGAAGACGCTTCAAACTTGGATGTCCCTCTAATAAATTTGGCATCAGACACGAATCAGTCATCCGCGCCAACAGAGGGGAAAATGAAGTAGGGGAGAGCACACGGTCACGTCACCGGAACAGGACAGGTGCCTCAGCCAAGGAGGCTTGCGAGCGAGGAAAATGTCAGGAAAATGTCAAGGATTGCACTGGACTCGAATGTTCGGGAAGGACAACCAATATTATAGGCCGATGACGACGCGTTCCAGCACCTGGCTCGGATCATCCCGCTAGCCATCCATTCCCAAGATTAGCGTTGACGTCATCGCCCAGCCCGATTACACTCGCCCCCACACACCTACAGGGAAAGGGCAGGGTTGAGCCGAACGCGCAGACCAAAGGAGGTGTACGATGCCTTACCAGAAAGCTGTCCTGAGCTTGGATGACGCGCAACGAGCCATGGAGCGCATACTGCAAGAGGCCCGCAAGGCCCCGAACCGCCCGATCGCTATCGCCATCGTTGACGATCAGGGCGAGCTGATGAGCTTTGCCCGCATGGACAAGTGCGCGCCGCAGCCGCCGATGATCGCCAGGAAAAAAGCCTACACGGCTGCGCGGACGCGCACCGACACCGTCGCCTATGCTGAACGACTCAAGGGTCAGGGACGGTCCGTGACCGAATTCGGTGATCCCAACCTGATCGCTCTGCAGGGCGGGGTGGTGATCACCAACCCGGCAGATCAGAGTGTGCTCGGTGGTATTGGCGTCAGCGGGCTCTCCGCGGAAGAGGATGAAGCCCTTGCCAAGATTGGGCTGAAAGCGATCGTTGGCTAGCCCCTCGCGGGCGCTGCGGACTGGGGGCCCGAGGCCTCTGGTCCCCCTCAAACCTACCAAACTGCCGGCTCATGCTAGAGTCCTCATGTCCGCGGTCTTGAGGGCCACTGGAGGCTGTCCAAGAAGGCCTCAATGGCTCGATTGGCGGCCCCTGGTTGTTCCGCCACGGGGGAGCGGCCGGCCTTAATGCCTCAGCACACCCTCCAGGACCGGGGCATGAAGAAACACCAACCGGGTCATCCGCATCCTCCTGTCTGCCCATCTTCTCTGCCGCTGACTCGCACCCATCAGTGCCGCCTGGCTTGACAATTGCGCTCGATATTCCTATGCTCGCACTCCTGCACCAAGGCTTCGAGACTGTCCCGCGGGGGGGCCAACTCCGAACGCCGAAGGTTAAGAAGGGGGGGCAGGGGGGGAGCCCATCCCTGCGCTCCGTTCCTCATTGGAGGTGACCAATGTATGATCTCGTCCTCAAAGGTGGCACCGTGGTGGACCCATCGATGGGCCTCCACGGAGGATACGATATTGCGGTCCAGGATGGCACGATCGCGAACATCGCCCCGACGATCGCCCGCGACGAGGCGACTCGCGTCTTGGAGGTCGCGGGCACGACGGTTACACCAGGCCTGATCGACCTTCACGCGCACGTATTCGAAGGGTTTAACGGCAACGGGGTGCACCCCGACCTGGGAGGCGTGTACGCCGGGGTCACCACGATCGTGGATGCGGGCAGCTCCGGCTGTGCCACCTTCCGCGGCTTCCCGCGGCATATTATCCCCAGATGCCATACCGAGATTATTCCCTTTCTGCACATCTGCCAGACCGGCCTGGCGACCAGTCCGGATATCATCGCCGAGGGCAGCATCGACCTCGACGGCACCTTGCGGGTGGCCGACCAGTACAAGGGCCTGATCTGCGGCATCAAGGCCCGCATGGTGTCGCCCGCGCTGGAGATCCTCGGGATGGAGATGCCGCGGCTGGCGAAGCGCGCCGCGCGCGAGAGCGGCATCAAACTGATGGTGCACATCGGCGATACGGAGAAGCGCTATGATCCGAACGTGATCCGGTCCTTATTGCCGCTCCTGGACGACGGAGACATTCTCACCCACTACTTCACCGCCAACCCTGGGGGCGTGCTGGATGCCAACGGACGGTTGGTGCCTGAGGCCAGAGAAGCCGCGGCGCGAGGGGTGTGGCTTGACACCGCCCATGGGCGGAGCAACTTCAGCTTTGACGTCGGCCGCCGCTGTATCGATCAGGGGCTATTGCCGCACTGCATCAGCACCGATCTCACCGTGCCAGGGCGTCTCAACACCGTCCATAGCATGACGGAGATGATGACGCGCTTTTTGGGGTTGGGGTTCTCGCTGGACCAAGTGGTGACGATGTGCACGGTCAACCCGGCCAAGGCCATCGGGGCGGCGGATCGGTTGGGCAGCCTGGCGGTGGGGCGGCAGGCGGACATCTCGGTGCTGCAGACCCACGAAGGAGACTGGGTGGTGTATGACGTGCTGGGCACCGGTTTACGCGTCAAGCAGGCCGTCGTGCCAGTGTTGACCGTGAAGCGCGGCGAGGTGTTCATGCGCGATTGGGGCCCACGGCCGTGGGGCTGGGAGCCCGATCCTGCGCCGTCGGGGGAGGCCGCCTTCAAGAGCTGCTGCTAAGCGCGCGTCCGCCTGTGAACCCACGAGAGGAGGTATCGCATGGCCACCCATACTGACCCGAACCAGGTACGACTGACGGGCGAGAACCAGTACATGCGCCTACATACCGAAGCGAACGGCCCGATGACCACGCGTGCCAGCCACTGGCGTATCCTCCTTTCGCCCGCTGGCCCCGGCCATGTGCTGTTCCTGCGCAGTGACGTGACCGACGACGAAATCCGCATCTATACGGACAACATCGCTCTCGCCCGCTGGCTTCAGCAGGAAATCCTCAGCAGCGGCGAGTTCTCCGACCAGACGCTGCCGGTCATCGACGCCGTCTTCTCCAGGTCTGGCGATACCCGCGCTTTCTGGACGGAGATCGTCCAGGCGCCGGAGGAGACCATTTCGCTCACCTGGTACGATTTTAGCGAACCCTTCGTGATCAGCGCCCCGGTCGGCAGCCTTCCCGAACGCCCACTCGGATGGACCAGCGTCTTTGTGCCGGCCCGGCGCGTGCAACTCACGCTGAACGGTCAGGTGGCCTCCGGTCAACCCTTTCCCGAGCCGCGCGGCGACCGGATGAGCAGCACAGCAGGCTTGGCCTTGTCAGAGACCTGGCTGCGTCCGTACGCCCCTTGATGGCCCTCACATGAGACACCCTGCGTGGCGACCTGCCCGGCCGGGGTCACGCGCATAGCCCGTGCGGGGCGCGTATTCTACCTCTGCGTGAGCTGTGGCTGAGAAGCCGCGTCCAGGGTTTTGGGTAGCTCCCCCGCAGGCGCATGGTACGGGAGCGAGAAGTGCCGGCATCGATCCCTCCTATGTGTAGATCTACTGTATGGATCTACGCATCGCGCTCAGAACTGCACAGATCTCCTTCCCAGGGCCCTTTTACAGGCCTTGGACGCCATTTCCCGTCTGGCTCAGCCCATCACTGACCGTCTCTCAACACATCCTCCCCTCCCAGCATTGCTCTGTCCCTGCCCATGCAACGTGCTCGTTCAAGGGCAACCGGATACGAGGGCGCGACGGCATTACTCTTGCCAGTAAACCCCGCTGAAGGCGTCGGGGGGCAGGCGGTGTCGTGCGCACGGATAAGTGCGAGCGCTGCGTCCCCAGATCACGGCTCTTCTTGCACGGGAGAATTCTATGCCGAACGCCGAAGACATTCTCTGGTTCAAGCAACAGTTCCACCGCGAGATTGAAGCCGCAGTACACGGCACCCCCTTCAGTCTCGACATGCTCACCGCAGTCGCTTGCCAGGAAACCGGTTCTATCTGGCAAGTTCTGCGCAAGCAGCCGCTCAGCCTTGGGCAGATGCTCGCACTGTGCGTCGGAGACACCATCGATGCCAGCGGAGAGAAAGGGCGTAAAGCTTTCCCCAGGACCAAGGCCGATTTGGTGGCCGAGCCGAATGGAGAGCAGATGTTTGCCATCGCCAGGCAATCCTTAGTGGACATGGCCCAATACATCAGCAGCTACAGGTCGGCAGCGGCGAATCCGAACAAGTTCTGCCACGGCTTTGGCATCTTCCAATACGACCTGCAATTCTTCCTGGAGGATCCCGACTACTTCCTCCAGAAGCGCTATGTGGACTTCGATGCGTGCGCGCACAGATGCATCGGGGAACTCCGCAATGCGATGAAGCGCATCGACTGGCAAGACAAGACCTCGCTCACCGATTACGAGATGGCGTGCGTGGCCATCGCATACAATACCGGCAGCTTCAAGCCGAACAAAGGCCTGAAGCAGGGATATTTTAACGGCACGAAATATTACGGAGAGGAGGTATTTGACTTCCTGCGCCTGTCGAAGACCGTGGCGCTGGACAGCGGTCCCCCGCTGCTGCCCGCCCCCCCGCCCGGCAACGCGGTGGTGCCCCCGCCCACGCCGGTAGAAGCCACGGGGCTGTTCTATGAGGTGGATGTCCGGCAGACGCCGCTCCGCTTGCGGAGTGAGCCGCAGATCGACGCCAACCATCCAAACGCCAACGTGATCGCTCGTCTCCCGGACGGCCAGATCGTGCGGGCCGTCACGGACAAGAAGGTCAACGATTTCCTGGAAGTGGAGACGAGCCTGTTGGGCGCACACTATCGCGGCTTTGCCTCTGCTCAGTATCTCAGGCCTGCCCCGGGCGTAGACATGGTGCCCGTGGTAACGCCCTCCCCGACGCCACCAAACGACGGCATCGTGGCCGTCTACATGCCACGCAGGCAGGGCACGGTGACCAGGCGCACCGAGGTCGCCAATGCGCATTCGCTCAATGAACCAAACCAACCGGGCCGCAACGGCACCACAGCCGACGAGATCCGTGCCGAATTGGCAGCCATCATCGACTGGCTCGCGGTGGATGACGCCTCACACCTGCGCTATCAACCGCGCAGCAGGTCGACCTTTTGTAATATCTATGCCCACGACTATTGCCACCTCGCTGGCGTCTACCTCCCGCGGGTCTGGTGGACGCCAGGGGCGATTGAGGCGCTGGCGCAAGGGGAAAGCGTCGAAGCGCTGTACGATCACACCATAGAGGAGCAGCGCGCCAATGACCTGTTCCGCTGGCTGCGCGATTTCGGGCCTCGGTTTGGTTGGCGGCAGACCGGGATGTTAAGCAAGTTGCAACTCGAGGTTAACCAGGGGGCGATCGGCCTGATCGTCGCCCGGCGCAAGGAGGACGGACTGTCCGGTCACATCGTCGTTGTCGTCCCTGAAACCAACGCGCACCGGGCGCGGCGCAACGTGGCGGGGGAGGTGATCGCTGCAGAGCCAAGCCGGGACGACCAATTTCCGCTGTGCCACCGGCAAACTCAACTGGTGGAAGGACGAGCGGTTTGCCGACAGTGCTTTTTGGCTGCACGCCTAGTGCCCATATGGTGCGGTAGATCCGCTTCATCGTCGGCCTTGATAGGCCGGATTACCAATCACTCATAGCGAGGAGATGAGCGATGCCCTACGTTAACTTTGGCACCAAGGACGAACCCGGCTTCGAACTAGTCGAAAGCCCCGACCTGATCGCCGTTCGCACCCGCAGCCGCCGGCCGGTCCGTGGGGTTGGCCCGGTGCCCCGACCGTCCACCGCAGCGGTGACAGACGGCACTCTGGTGGCGACCTTCCCCGACGCTGGGGTCGAAGTGTACCGCGTGTCGCCCGCCGCTCGGTCCCTGGACGATCGGAAGCGGACCCTACGAGCCGCCCCGGACGTGCAGTTTGCTGGCTCCGTGCTGGTCTATCCGAATACCGAGGAGCCGGTCCTGTATACGGAGAACATCTACATTCGGTTTCGCGAGGATCTGGACGCAGACGACTGCGAGGCGATCATCCGCGGCGCCGGGCTGACGGTCAAGCAGCGGCTCGACTTCGCCACCAACGCCTACTTCGCCACCGCCCCCGAAGGCACCGGCCAGCAGGTATTCGATATCGCCCTTGATCTGCTGAACCGTCCCGACGTGGTCTACTGCCACCCAGAATTAATCCAGGAGCGGCGGCGGAAGCAGGTCTTCCCACAGCAGTGGCACCTGAAGGCGACCACTGTCAATAACGTGGCGGTCAACGCCCACGTCAACGTCGAGGCGGCCCACGCTATCACCCGTGGAGCCGGTGTCACGATCGCGGTCATCGACGACGGGGTGGACATCGATCACCCCGAATTCGGCGGGGGCGGCAAGATCGTCGCACCGCGAGATGCCACCCTACGGACGAGTGACCCGAGGCCGCAGGGCGGCGGTGCCAACCACGGCACCGCCTGTGCCGGGGTGGCTTGCGCCAACGGCGTCGAAGGTGCGTCTGGGGTTGCCCCACTGGCGAAGCTGATGCCGATCCGCCTGGCGTCCGGCCTGGGGTCGATCAGGGAGGCAGAGGCGTTCCGCTGGGCAGCCGACAATGGGGCCGATGTAATCTCGTGTAGCTGGGGACCGGCGGACGGCGAGTGGTGGAATCCCGACGACCCTCAGCACACGCGGTTTGTCCCCTTGCCGGCAAGCAGCAAAGACGCCATCGACTATGTCATCACCAACGGCCGCGGCGGGAAGGGGTGTGTGGTCCTGTTCGCTGCCGGGAATGGCAACGAGTCGGTGGATAACGACGGGTACGCCAGCTACGACAAGGTGGTTGCCGTGGCCGCGTGCAATGACCAGTCGAAGCGGAGCGTGTACAGCGACTTCGGTAAGGCCATCTGCTGCGCGTTCCCAAGCAGCGACTTCGGACATGCCCCGTTCAACCACCCGGAGGCGTTGACCCCTGGGATCTGGACGACCGACCGGCTCGGAAACTTCGGCTACAACCCTGGCGACTTGCGGTTCGGTGACGCGGCTGGGAAGTTCACCAACGACTTCGGCGGCACCTCGAGCGCCTGCCCAGGGGCGGCTGGAGTCACGGCCCTGGTCCTGTCCGCCAACACCGCCCTGCGGTGGAACGAGGTAAAGGACATCCTGCGCCAGGCATGCGACCGCATCGACCCGCAGGGCGGGCAGTACGACGCCAACGGGCACAGCCAGTTTTACGGGCATGGCCGCCTGAATGCCGAGACCGCGGTGAAGCTAGCCAAGGGGGCGGTCGGCCGTATGGTGATTGTCAACAAGCTGCTCAACGCGCCTATCCCGGACCTTGGCAGCGTCGAGGCTACACTGGACTCAACGGAGACCACGCCGGTCGACAAGGCCGCCGTGTTCGTCCGCTTAGAGCACACATATATAGGTGACCTCCTCGTCACCGTAGTGCCGCCGTCGAGCAGCGGGCTTCCGGAGGTCGTGCTGCACAACCGGGCTGGCGGTAGCCGGGACAATCTCGAGATGCTGTACGACCCTGCGAACACCCCCGCGCTTGCCGCGTACTCCGGGCAGAAGTGCGACGGGACGTGGACGGTGCGGATCGAGGACAAGGCGGCCCAGGACTCCGGGACGCTCGTCCAGATCGGGCTGCATTTGTTCCTACCATCCTCCGTTTCTGTCCAGGGCACGACCACCATGTCTCGAACCTCTCGACGGGTGAGGGCTGAGACGAACCACCGGGCGGGGGGACGGTCAGCGAAGACGAGGGGCCGAGGCTAACCTCCTCTAGTGGGTCATGTCGGGCCCCGTCTACACTACCGCTGCAGCTGACGGCAGCTCAAAGGCCGCAGCTGCAGCGTCCATATCCCTTGGAGCGAGAGGGTTGGGCTGAGATTAGACGACCGACAGTCCCTAAATTCATATGGTTCCGAGGTGGACGGCAAAGTTCTGCCGTGTTTGCGAGATACGTTGGGAAGTCTAATCAGCGTTAGCCTGAAGATGCAGACACTGGAAAAGATGAATATCGCAGAGGAGTCTTTGTGGCGCGGGGCCCATACAAAAGCTCTTCTGCGATTGGAGCAATCAGGCTACAGCCGGTCCAGCGGGCTTTGTAATTGCCGGATGTCCCGGGCCATGACATGAGTATACATCTCGGTGGTCTTCACGTCCGCATGGCCGAGCAGTTCCCGGAGCACGCGGATGTTCACCCCGTTCTCCAGCATGTGGGTGGCGAAGCTGTGACGCAGGGTGTGGCAGCCGGTCTTCTCGTCGATCGCTGCCCGTTTCACCGCCTTTTGCAGGCCGGATTCGAGCACATGATGGCGCATCTCCCTGGCCGAACACGGGTCTGGGAGAGAAACCCTTCCACCTCCTGTGCCCCAAGCCTGTTCGGATGGGTCTTGCCGCCGAAGTGATGGATATAGCGAAGTATCCACTGGCAATAGGACTGCTCGGTACGGTAGGCGTAGTGGTGATAGCGGAGCACCTCGCACACCTAGTCCATGAGCTTGAGGCCGGGATTTGGGCGAAATTGCGGTTTATTTTTCTTTTGAATTTCCATGCCTTATAGCATAGGGGCGCAATAAGTGGAAACCAACAAGCAAAATTGTAATAAGCGGACAGTCACCGGGGAAATTATCCATATTTCATGATTAATATCCCGATAAGCAGAAATTCCGTCCATCCATAGCGGCTGATATAACAGACAACGTTCCGTTGATTACACTGTTAGGCTTCAGGTCTATGGAAGATGAAAGTCGGCAGAAGGCCGACAGAAGGAGACGCTCATGTGGTGCCGAGCGGTCGTGGGCATCGTCATACTCCTCCTGAGTCCGCTCGCGGTGCCGCTTGTCGCCGCGCAGCAGCCCGCGAAGATCCCCAGGATCGGCTATCTCGTGTCACGCGCCGGGCCGGGGCCTAATGACCAGGGCTTCCAGGACGGGTTGCGTGAGTTGGGCTATGTGGAGGGACAGAATATCGTCATCGAGAGGCGCTGGGCGAGTGGCAATCCCGATCGTCTCCCGGACCTGGCTGCCGAGCTGGTGCGTCTCAAGCCTGAAGTGATTTTCGCGGGTGGCGCTATTGCTGGTGTGGTGCAGAGGGCGACCCGCACGATTCCGATCGTCTTTATCGCCGACGGCGACCCCGTGAAGGCCGGCCTCGTGGCGGATCTCGCGCACCCGGGCGGGAACCTGACGGGGCTCGCCATCCTGGCCGATGAACTCGCCGGCAAACGGCTCGAGCTCCTCAAAGAAGCGCTTCCCAGGCTCGCGCGCGTTGCAGTCCTCCGGCATGCCACGAGTGATGGGAGTCATGTGCGGACGACGGAGGCAGCGGCACAGGCCTTGGGGCTGCAACTGCACATCCTGGAGGTGAGCGACCCGCAGGAGTTCGCCAGCGCTTTGGCAGCCGCGCACAAGGCGCGTGCCGAGGCGCTCATCCAGTTGTCGTCCTCCTTCCTGGCGACGCAGAGAAAGCCCCTTTTGGCGCTCACAGCCAAGCATCAGCTCCCGGCGATGTGGGAACACCGTGGTTTTGTGGAGGATGGGGGGCTGATGTCCTATGGACCCAGCTTGCCTGACTTGTACCGCCGCGCCGCGACCTACGTAGACAAGATCCTGAAAGGTCGCCAGCCGGCCGATCTGCCCGTGGAGCAGCCGATCAAGTTCGAGCTGGTGCTGAACCTCAAAACAGCGAAGCAGCTTGGGCTGACGATGCCGCCCACCCTCCTCTTTCAGGCGGACAAGGTGATCGAGTAGGCGCTGGCACAGGCACGGCATGGGGGGCATGGTGTGGAGGGAGCCCAACCAGGGAGGGTGGGCCAGGGCGAGGGAGCCCTCACCAGTGGCCCGTAGGCCACTCCCAGCCTAACGAAGGCATGCAGGCGACGGCTTACAGCCTCCGCTTCGCTGCGGCTTCCAGCCGCGCCTGATGCCTGGCGTTAGGCGCATCACCACGGAGTCTCCTTACCGAGTATGCTAACAAGCAGCAAAGGAGCCCCTCATGTTCGGAATCGTGTTCAGGATCGAAGCGAAGCCAGGCAAATATCAAGAGCTGGTCGAGTTTCTCACGTGGGATGGCGAGGTCTGCCGAGACCATGAGCCGGGGACGCTGCGATTCGAGTTCTATCGCGATCCCAATCATGACAATGCGCTTTACGTCTATGAGGCGTATCGAGATCTGGACGCGTTCGAGGCGCACAAGAAGAACGAGCCGGTCCAGCGCTGGTCGTCCGGCCTCGGAGATCAGCTCGGGACCAACTTCACGGTGCTGTTTCAGGGCGACGCCGTATGGTCTCCCGCCGGTTGATGCCGGCTGCTGGGCACTGTGCTGAGGGCGGCCGGGGCGACGTCCGAGGCTTCGGTCAGGTCGGGATCGTTTCGCCTGGTCGTCTGGACCGCATGCGCACCGAGCCGCACCATCTCGCTCGCATGACGAATTCGTCGACCTTCCGGTTCCAGCCGCCCGCGGCTCGCTTCGCTCGCGGCGGCGGCTGAACCGTGCGTTCGGCGGCTTAAAAATCGCTGGACCGCGACGATGGCCACAGCGATGCTGACGGTGCGGGCCGTCTACCTCAGTAAGGATTTCCAGGCGGATTGGAGGGTTCATGTCGGTCGCGAACATGAACGATCACAGGCTCCCGGCCACCGTTGCACGGTATCGAGACAAAGCTCCCACACCCGCATCAATCGCCGGGGGACACCTGGACATGTCGGTGAATACGGAGATGACCCATGAAACTCGCGCGTGACGGCATCCAACTGTCCTTCGACATCGCCGGGGCAGGACCGCCTGAGTTCCTGTTCGTCCACGGCCTTGGCGGGGATCGCACGCATTTTACGCCCCAGATGGAGTATTTCGCCCGTCAAGGTCGTGTGTTGACTGCCGAACTGCGGGGGCATGGTGAGAGCGACAAGCCGCAACAGGCGTATTCGATCGAAGGCTTCGCCGAGGATCTCGTCTGGCTGTGCACCCGGCAGCAGATCACCAAGCCGGTCATCGTGGGTCAAAGCATGGGTGGCAATATGGCGCTCGAAATCGCCGCCCGCTATCCGGACTTTCCCGCAGGCCTGGTGCTGCTCGATTCAGGGGTGCTCTTCCCTGCCTCCGCAGGGACGGTGTTCGCCGGGTATCTGGAGGGCTTAAGGGGCCCGGATTGTGCGGACCAGGTGCGGAAAATTGTGGCGGACTCCTGTCTGCCGACCGACACCTGCCGCGCCCATGTGGAACAGACCTTTCTGGCGACGCCACAGCACGTGCTGGTGTCCACGTTTGCCAGTCTGTTCCCCTGGGATGTGCAGCGGGCGCGTGCGTGTGCCCAGGCGTGCCAGGTCCCGGTGCTGTACATCGAAGCGGCCCATCGGCTCGCGGATCTGGATCGCTTTGCGGCACTGTGCCCGCAACTGGTCACGGCCAAGGCCGTCGGCTCCGGGCATTTCTTGTCGCTAGAAGTGCCGGAGCAGATCAACCCGATGATCGACCGGTTTCTCTCGCTCTACGTGCGAAGACCCGGGTAAACTTCGTCGCGGCCGGGCAGCATTCGCCGAAGGGATCACCTTGGCCGAACCACGGCATGGAGCCGACGCGCTGAAGCGCGCGGCTCATGCCGAGCGTTAGCCCTTCCGGCGATTCTCTCAATCCTTGATTTAGCATCCTTGACGAAGAACACAATTGTCCAT
>Ga0081538_10004677_pt1 | contig 12543 bp, 11 predicted proteins | sample TabmetS5T2R1_FD_71022 | JGI IMG/M metagenome (GOLD analysis project Ga0081538, IMG submission 71022) | Tabebuia heterophylla rhizosphere microbial communities from the University of Puerto Rico - S5T2R1 | ecosystem: Host-associated > Plants > Roots > Rhizosphere ...
CCGAGCTGCGAGAGGGTGTGGTAGGCGCGCTGGAGCAATTTGCGGGCGACCGCCAGGCAGGCGCGGTTGCCGCCCAGCCGGGCGGCGGCCTGCTGGTAGTAGTCGCGGTCGGGCGACTGGGGCCAGCGCCGCGCGACCTGGGCCGCCTCGTAGAGCGCCCAGCGCAACGTCGGCGGGCCCTGTCGCGACAGCCGCCCGGGGGCGCGCTTGCGGTCGGACTCAGAGACGGTGATGTCCAGGCCCGCGTAGCGGACCGCCTGGCGCGCCGAGGAGAAGCGCCGGCAGTCGCCGAGCTCGGCCAGGATCGCGACCGCGGTGAGCTCCCCGATCCCGAAGTGGGCCTGCAATGCCCGGCAGCCGGGCTGGCGGCGCGCCAGCGCCCGCAGCTCCCGGTCCAGCGGCCCCAGCTGCCCGTCGACGGCGTCGACCATCGCCAGCGCGACATCCAGCTGACGTCGCCCGGCGTCGGGCAGCTCCAGGCGCTCGAGCCAGGCGCGCCGCTCCTCCCCGTCCAGCAGCCCGCGCCGGCGCTCCACGCCGTGGTGGTAGAGCTGCGCCTGGATCCGCTGCTGCCACTCGCCGCGCTGCACGACCAGCGTGTGCCGCAGACGCACCTTGGAGCGCAGCTCGAGCACCCACCCGGGCGCGATCCACGACTCCGGCACCCGGCTGGCCTGCAACAACTCGCGCAGCTGCCGGGCGTCCTTGAGGTCGGTCTTGGCCCGCTTCTTCGGCCCCCGCAGCGCGCTCGTCTCCGCCGGCTCGGCCAGATGCACCACCGCCCCCACCGCCCGCAGCTCCTCGACCATGAAGCGCCAGCCCGTCGTCGCCTCCAACGCCGCCTCGATCTGCTCGCCCTCGAAGCGGCCAAGCCAGCGCCGGAAGCCGAGCCGATCGGCGGGCCGGATCCGACCCCGGCTCACCTCACCCGTAGTCGCGTCGAGCGCGTCGAACGCGATCTGCCCTCGATGCTGATCAAACCCCACTACGATCCTCACAGGGGACCTCCTCAAGCTCCGTCGATTGACCACATTCACGCGGATCATCCGCGCCTGAGCTGAGGGGGTCCCTGGTCATGCCATCTTCCCCAGCCCCAAACACGAGACCGACCCGGCGCCACAACCCAACCGAAAGCAACAGGCCGACGGTCTAGGAGACCGTTGCGCGGGCCTTGGCGGCGCGCCCGCGGCCCTCGACGAGCCGCTGGTGCTGACGCTCGCGAGTGATCAGGACCACGTTCCAGGCGAGGCCGACACGCCTCATCGCGCGAACGACCAGACCGCCGACGTCCACCTCCCACCAGCGCAGGCCGTGCGTGGCGGAGCGCGGGAAAGCGTGGTGGTTGTGGTGCCACGATTCTCCGAACGAGGGGATCGCGAGCCAGAAGACGTTCGTCGACTCGTCCTCGGTCTGGAACCGGCGCCTGCCGAAGAAATGGCAGATCGAGTTGATCGAGAACGTCACATGGTGGACGAGGAACACTCGGATCAGCCCCGCCCAGAAGAATGCCCCGACGCCTGCCAGGAGATCGCCGGTCAGCGCCCAGGCGAGCCCGAACGGGATCGCCAGGCCAAGCGCCGCCCAGAGGCCGAACCAGCGGCTGATGAAACGCATTCCCCGGTCCTCGAGCAGGTCGGGCGCGTACTTCTCGGCCCCCGCGGCCGTCACGTGGTCGAAGAGCCAGCCGAGATGGGCATGCCACAGCCCTCTGAGCGCGCCTGCCTCGTCGCCGTCCGGTCCGATGTGCGGGCTGTGCGGATCGCCCTCCTCATCCGCGTGCGCGTGGTGCTTGCGATGGTCAGAGACCCAGCCGATCACCGGGCCCTCGATGGCCATCGAGCCGAGGAGCGCGAACAGGTACTCGACGGGCTTGTGGGTCTGGAAGGCACGGTGGGTGAGCAGGCGGTGGAAGCCCACGGTGATCCCGACCACCGAGAGGAAATACAGCGCCACCAGCAGGATCAGGTCGAGCGGACCTATCCACTCGTTCCAGAGCAGGGGAATCGCCGCGAGGAAGGCGAGGAACGGGAGCACGGCCGCGGCGATGTTGAGGTTGCGGTGGGCGCGCGTCACTCGGCTGCTGCACTCTACGCCTGCTCAGGGCATATAGGATCGGCGGGCGATGGCGGGTCCCCTCGAAGGCCGCGTGGCGGCTGTGACCGGCGCCTCATCGGGCATCGGCGAGGCAACCGTCCGCGCGCTGGCCGAGGCTGGCGCCGCCGTGGCGCTCGGCGCGCGCAGGACCGAGCGGCTCGAGGCGATCGCCACGGACCTGTCCACCCCCACGCTGGTCCGGGAGGTCGACGTCTCGGACGAAGAGCAGGCGCGGGCCTTCGTGCAGGCGGCGCACGACGAGCTGGGCGGGCTGCACATCCTCGTCAACAACGCCGGCGTGATGCTGCTGGGCCCGGTGGCGGGGGCTGATACAGAGGACTGGCGGCGAATGATCGCCGTCAACCTCCTGGGACTGCTCTACTGCACGCACGCGGCGCTCCCCTTGATCGGACAGGCCGGGGGAGGGGACATCGTCAACGTGTCATCGGTGGCAGGCCGCCGGGCCGAGGCCGGCGGCGCCGTTTACAACATGACGAAGTTCGGTGTGCACGCCTTCTCCGAGGCCCTGCGTCAAGAGGCGCTGCACGCGGGCATCCGCGTGACGACGGTCGCGCCGGGCTTCGTCGACACAGAGCTCCAGGGCCACAACCGCAACCCCGTCGTCCAGCAGGCGCTGTCACGCGCGCGCGAGCGGATCGGCGAGGTGCTGCGTCCCGAGGACATCGGCGAGGCGATCGTGCACGCCGTGACCCGGCCGCCGCATGTGTGCGTCAACGAGGTTGTGGTGCGGCCGACTCAGCAGGCCCGCTGAGCTCGGACGCCCCAGCACACCCCTGACCTTGGACATACAACTGTCCGTGATAACGTACAGCCCACAAATGTCCGTCAACGGCCAACGCTTCGGTACGCGGGTCCGCGCCCTGCGCGACGCGATGGATCTCTCCCTTCGCGACCTCTCCGAGCGCTCCGGCGTCTCCGCCCCGATGCTCTCCCAGGTCGAGCGCGGCGAGACGAGCCCCACGCTCTCGGTGGCGGAGCGGATCGCGGATGGCCTCGAGCTGAGCCTTTCGCAGCTACTGCGCCTCGACGAGGGTGACGGCGTGGCGGTGGTGAAAGCCACCGAACGCCGCCGCGGCGGCGGCCGGAAGCACGGCTACGAGGTGCTCACGCCGCCGCTGCCCGGGCTGCGTGCCGAGGTGTCCCTGCACACACTCGCTCCCGGTGCCAGCACCGCCGGCCCCGGCGACCCGCCCCTGCACGAGGCCGGCAGCCGCGAGACGGCGGTGGTCGAGGCCGGCCCTCTGCGCTTCGTCTGCGGCGGCGCCGTGCACGACCTCGCGGAAGGCGACGCCGTGACCTTCGACGCGGACCTCCCGCACCACTTCCACAACCCCGGCCAGAATGAGGCTCGGTTCTACGCGATCGTCGCCGCCGGCCTCAGGAGGAGCTGACGTGCCCAAGAATCTGACCGGCGAGCAGGCGGTGCCTGCGAGCACTCGATCTCTCTTCGACAAGATCTGGGAGGCGCACGAGGTCGCCGAAGGCATTCTCTACATCGACCTCCACCTGGTCCACGAGGTCACCTCGCCTCAGGCGTTCGAGTCGCTCCGCCTGTCCGGACGCCACGTCCGCCGGCCCGACCGCACGCTCGCCACGGCGGACCACAACGTGCCCACGGACGGCTCGACCACGGCCGCCCAGATCCGCGACCGGCTCTCGCGCGTGCAGGTCGAGACTCTTGAGCGCAACGCCGAGCTGTTCGGGGTGCCGATCTACTCGATCGGTTCCGAGCGCCAGGGCATCGTCCACGTGATCGGCCCGGAGCTGGGGGTGACTCAGCCCGGCATGACCATCGTCTGCGGTGACTCCCACACGTCCACGCACGGGGCGTTCGGGGCGCTCGCGTTCGGGATCGGCACGAGCGAGGTCGAGCACGTCCTCGCCACCCAGACGCTCGACCAGCGCAAGCCGCGCTCCATGCGTATCCGATACGAGGGAGAGCTCGGCCACGGGGTCACGGCGAAGGATCTGATCCTGGGCACGATCGGGAGGATCGGCGTCTCGGGCGGGGCCGGGCACGTGATCGAGTACGCGGGGCCGGTTATCGAGGGGCTCTCGATGGAAGGCCGGATGACGGTGTGCAACATGACGATCGAGGCCGGCGGACGCGCGGGCATGATCGCCCCGGACGACACGACCTTCGAGTGGCTGGAGGGCCGCGAGGCCGCACCAGAGCCGCTCCCGCTCGACGAGTGGCGCGGGCTTCGGACCGACGATGGGGCCGAGTTTGACACCGAGGTCGTGATCGACGCGGCGGAGCTGTCGCCACAGGTGACCTGGGGGACTACCCCCGGGATGGTCGTGGAGGTGACGGGCGCGGTGCCCGAGCCGCGCGACGAGGGCGAGGAGCGGGCACTCGACTACATGGCGCTCGAGGCGGGCACGCCGATGAGCGAAATCCGGCTCGACCGGGTGTTCATCGGCTCCTGCACAAACTCGCGCATCGGCGACCTGCGCGAAGCGGCCGAGCTCGTCAAGGGCCGCCGGGTGGCGCCGTCCGTGGACGCCATGGTTGTGCCCGGCTCGGCCCAGGTGAAGGCGCAGGCGGAGGCCGAGGGACTCGATGAGGTATTCCGGGCGGCGGGCTTCGACTGGCGTTCGGCGGGCTGCTCGATGTGCCTCGGCATGAACCCGGACATCGCGGCGCCGGGCGAGCGCGTGGCTTCGACGTCCAACCGCAACTTCGAGGGGCGTCAGGGCCGCGGTGCGCGATCGCATCTCGTCAGCCCGAAGATGGCGGCAGCGGCGGCCATCGAGGGGCACTTTGTCGACATCAGGGAGTGGAGCTGATGGAACCCGTGCGCGTGATCGAAGGCGCCGTGACGGTCCTCGACCGTAACGACGTCGACACCGACCAGATCATCCCCAAGCAGTTCCTGAAGCGGGTCGAGCGCACCGGCTTCGGCGAGTTCGTCTTCCACGACTGGTCCAAGGACCCGAGCTGGGACCTACCGAGCAACCCGATCCTCGCCACCGGACGCAACTTCGGCTGCGGCTCGTCGCGCGAGCACGCGCCCTGGGCGCTCGAGGACTACGGCTTCAGGGCGCTCGTGGCACCAAGCTTCGCGGACATCTTCTACTCCAACTGCACCAAGATCGGGCTGCTGCCCGTGACGCTCGCGGAGGAGGACGTGAAGGAGCTCATGGGCGCAGGGCATGCCCGGATCGACCTCGAGGAGCAGGAGATCGCCTTCGCGGGCCGCCAGGTGCAGTTCGAGATCGACCCGGAGATCGCGCGGCGCCTGCTCGAGGGGCTCGACGACATCGCGGTGACGCTCCAGCAGGAGCACGAGATCGACCGCTACGAGGCCGAGCGCCAGCGCAGCGGGCCTGTGACCACGGACCTCGCGCGCGTATGACCCGGGACTGGGATGCCGCGACCTACGACCGGGTCTCGGCTCCCCAGGTCGCGATGGCGGCGCGCGTGTTGGACCGACTCCCGCTGGACGGCGACGAGACGGTGCTCGACGCGGGCTGCGGCTCGGGCCGCGTGACCGAAATGCTGCTCGAGCGGCTGCCGCTCGGGCACGTGATCGCCGTGGACGAGGCCCCGTCGATGGTCGAGCACGCGCGTGCGCGCCTCGGGGACCGGGCGACGGTGCTCCGGGCGAGCCTGACCGAGCTCGTGCTCGACGAGCCCGTCGACGCCGTCTTCTCGAACGCCGTCTTCCACTGGATCGCCGACCACGAGCTCCTCTTCGAGCGGCTGTTCGCGGCGCTCAGGCCCGGGGGTCGCCTCATGGCACAGTGCGGAGGCGCGGGCAATGTCGCGCGCTTCCACGCCGCCGCGCGCGAGGTGGCCGGCAAGCCGCCGTACGCCGAACATCTCGCGGGCTGGCTGGGGCCCTGGAACTTCACCGGCGCCGAGGAGACCGCGAAGCGGCTGGCGCGCGCCGGCTTCGAGGAGGTCGAGACCTGGCTCGAGCCCTACCCGGTGGTGCCGGACGATCCGGTCGGCTACCTGCGCACGGTCTGTCTCGGATACCACCTCGAGCAGCTCCCTGAGGCGCTGCGCCCCGGATTCGTCGAGGCGGTGGTGGCGCGCGCGGATCCCGAGCTCGACTACGTGCGGCTGAACATCGCGGCAAGGCGGCCGGCGTGACACCCCGTCTCGTTCTCCTTCCAGGCGATGGCATCGGCCCCGAGATCATGGCCGCGGCCGTGCAGGTGCTCGACCGGCTGGGAGACTTCGAGTACGACGAACTGCTTCTCGGCGGCGCATCGATCGATGCCCACGGGACGCCCCTGTCCGACGAGGTGCTCGAGGCCTGCCGGGGCTCCGACGCCGTGCTGCTGGCGGCCATCGGCGGCCCGAAATGGGATACGACGGACCCGGACGCGCCGCGCCCCGAGCAGGGGCTGCTCGCCCTCCGCAAGGGCCTCGGGCTGTTCGCCAACCTGCGCCCGGTGCGGCCGAGCCCCGCGCTGCTCGATGCGAGCCCGCTCAAGCGCGAGCGCATCGAGGGCACGGACCTGCTCGTGGTGCGTGAGCTGACCGGCGGGATCTACTTCGGCGAGCGCGGCCTTGAAGGCGACACCGCGCACGACACCTGCGTGTACAGCGAGGGCGAGATCGAGCGCATCACGCGCGTGGCCTTCGGGCTCGCCCGCCGCAAGGTAACGAGCGTCGACAAGGCGAACATCCTCGAGACCTCCAGGCTGTGGCGCAAGACCGTGGAGCGGGTGGCGGCGGACGAGGACACTCCGCTCGAGCACCTGCTGGTCGACAACGCGGCCATGCAGCTGGTCTCGAGGCCCGCCGATTTCGACGTGCTCCTGACGGAGAACATGTTCGGGGACATCCTGAGTGACGAGGCCGCGATGCTCACGGGCTCGCTCGGGATGCTGCCGAGCGCGTCGCTCGGCGACGGCTCCGGGCCGGGCCTGTTCGAGCCCGTGCACGGCTCGGCGCCGGACATCGCGGGCACCGGCACGGCCAACCCGCTCGCCATGTTCGGCTCGGTGGCGCTCATGCTGCGCCACGGACTCGCTATGGAAGAGGAGGCCGCTGCCCTAGAATCGGCTGTCGATCGCGCGCTCGGCGATGGCCTCCGAACCCCGGACCTGGGCGGCGATGCCACCACAGAGGCCGCCACGCGGGCGGTGCTCGCAAACCTCTAGGAGCAGTACGTGAAGACCGCTGACCTCATCTGGCTGAACGGAGAGTTCGTCGCCTGGGAGGACGCGAAGGTACACGTACTCACGCACGGCATCCATTACGGGACCGGCGTCTTCGAGGGGATCCGCGCCTACGAGACGGCAGACGGCGCGGCGGTCTTCCGCCACCAGGACCACCTCGACCGGCTCGAGAACTCGGCCAAGCTCTACTACATGGACCTGCCCTACTCGAAGGAGCAGCTCCGCGAGGTCACGCACGAGCTCATCGTCCGCAACGGATTCAGGAGTTGCTACATCCGCCCGCTCGTCTACCGCGGCTACGGCCCGATGGGCCTCAACCCGCTCGACAACCCGGTCGAGGCGATGATCGCCGTGTGGGAGTGGGGCGCCTACCTGGGCGAGGAGGGCAAGCGCAACGGGGTGCGCGGGCGCGTGTCGTCCTATCGGCGCATCTCCTCCGACTCCCTGATCCCGCATGCGAAGGCCTGCGGCCAGTACCTCAACTCGGTGCTGGCGAAGATCGAGTCGCTGAAGACGGGCTACGAGGAGGGCATCCTGCTCGACGACAAGGGGAACGTCTGCGAGGGCACGGGCGAGAACATCTTCGTGATCAAGCATGGCGTGGTCTCCACCCCGCCGCAGACGGCCGCGATCCTCGACGGCATCAACCGCAGGTCGTGCATGCAGATCGCACGCGACCTCGGCTACGAGGTCGTGGAGCGTGACATCGCCCGCGCCGAGCTGGCGCTGGCCGACGAGGTGTTCCTCACGGGGACCGCGGCCGAGCTCACGCCGATGCGCGAGATCGACGACATCCCGATCGGCGAGGGCCGCCCCGGCCCGATCACGCGCGAGATCCAGGGTGTCTTCGAGGACGCCCTGTGCGGGCGCAACCCGCGCTACGCGGACTGGCTGGATCTCGTGCCGGTGCCGTCGCAGGCGTGAAAGTAACGATCTATGACACGACCCTGCGCGATGGGATGCAGGGTGAGGGGATGTCGCTGTCGGTCGACGAGAAGCTGCGCGTGGCGCATGCGCTCGATGGCCTCGGCGTGGACCTGATCGAGGCGGGCTTCCCTGCTTCCAACCCGAAGGAGGAGGCGCTCTTCGAGCTGCTCGCGCGTGAGAGCTTCGCGGCCGCCCAGGTTGCGGCGTTCGGCATGACCCGCCGGCGTGACTCGGCCGCCGAGGACGACCCGGCCCTGCGGCTGCTGGCCGATTCGTTCGCCCCGGTATGTACGCTCGTCGGGAAGACCTGGTCGCTCCACCTCGAGAAGGTCACGCAGGTCGACCCCGAGGAGAACCTGCGCATGATCGCCGACTCGGTCGGCTGGCTCGTATCCCAGGGCAAGCGCGTGATCTACGACGCCGAGCACTTCTTCGACGCCTTCCGCGACGACGCCCCTTATGCGCTCCGCTGCCTGCGCGCGGCCGCCGAGGCGGGCGCCGAGAACGTCACTCTGTGCGACACCAACGGCTCGTCGCTCCCCTCGGCCGTAAGCGAGGCCACGGCACGCGTGGTCGCCGAGCTCGGCGACCAGGTGCAGGTGGGCATCCACACCCACGACGACGCGGGATGCGGCGTGGCCAACACGCTGGTGGCGGTCGAGGCCGGCGCCCGGCTCGTACAGGGGACGATGAACGGCTACGGCGAGCGCTGCGGCAACGCCAACCTGATCTCGATCCTGCCCGCGCTCGAGCTCAAGCTCGGCTACGAGGCGATCGGCCGCGAGCGCCTGCAGCGGCTGACCGAGACCGCCCACCTCGTTGACGAGCTCTGCAACGTCACGCCCAACCCGAACCAGCCCTACGTGGGTGCCAACGCGTTTGCGCACAAGGGCGGCATGCACGTGGCCGGGATCAACCGCGACGCTCGCACCTTCGAGCACATCGAGCCCGCGGACGTCGGGGCCGACCGGCGCGTGCTCGTCTCCGAGCTCTCGGGCAAGGGCACGGTCCAGGCGCGCGCCGACGTGGACGGCGACACAGCTGGCCGCGTGGTCGAGCGTGTCAAGGAGCTCGAGCACCACGGCTACCAGTTCGAGGCGGCCGACGGCTCGTTCGACCTGCTCATCCGCAAGGAGACCGGCGAGTACGAGCCGCTCTTCCGGCTCGAGTCCTGGCGAGCCATCGTCGAGAAGCGCGAGGACGGCCACGTCGAGACAGAGGCCACGATCAAGATCTGGGTGGACGGCGAGCGCTATGTGCGCACTGCGGAGGGCAACGGCCCGGTGAACGCACTCGACAAGGCGCTGCGGGCCGCGATCGGCGAGCGCTATCCGCACCTGCGCGACATCGAGCTCGTGAACTTCAAGGTGCGCATCCTCGACGAGCGCAAGGGGACCGGCGCGGTCACGCGCGTGCTCCTCGACGCCACCGACGGCCAGGACACCTGGGGCTCGATCGGCGTCTCGGAGAACATCATCGAGGCGAGCTGGGAGGCGCTCGTCGACTCGCTCGAGGCCGGGATGTTGCCCGGCCGCGCACAGGCCTCTCGCGCCCGGGCAGCAGTCACGTGACCGGGATCGTGCGCAGCCGGCCGAGCCGGCTGCTTCGCCAAATGACGGCATCGTGCGCAGCCGGCCGAGCCGGCTGCTTCGCCAAATGACGGATCCGGTTCCGCTCGCCCGGCCCGTGGTCGGCGAGCGTGAGGAGGAACTGCTCCTCGAGACGCTCCGCTCGGGCCGGCTCTCGCTCGGCCCGCGGCTCGGCGAGTTCGAGGGCGGTTTCGGTCGCCGTCTAGGTGTCGAGCACGTATCGGCCGTCTCGAGCGGCACAGCCGGTCTGCACCTCGCCATCCGGGCGGCCGGAGTCGAGCCGGGGGACGAGGTGGTCACGACCCCCTTTTCGTTCGTGGCGTCCGCCAACTGCCTGCTCTACGAACAGGCGCGTCCGGTCTTCTGCGATATCGACCCGCGCACCCTCAACATCACGCCGGAGGCGGCCGCAGATGCGGTGACCCAGCGCACGACCGGGCTCCTGCCGGTCCACATCTTCGGCTACCCCGCCGACATGGCGGGCTTCGAGGAGCTGGCGGAGGACCGGGCGTTGTGGCTCGTCGAGGACGCCTGTGAAGCGCTCGGCGCCGTGCATGCCGACGGACGCAACGTTGGCGCGCGCGACAACCTCGCGGTATTCGGCTTCTACGCCAACAAGCAAATGACGACCGGCGAGGGCGGCATGGTCGTCTGCCCGGATCCGGCGACCAAGGAGCGCATCGACTCCGAGCGCAACCAGGGCCGGGCGGCCGACATGGGCTGGCTCGACCACGACCGGCTCGGATTCAACTACCGCCTCGACGACCTGTCCTGCGCGCTCGGGGTCGCCCAGCTCGAGCGGCTCGAGCAGCTTCTCGCCGGCCGCGCGCGCGTGGCCGCCGCCTACGGAGAGGCGCTCGCCGAGATCGAAGGTCTCGTTCTGCCGTGCCCCGACGAAGGGGGCGATCGGCGCGGCTGGTTCGTGTACGTGGTGCAGCTCCCTGACGGCGTCGAGCGCGACGTCACGATCCGCGCGCTGCGCGAGCGCGGGGTGGACTCGAAGCCCTACCTGCCCGCAATTCACCTGATGAGCTTCTACCGTGAGCGCTTCGGCCACCGCGAGGGCGAGTTCCCGGTCTGCGAGGAAGTGGCGCGGCGCTCGCTCGCTCTGCCGTTCCACCCGGAGCTGAGCGAGGGGCAGCTGGAGCGGGTGGTGGAGGCTCTGCGCGCGGCGCTCGGCTGAGGAACGTCAGAGCGTCGGCGGCAGGCCGAACGCCGCGAACATGTCCCAGCCGAAGTCCAGATGGAACTCGCCGCTGTCGGCGCCGGGCTGGATGAAGGCGGTGATCTCGGCCACCTGCCCGTCCTCGACCCGCAGCGCGTCGAGCGCGAAGGCCCGGTACTCGGACTCGCCCGGCCGCTGGAGGTAGGCCGCGGTCGCCGGCTGCAGGTTGACGCCGAAGGGCATGAGCTTCCAGCGGCCCACGTACTGCGGCGACCCGGGAGCCGCGCTCTGTTCAACGGCCCACGCGATCGCGTTGCGCCCGTCGTGCCAACTCGGAGTCGGGGGCATCGTCGCGCGGGCGTCCTTGCGCAGCAGCGCCGTCAACGCCGCACTGTCGGCGCGCTGGAGGGCGTCCATGAAGCGCTCGAGCACCACGCGCTCGTCCTTGCTCGGGTCAGCCGAGCGCGCCCACTCCGTCCGGCGTGCGGGCAGGTGTTGGTTCAGGGTCGCCCGCGCGCGTTGGAGGGCGCTGTTCGCTGCGGCGACGCTCGTGTCGAGGAGGGAGGCGGTCTCCTTTGCCGACCAACCGAGCACGTCACGCAGGATCAGTGCCGCCCGCTGCCTTGGCGGCAGCAGTTGGATCGCGGACAGGAAGGCGATCTCGATCGTCTCCCTGGCCACGATCACCGCTTCCGGCTCGTCGTCCGGCGGCGCGATCCCCTCGAGCAGATGGTCCGGGTAGGGCTGTAGCCACGGGAGGTCGGCCGGGGGCAGCACCGGCAGTGGCGGGTTGGCCGGAGGGCCGAGCTGCGAGGGCAGCAGGCGCCGCGGCTTGCGCTGGAGCGCGTCGAGGCACGCGTTGGTCGCGATCCGGTACAGCCAGGCCCGGAACGTCGAGCGTCCTTCGAATTTCTGACGCGACCGCCAGGCGCGGAGGAAGGTCTCCTGGACCAGGTCCTCAGAGTCCTCGAAAGAGCCGAGCATCCGGTAGCAGTGGACCTGCAGCTCCCTGCGGTGGCGCTCGAAGAGCTCGGCGAACGCCGACTCGTCGCCGCTCTGGGTGATCTCGGTTGTGCTCATGGTGCGCGCGCGTGCCACGCCATTCTCCAGTTAAGACGCCCGGACGGGGATCAAGTCATCGCTTGACCGCCGCCTAACGGCGGCCGGTCGAGCCTCTTGACGAGCGCCACGAAGCCCGGCAGGCCGCGTGTGCCGGGCCGGTAGGCCACCTCGTCATAGCCCTCGCGCGCATACAGCGCGCGAGCCGCCTGGTTCGGGATCGTGGTGTCGAGCGCCACGCACGGGAGCTCCTTCGCGCGCGCCTGGCGCTCGGCCTCGGCGAGCAGCGCCCGCGCCGCGCCGCGCCGGCGGAAGCGCTCGTCGGTGGCGAGCGCGTCGATGTAGAACGCGGACGAGGGCGGGCTGGGCGAGGCGCGGCCGCCGGCATGGTAGAGGCGCAGCGACACGGGCCAGCGCCAGGGGCGCGAGCCGCGCAGGGCGAGCCGCAGGAACGCGCGCGAGCGGCGGGGGGGCCCGCCCCCCCCCCAAACCCCCCCCACCCCCGCCGCCCCCCCCCCCCCCCCCCCCCCCCCCCCCCCCCCCCCCCCC
>Ga0081538_10002717_pt1 | contig 12541 bp, 12 predicted proteins | sample TabmetS5T2R1_FD_71022 | JGI IMG/M metagenome (GOLD analysis project Ga0081538, IMG submission 71022) | Tabebuia heterophylla rhizosphere microbial communities from the University of Puerto Rico - S5T2R1 | ecosystem: Host-associated > Plants > Roots > Rhizosphere ...
GCGCGCCTCGAGGCCGCCCACGACGGCGTCGCCGTCCTGCAGGCCCGCGAGCGGCCCGCCGCGCGCGGCCTCCGGCGACACGTGCCCGACCATGAGCCCGTGCGTCGCGCCCGAGAAGCGCCCGTCCGTGACGAGCGCGACCTCGTCGCCGAGCCCCTCGCCGACGATCGCCGCCGTGACGTGCAGCATCTCCCGCATCCCGGGGCCGCCGGCCGGCCCCTCGTAGCGGATGACGACGACGTCCCCGGGCTGGATGCGTCGGCCCTGCACGGCCTCGAAGCAGGCCTCCTCGGAGTCGAACACGCGCGCCGGACCGCGGTGGTACAGGCGCTCGTGGCCGGCGAGCTTGACCACGCAGCCCTCCGGCGCGAGGTTTCCGTACAGCACGGCGAGGCCGCCCGTGGGCTTGAGCGGCGTCTCGATCGGAACGACGACCTCCTGGCCCTGCCGCTCCTCCACCGCGGCCGCGATCTCGCCCAGAGAGCGCCCGTCCACGTTGGCCGCGCCCGCGTGCACGAGCTCCCGCTTGAGCAGCTCGCGGGCGACGAGGGCGACGCCGCCAGCCTCGTAGACGTCGGTGGCCACGAAGCGCCCGCCCGGCTTGAGGCTTGCGACCACCGGCGTGCGCGTGGCAATTCGGTCGAAGTCGTCGATCGTGAGCGGAAGCCCGAGCTCGCGGGCGATCGCGAGCAGGTGGAGCACGCCGTTGGTCGAGCCGCCGGTGGCTGCGATCGACGCGATCGCGTTCTCGAGGGCCTCGCGCGTGATCACCTGGGAGGGCCGCACGTCGCGCCGGAGCAGCTCCATGACGAGCCGCCCCGCCTGCTCGGCCGCCTCGGCTTTCGCGGGCGCGAGCGCCGGGATCCCGTTGAGCCCGGCTGGGCTGATGCCGAGGAACTCGAGCGCCGTGGACATCGTGTTGGCCGTGAACTGGCCGCCGCAGGCGCCCGCGCCAGGGCAGGCGACGCCTTCCAGCTCGTGCAGCTCCTCGCCGGTCATCCGTCCGACCGCGTGCGCGCCGACCGCCTCGAAGACGTCCTGGATGGTCACATCCCTGCCGCGGAAACGCCCGGGCGCGATGGAGCCGTTGTAGAGGACGAGGCCCGGGAGGTCGAGCCGCGCCAGGGCCATCACCGCTGCCGGGATGGTCTTGTCGCAGCCCACGAGGCAGACGAGCCCGTCCAGCAGGTGCCCGCGCGCGACGAGCTCGATCGAATCGGCGATCACCTCGCGCGAGACGAGCGAGGCGCGCATGCCCTCCGTGCCCATGGAGACGCCGTCGCTGACGGACACCGTGTTGAACTCGAGCGGCGTTCCGCCGGCGGAGCGCACGCCGGCCTTGACGTGCTGGGCCAGCTCGCGCTGGTTGAAGTTGCACGGCATCGTCTCGATCCAGGTCGTGGCCACGCCGATGAGCGGGCGCGCGAGATCGTCGTCGGAGAGACCGATGCCCTTCAGCATCGCGCGCGCGGGCGCGCGTTCCGGGCCGTCGGTCAAGGCCGCGCTGCGCCGCTTGGCGGGGTCGGAGGGGCGGTCGTACGGGTCGGGGCTCATCTGACGAGCTCGGCTCCCTTCGCGGAGGTCGAGAGCCAGAGCACCTCGACGTCGGGGAAGCGGCTGGAGAGCTCTACGGAGCACTCCTGGGCCTCGTGTGGCGCCGCCCACACGATCACGGTGGGGCCCGAGCCCGAGATCGTCGATCCGAGCGCTCCGGCGGGGGGCTCGTTCCGCACCGCCTCGAGCAGGGGAGCGTGCACGGCCCGGTACGGCTCGTGGAGCCGGTCGTCCAGGGCGGCCGCGAAGACCTCTTCCGAGCCCGCAGCCAGGCCGGCGCCGAGGAGCGCGGAGCGGCCAACCGAGAAGACCGCGTCGCCGAGCGGTACCTGCTCCGGGAGCGCGGCGCGCGCCTCCGCGGTGGCCACGGTGGCGTCGGGCACGAGCGCGATCGGGACGGCCGGGACGCCGTCGGCGACGCGGTGAATGCGTCCTCCCGACGTGAGGCAGGCGCCGCCCGCGAGCGCGGCGGCGAGGTTGTCCGCATGGCCCTCCAGGCGCAGCCCTTCCGCTAGGAGCCACTCCGGGTCGGGCTCCCGGTCCGCGACGTGCGCCGCCGCGACGAGACCGAGCGCGATCACGGCCGCGCTCGACCCGAGCCCGCGCTCGCGCGGGATGCGATCGAAGAACTCGAAGCGGAGGCCGTCCGCCGGGTCGATGCGCTCGTACGCCTGCACGCCGAGGTGCTCCCGGTCGGGCGTGCCGCCGTCCGAGATCACCACCTCGTTCCAGAGGTCGAGCGCGACGGCGGCGCAGTCGAACGCGGCGCCGAGGTTCGCCGTGGTCGCGGGCGCGCGCACCGTCACCTGCATGCGCAGCCGCCTTCCAAGTAACACCGTGTTACTTGGCGGGTCACGACGCTGCCTCCGCGACCGCGTCCGCGTCCGGCGGGATTGCGAGCGGGGGGCTGGAGAGGCGCGCGGCGGCGTCCGGGTCCTTGAGGCCGTGTCCCGTGATCACGCAGACGACTCGCGCGCCGGCCTGCGGCCGCTCGCGCGCAAGCGCGGCCAGGCCCGCCGCGGAGGACGGTTCGCAGAAGACGCCTTCCAGCTCGGCCAGGTCGCGCCAGGCGGCGAGGATCTCCTCGTCTGCGAGCGCGATCGTCGAGCCGCCCGAGCGGGCGATCGCCGCCTCGGCCTCCGAGCGGTGCGCGGGCTCGGCGATGCGGATGGCAGTCGCCATCGTGAAGGCGCGGGCCGTCGCCTCGCCGGCGACGAGCGGCGGCAGTCCGGCGCCGGCCTCGTCGAAGCCGAGCGCGTAGGCGCGCGTGTTGCCGCCGCCGCCGTACGGGAGCGCCAGGGCATCCGGCGCCCCGCCGAGCTCGTCCACGATCTCGAAGGCGGCCGTCTTCTGCCCCTCGAGGCGGTACGGGTTGAGGGAGTTGACGAGCGCGTGCGTGCCGCGGCGACCGAGCTCCCGCGCGACATCGAGCGCACCCTCGAAGGGGCCCTGGACTTCGAACAGGCGCGCGCCGACCGCCTGCGCCTGGGCGATCTTGCCGCGCGCGACCTGGCCGGCAGGCTGGAGGATCACCGCGGTGAGCCCTGCGCGCGCGGCGTACGTCGCGGCCGAGGCCGCCGTGTTCCCCGTCGAGGCGCAGACGACGGCCTCCGCGCCTTCCTCGACGGCCTTGGAGACCGCGACCGTCATCCCGCGGTCCTTGAAGCTGCCCGTGGGGTTCGCGCCCTCCCACTTGAGCCAGAGCTCGAGGCCGAGCCGTTCCGAGAGACGCGGTGCGGGAAGCAGCGGCGTCGAGCCCTCGCCAAGGGAGACGACCGGGGTCGCGTCGGTGAAAGGGAGGCGGGCGCGATACCGCTCGGCGAGTGGAATCGTCATCCGCTGCGACCCTATACTCAAGTCCATGCTCGCCCTTCGAGCTCTCTTTGCGCTTGCGGTCGTCCTGCTCGCCGTGGTGCTCCTGCGCCAGGGCCTGCCGCTCGGAGCCCTGGCTGTGGTCGTAGCCGGGATCCTGGTGCGGCGCTCCGCGGAGTCCGGCCGGCTGCACGCACTGGCAAACCGGTCAGCCCGAGCCTCCTAGGCCCAGCCGAGGCCGGGGACGCCGCGGTCCGAGATCACCGGCAGGGCCGACGGCGCACCCCTGGTCTCCGGGAGGGACTCGATCTCCTGGAGCGCGCCCAGCAGGTCGCCCTCGGCGCCCTCGTGCGTGACCACGTGGAGCGTGGCCGAGCCGTTCTCCTGGTGCTGGACGAGCCTGGCGACCGACACGCGGTGGGCGGCGAGCCGGAGAGCGACCTGGGCCAGAACGCCGGCCACGTCGTCCACGTCGATCCGGACGTAGTAGGGCGAGCGCATCTCCGCGCTGGGCAGCCGCTCGAGCTCGCGCCAGCAGGCGTCGTTCTGGAGGAAGCCGGTCCCCGTCGTCCCGATGACGCTGACCATGTCGGCGACGACGGCCGAGGCCGTCTCCATGCCGCCGGCGCCCGGGCCCTCGAGCGTGATCTCGCGGATGGCGTCGCCCTGGAGCATGACCGCGTTGAAGGCGCCCTCGACCGCGGCGAGCGGGTGATGGCGGTCGACGAGCGCCGGCCCGACCCGCACGTCGAGCTTCCCGCCCGTGAGGGTGGCGGCGCCGATCAGGCGCACGACCATCTCCATCTCGCGGGCGGCGCGGACGTGCTCGCCGGTGACGTTCTCGATGCCGTCGTAGGAGACGTCGTCGAGCGTGACGCGGGAGCCGAACGCGATCGTCGCCAGGATGGCCATCTTCGCCGCGGCGTCGGCGCCGTTCACGTCCTCGGTGGGGTCGGCCTCCGCGTAGCCGAGCTGCTGCGCCTCTGCGAGCGCCTCCGCGTACTCGGCGCCCTCCTCCATCTTCGTGAGGATGAAGTTGGTCGTCCCGTTCACGATCCCGAGCACCCGGTGGACGTTGGAGACGACCAGTGCCTCGCGCAGGATCTTGATCACCGGAATGGCGGCGCACACGCTCGCCTCGAAGCGGAGCTGGACGCCGGCCTCCGAGGCGGTGCCGAAGAGCTCCGCGCCGCGCCTGGCGATCAGCTGCTTGTTCGCGGAGACGACGGGCTTGCCGGCCCGGAGGAGGTCGAGGACGTGCTCGCCCGTCGGCTCGAGGCCGCCCATGACCTCCGCGACGAGGGCGATGGAGGGGTCGTCGCGGATGGCCGCGAAGTCGGTGGTGAGGACGCCGTCGGGCGGCTCGTGCGACCGCTCCTTCGCGGGGTCGCGAACGAGCGCGCGGACGACGCGCAGCCGGTGCCCCGTGGCGCGCTCGATGTCTTCGGCGTTCTCCTGGAGGAGCCGGTCGACAGCGGAGCCGACGGTTCCGTAGCCCAGCAGGGCTACGGGGACATCAACTGCGGACACTGGCCTCCGCGCCGAGGAGGCCCTCGCGGCCCGCGAGCTCGCGTAGCGCACCGCCCACCGCTTCGACCGGATGGCGCGCGGCCATGCGTCGCAGCGCCGTCATGCGCGGCCGCCCGGCCTCTTCCTCGGCGATCAGCTCGCGGGCGAAGGAGCCGTTGCGGATGTCCTCGAGAAGCTGCCTCATGTTCGTCCTCACGTGCTCGTCGATCACGACCTGCCCGCGCGTCAGGTCACCGTACTCTGCCACGTCCGAGATCGAGTCGCGCATGTGGCCGAACCCGCCCTCGTAGATGAGGTCGACGATCAGCTTCAGCTCGTTGATGCACTCGTAGTAGGCGATCTCGGGCTGGTAGCCCGCGTCCACGAGGATCTCGAAGCCGGCCTGCATGAGGGCGGTGACGCCTCCGCAGAGGACCGCCTGCTCGCCGAAGAGGTCGCTCTCGGTCTCCTCCGCGAACGTCGTCTCGATCATGCCGGCGCGGCCGCAGCCGATCGCGGTGCCGTACGCGAGCGCGAGCTCGAGCGCGCTTCCGCTCGCGTTCTGCGCCACGGCGACGAGCCCCGGGGTGCCCGCGCCCGCCTCGAACAGCTGGCGGACGCGGTGCCCGGGCCCCTTGGGGGCGACCATGATCACGTCGTGCCCCGGCTCGGGCTGGATCTGCCCGAAGTGGACGTTGAAGCCATGGGCGAAGAGGACAGCAGCGTCCGGGTCGAGGTTCGGGGCGACGTCGCGTTCGTAGACGCCCTTCTGGACGTGGTCGGGGAGGAGGATGGCGACGAGCTGGGCGCCGCGCACGGCTTCGGCGAACGTCTTGACGGTGAGGCCGGCGTCCTCGGCAGCCGCCCAGGACGGGCTGCCGTCGCGGAGCCCGACCTCGACGTCGATGCCGGAGTCGCGCAGGTTGAGCGCGTGCGCGTGGCCCTGGCTCCCGTAGCCGAGGACGGCCACCTTCCCGGAGAGGAGGTCGAGGTTGCCTTCGCGATGGACTGTTGCCGCCATGGGCTCGTTTCCTTTCTCTAGCGGAGGACGTGCTGGGGACGGGGGGTGCGGTTCGCCGACGCGCGCGCGAGCCCGATCCGCCCGGTGCGGGCGAGCTCGATGAGGCCGTGCGGTCGCAGGAGCTCCTCGAAGGACTCGAGCTGCTCGGGCGTTCCCACGACCTCGAAGACGATGGAGTCGGGGCCGAGGTCGGCGACCTTCGCGTCGAAGACGTCTGCGAGGGCGATCAGCTCCGCGCGCCGGCTCGGATCGGCCGAGACGCGGACGAGCGCGAGCTCGCGCTCGACGGCCTCGCCGGCCTCGAGCGTCGAGACCCGGAGGACGTTCACGAGCTTGTGCATCTGCTTCTCGATCTGCTCGAGGAGGCCGGCCGGGCAGTCGACCGTGAGCACGATCCTGGACACGTCGTGACGCTCGGTCGGGCCGACTGCGAGGCTCTCGATGTTGAAGCCGCGCCGCGCGAACATGTTGGAGACGCGCGCGAGCGCACCGGGGCGGTTCTCCACGAGGACGGAGACCGTGTGCGTCACGTCGTGACCGGCTCTTCCTCGGAGAACTCGATCACGTCGGTGGCGGCTGCGCCGGCCGGGATCATCGGGAAGCACTTCTCCTCGGGATCGCAGCGCGCGTCGACGACCGCGGTGCGCCCGCACTCGAGCGCCTCCTCGAGAACGCCTTCGAGCTCGTCCTCGTCCTCGACCGTGAACCCGGCTGCGCCGTAGGCTTCCGCGAGCTGGGCGTAGTCGGGCACCTGGTGCGTGAGGTGCGTCTCGGAGAAGCGGTTTGCGTAGAACATCTCCTGCCACTGGCGCACCATCCCGAGCCAGCCGTTGTTGACGATGACGACGACGATGGGCAGGCCTTCGAGGACGGACGTGGCCAGCTCCTGGGAGGTCATCTGGAAGCAGCCGTCGCCGTCGATGCACACGACGGTGGCTTCGGGCCGGGCCGCCTTGGCCCCGATGGCGGCGGGAACGCCGTAACCCATCGTCCCCAGGCCGCCCGAGGTGATGAAGCTCCGCGGCCGGTCGCAGACGAGGTACTGCATGGCCCACATCTGGTGCTGGCCGACGCCCGTCGTCCAGACGACGTCGCGGTCGCCGGTCAGGTCGCGAAGGGTCTCGATCACCGCCTGCGGCTTCAGGTAGTCGCCGCCGCGTGCGTAGCGGTACGGGAACTCCTCGCGCCACTCGTCGAGCTGGCGCCGCCAGGCGACCGGGCCCGCCCGGTCGGGCGCCGCCTCGGCGCGGAGCGCCTCGGTCAGCTCGGCGAGCGCGGGCTTGAGCGGGCCCGTGACCGGGATGTCGGCGCGTCGCAGCTTGCCGATCTCGGCCGCGTCGATGTCGAAGTGGATCACCTTGGCGCCCGGCGCGAACGCGGAGAGCTTGCCGGTCACCCGGTCGTCGAAGCGCGCCCCGACGGCGACGATCAGGTCGGCCTTGTTCAGGCCCCAGTTCGCCCACTTCGACCCGTGCATGCCGGGCGGGCCGTAGCAGAGCGGATGCGACTCGGGAAATGCGCTCTTTGCCATCAGCGTCGTGATCACCGGGATCCCGCCCGTCTCGGCGAGGTCGAGCAGCTCGGCGCAGGCGTCTCCGTTCACCACGCCGCCGCCGACGTAGAGAACAGGTCGTGAGGCGGCGAGCAGGGCTCTCGCCGCCTCGCGAACCTGTCTCGGGTGGACACTGGCAGGTGGTCTCCACCCAGGGAGATCGACTTGATGGGGGTAAGTGAAGTCGATCTCCGCCTCCTGCACGTCCTTGGCGACGTCCACGAGTACCGGGCCCGAACGCCCGGTTCGGGCGACGTGGAAGGCCGCCTTGAGGACGTGCGGGAGTTCTTCGACGTCCTGCACGAGCCATGAGTGCTTGACGATCGGGAGCGTGATGCCGGTCGCATCCGTCTCCTGGAAGGCGTCGGTGCCGATCAGGCTCGTCCGCACCTGACCGGTGATGCAGACGAGCGGCGTCGAGTCCATCCACGCGTCGGCGATCGGGGTGACGAGGTTTGTGACGCCGGGACCCGACGTCGCCAGGGCGACGCCGACCCTGCCGGATGCCCGGGCGTAGCCCTCCGCCATGTGGCCGGCGCCCTGCTCGTGGCGCGCCAGCACGTGGCGGACGGTCGTGCCGCGGGCGAACGCGTCGTAGAGCGGGAGGATGGCGCCGCCCGGGATGCCGAAGGCGACGTCGACGCCCTCGGCCTCGAGCGAGCGCAGGATCGCGTCGGATCCCAGCATCCTCACGCGAACACCCCGGCGAACTCGGTGTCCCGCCGCGCGGCCGGCAGCCCCGCGAGGAGGTGGTCCATGAACTCCCGCGTCGTCGCGCCCGCGCCGGAGGAGAGCATGTCGGGCGTGCGGACGCCGGTCTCGAGCGTCTCGAGGACGCCGCGCTCGAGCGTGCGGGCCGCGCTCCGCTCGCCGAGCCCCTCGCCGAGCATGAGCGCCGTCGCGAGCAGCATCGCGCTCGGATTGGCGACGCCCTGGCCGGCGATCTCGAGCGCCGAGCCGTGCGTCGGCCCGAACATCCCTCTGCCGTCGGGGCCGACCCGGCCCGAGGCGACCATTCGCGAGCCCTCGTGCGCGAACGCGGCCGTGCTCGCCAGGGCCTCGGCGAACGGCTGCTCGCTGGCGAGGACGTCGAAGTCCGACGGGTCCCGCAGGAGCCCGGTCACGGCCGCCTCGAAGGGCACGTGCTCGACGAGGACGCCGTCCCAGCGCTCGGCGGCGACCGCGACCGCGGCCAGCCAGCGCGCGCTCGCGCCCACGGAGGTGAGCCTCGCCCGCCTGCTGAAGGCCAGCCGGAACGCGCTGTCCACGGCCAGCTGCACGGCGTCGTCGGGCAGCGGACTGACCACCGCCAGCTCGCTCCCGCGCGCGCAGACGCGAGTGATCCGCCAGCGCAGGTCCAGCTCGGCCTTCAGTACCTCGAGCGCGGGCTCGCGGGTTGCCGCCACCAGCATCGCGTCCGCCTCTGCGCAGGCGGTTCGCGTCACGAGCGGCAGCGGGTGGCCGAAGCGGCGCACGGCGTCTCCGCCGAAGGGGACGTGCACCTCGTCGACCTGGAAGCCGTGCATGCGGGAGACCGCGGCGAGCGCGCGGCTCGCCTCGGCCGTCACCTCCGGCCCGATGCCGTCTCCCGAGAGACAGGCGACCGTGTAGCGCTTCTTCCTCATCGCACGCTCACTTCCTCGAACACGTCGCCGAGGGTCACGTGCTTCCGTGTATCGGCAAGTTGCTTGAATCGCACAAACGCCTCGTTCACGCCGTCGCGGTCGAGCTCGATGCCCGCCTCGGAGCAGGCCCGCGCGAAGGCATGGCGCCCGGAGTGCTTGCCGAGCGGCAGCGACATGACGAGACCGAGCTCGGTCGGGTCCATGATCTGGTACGTGGCCGCGTCCTTGAGCATCCCGTCCTGGTGGATGCCGGCCTCGTGCGCGAACGCGCTCGCGCCCACGATCGCCTTGTTGCGCTGCACGCGGTAGCCCGTGAGCTCCTCGACGAGGCGGGACGTGCGGCCGATGTGGCTCACGTCGATGCCGGTCTCCGCGTCGTAGACGTCCTTGCGCACGCGGAGGCCCATGACGACCTCCTCGAGCGCGGCGTTGCCGGCCCGCTCGCCGAGGCCGTTGACGGTCGCCTCCACCTGCGTCGCGCCGGCGTGGATGCCGGCGAGGGTGTTGGCCACCGCCAGGCCGAGGTCGTCATGGCAGTGGACGGAGAGCCGGGCTCGCTCGAGCTCGGGGCAGAGCCGCGCGACCTCGCGCAGGAAGGCCGCATATTCGTGGGGAAGGCAGTAGCCGACGGTGTCGGGGAGGTTGATCGTCGTCGCGCCGGCGCGAACCGCTTCGGCGCAGACGCGGGCCGCGAACTCAGGCTCGGAGCGCGTCGCGTCCTCGCAGGAGAACTCGACCTCGTCCGCGAGGCTGCGGGCGTAGCCGCATGCCCAGCGGGCCTGCTCCACCACCTCCTCCGGGTCGAGGCGAAGCTTGCGCTCCATGTGGATGGGGCTGGTGGCGATGAAGACGTGAACGCGCGACCGGCGCGCGTCCGCGAGGGCCTCGGCGGCGGCGTCGATGTCCTCCTTGCGCGTGCGCGCGAGCGAGGCGACGGTGGGACGCTCGACTGCGGCGGCGACTGCCCTGACGCCTTCGAAGTCTCCGGGCGAGGAGACCGCGAATCCTGCCTCGACGATGTCGACTCCGAGCCGCTCGAGCTGCGTCCCGATCTCCACCTTCTCGTCCGGCGAGAGCGCGATGCCCGGCGATTGCTCGCCGTCGCGCAACGTCGTGTCGAAGATCGTGATTCTGCGGCTCACTGCTCATCCTCTCTGCCTCCGGACGGAGGCGCACTACTCCTGTGGTTAGGTCGGCGTATGCGCCTGCTCGGCGCGTGAGTCGCGTTCTCCCCCTAGAGGGGGAGAATGGCGATGAGGATGACGACGAGGACGAGCGCGAGCGCCCGGGCGGGGCCGGTGACGCTGGGCGAGGTGATCTCGTTCCTCGTCAAGGTGGGTTTAGTGTGGTGATAGCGGCAGGTGCTTGTCAAGCCCCAACGGCGTGACCTTTCTCACCGCGCTTGCGCGCGGCTTCCGGGCGGCTTAGCCTCGGCGGGCCAAGGCCGCGAGGGAGGGAGGCGCCGATGGCCGCCAGATATCTGCACGTGACGAGCCCGCTCATGACGGGGCGGGAGGTGCTCAGAATCCAGGAGAAGCTGACGCTGCTCGGCTACGCGCCGGGGCCGCTCGACGGCGAGTACGGGCCCGCCACCTCGGCGGCCATTACCGCGTACCAGCGTGACAACGGCCTCGAGAGCGACGGCGTCGTCGGGCCGGAGACGCGTAAGGCACTGAGCGGGAAGCGGGCTCCGAGGAAACAGCAGCCGATCCGCCGCAAGCCGGGCCGCTACGGCGAGCTGGCGCTCGCGGAGGCGCTCGCGCACATCGGCAAGAAGGAGAAGCCGATGAACTCGAACAGGACGCAGTTCGGGCGCTGGTTCGGCGTGGACGGCGTGCCCTGGTGCGCCATCTTCGTCAGCTACTGCTTCCAGCAGGGCGCCGACTACGCGGTGGCGAAGCGGTTCCGCGGCGCGGGCGTCTACTCGAAGGGGTGCACCTACGTGCCCACCGTCGAGGCCTGGCTCCGCGTCACCGGCCAGTGGCGCGGGCGGACGACTCCTCGGCCCGGCGACATCGCCATCTTCAACTGGGACGGCGGCACTCCCGACCACATCGGCATCGTCGAGAGCTACCTCGGCGGCGGCAAGTTCTCCTGCATCGAGGGCAACACCTCCTTCGGCAACAACTCGAACGGCGGGCAGGTCATGCGCCGGACGCGCTACGTGAGCCAGGTGAACGGCTTCGGGCGCGTCTCGCGGAAGTAGCGGATGCCGGAGGCGCACTTCGACGCCGTCGTCGTCGGCTCGGGCTTCGGCGGCTCGGTGCTCGCCTACCGCCTCGCCGAGGCGGGCAAGTCGGTCTGCCTGCTGGAGCGCGGCAAGCCGTATCCGCCCGGCTCCTTTCCGCGCGGCCCGCGCGCGCTCTCGAAGGCCTTCTGGGATCCGAGCGAGGGCCTGTACGGGCTCTTCAACCTCTGGTCCTTCAAGGGCATCGGAGCCGTCGTTTCGAGCGGGCTCGGCGGGGGCTCGCTCATCTACGCGAACGTCCTCCTGCGCAAGCCCGAGCGCTGGTTCGTCAAGGAGGACCTGGCCCGGGGAGGCTACGAGTACTGGCCGGTGACGCTGGCGGATCTCGAGCCGCACTACACGGCCGCCGAGGAGATGCTGAACGGGCAGGAGTACCCGTTCGCGGATACGACGCTCAAGACCGCGGCCTTCCGGGAGGTGGGCGAGAGGCTCGGGCGCAGGTTCATCCTCCCGAAGCTCGCGGTCACCTTCGCCAACGAGGGCGAGCACCCGGCGATCGGCGTCCCGATTCGCGAGGAGCACCCGAATCTGCACGGCGCCCCCCGGTACACATGCCGGCTCGTGGGGGAGTGCGACATCGGCTGCAACTTCGGGTCGAAGAACACGCTCGACTACACCTACCTCTCGGCGGCGAAACGGCACGGCGCGGAGATCTGGACGCGCTGCGAGGCGCGCTCGCTCGCGCCGCGGGAAGGCGGCGGCTACATCGTCCGCTACGTCGAGCACAAACCCGCCGACGAGGGCCGGAAGATCGACACGCGTGACCCGCGCGAGCGGCCCGAGCGGGAGCTGACCTGCGACCGGCTCGTCCTCTCGGCCGGCACGCTCGGCTCGACCTACCTGCTCCTCAAGTGCCGCTCCGCGTTCCCCGGCCTGAGCGCCAAGCTCGGTACCCGCTTCGGCGGCAACGGCGACCTGCTCACCTTCGCGCTCGGCGCCGACCGTCCGCTCGACGCCCATTACGGCCCGGTGATCACGGGCGCGCTCGAGCTGCCCGACGAGCTCGACGGCGGCGACGGCCGCGGCCTGTACGTCGAGGACGCGGGCTTCCCGGAGTTCGTCAACTGGCTCGTCCAGGCAACTCAGGGGCCGGGGGCCCTCTGGCGCTTTCGTAGGGTGGCCGCGCGCCTCGTCCTCGGGCTCCTGGGCCGTGAACCGGAGGTCGACCTCTCGGCCGAGCTCTCGGAGCTCCTCTCGGACACGCGCGTCTCCGCCGGCTC
>Ga0081538_10004679_pt1 | contig 12541 bp, 15 predicted proteins | sample TabmetS5T2R1_FD_71022 | JGI IMG/M metagenome (GOLD analysis project Ga0081538, IMG submission 71022) | Tabebuia heterophylla rhizosphere microbial communities from the University of Puerto Rico - S5T2R1 | ecosystem: Host-associated > Plants > Roots > Rhizosphere ...
GGGGGCGGGGTTTATGGGGAGGTCCCCCCCCCGCCGCCCCCGCCTGCGGCGCCCGCGGCCGACCCGATCGAGCAGCTCAAGCAGCTCGGTGCCCTGCACGAGCAGGGCATCCTCACCGACGAGGAGTTCGCGGCCCAGAAGGCCAAGATCCTCGGCTAGGTGTCGAGCAGCCCGGTGCTCCGGGCCCGGACGACGGCCTCGGACCGCGAGCAGACGTCGAGCTTGCGGTAGACGGCGTGGGCGTGCGTCTTGATCGTGTTCGCCGAGACGTGCAGGCGCCGGCCCATCTCCCGGAAGGAGAGGTGGGTCGGCATCAGGGCGAGGACGCGGAGCTCCGCGGTCGTCAGTGACGACGGGCCGACCAGCTCGGTCACCGCGAACGCCTCGACCTGCTCCCGGACCTCGGCGATCCACGTCCGCAGCACCACCGCGTCCTCGGTCCGGGCGAGCGCCCGTGACGCCTCCGCGAGCAGCGTGCGGGTCCCGGTGACGTCGCCCAGGCGAAGCGCCGCACGGGCCAGCACGACCCGCGCCTCGGCGTCGTACCAGGGCACGTAGTCGACGAGCTGCGCGAGCAGGTCGGTGGCGCGGCGGCGGTCAGCCTGCGCGTCCTCGACGCGGTCGCGGTGCGCGCGCACGAGCGCCGACACGGCGAGCACGAGCGCGGCCGTCGCGTGGCCGTCGAGCCCGACGCGCTCGATCTGCGAACGGGCGCGCACGGCGAGCAGCGGGCCCTGCTCCCAGTCGCCCGCGTCGATGGCGAGCAGCGCGAGCTGGGCCAGGCAGAGGCCCTGGACGCTCGGGGCGGCGATGGCGCCGCGCCTGGCGCCCTCCTCGAGATGCGGCCGCGCGCCGGCCGCGTCGCCCTCGAGGTGGGTGCCGACGCCGAGCAGCAGGCAGCAGAGCGAGCGCCACGGGCTCTCGGCGGGCAGGCCCGCGTACGCGCGCGCGGCGTCCGCCCGCATCGCCCCGAGCCCGGAGCGGCCGACGGAGGCGCGCATGAGCTCGGCGCCCGCGACCAGCGGGGAGTCGGAGCCGGGCAGGCCGCGCTCTGCCACCGCCGTCCAGTGCTCGACGAGGTCCCGCTCGCCGAGCGCCAGATGGTGGGCGGCGGCGGTGAGCGCGAGCGCCGGCTGCGAGGCGATCTGGTCCGCGCTGAAGCGGTCGAGCCGGCGGCGCACGTCGGAGCCGCGCCCGTCGAGGACGCGCGCCGCCGCCGTGCTCCACAGCAGCGTCCCGGCGCGGGCGACGTCGCCCGCCGCGATCGCATGGTCGATCGCGCGGTCCTCGTCGCCCGCGGCGGCGTACCAGCGACTCGCCCGGCGGTGCAGCTCGGCCTCGGACCGCGGATCCGTGCGGCGCAGCTCCGCGCGCAGCATCCCCCTGAGCAGCGCGTGGTAGCGGTAGGACGCGTCGGCGCTGTCGAGCGGCACGACGAGCAGGTTCGAGCGCGACATCTCGCGCAGCACCGTCCCCGAGCCTGTGCGATCGAGTACCGCGTCGCAGACCGGCCCGGACAGCTCGTCGAGCACCGACGTGCGCTGGAGGAAGCCGAGTGCCTGCTCGTCGAGCCCGGCGAGCAGCTCGTCGCGCAGGTAGTCCGACAGCAGCCGGTCGTCGCCGCCGAAGCGCGCTACGGCCTTGTGCACGTCGCGCCGGTCACGCAGGGACAGCGCGGCGAGGTAGAGCCCGGCCGGCCAGCCCTCCGTGCGGTCGAGCAGGACGTTGACGTCGTCCGGCGGGAGGTCGAGGTCGGCGAGGCTGAGCATGGTGGCCGCCTCCCGCCGCGTCATCACGAGATCGCGCGCCCAGAGGTCGATCAGGCGCCCCTGCGCGCGCAGCCGCCCGATCGGGAGGGCGGGCTCCTCACGGCCGGCGACGACGAGCTGGGAGCCTGGCGGCACCGCGTCTGCGATCATCGCGATCAGCTCGAGCGCCTCCGGCGAGCGCAGGTGGTGGTGGTCGTCGAGCACGAGCACGAACGGGTCCTCGCGCCGCTCGACGGCGTAGGCGAGCTCGGCGAGCGTCAGGTCCGCCGGCTCCCCGAACGCGCGCGCCAGCGAGGCGATCAGGCGTTCCGGGCGATCGTCCGCCGCCTCGAGCGTGAGCCACGCCACCGGCCGCGGATCATCCTGGAGCCAGTGCGCGAGCAGCGTGGTCTTGCCGAAGCCGGCGGGGGCGACGATCAGCACCAGCGGCACATGCGTGGTCTGCGCGAGGCGACGCAACAGCCGCTGCCGGCGCAGCGTGCCCTCACGCAGCCGCGGTAGGTGACCCTCGCTCGCGCGCCGGTCGACCGGCGACAGGACGAACGTGTTCGACATCTGACGCCAGCATCCTCAACCCGCGGGGGCGCGGGCAAGGGAGCGTGCCTCTGTCTCTGCCCCGTAGGCGTACCCCCCTTTCGGGGTAGGGGGCTACCACTCCCGACGGTCGTGGGCCGGCCTTCATCCCCTTCGGGTGAGGACGGTGCCCCGGCGGCGCGCGCATGATCCACGGGCATGGGCGACATGTGACGCGTCGGCCCCCTCAGCTCGTGCCGTCGAGCTCGACGTCGTAGCCGAGGGCGAGGGCGAGGTGCGGGGCGACGCCGACGACCCGCGCCTGTCCGACCGCCGGGGTGATGGCGAGCAGGACGCCGACGATCTCGTCGTCGGACGCGCCCGCGGCGGCCGCCAGCTCGACCGTCATGCGCAATGAGACCGTCGCCGCGCCGATCGCCAGCAGCGCGCCGAGCCGGATCAGCGCCTGCGTCTTGGCGTCCAGGTCGCTGGAGATGCCCGGGTCGGCGAGCGCGGAGCGGAGGTACCGCTCGTCGCTGAGGGCGAGACGTCGGAGGGTCCGCTCCACGCGTTCCACGCGGCGGTCAGGGCTCCCTTGGATCGATGGCCGTGCGCCGCAGCCTGAAGCGGGCGTGGAGCGCGGGCCTCGTCCCAAGCGGGTGATTTCGGCCACGGCTCAGATGTGACCCTCGCCGAGCGCCTTCGCCACGAGGTGGGCGCGCGACCGCGTCCCGAGCCGCGCCATCGCGGTGCGGACGTGGCTGCGGACCGTCTCCTCGCCGATCTGCAGCTCCTCGGCGATCTCCGGCCCGCTCTGCCCGTGCGCGACGAGCCGCACGACCTCGCGCTGGCGCGGGGACAGCCGCGCGGGCTCGGCCGGCGGCTGGACCTCCGGCCGGAAGCGTCGCTTGCCGAGCAGCGCCTGCCACTCCGCCGGCGAGGCGATCGGCCCACCGTCCACGAACTCGCCGATCGCGTGCCCGACGAGCGCATCGCGCCCACGGCCGAGCAGGGCGACGAGGCTGCCGTTGACGTCGACGATCCGGCGCCCGTCGTCGACCAGCACCATCGCGTTCCTGGACTGCCGGAAGGCGGCCGAGAACAGGCCCGACCACCCGTCCGCCGGAACGGCGGCCGCCGCGGGCGACATGCTCAGAAACCGGTGTTCGTCTTCACCCGCGCGCGGTCCCGCTCGTGCAGGCCGCCCTTCACGTTCAGCGTCTCGCACGCCTGGCCGATGTCGTCGGCCAGGGTCGCGGCGAGCGACTGCCCGAGCGTGAGCTTGACCAGCGCGCGCATGATCGTCACGTGGTCGGCGTTCGGCGGCAGTGTGTAGGCCGGGACCATCCAGCCGCGCTCCGCGGCGAGCTGGGAGGCGACGTCGAACTCGTCGTACTCGTGGCCGTCCGTGAGCTGGAACGCGACGAGCGGGAGCTGCTCCGTGCCGTCGTGCCCGACGAGCTGGAACTCGCCGAGCGCCGCGATCCTCTGCGCGAGCGACTGCGCGTTGGCCTGCATCGTCTCCATGATGTAGCGGTAGCCCGCCATCCCGAAGCGCACGAGGTTGTAGTACTGGGCGAGCACCATCGCCGAGCCCGTGGAGAAGTTCAGGGTGAACGTGGCGTCGGTCTTGCCCAGGTAGTTCTCGTAGAAGACGAGGTCCTCGGCCAGGTCGCTGCGCTCGCGGAAGATCAGCCAGCCGATGCCCGGGTAGACGAGCCCGAACTTGTGACCGGAGACGTTGATCGAGCGGACCTGCTCGAGCCGGAAGTCCCACTTCGAGTCGGGGTACAGGAACGGCCACACGAACCCGCCGCTGGCGGCGTCGACGTGCAGCGGGACGTCGACCCCGCGCTCCTCGCGGATCCGGACCAGCAGGTCGTTGATGCCGGGCACGTCGTCGGCGTGGCCGGTGAACGTCGTGCCGACGACGGCGGCGACGCCGATCGTGTTCTCGTCGACGTGCGGCTCCACGTCCTCGGGGCCGATCGTGTACTTGTCGGGCTGGAGCGGGATGATCCGCGGCTCGACGTCGAAGTAGCGGCAGAACTTCTCCCACACGACGTGCACGTCGCCGCCGAAGACGAGGTTCGGCTTGCTCGTGTCCTTGCCCGCCGCCTCTCGCCGCTCGCGCCACTTCCACTTCAGCGACAGCGCGCCGAGCATGATCGCCTCCGAGGACCCCTGACAGCGCGCTCCGGTCGTCTCGCCGGGTGCGTGGAAGAGGTTGGCGATCATACGGATGCAGCGCTGCTCGATCTCGGCGGTCTGCGGGTACTCGGCGTGGTCGATGAAGTTGCGGTGCAGGTTCTCCGCGATCACGCGCTGGGCCTCCGGCTCCATCCAGGTCGTCACGAAGGTGGCGAGATTGCGCATCGGAATCCCATCGAGGACGAGCTCCTCGCCGACGAGGCGCATGGCGTCGGTGGCGGTCATCCCGTGCTCGGGGAGATGGTGGTCCGGCGCCGCCTCGCGCAGGAACCGGTTGCCGTACTGCTGCGCGAGCGCCTCGAGGCGCTCGACGACGTCGTCGCCGTTGTGCGACAGCTGATCGTGAGCGGTCATGCGTTCGTACCTCCGTTGTGACGGGCGAGCATGAGCGCGCCGGCGAAGAAGCAGAGCGCGCCGAGACAGGTGTTCCAGTTGGCTGCGGCGAGGTCGAGGATCGAGCCGGAGTCCGGCACGACGTAGGACGCGATCGCCGATATCCCGAAGAAGACGCAGCCGGCGAGGTTGACGGCCGCCATCGTCCGCGGCCTCGCGCTGGCGCGGTAGCCGAGCACGGCCGAGACGAGGAAGCAGGCGGAGCCGAAGACGTCGGGCGCCCAGATGAGGCGGTCCTCCTGCTGCGCGGACAGGTCCGAGAGCAGCACGTCGAAGGTGCTGAAGTTGAAGAACAGCGTGCCGGCGAACTGGATCGCCGCCGACCACCACGTGGCGTCGCGGTGCGCACGGTCCCTCGTCGCGTGCGCGAGCTCCAGGCCGGCCGCCGCCGTGAAGAACAGCGAGCCGACGAAGAACGTCCAGGCGTCAGCCCGCGCGCCGACGAGCTGGACGAAGCCCGGGAACGGGCCGACGAAGAAGCAGACCGAGCCGATCGCGAACCCGGCGGCGACCCAGCGCTCGGACAGCGGGTGCGCGACGGGCCGCGGCGCGTGGATCAGGGCGTGGCCGATCACCCCGAAAGCATCGTCCCACGGCCCGCCGGAGTGTCACCCCTTTCGGATGATGCCGCGGGCAGGCCCCGGACGGATCGTCTCGCCGAGCGACCGGAAGGAGACGAAGATGGCCGTCGGACCTGTCCAGCTGATCGTGCTCGGCTTCGAGCACCCCGAGTTCCACGGCGAGATCATCGCCGAGCTCGAGCGCCTGAAGGAGAGCGACACCGTCCGCGTGATCGACGCGCTCGCCGTCTACAAGGACGCCGCCGGCGAGGTCGAGGTCGAGCACCTCAGCAACCTCACCCAGGAGCAGGCGATCGAGGTCGGGAGCAAGGTCGCCGCGCTGATCGGCCTCGGGATCGAAGGCGAGGAGGGCCTGGTGGCCGGGGCCGAGGCCGGCGCCGCCGCCGCCGCGGAGGACGGCCTCCACGTCTTCTCCGACGAGCAGGCCTGGGACGTGGTCGGGGACATCCCGCGCGACTCGGCCGCGGCGCTGATCCTGCTCGAGCACCACTGGGCCGTCCCGTTGCGCGACGCCATCGCCCGCGCCGGCGGCTTCCGGATCAGCGACGGCTTCATCAGCCCGCTCGACCTCGTCGAGATCGGGCTCCTGTCCGCCGAGGAGGCCCGCGTGCACCACGCGATGGAGAGCGCCACGACCGCAGCCGCGAGCTGAGGAGGATCGACATGTTCGGATCACGCAGAGTCGCCCGCCGCACCGCGCGGCGCACCGCCCGGCGGGTCTCGCGCCGCCGGTTCTGAGAGGAGCCACGATGACCGACGTCCTGATCGTCGCCAACCGGACGGCGTCCACCCCGGCCCTGCTCGCGACGGTGCACGAGCGGGCCGGCGGGTGCCGCTTCGGCGTCATGGTCCCGCCCGGGGCCGACTCCGACTGGTCGCCCGAGGACGCGTGCCGGCTCGTCGGCCGCGCGGCCGAGCAGGAGGTCACGCCCGTCGATCCGGGCCCGGACCCGGCCGCCGCCATCCACGACCTCGTCGCGGCCGGCGACTACGAGGAGATCATCCTCTCGACGGTGCCGGAACACCATCACCTCTGGCATCGGCACGGGCTGCCGGACCGGATCCAGGCCCTCGGCGTGCCCGTGACGGTGATCCCGCCGGAGCTCGACACCTGGGGCCCGGTCGCCGGCTTCCCCGACGACTGGACGCCGAAGGCGGTGAGCCCGGCGGCGGTCGCCGGGTTCGGCAACTACTAGGTGAACGCGTTGACGGCCCGGGCGACGATCAGGCCGAAGAGCGCGAGGGCGATCGTCGACTGGACCAGCATCGCGCCCTTGGCGCGATGGGTGAGCGGCATGACGTCGGTCGGGCTGAAGGCTGTGGCGTTGGTGAAGCCCAGGTGCAGGTAGTCCAGGAACACCGGCCGCCAGCCGGCCGGCGCCAGCTCCGGGCTCATGTGCTGCGTGAACGCGAAGTCGACCGGGACCGTGCGCCGCAGCCGGGCGCGCGGCCCGCCGCCGTCCATGAGCCAGTACAGGAGGCCGAACGCGAGGTTGTTCCCGAACCAGACGACGGCGCCGCTGGCGAGCAGCTCGTCCGGCGACTCGGTGACCCCCTCCCCGTTGATCAGCTCGTAGACGAGCAGCGCCGTCGACCACAGCGCCGCCAGGACGAGGGCGCCGACGAGGGTGAGGGCGACGCGGCGCAACCGGACCCGTTCGCTCGCCCCCGCGGGGTGGCTCGTGATGAGCACGAGCAGCAGCGCGCCCTCGACGACCGGGAGCAGCCAGGGGACGTGCAGGGCTCCGTCTTGGGGCAGCCAGACGCGCAGCGCGATGTTGAACGCCATGAAGACGACGATCGCCGCCAGGGGCGGCCAGCGTGACTCTGCGACCACGACGCGATCGTCGCGGCCGGCGGCCCCGCGACCTCATACCGATCGGATGACCCGCTCCGAGCGGCTCGAGGTGGTCGCCGCGGTGCTGCTTGCCACCGCCACGATCGCGACCGCCTGGGCGGCGTACCAGTCGCGCCAGTGGACCGGCGCGCAGGCGCACGAGTACAGCGTGGGCACGGCCTCCCGGATCGCGGAGAACCGCGCGGCGGCGCTCGCCAACCGCCAGGTGCAGATCGACGTCGCGACGTTCGTCCAGTGGATCGACGCGCGCCGGCAGGGCGACGCCGCGCTCGCCCGCTTCTACCGCACGCGGTTCCGGCCCGAGTTCGAGCCCGCGTTCGCGAGCTGGCTGGCGACGCGGCCGCTCGAGGATCCCGAGGCGCCGGAGACGCCGTTCGTCATGCCGGACTACCGGCTGGCGGCGACGGCCGAGGCCGAGCGCCTCGAGGCGACCGCCGCCGCCGCGTCGGAGCGCGCGGCCGACGCCAACGAGCGCGCGGGCGACTACCTCCTGGCCGTCGTCCTCTTCGCCTCGGCGCTGTTCTTCGCGGGAGTCAGCACGCGGCTCGAGGCCGCGCGTGTGCGCCGGGTGGTCCTCGGGCTCGGCTGCGCCGTCCTGGTCGTGACGGCGGTCTGGATCGCGACCTTCCCGGTGGAGCTCACCCCGAACGGATGACGCCTTCGCGCCCGGCGGGTCCGAGGATCGCCGGCATGAGCACCCGCAGGCGCGCGCTGGTCTGGATCCTGATCGTCGCTGCCTCGCTGATCGCCGTCGCCTCGACGCTCACGACCTGGGTCGACCGCCAGATGCTCGACGAGGACTCCTGGCGGGAGGCGAGCGCCGAGCTGATCGAGGACCCCACGGTGCGCGAGGCCGTGTCGGCCTACCTCGTCGGCGAGCTCTATGACAACGTCGATGTCGCCGCGGCGCTGGAGCAGCGCCTGCCGCCAGACCTCAAGGGGCTGGCCGGACCGGTCGCCGGCGCCTTGCGCGAGCCCGCCGGCGACGCCGTCGACCGGCTGCTCGAGGCGCCGCGCGTGCAGCAGCTCTGGATCAACGCCAGCTCGCTGGCCCAGCAGAAGCTCGTCAACGTGCTCGAGGACAAGACCGGCCTCGGCATCTCGACCGGCGACGGCGTGGTCACGCTCGACCTCGGCGAGCTGATCACGCAGATCGGCACCGACCTCGGCTTCTCCTCCGCGGTCCTCGACCGGATCCCTCCGGACGCCGGCGAGATCACCGTTCTGCGCTCCGACCAGCTCGCCGCTGCGCAGACGGCCGTGAAGGCGCTGCGGCTGCTGAGCGCGGCGCTGCTCGTGCTCGTGCTCGTGCTCTACGCCCTCGCGGTCTATCTCGCCACGGGCGAGCGACGCCGAACGCTGCGCAACGTGGGCTGGGCGCTGGTCCTGGTCGGGCTCACGGTGCTCGTGGCGCGCCGGCTGACCGGCGACTACGCGGTGGACGCGCTCACGTCGCCGGCTTCCCACGCAGCGGGCGAGCGAACCTGGCTGATCGGCAGCTCGATCCTCGGTCAGATCGGGATCGCCGCGATCCTCTACGGCGCGGTGATCGTCGTCGGGACGGTCCTTGCCGGTCCGACGGCGCACGCGATCGCCGTCCGGCGCTGGATGGCGCCGGCGCTCGAGCAGCGGGCGGGGATCGCGTGGGCGGTCGCGGGCGGCGCCTACCTGCTGCTCGTCCTGTGGGGGCCGACCCACGCCCTCCGCGTCTGGTGGGGCATCGTGCTCCTCGCCGCGCTGCTCGCCGCCGGCATCGTGGTGCTGAGGCGCCAGGTCGCCGGCGAGCTCGCCACCGACGTCCTCCGGCCACCGGGCGCACGCGTCAGCCAGGCGCCGGCGGTGGCACACGTGACCACCACCGACAACTAGGGAGACCATGATCGCCACCCGCCTCCCCCGCGTCGCCATGACGCGCACCCGGCACGGCTACGCGGACGTCTACACGACGCTCTGGCTCGCCCGCCGCATCTCCCGGCTCCGCACCGGCGACGTGCCCTGGCGCTCACGGACGCGGACGCGCGCGAAGCGCATCGCGCGGGTCGTGCCCGTCCGGCGGCGCTGAGCCGGAGCGTCAGCCGAGCTCCTCGTCAAACACGGCGCGGATCCGCCCGGCCACCGCTTCGGGCCGCTCGCCCTCGGTGCTGAGCGCCAGGGCGATGGCGTCGAGGCCGGCGACCACCGGGACGAGCCGCTCGGCGTTGGCCACCAGCGCGTCGAGGCCGAGCCAGCCCTCGGGCTCGCGCTCGACGATGCGCCGGCGCAGGGTGGGCGGATCGGCCTCCAGCCGGACCACGGCATGGCGATCGGCGCCGATGGCCGCGAGCACGGCGTCGAGGTCACGCTGGCTCTCGACGGTGGCGGTGACGAGCAGCCGCTCGTAGCCGAACCGGCGATAGAGCCCGCACACGGCGCGGACCGGCTCGCTCCAGCGGTCGTCGTCGAGCGCCGGGTGCGCGGACGTCAGCGCCTCGGCCTCGACGCTCGCGTGGCGGACATCGTCGGCGACGAGGGCGTCGCTGAGCGCATTCAGCACCTCGGTCTTGCCCGCGCCCGGCGGTCCGATGATCAGCAGCGCGAACACGCTCAGGCGGCTCCGGTCAGCGGGGATGCGCGCTCGTCCACACGTCAGGTTGTAACGCCCGCGAGCCCTCGGAGACCATCCGCAGGAGAACGCTCGAAGGAGGACCACGATGCCGGATGTATGGGCGACGGTCGGCGCGCTCGACGCAGCGACGCAGGAACGCCTGGCGGACGTGCTCGAGCGGCGCGGCGCGGATCCCGACCAGCAGGCGATGCGGCAGGTGTTCCTGGCCGACGTCGAGTTCCCGCCGGCCGCCGACGTCCTCGAGCTGGGCTGCGGGACCGGAGTGCTCTCGCGCGTCCTCGCGAGCCGGCCGGAGGTCGGAGCCGTCGTGGGCGTCGACGCCGCCGGGTCGCTCCTCGCCAGGGCCCGCGACCTGGCCGCCGACGTCCCCGGCCTGCGGTTCGAGGAGGCCGACGCCCGCGCGCTCCCGTTCGCCGACGAGCGCTTCGACGTCGCGGTCTTCGACTCGATGCTCAGCCATGTGCCCGAGCCCGAGCGGGCGCTCGCCGAGACCTTCCGCGTGCTGCGCCCGGACGGCCTGCTGGCGGCGTTCGACGGCGACTACTCGACCACGACGGTGGCGCTCGACGAGCACGACCCGCTCCAGGTGTGCGTGAACGCGATGATGGCCGGCTCGGTCACCGACCGGCGCGTCATGCGACGGATGCCGGGGCTGCTGCGGCAGGCGGGGTTCGAGCCGGCGGGGTGGCGAAGCCACGGCTACGTCGAGATCGAGGCCGGCGGCTACATGCTCACCATCGTCGACCGCGGCGCCGACATGCTCCAGGCCTCGGGAACCATCGGTCAGGACCTCGCGGTAGCGTTGAAGGCCGAGGCGCGCCGGCGCGCTGAGGCCGGCGGCTTCTTCGGCCACATCGCCTACCTCAGTGTCATCGCACGCAAGCGGGAGAGGAGCGCCACGTGAACGAGGACCATCCCGTCCGGTTCTCCGTCGAGTACCCGGACCGCGACCTGGACCGGCTGACCACCGCGCTGCGGATCTTCACGGTCATCCCGATCGCGATCGTGCTGGCGAGCATCGGCGGCTACACCAGCGGTGACTACGACCCGGGGAGCGATGCCCCCAGGGTCGTGATCGGCGGCACCGGCCTGCTGTTCCTCCCGCCGCTGCTGATGCTCCTCTTCCGCGAGAAGTACCCGCGCTGGTGGTTCGAATGGAACCGCGAGCTGATGCGGTTCTCGAACCGCGTCTCCACCTACTTCGCGCTCATGAGCGATCGCTACCCGTCGACCGACGAGCACCAGTGGGTGCGGCTCGACTTCCCGTACCCCGACGCCAAGCAGGACCTCAACCGCTGGCTGCCGCTCGTGAAGTGGCTGCTCGCCATCCCGCACTACATCGCGCTGTTCTTCCTCACCATCGCCGCCGTCGTCGTCGTGATCGTCGCCTGGTTCGCGATCCTGTTCACCGGCCGCTACCCGCGCGGCATCTTCGAGTTCGTCGAGGGCGTGATCCGCTGGCACAACCGGGTCATCGGCTACGCGTTCATCCTGGTCACGGACCGCTACCCGCCGTTCTCGCTCAGCCAGCGCGAGGAGCCGCCGCCGACGCCAGCGAGCACGCTCGAGGGGGAAGCCTGACCGGACGCCTATGCGGATCAGCATCAGCGTCACGGACTACTCGTGGCGCGAGGCGCTTCCGGAGCAGCTCGCTCGAGTCGCGAGCGCCGCCGACGAAGCCGGACTCGACACCGTCTGGGTGCCCGACCATCTGCTCCAGGCCGCGCCGGGCAGCGACCCCGACTCCGCGATGCTCGAGGCCTACACCACCCTCGGCTACCTCGCGGCGGTGACGACGCGCGTGCGGCTCGGGACGCTGGTGACCGCCGTCACCTACCGCCCGCCGGCTGTGATGGTCAAGGCCGTCACGACGCTCGACGTCCTCTCCGGCGGGCGAGCCTGGCTCGGCCTCGGCGCGGGCTATCTCGAGGAGGAGGCGCAGCGCTTCGCCCTCCCGCTGCCCGCGGTCCCGGAGCGCTTCGACGCGCTCGAGGCGGCGCTGCAGACCGCCCTCGCCATGTGGACGGACGCCAGTCCCGCGCCTGCGAGCCGCCCGCATCCGCCGATCCTGATCGGCGGCACCGGCGAGCGGCGGACCCTGCCCCTCGTGGCGCGCTACGCCGATGCGTGCAACCTGTTCGACATCCCGGACGGCGGCGCGACCGTCCGGCACAAGCTCGACGTCCTACGCCGCCATTGCGACGCGATCGGCCGCGACTTCGACTCGATCGAGAAGACCCTCTCCACCCGCCTCGCACCCGGCGAGGCCCTGGAGGCCTTCAGCGAGCGCATCACGTCGCTCGGGATCGACCATGCGATCGTGCTCACCCAAGGGGCATGGCGGCACGAGGACATCGAGCGCCTCGCCGGCTGATCACGGCGCGCGCCATTCCCGGCGCAGCACCGCGTACGTGCGGAGCGTCGTCCACTCGTCCTTGAACCAGTCCGCTTCGACGAGCCGCGCCTCGCAGCGGAGGCCGAGGCGTTCGAGGACGCGGTGCACCGCGGTGTTGCGGTCGTCGGCCTGGGCGTAGACCCGGTGGATCGCGTGCGCGTCGAACAGCCGCGTCATCACCGCGGCGAGCGCTTCGCTCGCCAGGCCGCGCCCCTG
>Ga0081538_10004680_pt1 | contig 12540 bp, 10 predicted proteins | sample TabmetS5T2R1_FD_71022 | JGI IMG/M metagenome (GOLD analysis project Ga0081538, IMG submission 71022) | Tabebuia heterophylla rhizosphere microbial communities from the University of Puerto Rico - S5T2R1 | ecosystem: Host-associated > Plants > Roots > Rhizosphere ...
GCGTGTTCGCCGGGGTCTACGGGGCACTGATGAGGGCGGGCGACGTGCCGGCCGCGGCGAAGGAGTCGATCGAGGACGCGACCGACGCCGCGAGCCGCCTGCACGGCGCGGCCCGCGCGGACCTCCTCCACGACGCCGTCGCGAGCTTCGACGTCGCTGCCCGCTGGGGCCTCGCCGTGTGCATGGCGGCCGTGCTTCTCTCGGCGGCAGCTGCCGCCATCGGGCTGTCGCGTCGGCTGGGCGGTGCGAAAATCATGACCGCGATGACGCCCGCACGCGTGCTGATCGTGGCTCACCGAACGGCGGCGACGCCGATGCTGATCGACGAGGTCCGCGCACGTGCCCGACGGTCCGCGTGCACCTTCACCCTGCTGGTCCCGCGCCCCTACTGGGACCCGGACACCGAGGAGACGGCGGCCACGCTCGAGCTGGCCCTGCCGCTGCTCGACGAGGCCGTCGGCGGACACGTCGACGGCGTCATCGGCGACACCGATCCGTTCCTCGCCGTCGAGCAGGCGCTCGAGGGAGGCGGCTTCGACGAGATCATCATCTCGACGCTGCCGGCACGCGTCTCGCACTGGCTGCGACGCGACCTCCCGCACCGCGTCGAGAGGCTCGGCCTGCCCGTAACAGTGGTGACGGCCAAGCAGTCCGAGCGCGCGCCCTCCGCTGCGAACTGAGCCGGGGGTTCGACACGTTCCGTCGGATATGCCGACGCTTCGTGCCGAACCCCCGGGGAGGCGGCGGCCGCTAAGCGGCAACCGGCTCCCTCACGTGCCCGTCGTTGGCCGAGGAGACGGCGGCCACGGCGCCATCGGCCGCGCCCTTGCCCGGCACTAGCAGCGCGACCAGCGCGCCGGCGGCCAGCACCGCCGCTCCGACCCAGACCGCCGGCACCAGGCCGTCGACGTAGTCGGTCGGCGAGGCAACGCCGCCGACGTCCGAGAACACCGTCGCCAGCACGGCCACCCCGAGCACCCCGCCGATCTCGCGGATCGTGTTCGTGGCACCCGAGGCCTGCCCGGCCTCGCTCGGCAGCACGGCGCCGAGCACCGCGTTCGCCGCGGGCGCGAACACGAGCGCCATCCCGGCTCCAGCCATCACGAACGCCGGCACCAGCAGGCCGTAGGCCACGTCCGGCTCGGTCACAAGCGCGAGCCAGCCAAGTCCGATGGCCTGCAGCGCCAGCCCGGTGGCCATGAGCGGCCGGCTGCCGATGCGGTCGGACAGCAGGCCGGCGATCGGCGCCACGAAGATCGGCATCGCGGTCCAGGGCAGGGTCCGGATCCCAGCCTCCAGCGGCGAGTAGCCCTGCGCCACCTGGAAGAACTGGGCGAGCAGGAAGATCGATCCGAACGCTCCGAAGAACATCGCCAGCGAGACGCCGCTCGTGGCCGCGAACGCGCGGTTCCTGAAGAAGCCCATCGGGAGCACCGGCGCCTTGGCGCGCAGCTCCCAGGCGACGAACGCGGCGAGCAGGGCCACGCCCACGCCTATCGACGCGAGGACGGTCGTGCTGGTCCAGCCGAGCGACTGCGCCCGCACGATCCCGAACACCACGCCGAGCAGGCCGGCGCTCGCGAGCGACACGCCGGGCACGTCCAGGCTCCGGGCCGGACCGCGGCTCTCGGCCAGGACCGCCAGCGCCGCCGGCGCGACCGCCAGGCCGACCGGCACGTTGAGCCAGAAGATCCACTGCCACGAGAAGCCCTCGACGACCGCGCCGCCGACCACCGGCCCGAGCGCCACGCCCAACCCCGATATGCCCGACCAGATCCCCAGCGCGAGGCCGCGCTTCTCCGCGGAGAACGCCTCGCTGAGCAACGTGAGCGAGAGCGGGGTGATGATCGCGGCGCCCAGTCCCTGGATAGCGCGGGCGGCGATCAGGGCGTCGGTGCTGGGTGCGAGCGCCGCGGCGGCCGACGCCAGCGTGAACACGCCGAGTCCGGCTACGAAGACGGCTCGCCGCCCCAGTCGGTCGCCGACCGCGGCCGCCGTGAGAAGGAAGACCGCGAAGCTGAGCGTGTAGGCGTTGACGGTCCACTCGAGCTCCTCGAGCGAGGCGCCAAGGTCCTCGCGGATGCTCACGAGTGCATTCGTCACGACGAGGTTGTCCAGCGTGACCATGAAGAGGGCGACCGAGACGATCGCGAGGGTCATGAGGCTGCGGTTGCGTGTCATTGCTATCTCCTTATTGATTGATCTATCAGGCGCAACGGAAAAAAGAGAGAGGGGCCTAGTCTTCCTCGATCGGCCGGTAGTCCTGGGGCAGGTCGAGTGCAGCTGCGACGTTCAGGAGCATGCCGGTCGCGAAGAAGTCGAGGACCCGCTGTCGCGGGGCTCCGCTGATCCGCTGCACGTCGTCGACGAGCTGCATGAACTCCTTGCGCACGGGGTCCCGCAGCGCCGGATCCCCGGCCGCGGCGTTGGCCTGCATCTGCGCCATGATCTCGTCCCGATTCTCGAGCAGGCGCAGGTAGGCCTCGCCCATCCGATCGAGCCGCTCCTCCGGGCCGTCCGCACCGCGGGCCGCGTCCGCGAAGGCGTCATGAATTCGCTGCACGACGTGACGGTGGACGGCGAGGAAGAGCTCGTGCTTGTTCGGGAACAGCGCATAGATGTACGGCTGCGAGATGCCGGCCCGCTTGGCGATGGCGCCGGTGCTGGCGGCATGAAACCCGTGCGCCGCGAACTCCTTGACGGCGGCCTGAATCACCTGCTCGCGCCGCTCTTCTGAGCTCGCCCGGGTCTCGGGCCTGGATGCGGTTCTCGAGGGCACATCGCGAAGTTTATTGATTGATCTATCAGTTGTCAAGCCCCAATTTAGCCGACGCGCACGAAGACCCCGCGTGCGACGGCCAGCTCGTCGCCGTCCTCGCTCCGGGCGCGCGCTCGCAGCCGTAGCGTGCGGGCGTCGGACGCCTCCAGCCCCGCCTCCACGCGCACGAAAGCGCCGACCGGCGCCGGGGCGAGCAGGTCGACCTCGAGGCGAGCAGTCAGGGCAGGCGTGCTCTCGGCGAGCAGCACGAGCGCCATCGCCTCGTCGAGCGCGGCCGCGATCACGCCGCCGTGCGCGTAGCCCGGCGGCCCCTGGTGATCCTGCTTCACGAAGAAGCGCCCGTCTACCCCGCCGTCCGGAGAAGGCTCCAGCTCGAGCTGGAGGCCGAAGAGGTTCGCCTGGCCGCAGCCGAAGCAGAGGTCGTGATGGAGCAGGCGCCTATCGGCTGACAAGGTCGCGCAGCACGAACTGGAGGATGCCGCCGTGCCGGAAGTACCGCCACTCGTTGGGCGTGTCGATCCGCACGCGCGCCTGGAACTCGACTCCGTCGGCCTTGACGCCGAGCGTACGCGCGCCCTCCTCGAGGGGAGCGAGGTGGAACGTCTCCTCGCCGCTGAGGCCGAGCGAGGCGGCCGACTCGCCGTCGGGGAACTGGAGCGGCAGCACCCCCATACCGACCAGGTTGGAGCGGTGGATCCGCTCGTACGACTCGGCGATCACGAAGCGTACGCCGAGCAGCCGCGGCCCCTTGGCGGCCCAGTCGCGCGAGGACCCCGACCCATACTCCTTGCCCGCGAGCACGCACAGGGGCACGCCCTCCTCTGCGTACGCCATCGCGGCCTCGTAGATCGTCGTTACCTCACCGTCCCTGCGTGTGAAGCCGCCCTCGGTGCCGGGCGCCAGCAGGTTGCGCAGACGGATGTTGGCGAACGTCCCGCGCATCATCACCTCGTGGTTGCCGCGGCGCGAGCCGTAGGAGTTGAAGTCGCGCTGCTCTACGCCCCTCTCGATCAGATAGCTGCCCGCGGGAGAGTCCTTCTTGATCGATCCGGCCGGCGAGATGTGGTCGGTCGTGACGCTGTCGCCCAGCAGGGCGATGGCGCGGGCGCCCTGGATCGGATCGAAGCCGGGCGCCTCTGCCGGCATGCCCTCGAAGTAGGGGGGACGCTGGACGTAAGTCGACTCCGGATCCCACGCGTAACGGTCGCCCTCGGGCACCGCGAGCGCGTTCCAGTTGTCGTCGCCGTCGAACACCTCGCCATAGCTGCGGCGGAACATGTCCGACTCGATCGCCCGCTCGATGGCCTCGCTCACCTCGCGCTGCGAGGGCCAGATGTCGCGCAGGCGAACACCGCCCTGGAGCGGCTCGCTCACGATGTCGACGTCCATCCGGCCGGCGAGCGCGTAGGCCACGCACAGCGGCGGCGAGGCCAGATAGTTCATCTTCACCTCGGGGTGTATGCGGCCCTCGAAGTTGCGGTTGCCCGACAGGACCGAGGCCACCACCAGGTCGCGCTCCTGGATCTCGCGCGAGATCTCCTCGGGCAGCGGCCCCGAGTTGCCGATGCAGGTGGTGCAGCCATATCCGACGAGGTCGAAGCCGAGCTGCGAGAGCGGCTCGATCAGGCCGGCGCGCTCGAGATAGTCGGTCACGACCTTGGAGCCGGGCGCGAGCGACGTCTTCACCCACGGCCTTCGCGCGAGCCCCGCTGCAACGGCGTTCCTGGCGAGGAGTCCGGCGCCGAGCATCACCGAGGGGTTCGAGGTGTTGGTGCAGCTCGTGATGGCGGCGATCACCACCGCGCCGTGGTCCAGCCCCTCTCGGCGCTCCGCGACCGCGGTGCCGGCGTGCTCGTGGCCGGGTGCCGGCGCGGTGCCGCCACCGTTCCCGGTGGGGGGATCGCTGGCCGGGAAGGACTCGGCGGCCGCCTCGTCGTAGCCGGGGAGCGGACCATCACCGGAGTCCGCGGTCAGCTCCGTCAGCTCGGCGCGGAAGTCCTGCGCCGCGTCCGTGAGCGCAACGCGGTCCTGCGGGCGCCTCGGCCCCGCCAGCGATGGCTCGACGTTCCCGAGGTCGAGCTCGAGCGTCTCCGAGTAGGTCGCCTCCTCCGAGTCCGGCTCGTGGAAGATGCCCTGCTCGCGGCAGTACGCCTCAACGAGCTCTACGCGCTGCGCCGGGCGGCCTGAGAACTCGAGGTAGCGGAGCGTCTCGGCGTCGACCGGGAAGATCGCGCAGGTCGCGCCCATCTCCGGGGACATGTTGCCGATCGTGGCGCGGTCCGCCAGCGGGAGGTTCGCGAGCCCCGCGCCGAAGAACTCGACGAACTTGCCGACCACGCCGCGCTGACGCAGCATCTGGGTGACGGTGAGCACGAGGTCGGTGGCGGTCGAGCCCTCGGGCAGCTCGCCCGTCAGCCTGAAGCCGACGACCTGCGGGATCAGCATCGACACGGGCTGGCCGAGCATCGCCGCCTCCGCCTCGATGCCGCCCACCCCCCAGCCGAGGACCCCCAGCCCGTTGATCATCGTGGTGTGCGAGTCGGTGCCGACGAGGGTGTCGGGGAAGGCCTGGCCGTCGCGGGTCTCCACCACGCGCGCGAGGTACTCGAGGTTCACCTGATGGCAGATTCCGGTGTTGGGTGGAACGACCTTGAAGTTGTCGAACGCGGTCTGGCCCCAGCGAAGGAAGGCGTAGCGCTCGCGGTTGCGTTCGAACTCGAGCTCCGCATTGCGCTGAAACGCAAGCCGTTCGGCGAAGACGTCCACTTGGATCGAGTGGTCGATCACGAGCTCGACCGGCACGAGCGGGTTGATGCGCCTGGGGTCGCCGCCGAGCTCCTCCATCGCGTCGCGCATGGCGGCGAGGTCGACGATCGCCGGGACGCCGGTGAAGTCCTGCATCAGGACGCGCGCGGGTGTGTAGGCGATCTCTCGGGACGGCTCGTCGGCCGCCACCCAGCTCGCCAGCGCCTCGGCCCCGGCGTCCTCGCCGTTGCGGAGAAGGTTCTCGAGCAGGATCTTGAGCGAGTACGGCAGGCGCGCGACGTCGTGGCTCGACTGAAGCGCCTCCAGACGGAAGATCTCGTACGAACGCCCGCCGACCTCTAGTGTCGAGCGGGCGCCGAAGCTGTCCGAATCCCTCACTCGATAGACACTACCCAGCATGCACGATCTGGCCTGCGTCGTTCATCTCCACTCGCTCTACTCCGACGGAACGGGCACCGTCCCCGAGATCGCCCGGGCGGCTCGACGGGCGCGTGCGGACGTCGTCCTGCTGACCGACCACGACACCCTCGAGGCCAAGCGGCGCGGCGAGGAGGGCTGGTACCGCGACGTGCTCATGCTGGTGGGCGAGGAGGTCTCGCCGAGGAGGCGCAACCACTACCTCGCCTTCGGCCTCGACGAGCCGATCGACCACAGGGGACTCGACGGAGCGGGCATTTGCCGCGCCGTGCGGGACGCCGGTGGCTTCGGCTTCGCCGCTCACCCCTTCTCGCAGGGCTCGCCGCGCTTCGACCGCGCGCCCGGGATGCCGTTCGAGGCGCTCGACTGCGAGGAGCTGCACGGAATCGAGCTCTGGAGCTTCGTCAACGACACCGCCGAGCGCGCCGCGAGCATCGCGGAGATCGCACGCTTCGTCGCCCTTCCCAGCCGCGCGCTCGCGCACCCGCCGGAGCGCAACATGCGCGGCTGGGACGAGCTCTGCCGCACGCGCCGCGTGGTCGCGATCGGCGGCCTGGACGCGCATCAGTTCGGCAAGCGGGTCGGGCGGTTCGTCCCCATCCGCGTCATGTCCTATCGCCGCTCGTTCCGCCAGATCCGCACGCACGTGCTCTGCGACGAGGCCCCCACCCGCGAGCTGGAGCACGACCGCGAGCAGGTCTACCGCGCGCTCCGCGAGGGGCGCTGCTACATCGCCGTCGACGCGATCGCCCCCGCCCATGGCTTTGCATTCGAGGCCGACGACCTGCCGATGGGCGCGGAGGCGCCGGCGGGTCGCCGGACGCTGCGCGCACGGGTGCCGCTGCCGGCGCGCCTGCGGCTGCTGCGGGGTGGCGAGGAGATCGCCGGTGCCGAGGGCACTGCGCTCGAGCACGAGGTCGAGCAGCCGGGCGCGTACCGGGTGGAGGCCTATCGACACGCGCGCGGACGAGAGCGCACCTGGATCCTGTCGAATCCGATCTATCTGCGGTGACTCGGCGCGCGCCTCTGCCGCTGAGCGCGCACCGCCCGCGCGAGCTCGATGACCCCTGAACGAATCGTGGGCTCGGGGCTCTGCGCGTAGCCGAGCAGCAGGGTCGGGGTGGCCTGCACCGCTTCGACCCGGTACTCGCTCATCGTGGTCAGGGCGATTCGGCGAGCGCTCGCCTCGGCGCGAATGGCCTCCTCGTCATCGGTGTCCGGCAGCCGGACGGCGGCGTGAAGGCCGGCGGCGATGCCCTGGATCTCGGCCTCGGGCAGCGCCTCGGCGAGCGCCTCTATAAGGGCGTCGCGCCGCGCCCGGTAGCGCGCGCGCATGCGGCGCAGATGCCGGTCGAGCTCGCCGCGGGCGAGGAAGCCGGCAAACGCGTGCTGGTCTATGCGGGGGCAGCCGAGATCGGCAAGCCGCTTCTCCCGGCCAATCGCGTCCAGCAGCGGCGGCGGGACCACGAGCCACCCGATCCGTAGCGCGGGAGCCAGCGTCTTGCTGGCGGTTCCGGCGTAGACGACTCGGTCCGGCAGGAGTCCCTGGAGCGTCCCCACCGGCGCGCGGTCGTAGCGGTACTCCGCGTCGTAGTCGTCCTCCAGCGCGATCGCCCCGCTGCGCCGCAGCCACGCGAGCAGCGCCGTACGCCGCTCGCCGGTCAGAACCGCACCCGTCGGAAACTGGTGAGCCGGGGTCAGGACAACCGCGTCAACCGCCGCGCGCTCGAGCCCATCGACGTCGACTCCGGACTCGTCCACCGGCACCGGTACGACCTCGAGGCCCGCCTGCACGATCGTCGCGCGCTGCTCGGGATGGCTCGGATCCTCGATCGCGATCCGCCTCGCGCCCGCCGCCGCCAGCGCCCGGCACACCAGCCCGCGGGCCTGCGCGAAGCCGCCGGCGACTACGACCTGTCCCGGCTCGCCGACCACGCCCCGGACGCGGCCCAGGTACTCGGCGAGCGCCGAGCGCAGCGGTTCGACCCCGCGCGGGTCGCCGTAGTCGAGCTCGGCGTCGGCCATCGCCGCCAGCGCCTCCCGGAGCGACCGAAGCCACGCGGATCGCGGGAACGCGGACAGGTCCGGCACGCTGGGCCGGAAGTCGAACCGCGGTGGCGGAGCCGGGGGGGCCGTGTCCAAGCCCTGTCGCCTGCCGAGCGCCGCGGCATCGGAGACGCGCGGGCGCGCCCCTTGGCGAACGGCCAGATAGCCCTCGGCCGCGAGCTGCGCGTACGCGTCCACCACGATCGGCCGCGAGACGCCGAGCTGGCGCGCCAGGTCGCGGGTCGACGGCAACCGCGCCCCGGGTGCGAGCGCCCCCGCTCGGATCGCCCGACGAAGCTGGTCCTCGATCTGCCCGCCCAGCGTCGGCCGGCCGCCGCGGTTCAGGGAGAGCAGCAGCTCGAGCGGCTGACTGGTCAAGCTTGAAGGTCGCTGACTGGCTCTGTTCTCACGACCAGTTGAAGACTACCGTCATCGGGATGACCGACGCCCGCGCCAGCGACCCGGCCCGGGCGTTCGCGCCGTTCGACTGGGCGCTGCTTGCGGCGGTCGCCGCCCTGTGGGGTGCGTCGTTCCTGTTCATCGACGTCGGCGTCGACCACCTCCGCCCCGAGCTGGTGGCGTTCCTGCGGCTGGCCTTCGGCGTCGCCACGTTGGCGGCGATCCCGGCCGCCCGCCGCGCGGTCCCGCGGTCGGCTTGGACGGGGATCGCGCTCCTGGGGGTCGTCTGGATGGCGGTCCCGTTCACGCTCTTTCCAATCGCCCAGCAATGGATCGACTCGTCGCTGGCCGGGATGCTGAACGCGACCGCGCCGCTGTTCACCGCGGTCATCGCCGCGCTCCTCTCGCGCCGTGCGCCGGGGGCGCTCGGGCGAGCCGGCCTGCTGGTCGGCTTCCTGGGCGTCTTGGTCGTGACCTGGCCCTCCCTCGGCGGCGCGCACTCGACCGCACTCGGCGCCGGCCTCGTGCTCGGCGCCACCCTGCTCTACGGCTTCGCGTTCAACCTCGCGGAGCCGCTCGAGGAACGCCACGGAGCGCTGCCGGTGATCTGGCGGGCCGAGATCGTCGCCCTCGTGCTGACCGCCCCGATGGGCCTGGCCAGCGCCCCGCAGTCGTCGTTCGCGTGGACGAGCGTGGCGGCCATCGCGGCGCTGGGCTGTCTGGGAACGGCGATCGCGTTCGTCGCGTTCACGATGCTCGTAGGCCGGGTCGGCTCGACGCGAGCGTCGGTGACGGTGTACTTCCTGCCTCCCGTCGCGATCGCGCTCGGAGCGGTGGCGCGGGACGAGGCGATCTCCGCCGGCTCCCTGCTGGGAGCGGGCCTCGTCGTAGCCGGCGCCTGGCTGACGTCGCGATCGCGGGACTCGGGCCCGCACGCGCGGCGCCCCCATGCGCTCGACCCTACGTGGCGAGTGCGTATCCGGATGGCTCAGGTGTTCGGCCTAAGCCGGGGCGGCTGAGGAAGCACCTGTTGGCCGCGCGCCGAAGGCTACGGTGTCACTTAGGTGTAGTTCCTGAGGACGTTGTTCATCCGGGCCTCCTTGGAGGCTGAGGGACACCACTCACCTCGGTCCCAAGGAGGACACCGGATGAAGCTGCACGGTAACGCCAGGCTCAGCCCGAAGGGAAGGCTTCTGCTCTGCCGGCGGGTGTTGGATGACGGCTGGTCGCTGGCGGCGGCGGCCGAGGCCGCCGGCGTCAGCGAGCGCACGGCCGGCAAGTGGCTGGCCCGCTATCGCGCCGAGGGCCGGGCCGGGCTGCTGGACCGTTCCTCGGCGCCCGTCGTGGTCGCCAACCGCACCGATGAGCGACGGATCGAGGTGATCGCGGCGCTGCGCCGGTTGCGGATGACGGGCGCCGAGATCGCCGAGTGCTTGGGGATGGCGCTGTCGACCGTGTCCGGCATCCTGACGCGGATCGGGCTGGGCAAGCTCGGCCGACTCGGGCTGGAGCCGGTCGTCCGCTATGAGCGAGCGCGGCCGGGGGAGCTGGTCCACGTCGACGTCAAGAAGCTCGGACGGATCGCGCGCCCCGGCCATCGGATCTACGGCCAGCGGATCCTGGCGACCAAGGGCCATCACCGGCGGCGCTACGACCACGGCTGGGAGTTCGTCCACATCGCGATCGACGACGCCACCCGGCTGGCGTACGTCGAAGTGCTCGACGACGAGAAGGCCGTGACCGCGGTCGGGTTCCTACGCCGCGCCGCCAAGCACTTCGCAAGCCACGGGATCACCGTCGAGCGCCTGATCACCGACAACGGCAGTCCGTATCGCTCGACCGTGCACGCCATCGCGTGCCGCGCCCTGGGCATCCGTCACATCCGCACCCGGCCCTACCGGCCGCAAACCAACGGCAAAGCCGAGCGCTTCATCAGAACCCTGCTCGCCGGCTGGGCCTACGGCGCGATCTACCGCGACAGCCGCGAACGCAACGCCGCGCTGGCCGGCTGGCTCGACTTCTACAATCGCCGACGACCACACGGCGCCCTCAACCACAAGCCGCCCATCGCTCGCCTCAACGAGCTGAACAACCTCCTCGGTTCTTACACTTAGGCGGCCAGGGGGCCGTCCGAGGCCTGGCGGCGGCGCAGTTCGCTGCGGGCGAGCCGGCACAGCCGGCCGACCAGGCGGCTGGCGGGCGAGCCCATCGGGAGCTCGGCCAGCTGGCGGCGCAGTCCGCGTCCTTGCGGATGACAGCGATGCCGTTCGGGAGATGCGCCGGCGCCTGAGCGCTACGGCTCCTGGCCGGATCTCAGGGCCGCGGTTACCTGTCCTCGCGCGCCCACGATTCGCCCGATCTTCTCGCCCGGATTCGTCAAGGCGCCGGTCTCCGTGAACCAGATGTCGCCGGCGGGGCCACGAGTGACCCCGATGGGCGCCGCCTCTGGCGTTGGGATGTCCCACTCGACGATCTCCCCGTCGACGGTGATGGCGCCGATCCGGTTCCCGGTGTCCGGCGTCAACCCTGTTTCCGTAAAGAAGAGCGTTTCCCCCGGGCCGCGGGTGATGACGTTCGGGCCACTGTTCGCGTGCGGGAGGTCGAACTCGGTGGCCTCACCGTTCGTGGTCATGCGTCCGATCCTGTTGCCAAAGGCCTCCGTGAACCAGAGGGCGCCGTCCGGGCCGCTCGTAATCTCCTGCGGCTGGCACCGAACCGCACACGCGGTGGGCAACGGAAACTCCGTGACCACACCGTCGGGCGTGATCCGAGCCACCTTGTCGACCATGCTCTCCGTGAACCACACGTTGCCGTCGGGTCCGCCTGTGATTCCCAGCGGACGGGCGCCGAGCGTCGGAACCGCAAACTCGGTGATCACTCCTTCGGTCGTGATGCGCCCGACCTTCGCGACATCGAGCGCACCGGCGGGATGCGGACGGCCCCGCTCCGTGAACCACAGATTTCCGTCCGGTCCTGCCGCGATCACGGTCGGCCGCGAATCTGGGGTCGGGACCGTGAACTCCGTGATCACCCCCTCTGGGGTGATCCGTCCGATCTTGTTGCCGGCTACCTCGGTGAACCACAGGTTGCCGTCGGCGCCGGTGACGATCGCGTCGGGCGTGCTGTTGGGCGTTGGGATCGGGAATTCCGTCACCCGACCGGACAGCGTGATACGCCCGACCTTGTTCCCGAGGAACTCCACGAACCAGACATCCCGGCCGGGCCCGGTAGTAATCCCGAGCGGCCGCGCGTCCGGCGTCGGTAACAGGAACTCCTTGATATCTGGCTTGCCCGAGTCTGTCGCGGGCGCACCATGTCCTGCCGACGCGGTAGCGAGGAGCGCAATGACCAGGACCAGCGCCACCGTCGCGACTTGAGCCAGGCGGGCGGCGCTCGAGCGGGGAGCGTGGCCGGTCTTGTCGCGGCGAAGAGCAGCGCCGGGAAGCGAGAGTCGATGCGCCCGCTGCGTGTCGACCCCGGGATCACGGGGCCGCGGACGGTCCTGGTCCAGCCGACGGGAGCCCTCGGCGCGCAGCAGACGCCGGGACGGAGCGAACGTGGACATGAGGCACCCTTCGTGAGTGTCGGACCGCTGCCGCCGCCCGGCTGGACCGGGTGGTCGGCGCCGGTCGCTTGACGTGGGCACGAGTCTCCGCTAAACGACTCGGCCTCGCCTCGGGGAAAACCCTGAACCTGACACAGCGGCCGAGCCGCGCCTCGCGCCGGAGGCAGGCTCACCGCATCACGCGGCGAAGATATGACTCCGGCGTGCCAGCTCCACTCGGGAACGCACCCCGAGCTTGCGGTACACGTGGCTCAGATGGGTCTCGATCGTCTTCGGCGTGAGGAAGAGCGCCGCCGCCGCCTCTCTGTTGGTGGCGCCTTGAACGATGAGCTGCGCGACCTGCAGCTCCTGCGGGGTCAATCGGTCGGCTGTCGTGGGCGTCCGTCGGCGGACACGCTCGCCGGTTGCGCGCAGCTCGGCGACCGTCCGGTCGATCCATGGTGTGGCCGCCAGCGCCCCAAAGCCGGCGAGCGCGCGACGGAGTGGTTGGCGGGCGTCGCTGCGGCGGTTGGCCCGGCGCAGGCGCTCACCGAAGCAGAGCTCGGTGCGGGCGCGCTCGAATGGACAG
>Ga0081538_10004681_pt1 | contig 12537 bp, 10 predicted proteins | sample TabmetS5T2R1_FD_71022 | JGI IMG/M metagenome (GOLD analysis project Ga0081538, IMG submission 71022) | Tabebuia heterophylla rhizosphere microbial communities from the University of Puerto Rico - S5T2R1 | ecosystem: Host-associated > Plants > Roots > Rhizosphere ...
GGTGGCCGGCCCCCTGCCCTGGGGGTAGCGGGACGCTGCGCCCCGGGCCCTCGAGCTGGCGGCGACCGGGTGCAGGTGACCCGTCCGTTGCGAATCGAGGGAATCCACGATGACCAAGCCGGTCCAGGTGCTGGATCGCGTCACCATTCGCTTCGCCGGCGACTCCGGTGACGGCATGCAGCTCACCGGAGACCGTTTCACCAGCGAGACCGCGGCGTTCGGCAACGACCTGTCGACCCTGCCCGACTTCCCGGCCGAGATCCGCGCCCCCGCCGGCTCCATCCCCGGCGTCTCCGGCTTCCAGCTGCACTTCGCCGACCACGACATCCTCACCCCCGGCGACGCCCCCGACGTGCTGGTGGCGATGAACCCGGCCGCGCTCAAGGCCAACCTCGGCGACCTGCCCAAGGGGGCCAGCCTGATCGTCAACACCGACTCCTTCACCACCCGCAACCTCGACAAGGCCGGGTACGCCAGCAACCCGCTCTCCGACGGCACCCTGGCCGACTACCAGGTGCACCCGGTGGCCCTGACCTCCATGACCCTGGAGGCGCTGAAGGACTTCGACATCTCCAAGAAGGAGGCCGAGCGGGCCAAGAACATGTTCGCCCTCGGGCTCATGTCCTGGCTGTACCACCGCCCGACCGAGGCCACGGTCGCCTTCCTGAAGAAGAAGTTCTCCTCCCGGCCGCTGATCGCCAAGGCGAACGTGACCGCCTTCAAGGCCGGCTGGAACTACGGCGAGACGACCGAGGCCTTCGCCGTCTCCTACGAGATCAAGCCGGCCAAGCTCCGCCCCGGGACCTACCGGAACATCTCCGGGAACCTGGCCCTGGCCTACGGGCTGATCGCGGCCAGCCAGCTGTCGGGGCTGCCGCTGTTCCTCGGCGCCTACCCGATCACCCCCGCCTCCGACATCCTCCATGAGCTGTCCAGGCACAAGGCGTTCGGGGTCCGGACCTTCCAGGCCGAGGACGAGATCGCCGGGGTCGGGGCGGCGCTGGGGGCGGCCTTCGGCGGGGCCCTCGGGGTCACCACCTCCAGCGGCCCCGGGATCGCCCTCAAGGCCGAGACCATCGGCCTCGGCGTCTCCCTGGAGCTGCCGCTGCTGGTGATCGACATCCAGCGCTCCGGCCCCTCGACCGGGATGCCGACCAAGACCGAGCAGGCCGACCTGCTCCAGGTGCTGTACGGCCGCAACGGCGAGGCCCCGGTGCCGGTGGTGGCCCCCTGCACTCCCTCGGACTGCTTCCACGCCGCCGTCGAGGCGGCCCGGATCGCCCTCAAGTACCGGACCCCGGTGGTGCTGCTGTCGGACGGGTACCTGGCCAACGGCTCCGAGCCGTGGCTGCTGCCGGACGTGGCCTCCCTCCCCGACATCTCGGTCCCGTTCGCCACCGAGCCGAACCACGAGGGCGAGTTCTGGCCGTATCTGCGGGACGAGGCCACCCTGGCCCGGCCGTGGGCGGTCCCGGGCACGCCCGGCCTCGAGCACCGCATCGGCGGGCTGGAGAAGGCGGATGGGACCGGCAACATCAGCTACGACCCCGAGAACCACGACCGCATGGTCAACCTCCGGGCGGCCAAGGTGGCCGGGATCGCCAGCGACATCCCCAGGCTGGAGGTCGACCACCAGGACGGGTCGCGGCTGCTGGTGCTGGGCTGGGGCTCGACCTACGGGCCGATCGGGGCGGCGGTCCGCCGGGTCCGGGCCTCGGGGGCCCGGGTGTCCGTGGCCCACCTGCGCCACCTCAACCCGTTCCCGGCCAACCTCGGCGAGGTGCTGGGCTCCTACGACAAGGTGCTGATCCCGGAGATGAACCGGGGCCAGCTCCGCATGCTCATCCGGGCCCGCTACCTGGTCGACGCCGTCGGCTACAACAAGGTCAGGGGGCTGCCGTTCAAGGCCGAGGAGCTGGCCGACACTGTCATCGGGCTGCTTGAGGAAGGTGCAGGCAAGTGACGCAGCTGGGCAACGGGAACGGCAACGCCGCCGCCGTCAAGCTCACCGCCAAGGAGTTCAAGAGCGACCAGGAGGTCCGCTGGTGCCCCGGCTGCGGGGACTACGCGATCCTCTCGGCCGTGCAGGGGTTCATGCCCTCGCTGGGGATCCCCAGGGAACGGATCGTGTTCGTCTCGGGCATCGGCTGCTCCTCCCGCTTCCCCTACTACATGAACACCTACGGGATGCACTCGATCCACGGCCGCGCCCCGGCGATCGCCACCGGGCTGTCGGTGACCCGCCCCGACCTGTCGGTCTGGGTGATCACCGGCGACGGCGACGCCCTGTCGATCGGCGGCAACCACCTGATCCACGCCCTGCGCCGCAACGTCAACCTCAAGATCCTGCTGTTCAACAACCAGATCTACGGGCTGACCAAGGGCCAGTACTCCCCCACCAGCGAGCTGGGCAAGATCACCAAGTCGACGCCGATGGGGTCGCTGGACCACCCGTTCAACCCGGTCAGCGTGGCCCTCGGCGCGGAGGCGACCTTCGTCGCCCGCTCGATCGACTCCGACCGGGCCCACCTCACCGAGGTGCTGGGCAAGGCGGCCGCCCACCAGGGCACCGCGTTCGTGGAGATCTACCAGAACTGCAACATCTTCAACGACGGCGCCTTCGACCTCCTCAAGGAGCCGGACACCCGGGCCGGCAACCAGATCCGGCTGGAGCACGGCAAGCCGATCCGCTTCGGCGACGACGGCGAGCGCGGGGTCCGGCTGACCGACGACTGCCGGGTCGAGCTGGTCGAGGTGGCCGACGTCGGCGAGGACGCGCTGCTGGTCCACGACGAGCACCGGGCCGAGCCGAGCCTGGCCTTCATGCTCTGCCGGCTGTCGCACGGCGCCGACGGGCCGACCCCGATCGGGGTGTTCCGCGACGTGGAGCGGCCCGTCTACGACGAGCTCATGTCCGGGCAGCTCGAGGCGGCGACGGCCGGGCAGGGTCGCGGCGACCTGGCCAAGCTGCTCCACGGCGGGGACACGTGGCAGCTCGGCTGAGCCTGGCCGCGCGCGTGGACACAGAGGGTCTGGCCGAGGCGGCCAGGGCCGCCGGCCGCCTCGGCGTCGACACCGAGTTCATGTCCGAGGGCCGCTACCGGGCCCTGCTCTGCCTGGTCGGGGTCGTCGTTCCTGATGAGCATGGCCAGGCCAGGGTGGAGCTGGTCGACCCGCTGGACGACGGGGTCGACCCCTCGCCGCTGGCCGACGTCCTGGTCGATCCCGACGTCGAGGTCGTCCTGCACGCCGGGCGCCAGGACGTGGCCCTGCTCCGGCGGGTGTGGCGCACCGAGGTCCGCGGGGTGTTCGACACCCAGGTGGCGGCCGGGTTCGCCGGATTCGGGGCCCAGACCGGCTACGGCAGCCTGCTCAGCGACGTGCTCGGCCTGCGCCTGGCCAAGTCGGCCAGCTTCACCCGCTGGGACGACCGCCCTCTCAGCCCCGAGCAGCTCGCCTACGCCCGCGACGACGTCGCCCACCTGCTGCGCCTGGCCGACGCTCTCCAGGAGCGGCTGGCGGCCAGCGGCCGGCTCCAGTGGGCCAGGGAGGAGTGCCGGCCCCTCGAGCGTGCCAGCGACGAGCGCGACCCGTGGCTGGCCTGGCAGCGGCTGCCCCGGATCGCCCAGCTCAACCCCCGGGCCCGGGCGGTCGCCCGCGAGCTCGCGGCCTGGCGGGAGCAGACCGCGGCCGCCGAGGACCGCCCGGTCTCCTCGGTCCTGGGCGACGCCCCCCTGGTCGAGGTGGCCAAGCGCAGGCCGACGGCCCTGTCGGTCCTGGAGCGCATCCGCGGCCTCCAGCCCTCGACCCTGCGCCGCCGCGCCGACGCCATCCTGGCCGCCGTGGCCCGCGGCCTGGCCGCCGAGCCCCTGCCCGCCGAGGTGGTCGAGCGGCCCGACTCCAACCCGGCCGACGTGCCTGCCATCGCCCTGTCTGAGGCCCTGGTCCGGGCCCGGGCCCTGGACGCCGGCCTGGCCTACGAGCTGGTCGCGGCCCGCAACGACCTCGCCCAGGTGGTGGCCGCGGCCCGCCGCGGCCAGCCCGAGCCGCCGGTCCGCACCCTCAAGGGCTGGCGCCGCGACCTGGTCGGCGGCGAGCTCCTGGAGCTGCTGGCCGGCCGCCGCTCCCTGTCCGTCGACGGGTCCGGCCGCCTCGAGATCAGCCGCCGCTGACCCGGGCCAGGCCGTGCATCCCGTAGGCGTAGTGGCCGGGGAGGTGGCAGGCGAACTCGAGCGCCCGGCCGTCGAGGGCGGCCGGGAAGGTGTAGGTGGTGGCGGCCTCCTGGCCGGCCGCGACCGACCGCTCCCCGGGGACGTCGCCGTGGTGGTGGCGCTCCCGCCCCTGCTCGTGCCGGCGCTGGACGGCGTCGTCGCCGAGGATGAACTCGTGGTCGATCGGGTCGGTGTTGCGCAGCACGAACCGCACCCGCTCCCCCGGCTCGACCCGGACCACCGACGGCTCGAAGCGGGAGTGGTGCATGGTCACCACCACCGTCCGCACCTGGTCCCCGCCGGCCCGCGAACCGGCCGGCCAGGAGGCCACCAGGGCCACGACGGCCCCGGCCACCAGGACAAGGGCGGCGGCCAGCTTCCAGGGACGTCGGCGTCGCATACGGCCTCCGGGTCGAGGGCGGGCGAATGAGCGTGCATCGGGTTGGACGCCGCCGCCGGGCCGGTGGTTCCCGCCCCCGGCCGCCGTCCCGCCCCCTGCCGCTGGCTCGGCTGCGGCGGCGTCAGGAGTGGCGGTTCTTCGCCGCGCTGTTCCGGGCCGACCCGGCCCTGGCCGTCGCCTGGTGGGTGATGCTGGCCGGCCGCGGAGTGCTGCCGGCGGTGTTCGCGGTCGCGACCGGGGCGCTGGTCGGGGCGGTCCAGGCCGCGGGCGACCTGGCCGGGCCGCTGGCCGCCGTCGGCGTGGTCTTCGTGCTCCTCCAGGTGGTCCGGCCGCTCCACCAGGCGATCGGCACCAACCTGGGGGACCGTACCGCCGCCTGGCTGTACGACCGGCTGACCGAGGCCTGCCTGGCCCCGCCGGGCATGGGCCACCTCGAGGACCCGGAGCTGGCCGCCGACCTGACCGCGGCCCGCGACGTCGACCTGGGCATGACCGGCCCGCCGCTGTCGATCGCCATGGACTTCATCGCCGCCGGGCTGGTCGAGCTGGTCGGCGGCGTGGCCGCGGCCGTCGTCCTGGCCGGCTTCGCCTGGTGGGCGCCGCTGCTGCTGGGCGGTGCCTGGCTGGCCACCCACTGGCTGCTGCGTGAGAGCTCGGTCTGGAAGGACCGGGCCACCGAGGAGGTCCGCTCCGCCCAGCGCGACGCCGACTACACCTACCGGCTGGCCGTCGACCCGCCGGCGGCCAAGGAGCTGCGCCTGTTCGGCCTGGCCGACTGGACGATTGAGCGGTTCACCGGCCACCGCCGGCGGCTCCACGAGCTCCAGTACCGGGCCACCCGGCTGCGGGAGCGGCCCCTGGCCTGGAGCGTCACCCTGGTGGTGGCGGCCAACCTGGTCGTCTTCTGGGCCCTGGCCGACGCCGCGCAGAACCGATCCCTCGACCTGGACCAGGTGGTCGTGTACGCCCAGGTCGCCGTCGGCACCAGCATGATCGCCTTCGGCGGGCTCAACTGGGCCCTGGACGGCGCGGCCGCCCCGGTGGCGGCCTCGCTGCGGGTCACCCCGGCCATGGCCGCCGCCGGGGCGCTCCCCGCCGGCGCCCGCCCGGCCGGGGCCATGCCCACGGCCGGGATCCGCCTGCACGGCGTGCGCTTCGCCTACCCGGGCGGCGAGCCGGTGCTCGACGGCGTCGACCTCGACATCCCGGCCGGCTCGTCGCTGGCCATCGTCGGCCAGAACGGCGCCGGCAAGACCACCCTGGCCAAGTTGCTGTGCCGCCTGTACGACCCCCAGGCCGGGGCCATCGAGGTCGACGGGGTCGACCTGCGCGAGCTCGACCTGGACCGGTGGCGGTCCCGGCTGGCGGCGGTGTTCCAGGACTTCATCCGCTTCGAGCTGCCCCTGCGCGACAACGTGGCCCCGACCGGCGCCGCCGACGCCACCGTGCTGGCCGCCCTGGCCGAGGCCGGGGCCGAGGGACTGGCCCCGCTCGACACCGTCCTGGCCCGCGGCTACGTCGGCGGGATCGACCTGTCCGGCGGCCAGTGGCAGCGGGTCGCCCTGGCCCGGGCGCTGTGCGCGGTCCGGCTGGGCGCCGGGGTCGTCCTCCTGGACGAGCCCACCGCCCAGCTGGACGTGCGCGGCGAGGCCGAGATCTTCGATCGCATCCTGGCCGCCACCCGCCACTGCACGACCATCCTCATCTCCCACCGGTTCTCGACCGTCCGCCACGCCGACCGCATCTGCGTGCTCGAGGGCGGCCGGGTGGTGGAGCTGGGCAGCCACGCCGTGCTGATGGCCCGCGGCGGCCGCTACCGGACCATGTTCGACCTCCAGGCCAGCCGCTTCGCCACCGAGGACGCCGAGGGGGTGGCCTATGACCGTCTCGGCTGAGCCGCGGACCCGGCCGGTCCCCGAGGACCTCCCCCCGGCGCTGTCGTCGATGTGGCGGCTGTGCAAGCTCGGCTACCGCCACGAGCCCCGGCTGCTGGTCGCCGCCTTCCTGCTGTCGCTGGCGGCGGCGCTCCCGGACGCGCTCCTGGCGCTGTGGCTGGCCCTGCTCGGCAAGGGGGTGCTGGACGGCGACCGGTGGCTGCTGCTCGTGGCCGCGACCGGCCTGGGGCTGTCGGCCGCCCTGACCTGGATCCTGCGCACGGTCGACGCCCGGGTCCAGCGCCGCTTCCGCGACCGGGTCACCATCGCCCTGGAGGCCCACGTGGCCCGCCTCCAGGCGTCGGTGGCCACCATCGCCCACCAGGAGCGGCCCGAGTGGCTGGACCGCCTGACCGTGCTCCGTGAGCAGGTGTTCGTCCTGGACCACCTGTACATGTCGCTGTTCTCCACCGCCGGCTGGGTGCTGCGCCTGGGCGTGACCGTCGGGCTGCTCGTGTCCATCAGCCCGACGCTGGCCGCCCTGGCTCTGTTCGCCCTGCCGACGATCCTGACCTCGGCCTGGCGGCCGGCGGTGGAGCGCCGGGCCCAGGAGCGCGGCGCCCCCTCCAGCCGCCTGGCCCGCCACCTGTACCAGACGGCCACCACCGCCCCGCCAGGCAAGGAGGTCCGGGTCACCGGCATCGGCCCCCGGCTGGCCACCGACCGCCGGGCCGCCTGGGAGCGCTGGTACGGGCCGCTGGCCAGGGCCCGCTGGGGGTCGGCGGCCTGGCACTCGGCCGCCTGGGCGGTGTTCGGGGCCGGGTATGTCGGCGCGGTCGTGGCCGTGGCCTCGGTGCTGGACGCCGGGCCGGCGGCGGTGCTGCTGGTCCTGGCCGCCGGGTCGCGGCTGTCGGCCTACATCGGCGCCACCGCCGCCGAGATCGGGTTCCTGCGCGGCATCTGGATGGACGGGTCGCGGCGGCTGGCCTGGCTGGAGGACTACGCCGCCGCGGTGGCGGCCTCGGTCGGCGAGCCGGTCCCGGACACCCTGGCCGACGGCATCCGGCTGGAGCAGGTCTCCTTCGCCTATCCGGGCAGCGACCGGCTCGCCCTGGACGACCTGTCGCTCGAGCTGCCCGCCGGGGCGGTCGTGGCCCTGGTCGGCGAGAACGGCGCCGGCAAGACGACCCTGGTCAAGCTGCTCTGCAAGCTGTACGAGCCGACCTCGGGCCGGATCCTGGTCGACGGGCGGTGGCTCGGGCGCATGGACGCCGACGCCTGGCGGTCACGGCTGGCCGGCGCCTTCCAGGACTTCTTCCGCTTCGAGCTGCGGGCTCGCCACAGCGTCGGCGTCGGCGACCTGCCCCGCCATGACAACGAGCCGGCGGTGGCGGCCGCCGTCGGCCGGGCCGGGGCCGCCGACGTCGTCGGCCGCCTCGCCGACGGGCTCGACACCCAGCTCGGGCCGACCTGGCCGGGCGGGGTCGAGGTGTCATTCGGCCAGTGGCAGAAGCTGGCCCTGGCCCGTGGGTTCATGCGCCGGGAGCCGCTGCTGCTGGTCCTGGACGAGCCCACCGCCGCCCTCGACGCCGAGACCGAGCACGCCCTGTTCGAGCGCTACGCCGCCGCCGCCCGCGCCGGCGGCGGCATCACCCTGCTGGTGTCGCACCGGTTCTCGACGGTCCGCATGGCCGACCTGATCGTCGTCCTCGACGGGGCCCGGCTCGTCGAGGTGGGCAGCCACGCCGACCTGGTGGCCCGGGGCGGCCAGTACGCCGAGCTGTACGGCATCCAGGCCGCCGCCTACCGCGACCCGTCCGCCGGCCCGCCGGCTGAAGCGCGGTGATCTGGCAGCGGAAGAAGTCGCCGTCGGCAGCCAGATCCCCTCGGCCCCGGCCCGGCCGGTGTCAGCAGCCGGTCCTCCAGGCCGGCGGCAATGGTCCTTCCATGGCCCCATCGTGCCGTGGCCGGGCCGGTCAGCGCAGGGCCGAACGGCCCCTCCGGGCCAGGACCAGCCCGGCCAGGGCGGCGGTGGCCACCAGGGCGGCGGCCGGCCAGGGCCACCAGCCGGGGCCGGCTCCGGCGGCCGGCCCCGGGTCGTCCGTGCCCGCGCCGCCCGTGCCGGTCCCGGTCACCGACGCCGGGACAGCCAGGCCGGCGGCCACCGGCGAGGGGCTGGCCCGGCCGCTGGCGTCGACGGCCAGGTCGTGGGTGAGCTCGCCGGCCGTGGAGTCGATCCGCAGGTAGCTGAGCCACATGCTCTCGGCCGGCAGCCAGCCCATGCCCTTGTCGGACCGGAGATCGGCCAGCAGCTGGGCCGAGGCCGGTCCGCTCCGGGCCAGGGTGACCCCGGTCCCGGCCGCGGCCCGGTTCGCCGGGGTCCCGACCGCCAGCTCCCCCAGCCCCGCCGGCTCCGGCAGCATGGCCGGGCGCCGGTCGGTCAGCAGGTACAGGTCGGCCTGGATCGGGTCGGCCGGCTGGTGGCCGAGGCCGAGGATGCGCAGCGGCACCCAGGGGTTGCCGGTGGGGATGGTCAGGTGGATCGGGGTGCCGTCGCCGAGGCGCTGGCCGCGGGTCTCGGCCCGGCGGGCGTCGAAGCTGGCTGCCATGAAGATGGGGCTGCGGGCGGCGTAGAAGTCGAGCACCTCAGGGGCGTCGACCGAGAGCCCGAAGCCGTGCTCGCGGGCCCAGTCCCCGACCGCCCGGCCGCCGCCTCGGAGGATGGTGATGTCGAGGGCGTCGACCCTGGTCGTCAGCAGCTCCTCGGCCGCCTGGAGGCTGCCGGCGGCGAACGCGGCCCTCCGCAGCGCCTCCGGCGGCTGCGGCCGGGTCTCGCGGACCAGCCGCTGCAGGGTCCACTCGCCGCCCTTGCGGACGTCGCTCGGCACCCCGGGCAGGGGCACGATCGAGCCGAACTTCGCCCCCCCGCCGGCGTAGGTGAACGAGGTCAGGTAGTGCTCGACCCCGTCGTGGTAGCCGGCCAGGGTGGTGGTGCGGGCCAGCTGCACCGTGCCCCCCGGCCCGACCAGGCCCCCGCAGGCCAGGGCCGGCTGGGCCCCCAGCAGGACCATCCCTGTCACCGCCGCCAGCAGCAGGCGGCACCGCCGCGTCCTCGTCATCGCGCACCCCGTCCCGGTCGGGTTCCGACGTGGCCTTGGACGGGCCGGGCGGCCCGCCGGTTCCCGGCGCGGGACAACAAGGGGCGATTTCATGGCGGAAACCTGTCGATGCTCTGAACTCCCACCCAGGCCCTGCCAAAGGCCGGCGACGTGTTCGCCAACGCCCTGGCCGCCCGAAACGGCGGGCGGCTCAGACCGAGAACGACTGCAGGGCCGCCGCCACGCGGTGCGGCTCCAGGGTGTTGCGCTGACTGGCCGCCCGCTCGATCAGGCGGTCGAAGTCGGTCCCGGCCAGGCGCTCGTCGTCGGCCGCGGCCTCCTTGAGGGCCGCCCACATGAGCCGCTTGCCCTCGAGGCCGAGGGACAGGGCCTCGGTCTCCAGCAGCCGGGTCAGGTCGGCGCTGCCGGTCAGGACGGGGTTGAGCCGCAGCCGGCTGAGCCGCTCCAGCATCCAGCCGGCCGCCTCCTTGACCGAATGCCGGTCCATGTCCAGCCGGGCCATCAGCTCCTCCAGGACCGCCCGGTCCTGCTCGATGTCGTGGTGCAGGGCGGCCATGACCTTGCCGAGCTCGGTGCCCTGGTTGTTGTCGCGCAGCTTCTCGGCCAGCCCCAGCCCGGCCGCCGAGCCGGCCAGGTGGTCGTTCAGGTACACCCCGAGCAGCTCGTTCGACGCCATCAGCCATCGACCTCCTTGGTCGCCTCCAGGATCGCCGCCACCGAGCGGTCGACGTCGTCGCCGGTGGTGGACCAGTTCGACACCGAGATGCGCATGGCGGCCATGCCGTGCCAGGCGGTGCCGCTCAGCCACAGGGTGCCGCCGGCCTGGACGCGGCGGACGACCTCGCGGGTGCGGGCGTCGTGGTCGCCGCCGGGGTCGGGGAACCGGACCAGCACCTGGTTGAGGACGACCTCGTTGAGGACCTCGACCCCGGGGGCCGCCCCCAGGGCGTCGGCGAAGCGGCGGGCGTGGGCGCAACAGCGCTCGACCATGGCCGCCACCCCCGAGCGGCCGAGCGAGCGCAGGGCCGCCCACACCGGGAACCCCCGGGCCCGCCGCGAGAACTCGGGGGTGAAGGCGTCGGGGTCGCGCTCGCCGGCCTGCCCCGGGGTCAGATAGCCAGCCACCGTGGAGAAGGCGGCCAGGTGGGCCTCGGGGTGGGCCACGAACACCAGCCCGCTGTCATAGGGCACGTTCAGCCACTTGTGGGCGTCGGTGGCCACCGAGTCGGCCTGCTCGACCCCGGCGACCAGGTGCCGCAGGGCCGGGCTGGCCGCCGCCCACAGCCCGAACGCCCCGTCCACGTGCACCCAGGCGCCGTGGTCGTGGGCGGTCTCGCAGATCGCCGCCAGCGGGTCGACGGCCCCGGTGTTGACGTTGCCGGCCTGGGCGCAGACGATCGTCGGCCCCTGGCCGCCGGCCAGCGTCGCGGCCAGGGCGGCGGGGTCCATCCGGCCCTGGTCGTCGGTGGCGACGGCCCGGACCCGGCCGCTGCCCAGGCCGAGGAAGCGCAGGGCGGCGTCGATGGTGACGTGCCGCTCGGCCCCGACCACGACCTGGACCGGCGGCGCCCCGCCCAGGCCGTCTCGCTCCACGTCCCAGCCGGCGGCGGCGAGCACGTGGTGACGGGCCGCGGCCAGGCCGGTGACGTTGGCCATCTGCCCGCCGGTGACGAACCCGGTGCTGGCCGTGGGCGGCAGCCCGAACAGGTCGATGAGCCACCCGGCGGCCACGTCCTCGACGGTGGCCGCGGCCGGGCCGAGCACGAACAGGCCGGCGTTCTGGTCCCAGGCCGAGGCCAGCCAGTCGGCGGCCAGGGCGGCCGGGAGGCTGCCCCCGACCACGAACCCGAAGAAGCGCGGCCCGGCCGAGGCGACCAGCCCGTCGTCGGCCAGCTCGGCCAGCTCGGCGACGACCTCGGCAGGGTCGCTGGGGCCGTCGGGCAGCGGCCCACCCAGCCGGGCCCGCAGCTCCTCAGACCCCGCGGTGGCGGCCACCGGCCGCTCGGGCAGGCCACGCAGGAACCGGGTCGCGCCCTCGGACGCCGCGGCCAGGGCCCGCTCGATGGCTGCCTGCTCGGTCATGGGGCCTCCTGGTCCGCGACGGCCGGTCAGCCGAAGTCAAGCACAGCTGACGCGGAGGTCATGGGCGTCGCCGAGGCCCTCGCCGCGCAGTGGGAACTGCACGCTGCCGTTCCCGGGCACGGTCGGGCTCAGCCGGACCTCCGAGTTCCGCAGCTTCCCGTTCGGGCCCAGGCCGGTGATCCGGCACCGGGCCCGCCCCTGGCGCTCGCCCTCGTTGACCACCCGGAGGTCGACCACGACGGCGGTGCCGTCGACGCTGACGGACTGGCGGACCACCTCGGCCCGGAACGGCCCCACCCCGCGGAAGAAGAACCAGGCCCCGACGGTCAGCACGACGAGGGCGGCCACGATCCCGACGAGCACGGTGGCGTGTCCCTGGACGGGGCTGGGGGTGGGCAGCCCGGCCGGGTTGTAGCGCAGGGCGTGGGCCGGGCCCTCCAGCGGCTGCTCGCAGCGCTCACAGACCTTGCCGCCGGCCTGTGCCGGCGTCTGGCAGCGAGGGCAGACGCGCACATTCACTCCGGCCGACGGTAGCACCCGCTATGCTGCCGCGCATGGCCGAGCAGCCGGGCACCGGCGGCAAGGTGCGGGTCGGGACCGCCTCCTGGACCGACCCGACCCTGCTCAAGTCGGGCTGGTACCCAAAGGGCGCCAACGACGCCGAGTCTCGGCTCCGCTTCTACGCCACCCAGTTCCCGATCGTCGAGGTCGACGCCACCTACTACTACCTCCCCCGCGAGGAGCAGGCCGGCCTCTGGGTCGACCGCACCCCGCCCGACTTCGTCTTCAACATCAAGGCGTTCAGCCTCCTCACCGGCCACCCGACCCGCCGCAAGGCCCTCCCCGAGGAC
>Ga0081538_10004682_pt1 | contig 12535 bp, 10 predicted proteins | sample TabmetS5T2R1_FD_71022 | JGI IMG/M metagenome (GOLD analysis project Ga0081538, IMG submission 71022) | Tabebuia heterophylla rhizosphere microbial communities from the University of Puerto Rico - S5T2R1 | ecosystem: Host-associated > Plants > Roots > Rhizosphere ...
CGAACAAGGGGCCAGGCGACCAGCGCCTAGCCCCTTGCGAAAACTGGCTCCCCGGGCCGGATTCGAACCAGCGACCAACCGGTTAACAGCCGGTTGCTCTACCGCTGAGCTACCGGGGATCAGGTCCCGGCGCGGAAAAACGCGCGGCCTGAGGGGGCAGCTTATAACCGCGGGATTTTGCCCTGTAAACCTTTTTGCCACAGCCGCTTGGCGGCCGGCGCCGAGCCAGCTGGCAGGGCCGGGTGCGGCGACCTAAGGGGTTGACAGAGTTGGCACAATTCTCAATGGTGCGCCGCTAAACCGAGGGTAATCCATGAAGGCAATCATCCTGAGCGCGGGCCAGGGCTCGCGCCTGCTGCCGCTGACCGAGGGCCGGCCCAAGTGCCTGCTGCCGATCGGGCCGCGCACCTTGATCGAATGGCAGATCTGGGCCCTGACCCAGGGCGGCGTCGACGACATCGCGGTCGTGGTCGGCTATCACGCGCGCGACGTGCAGGACCTGCTGAAGCGCCTGGAAGGGCCGAAGCTCAAGATCCGCACCGTCTTCAACCCGTTCTACAAGCTGGCGGACAACCTCGCGAGCTGCTGGATGGCGCGGCACGAGATGGACCGTGATTTCGTCATCCTCAACGGCGACACGGTGATCGAGCCAAAGATCTTCCAGAAGCTGCTGGCGAGCCCGGCGGCGCCCATCACCGTCACCATCGACAAGAAGGAAGGCTACGACGCCGACGACATGAAGGTGCACTTGAAGGGCGAGAAGCTGCTGGACATCGGCAAGACCCTGCCGCCCGAGCGCACCGACGGCGAGTCCATCGGCATGCTGCTGTTCCGGGGCGAGGGGCCGAAGCTCTTCACCCACTATCTCGACGACATCATGCACACGCCCGAAGGGCTGAAATGGTGGTACCTGCGCGCCATCGGCCAGATCGCCGAGCGCGCCAACGTCACCACCTGCAACATCGAGGGGCATAGCTGGGGCGAAGTGGATTTCCCCGCCGACCTCGAGCGCGTGACCAAGCTGGTCGAGGATTGGCCCGCCTGAAGCCACGCCAGGACCACCGAGACGCTGTGGCTACCAGCTGGTCTCCCGCTGACGACGGCGGAACTCAGAACTCCATGACGATTCCGGTTCCGAATTCCAACCCGTCATAATCATCGAAGTTGCCCAAGTCGGGTGCATTCTCCGGATCGGTGTCGAACCAGGTATAGGCAACCTCGCCGTCCAGATCGATTCCTTCGCTGAGGTTGTATATGAAGGTCGCCGCCACGCGTTGCTGGGTAAAGCTCTGGTCGGGTGCGTCCCGGATGTCGGCATTGAACTGTTGGTATGAATAGCCGACCCCGAATGTCCAGGGCTCGACCTCATAGGATGCGCCGGCCCCGGTTACCCAGCGATAGGCTTCAACCGAACCATCTTCCAACGTTTCGAGGAACTCATCATCGTCGTTGACGTAGGAGAAAACCGCGCCCACCGAGAGGTTGCCAAACCCGAGAAGGACGCCGGTCTGATAGGAATCGGTCTCCTCGCGGTTGGGGCCTCCATCTGTCTTCTCGACATTACCTTCGAACCCTGCGCCGGCGCCGAGCACCAAGGACCAGTCTTCGCCTTCATAGGTGTAGGTGGTGTAGACCGCGACATTGTGGCGCGATTCGCCGTCGAAATTGGTCGGCATGCCGATATGCGGACCGACACCGTCACTGTGTGTCTTCTTGTTGCCCTGAGGCGTGTAGGACATCCCGAGCTGGAAGCCCGCGAAGATCGGCGAGATATAGAGGATCTTCTGCGCGCTGTCCTCGTCGTCGACGCCAGTGCACGCTTCGTTCGTCGTCAGCGTATTGGCACCCCACTGGTCGGGTGAGAAGGCGGAGAAATTCTCGGTCCCGCCAGGCGGTGTGATGCAAAGTTCGCTGAGAGCGTCATCGAGAGATCCGATCCTTACCTCTCCGAATCCGCCTTCGAAAAAGATCCAGGCCTCATCGATCTGGTCGTCCTCGTCTTCCCCGACAAGCTCGACGCGCGCCCCGATCTCCAGGCCATTGTCGAGCTCAGTCGATCCGAGAAAGCGGATCGTGGCGTCCTGAAATACCCCGTCAGTGTTGGTTTCATTGCCCGGTTCGCCTTCTTCGTCATCGTCGAAGACCACCATGTACGTGGCTTTGTATTCGCCGCCGACCCCGAGCTTGATGCCGTCGGCTGCGCGGGCTGGACCTGGCAATGAGTGCACGACCAAGCCGGCGCCGAGCAGAGCGCCGGAACGAATGACGCGTCTGAGCATCGCTGTCCCCTGTTTCAAGCGGTGACCAGGTCGAATTCAACGCGCTATCGTGCCCAACATAGCACAAAAAACTGCAACCTTCTCGGGTCGAGTCAAAGGCCGGGTCTCGCTTCCTCCGGTGGCAGCTGTTGAGAATCCATTCCGCTGAATCGGGGCCAGAGGGCTTGTCGACGTCGATTGCCGCTTGGGCGAAAGCACGTGAATATGCGATATTAGATCTTTGCCGCCTGCAGTCCGCCTCGCAACGGTGGGAGGCTGAGGTCGACGCTCAGTCCCGGCTCGTTGTCGAGCAGGGCGATACCGATACGATGGAGCTTGGCAATCGCGGCAACCAGGCTGAGGCCGAGGCCGTATCCAGCGGGCGCACGTTCCTTGTTCAGACGGTAAAAGCGCTGGAATACCTTCCTTCGCTCCTCTTCGGGGATACCGATGCCGTTGTCCGCCACCCGCACCTTGATGCCGTCCGCCACGACCTCGGTCGACAACACGACTTCATCTCCGCCGGAATGCGCGATCGCGTTTTCCAGCAGATTGACCACCATCTGCACGATCAGGCGCTTGTCGCCGAAAAAACGCAACCCGGGCGCGATGCGCGCCGTCAGGCGCTTGCCGCCGTCGCGAGCGATGGGTTCGAAGTCCTCCGCCAGGGCGGTCATGGTCTCCGACAGCTCGAACTCCTTGAAGCTGGAGCGGAGCGTGCCGGCATCGATGTAGGCGATCCGCAGCAAAGCCGCGAAGGCGTTCAATAGCCCGTCCAGCTCCAGGACGGTGGAGTCCAGGATCTGGTTTGCCTCGTCCACCGACAATGCCTGCCGGCGCGCCGCCTCGACCTTGTTGTGAATGCGAGTCAGCGGGGTCCGCAGTTCATGCGCGATGTTGTTGGTCACCTGGCGCAAGCTGTCAGTCAGGTCCTGGATGCCGTCGAGCATGGAGTTGAGGTGGGAGGCGAGGCGATCGAACTCGTCGTTCCTGGCGCTCACCGGAAGCCGGCGGTCGAGGTGCCCTCGCCTGATCTCGAGGCTCAGGCGATTGATGGCCTCCAGCCGGCGAAAGATCAGCGCACTGCTGGCCATCGCCGTGATAAGGGACAGCGGCACGGCAATGCCAAGCATCCACAGGATGCCTTCTTCCAGGAGCTCGGTCGCATCGTGCAGAATTTGCGCGTCGTGGCCGACCAGGAGGAACGAGCGGTCAGGCAGAAGCGCGCCCTTGGCCATGAATGACTCGTCCGCATCACCCCCCGGCGGCACGATCTCCAGCCAGTCTTCGACCGGCGCCATCGCGGGTAGCTGGCCGGCGAGCTTGGTGCCGTCCGACGCCTGCAGGAGATAGATGTTCCCCTCATCGGTGACGGGGACGGCGCGCTTCTCGATCATCGCTCTGACGGCTTCCGCGCCGCCCGTGTCGTAGGCAGCCGACACGGTCTCGTATTCGTTTTCCACGGCTTCCTCGATCTCCGCGCGCCAATAGGCCGTTCCGGCGAAATACAGGACGGCCGATAGCACAAGGAGCGCTCCAATGAACGCGAGCGTGCAGGATACGGTGATCCTGAAAATTGAGGTCCGCAGGAACTCAGCGATGGTCATTGATCGAGTATCCGGCGCCGCGCACGGTCTTGATCAGCTTGAGCTCGTACGGCTTGTCGATCTTGGCTCGCAGGCGGCTGATGTGAGTCTCGACCACCGAGGTGCGCGGATCGAAGTGAAAATCCCAGACATGCTCCAGCAGCATGGTGCGCGTCACGATCTCGCCGCTGTGCCGCATCAGGTATTCGAGCAGCAGATACTCGCGCGGCTGCAGGTCGATGCGCTGGCCCTGGCGCGTGACCTCGCGCGTGGTGCGGTCGAGCGCCAGATCGCAGACGCGCAGCACCACCTCCTGATCGCTCAGGGGCGGGCGGCGGAGCAGGGCGCGTACGCGGGCTGTGAACTCGGAGAAGGCGAACGGCTTGACCAGGTAGTCGTCGCCGCCGGCGTCGAGGCCGGCGACCCGCTCGTCGATGCCGTCGAGCGCGGTGAGGAAGAGAACGGGCACCGAGACGCTGGCGCCGCGCAGGACCTTGACCAGGCTGAGGCCATCCATCCCCGGCAGCAGCCGGTCGACCACGATCAGGTCGTACGGCGAGCCCGATGCCAGGAACAGCGCGTCGCGGCCGTTGGCGGCGCAGTCGACCGCAAAGCCCTCGGTCGCGAGGCCGGAGGCCAGGTAGTTCCGGGTTTCCTCATCATCCTCGACGATCAGGATCTTCATGAGCGACCGGCGCAGTGACTGCGGCAACGGCGAGCGCCGGCGGGGTGTTCCGGCGCTCGCCAACCACGCCATTACATCACCTAGATTGCCGCGGCAGCAAGGTCGAGATCCTCCGCCACGTTCGCGATGAGGCTGGCGGGCAATGCGGTGCGGCTGACGGCCACCACCAGATCGTCGAAGTCGCCCTCATACTCCGGATCGGTCACGAACATGTCCTCGAAGCCGAGCACCTCTGCCTTGTCGTCCCAGGGACTGTCCTCGAGCGCGTCGGACTCCAGTTCCACGGCATGGATGCCGCCCGCTGGATTCAGCAGGTTCCAGTCGTCGCGCGTGTTGACGTCGAGGGCATGGAACGCCGGGATCGGCAGTGCGGTGCCGTTCTCGTCGACCAGGATCGGCGCAAGGCGATCATGGATGCTGGCCTGCTTTCCGGTCAGGAAATTCTTCATTTCGAGCCCGCCATCCTCGAAGGCCGACAGGTCGAGCCCGATCTCGGCGCCGTTGGGTATCAGGAACAGCCCGTATCCCTCGCCCCTGTCGAGATCGATGGTGAACGCCTCGCCCGGGTCGACCTCGTCCGCTTCAGGGAACAGGATCTCGACGTCGTCGATCAGCCCGGTCTTGCGGTCGAAGGTGTAGAAGCCGAGGGCATTGTTCGACTCTGTGTCCCCACCCAGGTAGGTGAGATGGACCTCGGAGCCAGGGTGGCGGAAATCCCGCAGCTCCGGCTGCTCAAATTCGACTTCCTGCTCGGTGATCAGATCCTTGCGATCGGGGTCGCCGCAATCCTTGAACAGCTCGCCGCCGATGGAGCCTTCCTTCACCAGGCGGATACCGAGCAGCTGCTCGACGATCTCGAACTCGCCCTCGTCGTTCAACGCCTCGGCGGCGACGAGACCGACGCCAGGCTCATATTTCTTGTGCTCGACGGCCGTAGGCTCGAGCGCCGTGGTGTCGAGCGTCTCGAGCACATCCTTGAAGAAGCCGATCTCGATGTCCGCGGTGGAGTTGAAGCTGATGAGGTCGGCCTGGTCCTCTGCCACGCCGGGGGCGAATTCCTGGTAATAGCCGTTGCCGAGCGCTTCCAGCACTTCGCGCGTCGGCATGATGTAACCAGGAAAGGCGTCGACGCCGTTGGCGAGCCAGGCGCCGTCCGTATCTGTGCCCAGATAGTTGCCCTCATCGTCATAGCGATAGTTGAGGACGAACTCGCCGAAATACCAGACGTTGCCCTTCTTGTCCTGGGCATAGAAGTCCAAGGTGTCTTCGACCAGCCGGCCTTCCTCGTAAGCGGTGTCGCGCACGACGTGCGTGTTGACGCCGAGGATCTTCTTGTTTTCGAAAGTCGCGAAGACATCGTTGCGCTCGACGGCCTCGCCTTCCTCCAGCAGGCCATAGCTGTAAACCGTGCCGCGGGTCTGCGGGAAATAGGGGTTGTCGATTCGCTCGTGCGCGCGAAAGTCATTGACGTTGAACGTGGGCAGGGTGGGGTTCGGCGACGGCTCGACATCGGATGCGGCGCTGGTGGATGAGTCCGTTCTGTGGCGCTGAGATGTGGACGACCATTGAGTCGGGTCTCGGAAGATATCGTCATCAAGCCATTTCTTGAGAGTGCGACTGGCCATGGCATGCTCCTTTTTGTGGCCGGCCTCGGGCGGCGCGGCGGATCAACGGCACGATTTGGCGGCAGTGCGCATTTCCCCGCCTTTGCGGCGGGCTTACAGTTTCGTAAGGGAGGGAGCGTTCAGGCGCGGCCAGCGAAGATCCGCTCGACCAGCTCCAGGTCGGCTGGCTTGTCGACATCGACCGCGGCCTCGGCGATCGGCAGCTCGACATGGCGGATGGCAGCGCCCGCCTTCTGCGACAGATAGGCGAAGCCCTGTTCGGCGTTCATCAGGCCCAGCAAGACCCTGATGAGGGCCAATGGGCCGATTTCCCAGATCAGGCGCAGCGGGCGCTTGCGGTGCGTCTCCATGCGGCGCCAGAACTCGGCCACGCGCGCGACGTTCGGCGAGCGCACCAGGAACAGGTTGCAGCCGCTGAAGCGCTGCTTGCCAAGGCGATAGAAGGTGCGGATGGCACCGGGATAGGCGGCCGCCACCACGTCGGCCGGCGCCAGCGCGACCGCGAGATCGCAGTCTCTGGGCGCATTGTCGACAAAGCGCTGCAGGATCGCCGGTGTCAGCAGCGGATGGTCGCCGGTCGTGATAAGAAGCGGCCGCGACAGATCGATGTGGTGCAGCGCAACGGCAACGCTTGTAGCAGGACTGTCAGCGGCAGGCAGAATCTCCAATGTGCGGTCGCGATGCAGCGCTTCGAGCGCCGGCACTTGGAGCACGACGTGCTCATCCTCGATGCACACATAGATGCGCGCGATACCGGGCGTGGCGCACAACGTTTCCACCACGCGCAGCAGCATGGGAACGCCGGCGACGGGCAGCAGAGCCTTGTGGGAGACGCCGGCTGCCTTGGCCATCGGATCATCCGGGCCGCGGCTGCCGGCCAGGATCAGCGCGTTCACGCGATCGCCTTTTGGTAGACGCGGTGGGTCTTGTAGACCTTCGCGCCGATGCCTTCGAGCACCCGGCGCATCGGCAGGTTGTCCTCGAGGATCCAGCCGAGCTCGACCTGCTCCAGGCCGCGCGCGAAGAACGGGCCCTTCAGGCGATGGAACATCAGCGGCAGCAGGGCCGCGCCGGTCAGGGTGCCGTGATACTTCCTGCGGATGCCCATCAGGGGCACGCGCGCAGTTTTCAGCGTCTTGCGCTTCAGGCGCCACAGCAGCTTGGCGAAACCGAACGGCAGCAGGCTGCCGTCCAGGTCGCGCACCGCCTCCATCAGGTTGGGCAGGCACACCAGCATGCCGGCAACCTCGTTGTCGATCTCGGCGATCACCACCATGTCGGGGTCGATCAGCGGCTTCATGCTGGCCGCCGCCGCTTCAATCTCCGACTGGGCGAACGGCACCATCTCCCAGTTCTCTGACCAGGCGTCGTTGAACACCTGCAGCAGCGCGGCGAGATCGGGCTTGTAGTTCTTCATATCAAGCGAGCGCAGGCGGATGCGGCCGTCGCTCTGCACCTTGTCCAGCATGCGGCTGCTGCCGACGGCGTGATAGGTCGCCTTGTCGACGGTGTAGGACAGCAGGTCCCTGGCCTTGGCGAAGCCGCACGCCTCCACCAGCTTGCCCTGGTAGGGCAGGTGATAGGGCATCATCAACATCGGCGTGGCGTCGAAGCCGTCGACCAGCAGGCCGGATTCCTCGTTGGAGGAGAAGCTGAACGGGCCGAGGATGCGCCTGGCGCCGTGCGCCTTCAGCCAGCTCTCGGCGGCTCCGGCCAGGGCGCGCATGACGTTGATGTCGTCGATGGTATCCAGCCAACCGAAGTGGCCGGTGTCGTCGCGGTACTTCTCCTGATGCAGCCGGCAGAACTGCGCGGAGATACGCCCGACCACCTCGCCGGCGCGGCGGGCGATGAACAGCTCGCCCTCGGCGTGCTGGAAATAGGGGTTCTTCCTGCGGCTCAGGGTTTCCTTGCGCTCGAGGTCGAGCGGGGCGACGTAGCCCGTCTGACCGCGATAGAGCCGCTTCGGCAACCCGATGAAGTCATTGAGGTCGCGTCCGCTGGCGACCGGCTGGACGACGACAGGACCTGGAGACATTGGTAGCAGCCGGGGGATCAGCGGCCGGCGCGCGGGCTCGGCGCTTCGCCCTGATCGGAGCGGAACCGGCGCGGGTTGGCATCGCCGCGCGTGCCGTTGCTGAGCGCGGCCACCCACGGATAACGCTGCGCCATCTCTTCGGTGTAGCCGATGTTGAAGACCGTGGCGCTCTTGGGCCGCAGCTTCGGCTCCGGATAGAAGGTGCCGAACAGGCGGTCCCAGAGATAATTGGTGATGCCGAAATTGCCCTGTTCGTTATGGAAGTGATGGGCCAGATGATACTTCTTGATCTGGCGCATGAAGGCGCTCTTGGGCGTCGTGTTCAGGTGCTGCACGCAGTGGCAGAACTCGTAGAACAGGGTCGAGAAGATGCCCATGGCGAACGCCAGAGCCGCCGCAGCCGAGCCGCCGATCAGGTAGCCGATGGGGATGGTCACCAGCGCGATGGTCGGGATCGTGGTGTAGAGCGCGCCGAACAGCACGACCAGGTTATGCGGGTCCTGGTGATGATCGAAATGGATCCGCTTCCACACCTTGGCGGTGAGCGGCGAGCGATAGAGATACTGGCCGTGCAACACCCAGCGATGGATCAGGTACCACGCCAGCGGATAGACGACCGCCGCGAACACGCCGGCCGCGATCAGCGGCACCCAGCCCTCGAACCACAGCGCAGTCAGCCACAAGGCGACGCCGGCAAAGCCGAGATAGACCAGGACGGCGTAATAGCTGAAGAACGCGACAACGAGATCGCCTAGCGACATGCGGGCGAGGTTGTGCGTGCGGTTTCTCCAGAAGCCCCAACGGACCATGCGAACTCTTTGCTTGCGGCGCGAAATTTCAGTGTCGAATCTGGGCCGCAATCTATGCGAATCAAAGATTTATCGCAAGTAAACGGCCTCAGGCGGACCCAGCTGGGGCGGGCCGGTCAAAGGCCAGGATCCAGGCCGTGCGGGCGCCATGATAGAGGCAGGTGGCGGCCTGCCAGAACACGATCAGGTAGAACGTTTCGACACCTAATCCCGCCACGTAACCGACTGTAAATAAAGGTAAGTTGATGTTGCGGCGGGAGATGAAGGTGCGCACGAACCCATCCATGGGGGCGTGGGTGTGGAGCCCGCGGCCGAAGCGGGTCGGGTAGATCTTCAGGATCAGCCGGTCGATCACATAAAGCGCGAGCATCAGCAGCGAGGCCAGGAACACCGGCGACCAAACGTCGCCCTGCGACAGGCCGTACGCCCAGGCGCAATACCAGAACGGCGGATGCACCAGGTCGAGGCCGTGATCCAGCACGTTGCCGAGCTTGGAATCCGTGAAGGTCAGTCGCGCCAGCTTGCCATCGACGGAATCAAGGACGCTCATGCCGTAAGCGCACAGGAAGCCGGCGAGGAAATAGCCAGCGCCGAACAGCGGCACCGCGGCGAAGGTCAGCACGATCGAGATGATGGTGACCCAGTTCGGATGCACCTGTGCGCGCGCCAACGGCCGCACCATCATCCACACCAGCGGCGGGTAGACATACTTGGTGAAGAAGTCGGTCGAGCCCTTGTAGTTCGACCAGAACAGGAAGCGCTCGACCTTGGCCCGCTCTGCGGCGTTCGACACGCGGAAAAGATAGAAGGGCAGTGTGCGGCGCAGGTTGCGGATGAAACCGGGGAACTCCGCCTGCGTCAGGCGCGGCAACGCCGGAGAAACCGCGCCGCGCAGATCGCTTGCGACGGGATCGAGCGCCGATGAGTCGGCAATCCACGCAACGGCGGCGGCATCATCCTCAACCGCGAAATCGCGCGGCTGTGCCGTCACGAAGTCGTAGAGCCGCGCGTCGATCAGCGTCTGCGTATCCAGCACCAGGACGCGCTGGCCGACCGCACTCATGGCCAGGCGTTGCGCGATCGTTCCTTCGGTGCGAACGACGCGGACGGGGAAGGGCCACCTGCGCGCAGCTTCCTCCGGCTCCGACGTCTGGCTGGCGCCGAGATCGATCACCACCTCGCCCGGCTGCACCTTGCGGTGCTTCAATCCCTTCAGGTGACGCTCCAGCAGCGTCAATCCAAATACCCGCTCGCCGGCGCCGTGCGCCGCGTCGATCCAAACCACGAACATGCTTGTCAGAAACCTTCGAGACGTATCAGCCAGAGCCCGCCGATACTGGCGAACAGCAGGGCCGGCAGCCAGGCGGCAAAGAACGGCGGGACAGCGCCGGTTTCGCCCAGCGATTGCACCAGGCCCTCAGTGATGAAATAGAGGAAGCCGAGGCCAAAGCCGATCGCCATGCCCGAAGCGACGCCCTTGTCGCGACGGCCGAAGCTCAAGGCCACCGGCGCCGCCAGCAGGATCATCAGGATCGAGCTCACCGGCAGCGCCACGCGCTTTTGCAGCCAGGTTTCGTAGAAATAGGTCGGACGCACGCCGATCTGCTCAGAGGTCGCGAAGCTCCACAGCCGCTTGGTGGTCATCGCCTGCGGCCGTTCGATCAACTCCGAGAATTCCTGCGGACCCAGCTTGGTGTCCCACGTCTCGGATTCGATCGAGGTGACTTCGGTCGGCTTGTCGGCGACGATCTTGGTGTCCTCGATCTTCTCCAGCGTCCACTTGCGCATGGACGTATCGAAGGTGGCATGGCGCACGAACCTCTGGTGCGTGACGTTGCCGAGGTCATCGCGCTCATAGAGCCGCACGTTGAACAGCTCGGTGCCCTGTTTCTCGACCTGCCCGACCTCGACGATGGTCTCGCCGTCCTGGACCCAGACGCGCTGGTCCTCCTCATCGTCGTTCTTGCTCTTCTTGTCGACATAAAGATCGCGCTCCATCAAGTGATCGATGGCGCGCGGCACAACCTGATCGGTCAACGTGAAGTGGAGAACCGCGACGATGCCGACGGCGGGCAGGAAAGCCAACAGGATCTGGTAGTACGGCGCACCGGCGGATTTCAGCGCCAGCGTCTCGTTGGCGCGCTCGAACTTGGCCAGCGACAGCAGCGCGGCCATCAGGACGCTGAACGGGATCAGGAACACCGCCAGCTCCGGCAGGCGCCAGAGCGCATATTCCATCACCGCGCCCACATCGCGCGGATGGCGATCCAGCACCTCGTCGCTGTTGTTGAGCAGATCCACGATCTGCAGCATCGAGGTGAAGCTGATCCAGAGGACGCAGAAGTTCCAAAGGAAGGTCTTCAGCGCATAGCGCGTAAACGTCATCATGCCGGCCGTCTCCGGCGGAACAGCATGAACCGTCGCGCCTTCAGCCAGCGCCAGCTGTCATCGATGGTGCCGAACACGACGGCGAACGGATCCTGGCTGAGCCGCGAGTTGGCGACATAGAACAGGTACATGCTGCCAAGCGAGAACACGAGGAACGGCACCCAGAGCCCGACAAACACGGATACGCGGCCATTCTCGGCCATATCCCTGCCGAAGTTAAGCATCTGGTAGTAGACAATCAGGATCGCAATCCCCACGACGATCCGGACGCTGGTCGGCTGCCGCCGCGAGGTCAGGCCCATCGGGATTGCAAGCAAGGGCAGGAACAGCACGGTGAGCGTGCGAACGATGCGGTAGTTGATCTCGGCCAGCGCGTCGTCCTGCCCGATGGTCGGGTTCTTCTGCACGTAGGCACGAATCAGCTCGAAGAAGGCGAGCTCGGCTTCGCTGTCGCCCCGCGCGCGGAAGGGCTCAGGCGCCACCACTTCCAGCGGCAGCTTCAGTTCCGTGAAGGTGGATGCCTTGCCGCCCGTGCCATCCGGCTTGGAATCGACGCGCACGCCATCGCGCAGGATCAACGTCAGGGAGAAGGTCCTGGGGTCGTTGGTCAGCTCGCCGGTCTGGGCGGAGAGGGCGATGTTGTTGCCGTTGTCGTCGGTCTCCTGGATGAAGATCTTCTTCAACGTGCGGCCGCCATCGGCAATATCGCCGATCAGGATGGTCTTGCCGCCGAAGCCATTGAAAAAGGCGCCGCGTTCGATCGCGGAGTTCCACGAGGTCTCGGTCACCAGGTACACCAGCGCGCGATAGGCATAACGTGTGTAAGGCTGCAGGAAGCCGAGGATGATGGCAGAGGCAACGGTCAGCACCACCGCCATCACCAGCATCGGCGCGGCGAGCCGGCGAAGCGACAGGCCGCTGCCGCGCATCACGTCGAGCTCGCTGTCGTTGGAGAGCCGCAACGTCGCGTAGAGGATGCCGACGAAAAACGCCGCCGGAATCGCGATCGCGAGATAGTGCGGGACGAGGTTGCCCAGCATCTTCAGGATCAGCGTCAGCGGGCCGCCGCGGTTGGCGAACAGGTCCAGCAGGCGGATCAGGCGCTCCAGCAGCAGGGCTGCCATGCCGATCACGATCGCGCCCGCC
>Ga0081538_10004683_pt1 | contig 12534 bp, 8 predicted proteins | sample TabmetS5T2R1_FD_71022 | JGI IMG/M metagenome (GOLD analysis project Ga0081538, IMG submission 71022) | Tabebuia heterophylla rhizosphere microbial communities from the University of Puerto Rico - S5T2R1 | ecosystem: Host-associated > Plants > Roots > Rhizosphere ...
TCGCCGAACGCGACGTCCGCCAGCTCCTCCTCGTCTGCCGTCTCCTCGGAGACGGCGGCGCCCTACTGCTCGGGCTTATGGTGGCTCAGGGCATCCAGCAGGCCCTTGTGGCCGTTGGCAGCTCCGTCAAGCCCTTAGGCCAGATCGGTGTATTCAATTCCCTGGCAATCCTGCTCTGGCTGGCCCTGTTCACGAACGCCGGCCTGTATGACTCCCGCCGGCTCCTCAACGCCAGCGAAGAGTTCAAGCTCATCCTTCAGACAGTCGCCACCGGCACCGTCGCCGCCACCTTCATCGCCTTTGTTCTCAAGGTCCCCACCCAGCGTTCCTGGGTGCTTGCGACCTGGGCCGGTTGCACCATTGCCGTGCTGGTGACCCGATTTGCCTACCGCTGGCTGCTACGGTCGATGCGCCGATCTGGCGCCCTTGTCAGCCGCCTCCTGATCGTCGGGGCCGGACGCGAGGGCCGCGATCTCTGCCGCGCTGTGAGCCGGGCCCGTCACCTCGGCTTTCAAGTCGTCGGCTTCCTCGATGACACTCGTCCTATCGGCCCGGTCACGGCCGGACTCCCTGAGATCGTCGGTTCAAGCGTCGATATCCGTCAGGCAGTTCGCGAGTACAACGCACATGCGGTTCTCGTCGCCGGTGGCTCGGTCGCCACTGAGACGGCCGAGCGGGTCTACCGCGACCTCCAAGAACTCCCCGTCGACTTCCATCTGTCCACCGGAGTGCTCGGCGTGGCCGCCAGCCGGGTCACCGTCCAGCGCTTTGATGATGTCCCCGTCCTAGGGCTGCGTCGGGTCGAACTCACCCATGGGCAGCAGATCCTCAAGCGCGCCTTCGACCTCCTCGTGGCCATTCTGCTCATGGCGGCCCTCTCACCAGTCCTGCTCGCCTGCGCCTTGGCCGTACGCCTCTCCGGACCCGGCCCGATCCTGTTCCGCCAACGGCGCTTCGGCCAGGATGGCGCTGTCTTCTACGTCCACAAGTTCCGCTCAATGGTCCCTGACGCTGAGGAGCGCCAAGCCGCGCTGCGCGCGCTCGGCAACGAGGCCGACGGACCGCTGTTCAAGTTGCGTCAGGACCCGAGAGTCACTCCAGTTGGCCGAATTCTGCGGGCGTGGAGCCTCGATGAGCTCCCGCAGCTCATTGATGTCCTCGCCGGGCATATGAGCCTAGTGGGCCCCCGCCCATTCGTTACGCACGAGATCGACCTGTCCAACCCATGGGCCCGTACGCGCTTGCGGGTCAAACCCGGTTTGACCGGCCTCTGGCAGGTCGCGGGCCGCCATCGTCTGCCCTTCGACGACCTCGTCCGCTACGACCTGTTCTACGTGGAGAACTGGTCGTTGGCCATGGACCTATTCGTACTCCTCCGCACCGTTCCCGCCGTCCTTCGCCGCTCAGGGGTCTGACCTTCGCATGGAGATACGTGATTACCTTCGGGTTCTCCGCAAACGAGCCTGGCTCGTCATCGTCGCCATCCTGCTCTGCCCCACGGCTGCGCTTGTCTCCTCGCTGGCCACCGCTCCCGTCTACCAGGGCACTGCCAAACTATTCGTGGCTGCGAAGACCGAACCGGGAAGTGGCATCGCAACGGCCTACGAGGGGACGCTCCTTTCGCAACAACTGGTCAAGTCATTCTCTCGGGTCCTCGAATCACGGGTTGTCGCCGAGGCCGCTCTCCGTCTCGACCCGCAGTCGCTCAGCCCGCGCCAGCTCCAGGCGAAGATCCATGCCGAGCCGGTGACAGATACGCTCCTCATCGACCTGTCGGTCGAGGACACCGATCCCTCCAGGGCACGGCGACTCACGAACGGCGTGGCACGAGCATTCATCGCCGCGGTGCCACGGCTTCAGAGCGGATCCGCAGTGCGAGTCAGTCTGGTCGAGCCGGCACTGACGCCAACGGAGCCGATACGGCCGAGAACCAGGTTGAACGTCGCGCTTGGCCTGCTGTTGGGACTAATTATCGGTGTCGGCCTTGCCTTCCTTCGGGAGACCCTAGATCGCTCGATCAAAACACCCGAAGAGCTTGAGGCCGCGACCGGTGCTCCCGTCGTCGGTACCGTCCCGTCGTTCAAGGCCGGCAAGGACCCGATCCCCGTCGCCAAGAAGCCCCGAACCGCCGCCGCCGAGGCCTTCCGCAAGCTCCGAACGAACTTCGCCTTCCTCGGCGTCGACAGAATGGGGCTCTGCTGTGCAATCACGTCCCCGTTGGCGGCCGACGGCAAGTCGACCGTGACCGCGAATCTCGCGATCGCTCTCACCCAAGCTGGCCAGCGGGTCGTGATCGTCGACGCCGACCTGCGCAGGCCCTCGATACACAAACTGTTCGGCCTGAACCAGCGGATCGGCACCACCACCGTCCTGTTGGACCATGCCCACCTGCACGACGCGATCCAACACCTCGATCGCGACCTACCCGACGTGCTCGTGGCCGGCCAGCTGCCCCCCAACCCTTCCGCGTTGCTGGCCTCCCGCCGGATGCAAGAGCTGGTCACGGAGCTGAGAGCCACCTATGAAGTGGTCCTGATCGACTGTCCACCCGTCCTACCCGTCACCGACCCCATGGTCGTCTCACACTTCACCGACGGGATCTTGCTGGTGGCCCGCGGAGGTTCGACCACCCGGGATCAGGCGCAGGCCGCCAAGGCTGCGTGCTTGAAGGCCGGAGCCAAGATCCTGGGCTCGGTGCTCAACGCCAGCTCGGTCATGGAAGGAAGCCAGTCCACCTACTACGCCTACTACGGCGAAGGACACCGAGAGCTGGCGGAAGCGGGTGCCGACACAACCCTGGATCTGGTGGCTGGCAATGGTGCCGGCCACCGCTCAGTCGAGGCCGACAGGGCCTCGCGGCACCGCCGCGACCGTTCGGGGGTCCGCTGATGCGCATCCTCATCACCGGCAGCTCGTACGCTCCGGAGGAAACCGGCATCGCACCCTACACCACGGGGTTCGCCGAGCATCTCGTCGAACGAGGGCACGACGTCACCGTAATCACCGGGATGCCGAGCTACCCCCAATGGCAGGTCTATCCCGAGTACCGCGGCGCGCTCCGGATACTCGAGCGGCGCCACGGGGTGATAGTGCGCCGTATTCGCGGGTACGTGCCTCGCCGACAGTCGACATGGCAGCGGGGCCTATTCGAGGCCAGCTTTCTGCTCGGGGGGCTCACCTCGGCTCGGATGCCACGACCTGATGTCGTCCTCGGGGTCGTACCGGCTCTAGGCGGCGGCGTGCTCGCCTCGTTGGCGGGGCAGCACTTCGAGCGACCCTACGGCCTGATCTTCCAAGACGTGACGGCACCGGCCGCCGCCCAGAGCGGAGTCGCCAGCGGGGGCCGTGCTGTCGGAGTGATCCGGGCGGTCGAGGGCTGGACGGCTCGGGGAGCGTCGGCGATCGGCATCATCGCCGAAGGCTTCCGCCCGTATCTGCGATCACTCGGCGTCGACTCCACCCGCATCCGCCGGGTTCGCAACTGGATGCATATCGAGGAGCCGCAGCTCGGGCGAGCCGCCGTCCGCAGCCAGCTCGGCTGGCCCGAGGATGCGATCGTCTGCCTCCACGCCGGCAATATGGGAGCCAAGCAGGGACTCGGCAACATCATTGAGTGCGCGCGGCTGGCGGTCGAGAGCGACCCTCGACACCTATTCGTTCTGATGGGCGACGGCAACCAGCGCCCTCAGCTCGTCGACCTGGCCGAGCGTTACCAACTGCAGAACGTGCGGTTCCTGCCGATCCAGCCGGCCGAGCGGTTCTCCGCCGTGCTCGCCGCGGCCGATCTCCTACTGGTCAACCAGCGGGCCTCCGTCGTCAACATGTCCCTCCCGAGCAAGCTGACCAGCTACTTCTCCTGCGGCCGCCCGGTGGTGGCGGCCGTGGCGCCCGAAAGCGAGACGGCGACCGAGATCCGGAGCAGCGACACCGGAGTCCTCGTGCCCCCGGACCGGCCGGAGCTGCTCCTCCAGGCGGTCCGGGACCTGGCCGCCGACCCCGTTCGCCAGAAGTGCCTCGCCGTCGCGGGACAACGCTATGCGCAGACGGTCCTCAGCGCAGAGCAGGCCCTGCATGGCCTCGAGACGCTGGTCGAGACAGCGGTCGCGTCCCCGACCGGCCGCGAGCCGGTGTCAACACGATGACCCAGCCTCCGCGGAGGGTCGCCTGCGCGTGACCCTGAACTACTCCGTCCTGACGCGCATCGGCGCCGGCCGACGGCACCCGGTCACCCTGAGCCTGGCAACATCCGTGGCCATCCAGGGCTTGAACGTGCTGACGGGCATCCTGCTGGCGCGCGCTCTCGGACCGGCGGGAAGAGGCGAGCTGGCCGCGGTCCTGCTGTGGCCGAGCATTCTCGCCGCGGTCGGCAGCCTGGGCGTGGCGGAAGGGGCAACATACGAGACAGCCAGCGGCTCCTCACCCGTGGAGGCCGTCGTGGGGAGCAGCCTGAACATCGCCGGCGTGCAGTCGCTCGCGCTCATCACCATCGGAGCGGTCGTGGTCACGATGGCGCACGGTCAGGACAGCGACATTGCCCGATCGACCTATCTGTTCTTGCTCTTCATCCCGTTGAACCTGCTGACCCTCTACGCTGCCGGAATACTCAACGGCCTCCACCGATTCGCCGCCTATCAGGCGCTTCGCTTCATAGTCATCGCATTGATGACCGGCGGGCTCGTCCTGCTGACGGCGCAGCGGATGATGACGGTGCGAGCGGCCATCGTCGTCTACTTGGTCGCCAATGCCGCCACCGCGGCGACTGCCATCTTCCTGTTGCGCCGGCAGGCCACGCGGTCGCTCGCCTTTAAGGAGGGGACGACCCGTCGCCTGCTGCGCTTCGGGCTCCGCAGTCACACCACCAACGTGGCTTCGCTCCTGAACGAACGGTTGGACCAGTTGGTCATCTCGGTCTTCCTGGCCCCGGCGAAGCTGGGACTCTATGTGATCGCCGTGACCTTGACCTCCACCACGATGCTGATTGGGAACGCGACGGGAATGGTCATTCTTCCCGTAGTCGCCTCGCTGGAGGACCCCGGCGAGCGCATCGCCGCCGCGTCACGCTATGTCGGCTGGGTGCTGATCGGCGCGGCCTGCGTTGCCGTCCCCATGATCGCCATTACGCCGCTGCTAATCCGCGTCTTCTTTGGCAACGACTTCCTGGGCGCCACGACGGTGACCCGAGTCCTGCTCGTTGCCACCGTCCTATTGAGCGCCAACCGCGTCATTGGCGCGCTGCTGAAGGCCATCGATCGACCGCTGGACGCTGGGGTCGCCGAGCTCCTTTCGCTCGGACTGACCGTTGGAGGTCTGGCGGTCCTGCTGCCGCGGCTGGAGCTGCTCGGGGCTGGGATGACGTCTCTGCTGGCGTACGGGGTCACTACAGCATGGATGACGTTCAAGGCGGCTCGCGCCCTAGGCGTTCCCCCTGCCACCCTGCTGCTCCCCCAGGGGAAAGGAAGGCGCGGTGGCACTTGACCTGAGCCTCGTGGCGGCGGGCAGGCGATCCAACGCGTGGAGCGGCGCCCGGGAAGCGCTCATCGTGGCCGTCGGGGCCGGGCTTTCCATCTCGGCGGGGGTGATGTCGAGCCGCGGCTTCGGCGTGCATCTCATCGTCCTAGCCGGGTTGGTCGCCGGCTTCCTCTCCGGACTGGCTGACTGGCGGCGGTCGATCTACGGCCTACTCGCGTACCTGCCGTTCTCGGGCATCCCAACCGTGCTCCTCTATCCGCACGTGACTCCGGCTCTCCTGGTGAAGGACCTGCTCTTCGTTATCCCGGCCTATGCCGGCTTCCTCGCGCAATTGGTCGCCGCCAGGCGACCGGTGTCGTACGCCGGTGCGCCGGTCTGGCCGCTCGCGGCGTTTGCGGCACTCGTCATCGGCCAGGCCTTCAACCCAGGGCTACCCAACCGCTTGGTCGGTGCCATCGGAGCCAAGGTGTGGATCTTCTACATTCCCCTGTGCTTCCTCGGCTACCACCTGGTCCGCGATCGGCGGGAGTTGCACCGGTTCCTCGGCGTGATGAGCATCGCGGCCATTCTCCCCGCCGTCATCGGCATCGGCGAGGCCATCCTCATCTATGCCGGTCAGGAGGACGTCGTCTATCGCGCCTACGGACCGGCCGCCGCGGCGACGACCCAGAACTTCGCACGATTCGAGTTCGCCGGCGGTGGGAGCCTGCTCCGGATTCCCAGTACCTTTTCGTTCGGCGGCCAGTATTTCTCGTTCACGGCCATCATGGTGGCGGTCACCTATGCGTGGTGGCGGGGGGCGCTCATCCGGACCCGGGCGGCCACGCTCGGCATGACGCTCTGGATCCTTCTTCTGCTGGCTGCATTCCTATCTGGCGCCCGGGGCGCGTTTCTATCTATTCCCTTCCTGGTGATGCTCATGGTCTTCCTCGACCGACGGGGGAAGGCCATGCCGTTACGATGGGTGGTTGCTCCTGCCGCCTTGTTCGCCTGCTCCACCGTGGTGCTGGGGGCCAATGCAGCCACGGTCATGCAGCACACGTTCGAGGTGCTGACACAAGAGTTCGGCTTCCTCGTGATGAACGGATTCCGCAAGGCCACATCCATCACCCTGTTGGGGCTCGGGTCAGGGATCAACACCAACGCAGCCCGCTATGCCTTCCCGGAGGCAGGACAGTTCGAGTTCGTCGGCGGCACCTGGTACGAGAGCTGGTACGTGAAGGCAGTGCTCGAACTCGGGATCCCGGGTCTACTGCTCCTCGTAGCGACGATGGCGACCGTCCTTATCGGTTCCTTCCGCCGCCACTACCAGCTGCGGGATGCGCGCCTTCGGGCGGTGTCCGCGAGCCTGCTGGCGCTGATCGTCTGGAATCTCACTTACAGCTTCAAGGCTGGGTTCATCGACATCGACCCCATGAACGTCTACTTCTGGCTCTTCGTCGGCGTCTTGGCCAAGCTGGCCGTGCTTGACAGGTCGCCAGCCGACCAGGAACCCGTGCGCGCATGACCTCCAGCTCGGGTCCAGGCGTCCTGATCAGTCAGCCTGTTCACCAGCACGCCTACGAGGCCGCGGTCGCAGCACAGGAAGCCGGCCTGCTGCGGTACTTCGTGACCGGCCTGTACTACACGGGCCGGGGGATCACCAATCGCCACCTTCGGCGTTGGCTGCCAAGGTCGTGGGATTCACGAGTCGAGCGCGAGCTCCGCCGACGGTGGCATCCGGAACTGCTGCCAGACCACACCATCACCATGCCGTTCCATCATCTGCTTGCCCTGACATACCGGAAGGGCTTCGGGCGACGAACCCGGTTGGCGACGGCCGACCTGGACACCTGGGCTCACGGACGGTTCGACGCGGCATTGGGTGCCAGGCTGGGATCGCTGCACGGCGTCCGAGTGGTGCACGCCTTCGAAGGAAGCGCCGAGGCGACATTGCGAAGCGCGAGGAAGCTGGGATTGGCAACGCTCCTCGATGTGGCCAGCGCCCATGAGCTCCTCCTAGACGCAGCCGGTATGAGGAGCACGTCATCCACGAAATCGCTCCGCGCGAGAGTACGCGCAGAGCGGGAACTGGCCGACTACCTGCTCGCTCCCTCCGACCATGTCGTCCGCTGCCTGCTTGAGAACGGCGTGCCGGCGAGCAAGATCATCACGGTCCCCTATGGAGTCGACACAGAGCGATTTCGGCCCATCGAACAGCCAGCAGACGATCATTGCTTTAAGGCACTCTTCGTCGGCCGAGTGGCCCCCAGCAAGGGCGTTAATTACCTCTTGGAAGCCTGGGAGCGACTCTCGCTCGAGCGCTCCGAGCTCGTACTGGTAGGTTCGATCGACCCGAGCGTTCGGGACATCCTGCGTGGCTACTCAGGCCGTATCCGAGTGGTCGGTTCCATCCCGAAGCAGGAAGTACATGCCTGGTTCGCGGCGAGCGACCTCTTCGTCTTCCCCTCCTTGTCGGACAGCTGGGGGCTCGCCGTGACGGAAGCAATGGCGACGGGACTACCGGTAATAACGACGTCGGCGTGTGGCGCTCCAGTCCGAAATGGAATCGATGGCCTCGTGGTCCCGCCAGGGGATGTCGGCGCTCTCTGTCACGCCATTCGGTACTTCTACGGTCACCCTAGCGAGCGGCGGCAGCTGGGGATCGCCGGGCGGGAGCACGTCAAGCGTGCCTACACCTGGCAGCACTATCGCCGTCGTCTTCGCTCCGTCTACGAAGCGGTCCTCCATGGCCGCAGCCCCACTGCTATCCACGTGCGGAGAGATGGATGACCGCCCCGGTCCGTGTGGCACACCTGGTGTCGCATCCCATTCCTTATTTCGCTCCTCTCTATCGGGAGCTGGCGACAAGGTCCGAGATCGACCTCACCGTGTACTTCTACTCGGACGCCACGCTGCGGGAATACCTCGACAAGGAGTTCGGTCGACAGGTGCGATGGGACTCCTCGCTGATCGACGGCTATCGATCCAAGATCCTCGCCAGCGCACGGAATGCCGGCAGGAAGGGACAGACAAGGCAGTGCAATTGGGACGTGTGCCGTGACCTGGTGGCGCAGCGCTACGATTCCATATGGATGCATGGCTACAACCACCCGACCTCGTGGGCGGCGGTCGTGGCCGCCCGGATCAGCTCGGCTGCCCTCCTCATCCGGGAAGAGCAGACCCTGCTCCACCATCGGACGATCACCAAACGACTCGCCAAGCAGGCGTTGTTGCGCCCATTGTTCGCTCAGACCTACGGCCTCTACATTGGCGAGGAGAGCCGGCGCTATTTTCTCCACTATGGATTGCGTGAGGATCGACTCTTTCCAGCGCGATATTGCGTCGACAACTCAGTGTTCCAGTCGAAGGCGGCTGAGCGTCGGGATTCCCGAGAATCGATCCGGCGGCAGCTCGGGATCACGGATGATGCTCCCGTGGTCCTCTTCTGTGGCAAGTTCATTCACAAGAAGCAACCGTTGCTCCTGCTCGACGCCTTCCGGGGTGTGCTAGCGGATCATCCGTGCTGGCTGGTAATGGCGGGCGACGGCCCGCTCCGGGCGGAGGCTGAGGCGATGGTCAGCCAACTCGGGATCGAGGGCGTCCAGATGCTGGGATTTGTCAATCAGTCGGACCTCCCGACCGTCTATGCGGCCGCGGATCTCTTCGTCCTGCCGTCGGCCCTTCATGAGACCTGGGGACTGGTCGTGAACGAAGCCATGAACTTCTCGCTGCCCGTAGTCGTCTCCGACAAGGTGGGCTGCGGAGAGGACCTCGTCAGGCACGGCTGGAACGGTTTCGTCGTGCCACACGGGCGGGTGGACGACCTCACTAGGGCGATTTCGACGCTGGTCGTGGATGCCGACCTCCGTCGGTCGTTCGGAGAACGCAGCCGACGCTTGGTGGACGACTACAGCATCGGTCGCTGCGCCGACGAAATCGTCGATGCCTGTCTTGCAGCCGCACATGTCGCCAGAGCCCGACATAGAAGAGGATGGTGGATGTGACCGCGCTGGCCAAGCAGGTCTACTACCGAAACCGTGGGATGCCAGCGAGTTTGCGGTCGCTCTATCTTCGCGAGTTTGAGGGCGCTCGCCGCATCCTCGACTTAGGGTGCGGTACCGGCGACCTAGGAAGAGGCCGCCAGGCTCAGGACGAGGAGATCTTTGGAGTCGACATCGACACCGGGGCGCTTCGTCAGGCGATACGGTTCGAGAGGGTCGCCTGCGTCGATCTCGAGTCGTCACCACTCCCCTATCGTGACGCGAGCTTCGACGCCGTCCTGGCAAAGGACATTTTTGAGCATCTTCAGGATCCAGGAAGGCTGGCTCGAGAGGTTGCTCGTGTCGCTCGGCCAGGGGCCGTGGTGATCGCGTCAGTCGTCATGGCCAGGCCGCGAACCGTCTGGGCGGACTACACGCACGTCCGTGGCTTCACTAGACGGACCGCGTCCCAGCTGCTCGAAGACGCCGGACTCAAGGTGGAACGAATCTGGCGGATGGGCGGCGTGCCCCTCTCGGGCCGGCTCGGGTTTGTCCGGCTGGTGCCAGCCCTGCTCAGACTGCCCGGCTGCAACCAGCTCTGGGCTTCGAGTTGGGAGCTGAAGGCACGTAAGCCTGGAGGGTCGGATGCGAGGGAGGCCATGGGATGGCACCAAGGGTAGTGATTCTCCAGCAGGGTGCGCCAGGCGGCATCGGACGCTTCGAGCTGTTGCTCCAGCGGACCCTCCAGCTCGACGAATCATGCGCCGCGGAGGTCAGCATCATCACGAGAATGCAGCCACCAAAGGAGTTCGTGGAGACTCGTCCTTTATCCCGCGCCAAGCTTGTAGTTGCCACCAACCCTCTGCTCTTCGCGTTGCGATCAGTATGGGAGGCAATCACCGTCCGGCCCGACATCGTCATCTACACCCACGTCAACGTCGCCCGCGTCCACCTTGCGCTCAGGTGGCTCCGACCGCGGGCCCGGACCGTGCTGATCACCCACGGCATCGAGATCTGGCGGCCGCTCTCGTGGGCCAAGCGCTATCCGCTCCAGAAATGCAGTCAGATCGTTACGTTGTCGCAGTTCGTGGCCAGGTCTCTCGATACCGCGCAAGGTCAGCGCCATGCCCCGGTCACCGTGGTCCCAGCCGGCCTGTCCGACGACTGGGCGGCGGGGATTGTCGCCAGGCAGGATCCAAGCGCTCGAGGAAGCGTCCTGACGGTCGGTCGACTCTGGAACACTGACCGGGAGAAGGGCATCGACCGGGTCATCCAAGCCTTCCGGCACGTCTTGGAATATGTCCCCGAAGCCCATCTGCGGATCGTTGGCGACGGCTCGGATCGAACGCGGTTGGAGCAGCTTGCCAGCAGCCTCGGCATCGCCGACCGGGTCGAATTCCTCGGTGCGGTGAACGATGCCTCGCTGAAGCAGGCCTACGCCAACTCCGATGTCTTTGCCCTCCCAAGCGTCCAGGAGGGCTTCGGCCTCGTCTATCTTGAGGCGATGGCGCACGGTCTTCCGTGCATCGTCGCGTCGGGCACTGCGGGGGCCGAGGTGGTCGAGCCCGGTGTCACCGGCCTTGGTGTTCCGGCTGACGACGTCGATCAACTCGCGGAGGCCATCACCTCCCTGCTCACCGATCGCGCGCGGTGGTCCCGGATGAGCCGCGCCGCATCAGCGTCCTTCCAGGAGCGCTACCGTGAGGCAGCCTTCGGTCGACGAATCCGCAGGGTCCTGCTGGGGTCCAGCTGATGTGCGGCATCGGTGGCATTGCCAGGGCTGACGGCAGCAAGGCCGAAGCCCTCCATGAACCCCTGTCGGCCATGGAAGCCAGCATGATCCACCGCGGTCCTGACGATGGCGGCACGGCAGAGCTCGACCTCGAAGGGGGAGGGGCGGTCGGACTCTGCGCCCGACGACTGGCGATCCAGGATCTGAGCCCACGAGGCCATCAGCCAATGCACAGTCGTCGGTCGAGAAGTTGGGGGTGCCTGAACGGCGAGGTCTACAACGTCCACGAGATCCGGGCCGAGCTGACGGCCAAGGGTCATCAGTTCTGGGGAAACTCTGACACCGAGGTGGTTCTGGCCGCCTACGACGAATGGGGTCCGGAGTGCTTCGCCCGCTTGCGCGGCATGCTGGCCGTCGCGATCTGGGATGCTCCTCGACGTCGGCTCGTTCTGGCCCGCGACCGCTTGGGCATCAAGCCGCTGTATTACGCGGAGCGTAACAGTGAGTTGGCGTTTGCCTCGGAGATCGGCGCCTTACTGTCCAGCGGCCGGGTTCCACCTGTGCTGTCGCCCGAAGGAGTGAGGTCCTACCTTGCCCTGGGAGCCGTTGAGGAGCCCGAGGCGATCGTCAAGGGCGTGCACGTCCTGCCTCCTGGACACTACGGCATCTGGGACGGTCGGACACTGCAACTGACCGAGTACTGGTCGCTGGCGGAGAGCTTCACGCGATCCGACCCGCTGATCTGGGAAGAGGCAGTTCGCCAGGTTCGGGCAAGGCTGGAGGATGCGGTCCGCCGGCATCTCCTTGGCGACGTCCCACTCGGGGTCTTCCTCAGCGGCGGGATCGACTCCTCGGCCCTCGTCGGATTGGTCGCGACTGTCGGCGACCGCCCCCCGCAGACGGTGTCTGTCGTCTTTCCCCAGAAGCGCTGGTCCGAAGAGGACTATATCCGCTTGGTGGTCAAACGCTTCGGAACGGACCACACGCAGATCATGCTGAACGACGCGGAGATTCTGGCCCAATTGCCCATGGCACTTGCGGCGATGGATCAGCCGACCTTCGATGGAGTCAACACCCACATCGTCAGCGGACAGGCACGGGCAGCTGGGCTGACTGTAGCCCTTTCGGGGGTTGGGGGTGACGAGCTCTTCGCCGGCTACGACACCTTCCGGATCGTCCGCCGACTCAACCGGCTTCGCCGGCTACCGGTGGCCCCAGCCAGGCCGGCTGCGGCCACGATCGTGCGGACCGCTCTGCATGACTCAGATCGTGGCCGCAAGCTTGCACGCTGGCTGAGTGCACCTGAGGCCCTCTCGGCGACTGCCCTGCGACGAGAACTCTTCGCCCCGGACACGATCGCGAGCCTTCTTG
>Ga0081538_10004684_pt1 | contig 12530 bp, 8 predicted proteins | sample TabmetS5T2R1_FD_71022 | JGI IMG/M metagenome (GOLD analysis project Ga0081538, IMG submission 71022) | Tabebuia heterophylla rhizosphere microbial communities from the University of Puerto Rico - S5T2R1 | ecosystem: Host-associated > Plants > Roots > Rhizosphere ...
GAACGGTGGCGCCACAACGTTGACGCGGGACAAGATGGTGGGGGTGATGAGCGGGCTGCCGACAATAGAACGTCTGAAAACAGATGGCCTCAACCAGCCTGAGGAGGCTAACTGAGGCCATCGAAGTTTCCGGAGCGCACGGCCCCCTCTCGGAAGGCGAGAGGGCGAGGCAGGCACCGGCTCGGGACAGTTCCTTAGAACTCATCCTCATAGCCGCCCGGAGGTGCCGCAGGGGCCTTGTCTTTCTTCTCCGGCAGCTCGGTGATGAGCGCTTCTGTCGTCAGCATCAGCGCCGCGATGCTCGCCGCATTCTGCAATGCCGAGCGGGTGACCTTCGTAGGGTCAACCACACCAGAGGCCATCAGGTCTTCATAGGTATCGGTGGCCACGTTGTAGCCGAACGCTCCTGAGGCTTCTTTCACCTTCTGCACGACGATCGACCCTTCGGCACCGGCATTGATTGCCAACTGCCGGATCGGCTCTTCAAGGGCGCGTCGGATGATCGTGGCGCCGACCGCCTCATCGCCGTCCAGTTTGAGCCCTGCCACCGCGGTGACGCAACGCACCAGCCCTACGCCCCCGCCAGGGATCACGCCCTCTTCCACCGCCGCTCGGGTGGCGTTCAGGGCATCCTCGACCCGGGCCTTCTTCTCCTTCATTTCCGTCTCTGTGGCGGCACCGACTTTGATCACCGCTACGCCGCCGACCAGCTTGGCCAGGCGCTCTTGCAGCTTCTCGCGGTCGTAATCAGAGGTGGTTTCCTCGACCTGGGTGCGGATCTGCTTCACCCGCCCCTCAATGTCCTGAGCCTGCCCAGCGCCCTCAACGATGGTGGTGTTCTCTTTATCAATCACGACGCGCTTGGCGCGGCCGAGGTCCTCCATGGTGATATTTTCCAGCTTGATCCCCAGGTCTTCGGAGAGCAATTTGCCGCTCGTCAGAATCGCGATATCTTCGAGCATCGCCTTGCGCCGATCGCCATAGCCCGGGGCTTTCACCGCCGCAACCTTCAGCGTGCCACGCAGCTTGTTCACCACCAGCGTCGCCAGCGCCTCGCCCTCGACGTCCTCGGCGATGATCAGCAGTGGCTTGCCGGTCTGGGCGATCTTCTCGAGCAGCGGCAGCAGGTCGCGCATCACCGAGATCTTCTTCTCATGGATGAGGATGTACGGCTCTTCGAGGACGGCCTCCATCTTCTCAGGATTGGTCACGAAGTAGGGCGACAGATAGCCGCGGTCGAACTGCATGCCCTCGACCACTTCCAGCGAGGTCTCGATGGCCTTGGCTTCCTCAACCGTGATGACGCCGTCTTTGCCGACTTTCTCCATGGCCTCGGCGATCAAGTCGCCGACGACATCGTCGCCGTTGGCCGCAATGGTCCCGACCTGTGAGATCTCCTTCTTGTCCTTCACAGGCTTGCTGAGCTTCTTGAGCTCTTCGATCACGACTTCAACGGCCTTCTCGATGCCACGCTTTAGCCCCATCGGATTGGCCCCGGCCGTCACGTTGCGCAGGCCTTCCCGATAGATGGCTTCGGCCAGCACAGTCGCCGTCGTGGTGCCATCGCCCGCCACGTCGCTGGTCTTAGAAGCCACTTCGCGCACCATCTGGGCGCCCATGTTCTCGAAGCGATCGTCGAGCTCGATCTCCTTGGCCACCGTGACGCCATCTTTGGTAATCGTCGGGGCTCCCCACTTCTTGTCGAGCACAACGTTGCGCCCTTTCGGCCCCAACGTCACCTTGACAGCCTTGGCGAGCTTCTCGACGCCTTCCAGCATCCGCTGCCGCGCAGTTTCCCGGTATATCAGTTGTTTTGCAGGCATGGAACCCCTCCTCTTGCTTAGCCGAGTACAGCCAGAACATCATCCTCGCGGAGAATCAGACACTCCTCACCATCCAGTTTGACCTCAGTCCCCGCGTATTTTCCCATGAGAATGCGGTCGCCTCTCTTCACCTCCAAGGGGATGCGCTTGCCTTCGTCGTTCAGACGCCCGGGCCCGACGGCCAGCACTTCACCCTGTTGGGGCTTCTCTTTAGCGGTATCAGGAATGATGATACCACCGCGCTGCACCTCTTCTTCCTCGACGCGCCGCACGAGAATGCGATCACCGAGGGGCTTCACCTTCGTATCCAGAGCTGCCATGGGATAATCCTCCATTCTCACAGAGTCGCGAGCGTACCACGAAATTCCCGCCAGGCTGGTGATATATCGCTTCACAGACCTCTGCCGCTCAGAGGTCACAATGCTCTCTGAGCAATCGTTATGCCGTTCATGGGTCTCCTGTGCGCTGCCTTGGTACGCAAGACTTCGGAGGGGTTAGATGGTCGTGCCAAAGGCGCCAACGACCAGCACCCTTTGCCCAAATGACAGCGGGTCGGCTGTCGCTCTTCCCCGCAACCATATAGGCATCTGATTAATTTATAAGAAGTATTGTCCATACCCCTCATGTGCGGTGCCGCAAACGGCCTGTGCCACTTTGACAGCAGCGTTGATGACGACGGCTGTCGATGTGCGGTGCAGAGAGCCCCTTACCCTAATTGATAACGCTTTTGCTTGCGGTAGAGGGTCCGCAGTCCGATGCCGAGGATCTCAGCGGCTTTTTGTTTGTCATATCCCACGGAACGGAGGGTGTGTTCGATGGCGATCTTTTCGATCTCTTCCATGGTCATGCCCACACGCACATGCATATCTCCCGCTGGCATCTGGGCGTCGACTTGGCGCAGGAGATGCTCCGGCAGGTCAGAGACATCCAGCATTCGACCGCTGGCAGAGAGCACCACCAGCCCTTCGATGGTATTCTTCAGCTCGCGCACGTTGCCCGGCCAGTGATACTGCATCAGGAAGTCCATCGCTCCCCGAGAGATCCCGGTGATGTACTTTTCGTGCTCGCCATTGAACTCGCGGATGAACGCTTCCACCAAACGCGGAATGTCCTGCTTGCGCTCACGCAACGGTGGGAGCTTGATGGTCACGACTTTCAGGCGGAAGAATAGATCCTCGCGGAATTTGCCCGCCTTGACCTGTTGCTCCAGATCCCGGTGGGTGGCGGCGATCAACCGCACATCCACTTTGATGGGGCGCGTTCCCCCGACGCGTTCAAAGTCGCGATCCTCGATCACATGCAACAGTTTGGCCTGAGTCGCCAGCGACATCTCGCTGACCTCGTCCAGAAACAGGGTGCCGCCGTCGGCGATTTCGAAGCGCCCTTTATGGGTTTGGATAGCCCCAGTAAAAGCGCCGCGCTCGTGACCGAACAATTCGCTCTCGATGACCCCTTCCGCTAAAGAGGCACAGTTCAACGTCACGAAGGGGGCGTCCCGGCGCGTGCTGTTCTGATGGATCGTTTGCGCTGCCACGCCCTTGCCAGTGCCCGTTTCGCCCATGATGAGCACGGTGGCGCGCGTGGGGGCGATCTGGCGGATCATGTTATAGACGGCCACCATCCCCCGCGAGTTCCCGATCAGGTTATGGAAGCCATAGCGTTGATCCAGCCGGCGGTGCAGGTCGGTGACCTCGAAGGCGAGGCGTTGCAGTGACAAACCCCGATCGAGCACGACCTTCATCTTTTTCAGATTGAGCGGCTTGGTCTGGAAATCGTAGGCTCCCTGACGCATGGCCTCGGTGGCGAGCTCGATGTCGGCATCGCTGGCGATCATGATCCCGCAGATCTCAGGGTTGCGCTGTTTGGCCACCGACAGCAGGCGCAGGCCATCGATGCGCTGGACATTCAGCTCGGCGATCAGCGCATGGAGCACCTCGGGGCCGTCCAGGACATTATAGCCGGCCTCGCCGTCTTTGGCCCAGACGGTCTTGAACCCCCAGGAGTCTAGCGCTGCCAGTAACTCCTTGACGTCATCCGAATCCTTGGCGACGACCAAGGCCCGTGGTGTCAAGAGATCATCGGTGATATCCATAGCTATCTCTTACGCTTTGGGAACAGAAACCCCAGAGCCATGCCGCCGACAAACCCGCCGATGTGGGCCCACCACGCCACCCCCCCAGTCGAGTAGGGAGCAGCAGTGATCGCGACCGCCCCGTTGAGAAATTGCATCAGAAACCAGAACACCAAAAACAGCAAAGCTGGCAGTTCAACGATCTGAAAAAAGAAGAGAATCGGGATCAATGCCAGTACGCGCGAATGTGGGAAAAGAAGCAAATACCCTCCCAACACTCCCGCGACAGCCCCACTCGCCCCCACCATAGGAATCCTCGAGTCGGGATTGATGTAGATCTGGGCCAGTGCCGCCGCCAAGCCGCACGCCAAGTAGAAGAGGAGAAAGCGGACATGGCCCAAACGATCCTCGACGTTGTCGCCGAAAATCCACAGATAGAGCATATTCCCCCCCAGATGCAGCCAGCCACCATGGAGAAACATGGAGGTGAATAAGGGGAGAAAGCGGTCAACCGGCGATACCTGCTCCATCTGTCCTGCCAGGATGAATCGCAGCGGCACCGCCCCGTACCGCATGATGAACACATCCAGCGCCCTGCCGAGCGACAGCTCATAAAGAAAGGCCAGCACATTCAGCGCGATTAATAGTACCGTCGCGGCGGGAAAGCTCTGAGCCGGGATCGCATCGCGCAACGGAATCATGCAAGCGTTCTCATGGCCAGGTATCCAGGGTCAGCGGCAAGGTACATGCTTGGCTGTAGCGGCAAGATAGGCCCGATACAGCAATGCGATAGGATGGACGACCGCAGCGGTCAAGCCGTGCTGCCTCGCCCCGGTGCCGATCTGGATCAAGCATCCGGGGTTCCCGGTGGTGACGACGTCGGGGTTCACAGCCGCAAGGTGCTTCATCTTGCGTTCCAAAATCTGGCGCGACAGCTCAGGATGCACGAGGTTATAAATACCCGCACTGCCGCAACACCAATCCGACTCCGGTACCTCCAGCAGTTCCAGGCCAGGGATGGAGCGCAGGAGGCGACGCGGCTCCTCCCGGACCCGCTGCCCGTGGAGCAGATGGCAGGGGTCGTCGTAGGCCACACGTAACTTGAGCTCCCCCAGGGGGCCGCGAAATGGGAAACGCTCGAAAAACTGGCTCACATCCAGCACGCGCTCGCTGAACTGCCGCGCTGCGCCCCGCACCACGGGATCATGGTTCAGTAATTCATGATACTCCTTCAGCATCGCACCGCAGCCGGCGGCGTTGACGACGATCCAATCGACGCGGGCCTGGGCGAAGGCTTCGAGATTCTGCCGTGCCAGCCGCCGTGCCCCTTGTCGCTCCCCGGCATGCGCATGCAGCGCCCCGCAGCAGCGCTGGGCACGCGGGGTCACCACCTCAAAGCCGTTGGCGGCCATCAACCGCACGGTGGCGTCATTGACTTGGGCAAAGAAAATCGGCATCACACAACCGGAGACGAACCCCACCCGCCCACGTTGCTCCCCTTGTGCCGGCGTCACCTCTCGCAAGCGCGCGCGGTAGGCCCGCTTCGGCAGCGTGGGCAGGAGCTGATCCAACTCCGCCAGCCGCTCGGGCAGCCACCGCCTGACCCATGGGTGATTCACCAGCGCTCGCAGCCCAGAGTATTGGTACAGGAGCAACAGGTTTCCCAGGGTTCGCAGGACCATAGGACGCGGCAGTATGCCCTGAAAGGCCAGAGCCCGCAGCCACCGGGCGATAGGCAGATGGTGGGGGGCATCGGCTTGCTCGATCTGAGCGCGCGCCCCTTCGAGGAGCTGACCGAATTGTACTCCCGAAGGACAGGCGGTTTCGCAGGCGCGGCAACCCAGGCACTGGGAGATGTGCTGCTGGTATGAAGCGGAGAGTGAGAGCTTGCCCTCGACAACCGCCCGCATGAGGTAGATCCGCCCGCGCGGCGAGTCCATCTCCACCCCCAACTCGGCATAGGTCGGACAAGTTGGCAGACACAGCCCACAATGGACACATTCCATCAGCTTCCGGTCATCGGGAGCGTCGGTCGTTGGCGGTAGCTGCCATCCTGTCACAGCCATGGGAACCCTTCTTTTACAGGTGGTGCACGAAACGTCCTGGATTAAGCACCCGCCGTGGGTCGAATGCTCGCTTTAGGCCAGCCATGACCTCGGCTTGTGGGCCCACATCCCCCCAGCAATCAAACCGCGCCTTGAACGAAGGCGGCGCGCTTTCGACGACCAGATAGCCCTGCATGGGGGCGAGGTCCTCACGTATCTCCGTCAGCGTCTGGATCAACTTCGCCGTCTCCGCGCCATCCTCGGGCAGTGGAAAACCCCCATAGACGAGGCCATTGCCAAAACGTGCGCAGAGCTCACAGGCAGTGTTCAGGCGCGCGCCAAGCTTGGTGAGCTTGTCAAGGATCGCCCCGATGTGCGTGCGGACGGTACCGACCCGGAGCACCACGTGTTCCATGCGCGCACGGCCATCGGGACGGAACCGACTCTGCAAAACCTGCCACAGGCGTCCGTCGTCTGGGCCCGTCCAGCAAGCGCTGGCGCCTCCAGCATGGCTGAGGGTTTGGATCTCACGACGTTGCCGGACGATAGCCGGTTCAGCCCCATCGATGCCGACGATGAGCGACCACCCCTCATGCCCTTCCGCGCCATCGAGCGTCTGGCGCAGCCAGACGGTGATGGCAGGGTTGACCAACTCGACCGCGTTCGGCAACAACCCGTCGGCGAGCAAGCGTTGAGCCGTTGCCGCGGCGGCCTCCCAACTGGTGAATGTCGACCATGTATGCTCCGGGTTTGGAGGCACGGGACGAAGCTTGAGCGTCGCCTCGGTGATGATCGCAAGCGTACCGAGAGAGCCGATGTATAGTTTCATCATATCATAGCCGGCGACGTTCTTGGTGACCTTCCCCCCGGCTTTCGATATGGTGCCGTCGGCGTGCACCACGGTGATGCCGAGGAGCAGATCGCGCGCCGTGCCGTACAGCAAGCGCTTTGGCCCGCTAGCATTGGTCGCCAGCACTCCCCCAACCGTTGCTGCAGTGGGTAGCGGAGGGTCGACGGGCCACCATTGCCGACGGCTCCCCAGCTGAGCCTGCAACGCAGCCATGGTGATGCCGGCCTGCACGGTAGCGGTTAAGTCCGCTGGCTCGTGCTCCAGGACACGATTGAGCCGCGCTAACGACAGAATGAGGTCGAGCCGTTCCGGCGGGTGACCCATGGCCATCGTCGTTCCCCCACCCCAGGGGACGACCGCCAGTGCTTCACGATGGGCCAACGCCAGCACAGCCGCCACCTGGTCGATATCGCCGGGGATGACGACGGCCCAGGGCACCCGCCCATCGACGCGGTAGGCGTCCAGCGAGGTCATGGCGCGGACGCATTCGACGCCAACAATCGCCTGCAATTCTTCGATGACCCTGGACGCTTCAACCATCGCGGCAGCCACCATCGCCCGCCATCATAGCTTAGCACATGGCCACAGCTATAGCCGGCCTAAAAGCGCTCGATCCGCACCCCATCGATGACCTTTTCGGTGACCGGCGGGCCAAGTTCGACACAGCGCCCGGGCGTCGGGAAGACCTTGCTGGGGTTGCAAAGATTCTGGGGGTTGAACACCGCGCGCACGTTCTGCATGGCGGCCAAATCCCGATCCGTGAAGATCAGGGGCATGTCTTCCCGCTTCTCGATGCCGATGCCATGCTCGCCGCTGAGACTCCCCCCCACGGCGGCGCAGACGCGGAGGATCTCTGCACTGGCCTGCAGCACCCGTGCGCGCTGATCGGGGTCGCGTTCGTCGAACAGGAGTAAGGGGTGCAGATTGCCATCGCCGGCGTGAAACACGTTGGCGATACGTATGCCATAGCGTGCGGAGATGTCTCGAATACGCCGTAGCACTTCCGGCAAGCGTGTGCGCGGGATGACGCCGTCCTGCACGTAGTAGCTAGGGCTGATCCGCCCCATGGCGCCGAAGGCCCGTTTGCGGCCGAGCCAGAGCAACTCGCGCTCGCGGTCATCACGGGCGACGCGCACTTCACGAGCGTGATGTCGACGAGCGATGTCGGCGATCTGGGCGGCGATGTCTTCCATGCCATCGCGCAGGCCATCGAGCTCGATCAGCAGCACGCCGCCGGCATCCGTAGGATACCCGGCGTGGATGTATGCCTCCACGGCCTCCAGCGCCAGTTGATCCATCATTTCGATGGCGGCGGGAACAATTCCCTGACCGATGACGTCTGATACGGTATTGCTAGCGTCGTCCATGCTTTCGAACACGGCCATCAGGGTTTTGACGGCTTCGGTTTTGCGCATCAGGCGGACGATGATTTTGGTGACGATGCCGAGCGTCCCTTCCGAGCCGACCAGGGTGCCGGTGAGATCGTAGCCGGGATAATCTTCCGCCGGCCCGCCGGTGTCGATGATTCGCCCGTCGGGCAGGACGACCTCGAGGCCGAGCACATGGTTGGTGGTCACCCCATATTTGAGGGTATGAGGACCGCCGGAGTTCTCCGCCACATTGCCGCCGATGGTGCAAGCTTGTTGGCTGGAAGGATCGGGAGCGTAATAATACCCTTGGGCCGACACGGCCTGAGTGATCCAGAGATTGACGACACCTGGTTGGACGACCGCACGCTGGTTGTCGAGGTCGATGTCCAGGATGCGATTGAGCTTCGTCAGCGCGATCATCATGCCGCCCTCAACCGCCAGTGCCCCGCCGCTCAGGCCAGTCCCTCCCCCACGGGCGACAAAGGGGATCTGTTCATGGTAGGCCAGGCTGACGACCTCCGCCACCTGCGGCGTCGAGGCGGGAAAGACCACGACGTCCGGCGTAGCCTTGAACATGGTCAGTCCATCGCACTCATACACGAGCTTTTCTTCCGGCTCGGTAAGGACATTGGTGGTCCCTACCAGGCGTTGCAGCGCTTCGATGATGTCTGGCTTCAGCATGGTTGCACCTGTCTGGCATGGCACGTCGCATCGGACCTTAGCGGGATTATCATACGCGCCCCCTGGGAGGGTGTCAATCGACCCGTCCAGTGGCGCTTTTGCCTTGTCCGACAGAGGTTTCGAGGGACTCGGGAGAGGCCGGTTTTGTGCTTGACATCGCCGGAAGCCCTTTCCATAATGGGCCTCGTGCTCGCAATCTCCGGTCCTCTAAGGAATAGGCCATGGCTGACCCGCAAGATCAGTTATTTACCAAACTGCGAGGCATCGTCGGCGGCTACTTGGTCGATTTGATTATGGAGGAGGGCGGGGGAGGCGTCGCACGCCTGGTTCGCGAAGGGCTGGAAGCCAAGGCGAGGCTGGAGCCCGAGGACGAAGAGAAAGTGATGCGGCTCCTACGCCGGCTCGAGGAGGACCGATGATCGTCCCTGCAGCCCGGTGGGGGGTAACGATGCCGCTCCCGATAAGGATAGGTCCTCATGAACTCGACGCATCAACGCGTGATTCACGCTTATATCAAGCGTATGGCGCGGCGCTTGCACGCTGCCACGCTGATCGAGCGCGTCTTGGTCGTCCTCACCGCATGGCTGACCGCGTTCCTGTTGAGCGCCGGCATACTGCCGTTGGCCGCGACGCAGCCGCTGCTCGTGACCTCCTTCATCACGCTGGCCTGGGTGGCCATAGCGGTGGCGCTCATCTGGCTGGCACGCGCGTGTCTGCAGCGACGCTCCCTTGAGTCCGCCGCGCTCTACGTTGAAGCCCGGCATCCCACCCTCCACAATCATCTGATCAGCGCTCTGCAGCTCCCCGAATCCTTGCAGAAACACCCTGAAAGCGGTATCTCTTCCGGTCTGGTCGAAGGCCTGCTGGAAGCGACCCATCAACAGGTCGATGCGCTGCGCCGTCAGCCGTTGCTCGACTGGAGTGGCGTGTGGCGTCAGGTGCGCGTAGCAGCACCGCTGCTGGTGGCCATGCTCGGGGTGGCCTGGCTCGCTCCTCAACTGCTGACGGCCTCGGTGGTGCAACTCCTGCATCCGTTCAGTCTGTTGGGCGTGCAACCAACAGACCTCGCCTTGGGCGACTATCCGCGCCATCTCCTCGTCGGACAGCCCCTGACCCTGCAGGTGCTGGCGAGCGGACAGCTCCCCAGCACGGTCCATCTGCGCCTGTGGCAGGCCGGCAAAGCCCGCGAAGAGAAGATGGTCGCAGCGGGCCAGGGCACGTTCCGCCATACCATCAGCAACCTGCGTGAACCGGTGAAATTCCAGGCAATCGCCGGATCCGCGACCTCAGAGCTGGGGGAGGTTCAGGTCGTCGAGGCCCCAGCCGTGGGGAATTTCCGTATCCGCTATCAGTATCCGGATTACACCGGGCTCGCCGCCAAAATCGAGGAGGGGAGCGGGCACATCGAAGCCCTCGCCGGCTCCGAGGTCCGCATCCAGATGGCCGCCAATAAGCCGATCGCGCACGGACAACTGGTGTTCGACGACAACACGCAGCTGCCGTTGATCGTGCGGTCGGACGGCCTCCTCCAGGCCACGGCGATCATCACCAGGCCCGGCGGGTATCGCGTCGAGGTGCGGGATGACCTGGGCTTCGCCAATCAGGATCAGCCCTTCTATCGCATCGATGTCATCCCCGACGCGGTGCCACAGATCGACCTCCTGGCGCCCGAGCCCGACATGGAGATCGAAGAGGGGCGTGTCATCACCTTGGAGTACAACGCGCGCGATGATTTCGGTGTGAGGGAGCTGGCCTTGGTCTATCGCGCCGGGCCCTTTGGGGAGAAGCGCGCGGTCATCGACCGGGTCGATGAAGTGACCAGACGCTATCAGGGTCGATATTTCTGGGATGTGACCGACCTGTTCGGCGCCGCGGGTGAATCCGTGACGTATTATGTCGAGGCTTGGGATAACGACACGGTTTCCGGCCCCAAACGCGGGGTGTCCGCGACCCACGTCCTGCGCATCAAGGGCCGGGAAGAAGAGCATCACCACCTCGATGAGATGCAGCAGCAGGTGGCAGAGAAGCTCGTCGATCTCCTGGCCGACCAGCTTGAGCTCAATGCGCGCACCGCTGATCTGGCGCAAGAGCCCACGCCACACGATCCCACCACGGCCCAGGAGCTGTCAGGTCGACAGGCCGAGCTGCAACAGCAGGCACAGGAGCTGGTGTCACAGCTCGATCAGATGTTACAGATGCTCGAACAGGACTACCTAAGCGACTACACACGTTATGAAGATACGCGAACATTACGCGAGAATTTACACTTCACGCAGGACACGCTCATGGGAGATGCTCGCCGCCAGCTCTCCCCACAGTCAAGCCAGTCGCCGTCGCCAAGCCCCTCGCCGCGCAGTCCGCAGCGGTCAGATCGTCAGCCGCCCGACGCTAATGAATCCTCGGTCGACCGGGCGCTAGCCAAGCAGGAGGCGACCCAGTCGGAGCTGGAGCGCATGGCGCTGTTCGCCCAAGACATCGGCAAGCGCGCGAAGATGCGCGATGTGGAAAACCTCGCCCAGCGTATGGCACGCACGCAACAAAACCTGCTGGACGCCTTGGCGGATCTCGACAAGCTTGGCAAGGAGATGGATGCGGCGACGCGGGAGGCGCTGGAGCGCGAGCTCAATGAGCTGGAAAAAGCCATGCAGAGCTTGATGGAAGCCCTGTCGAAGCTGCCATCGGAACTCCCTGACGAGTTCCTCAATAGCGAAGCCCTCCAACACCTCGAGCTCAGCGACATGATGCAAGCGCTCCAGCAACTGCGCGAGCAACTGCAGCAGGGGAATCTGGCAGAGGCCAAGCGACTAGCGGAGGACTTGCTGCGCTCCTTGAACCAGATGCTGGCGGCGTTACAGAGTGCGCAGCGGTTCGCGCAGTCCATGCCGTTTGGCCAACAGCAGAGCGGGATGGAGCGCGCCCAGAGCGAGCTCGACCAGCTCGTGCGCGAGCAATCCGAAATCCTGCGCGACACGACCGGCATCGATAAGAACCTGCGTCAGCGTATCAATGCGCAACAGCAGCGCGAATTCGAACAGCTGCAAGAACAATTGCGGGATGCGATCTACGAAGCGCAGCGCCAAATGCAGGAGGCAAACCGGACACCGCAGGCCGACAACCGCCGGTCGCGCAGCCAGACCCCGCCGATGAATCGCCTGGATCGGGCCCTCGACCGCGTCACCCGGCAGTTAACGCCCGAGGACACGGACGAGTTGCTGCGCGCCTTGCAGGATGCGGTGCAGGAATTGTCCGCCATGCAACAACAGCCGGCGCCGGGGTGGGAGGAATGGTTACGCCACCACCCGGAGCTGCAGGCGAAGCTCCAGGGGCTGCGAGAGATGTTGACCCAGTCGCACCAACGTCTTGCTGACCTCAATCAGCTGGATGGTCGGGACCTGTTGGACCCACAGCAGGGGGAGGCGCTTGGGCACTTGAGCCAGCACCAACACACGGTGCGCGAGCGCACCGAGGCCTTAAAAAATCGCCTCGACCAGTTGTCCCAGTTCAACCCCTTTCTAAGCCCGGAGCTCCGGCAGCAGATCGGTGAAGCGGGAGAATTCATGGGTGAGGCCCGGGGCGAGCTAAGCGAGCGTCGGGCACGCCAGGCCATTCCTCCCGAGGAGGAGGCTCTGCAGCGCCTGTCGCAGGGGCAGCAAGCCATGCAGCAGGCCATGCAGCAGATGGCTCAACGCG
>Ga0081538_10004685_pt1 | contig 12530 bp, 11 predicted proteins | sample TabmetS5T2R1_FD_71022 | JGI IMG/M metagenome (GOLD analysis project Ga0081538, IMG submission 71022) | Tabebuia heterophylla rhizosphere microbial communities from the University of Puerto Rico - S5T2R1 | ecosystem: Host-associated > Plants > Roots > Rhizosphere ...
AGAGCGGCTCGCCGTCGATCTCCGGCGCGGTGTCGAGGTGCGTGTCGAACATGACGAACCCCAGCGGGCCGTCCAACCGGCGCGACAGCGCGCGGGCGCCGGGGATCGTGGTCCCGTGGTCGCCGCCGAGCAGCACCGGGAAGCACTCGGCCGCGTAGATCTCGTCAAGGGCGCTCTCCGCGCGTCTGTAGGTCTCCTCGGCGCGACCGGGGGCCCCGTCGACGTCCCCGCAGTCGACGAGCGTGAGGTGGTCGGACAGCGTGACGTCGTAGTCACCGTGGTAGCCGCCGCCGAACGAGTAGTGCGAGGACGCGTCGCGGATGGCTCGCGGGCCGTGGCTGGCCCCCGGTCGGGTGACGGTCGTGCTGTCGTAGGGCAGGCCCAGGATCGCCACGGTCGCCCCCGCCTCCTCGAGCGCCGAGCGCTCGGGTTCGATGGGCGGGGCCTTCAGGAACGTCGCGATGCCGGCGTGGAGGATCGCCATGGTCAGCCTTTCGTCGTCTGGGGTTCCTGCCGCAGGCGCCCGGCGGCGTCGCGCACGGCGTTGACGATGTTCTGGTAGCCGGTGCAGCGGCAGAGGTTCCCCGAGAGCGCCTCGCGGATCTCGTCCTCGTCTTCTAGTTCCGGCTGCTCCCGGATCAGGTAGAGCGAAGTGAGAAGGAAGCCCGGCGTGCAGAAGCCGCATTGGAGCGCGTGGTGCTCGCTGAACGCCTCCTGCAGGGGGTGCAGGCCGTCGTCGCCCGCCAGCCCCTCGACCGTCGTGAGCTCGGCACCGTCGGCCTGCACGGCAAGCATCAGGCAGGAGCGGACCGGCTCGCCGTCGAGCAGGATCGTGCAAGCACCGCACACGCCGTGCTCGCAGCCGAGATGCGTGCCGTACAGGTGCGCGTCCTCCCGCAGAAAGTCGGCCAGCAGGCGCCGTGGCTCGACGTCGGCTTCGACTGCGCGACCGTTCACGACCATTCTCACTCGGCGGGTCATCGCTTCACCCTCCCGTTGCCGCGACCCGCTGCCTCCGCGAGGGCACGTGCGGTAAGCACGCCCGCCACCCGCCTCCTGTAGTCCGCCGTGGCGTGTACGTCGTCGAATGGCGCGAGCTCGTCCCTGACGCGCTCGCCGATCCTGCGAAAGAGCGACTCCTCGGGGCCCTCGCCGACCGCCGTCTCGGCGATCCAGTCGGGCACGTATGGGACGGAGCCGACGCCCAGCAGGGCGAGCCGCATGAGGTCTATGGCGCCGTCCTCACCGCTGTGCACCAGCGCCGCGGCGCCGGCGAGCGCGAAGGCGCCGTGCGTCCGGGCGACCTCTCGGAACGACCAGCCGGTCCCGTTCGGCGGGGTGTCGATCTCGACCGCCACGAGCAGCTCCCCGGGATCGATCGCGGACGTGAGCGCGCCCAGGAAGAACTCCTCGGCGGGGATGGTGCGCTCCCCATCCGGCCCGCGGACCACCATGCGGCCCCCGAGGGCGCAGACTGTCGCCGGCAGCTCCGCCGCGGGGTCGGCGTGGGCGAGGCTCCCGCCGACCGTCCCACGCATCCGGATCGGAATGTGCGCGATGTGGCGGGCAGCCTCGGTCAAGAGCGGCAGCCGGTCTCGCAGCTCGCGGTCGGTCTCGATCCGCCGCTGGCGGACCATAGCGCCCACCCGCACTCGTCCTTCGGGCGTCTGCTCGATCGCGTCGAGCCCCTTCGCCCGGTTCAGGTCGACAATGACCCGCGGCTGCGCCATCCGCATGTTGAGCAGCGGCATCAGGCTCTGGCCGCCGGCGAGGAGGCTGGACTCGTCGGGCGCCTCGCGGAGCAACTCCGTGACCTCGTCGACAGAGCGCGGCGTGGCGTAGTCGAAGGGAGGCGGCTTCACGCGGCCGTTACCTCGCGCTCGGCGATCATCGACAGGATCGCGGAAGGCGTGACCGGCGTCTCGTTGATCCTCACGCCGTAGGGGGCGAGCGCATCCTCGATCGCGGCCACGACAGCCGCCGGCGAGCCGATCGTCCCGGCCTCACCGACGCCCTTCATGCCGCCGGGGATGTTCGGCGAGGGAGTGTGTTGATGCTCCATTGCCAGCGGCGGCAATTCGGCGGCGGTGGGCAGGACGTACTCCATGAAGCTGCCGAACAGCGGCTGGCCGTCGTCGTCGTACGGGAGCGACTCGAACAGCGCAGCCCCGATGCCCTGCGCCACGGCACCCTGGATCTGGCCCTCGACGATCGTCGGGTTGACGATCGTGCCGCAGTCGTGGACGTAGATGTAGTCGAGAAACGACACCTCCCCGGTCTCGACGTCGACCTCGACCACCGCGATGTTGGCCCCATAGGGCCAGGCGAACTGGGGTGGATCGAAGGCCTCGATCGCCTCCAGCCCGGGGTCCTCGCCCTCGGGCAACTCGATGGCTCGGATATACGCCGCCCGGCCCACGTCGGCCATGGTCACCGAGCGCGCGGGCGTGCCCCGCACGAAGATCGTCCCGTCCTCGGCCTCGAGGTCGTCGGGGTTTGCCTCCAGCATGTGCCCCGCGATCCGCAGCACCTTCTGGCGAACCGTCCGGGAGGCCTTCATGACGGCCGCGCCGCCCACCGCCGCGCCACGGCTGGCGCCCGTCCCGTAGCCCGTGTAGGGGACCTGGCTCGAGTCGCCCGTGACGACCGTGATCTGGTCGGGATGGACGCCGACGTTGTCGGCGCACACCTGCGTCAAGGCGCTGGTCACGCCCTGGCCCATCTCGCAGAGCCCCGTGTAGAGGGTCACCTCGCCGCCGGGCTCCACGCGCACGCGCGCGATGTCGTAGCCCCCCTGCTGGACGCCCCCTTCGTTGAGCATCCGCGACGGCCCCAGCGCCGAGTTCTCCGTATAGAACGAGATGCCGATTCCCACGTGCCGGCCTTCGTCGCGAAGCTCGCTCTGCCGGTCGGGCCAGCCCCGCTCGGAGAGGAGGGCAAGCGCGCGATCGAGGCAGCCGGGGTAGTCGCCGCTGTCGAGCGTGTGGTGAAGACTCTTCCGCGGCAGGCGCTCCGGGGGGATGAGGTTCTGCCGCCGCAGCTCGGCGCGGTTCCTCCCGAGCTCCCGCGCCAGGCGGTCCATCGTTCGCTCGACCACGAAGTTCGCCTGGGGCTGGCCCCAGCCGCGAAAGGAGCCGAGCGGCGTCTTGTTCGTCACCACTGCCCGCGCCCGCACGCGGGCGTTCGGGATCTCGTAGACGTTCGTGATCATCACCGCCGTCAGCCACAGCGGCCCGTACCCCACCGTGTGTAAGGCCGCGCCCATGTCCCCCACCAGGTCGCCCTTGACGCCGATGATCGTGCCGTCCTCGCGCGCGGCCATGCTGAGCTCAACCCGCTGCTCGCGGGCGTGCACCGTGGCGAGGAACGACTCCATCCGGTCCTCGACCCAGCGCACCGGTCGACCCGTGGCGCGGGCGGCGAGCGCCACGGCCGTCTCTTCGGGATAGAAGTGGAACTTGGCCCCGAAGCCTCCGCCGATGCGGGGGACGAGCACCCGGATGCGATGCTCGGGCAGCCCGAGCACCGCCGCCAGCAGATCGCGGGTGATGTGCACGATCTGCGACGAGGTCCAAAGCGTCAGCTCATCGACGTTCGCGTCCCATTCGGCGAGCACTCCCCGCGTCTCGAGCGAGCACGCGAACTGCCGTTGTATCCGGTAGCGCTCGGTCACGACGACGTCGGCCTCGTCGAATGCGCTGTCGACGTCGCCCATCTCCTGCTCGAACGTGGCGGCCACGTTGTCCGGCCAGTCGCGATCGTCGTAGATGAGCGGGGCATTCTCGCCAAGCGCGCGCTCGACGTTGCCCGCCGAGGGCAGCGGGTCCCAGTCGACGACGATCTCGCTGCGCGCGTCCTCCGCCAGGTAGGGCGAGTCGGCGACGATCACCGCGACTGGCTCGCCGGCGTAGCGCACCCGCTCCCGAGCGAGTGCGTAGTAAGGCGTCTCCCGCTCGCCGAACAGGTGGGTGTTGGGCTGGGCGCCCAGGCCGGGCGGGAGATCGGCTCCGGTCAGTACCGCATGTACACCCGGCATCGTGCGCGCCCGGTCCGCGTCTATCGACTCGATGCGGGCATGCGGGAAGGGGCTGCGCAGGAACACGGCGTGGGCCATCCCCGGGCGGCTCAGATCGCCGACGAAGCGGCCCTTGCCGGTAAGAAGCTCTGCATCCTCCCGCCGCCGCATGCGGCGGCCCACCCATCCAGGCACTGGTAGGACCTCCTACGTCCGAGGACCAGTCTTACTCCTCGAGGACGCGCGCGTCAATCCCTACGGGGCGCCGGACATGACCTCGACCGGCCCGCGCCGGCCCCGCTCGGCGGCCGTGTCGCCGAAGCCGGGCCTGGGCTCACTCTCCGGCGCCAGCGGCGAGCAGTGGAAGTGCCAGATTTTCCAGACGCGGTTGCCGTGCCCGTCGTCGCGACGGAAGACGGCCGTCTCGCGAAAGCGAAACCGGACGGTGTCGCCCCGCCGTTCGTAGTGCGGCGCGGCGCCGTCCATGATCGCCGAGCCGGAGCCCTCGGTCGAGGCGATGACGACTGGGAGGATCCCCTCGGACGTGACGTAACCCATGTCGCCGTCGACCGTGACGCTGATGTCCCACAGCTCCGGAGGCTCTGTGGGCACCATGTGGTCTTTGTAGTAGCGGAACAGGTGCTCCTTCTCGGCGAGGCTGAAGTAAGGGTGGGAGTTGAGGTTCCACATCAGGTAGTCCGGCGCGAAGCATTCGCGCATCCTCTCCACGTCCAATCCCTGATTGGCCGCCCACCACTGCCGGTGAATGCGCCGGATCTCACGAATGTCCTCGTCAGGCTCGGCGGTCATGCTCCCTTTGCTCCTCTCGAACTTCGTTCGGTCCCGGCGAGCGAGGTGCTGATGTCCCTCTCGACGCTCGTCAAGTGTGCGATCACGCTCTCGCGCGCGCGACGCCCGTCGCCCGCGCGGATCGCCTCGTCGATCGCCCGGTGCTCCACCAGCGAGCGCGCGGGACGGTTCGGGAGGCCGAAGGTGGCTCCGCGTTCACGAAGCAGTTGTTGGCCCATGGCGTCGGCGAGCTCGAGAAGTGCGACGTTTCCAGCAGCGCTGCAGAAGCCGTGATGGAACGCGACGTCGGCCTGCACCATCGCGGTCGGGTCGGACCGCTCAACCGCTGCCTCCATCTCGCCCAGCGCCTCTGCAAGCGCGGCAAGCTGATCGTCCTGGGCCCGCGCCGCGGCGAGCTCGGCGGCAAACGACTCGAGGCCCTTGCGCACCTCCAGCAGGTCACGAACCCGATCGGCGTGGCGAATCGTCCATTGACGCCACTCGGCCTGAAGATCTTGCGGGTCAGTGGAGTGCCGAACGAACGTCCCTGCTCCATGGCGGATCTCGACGAGACCCAGCGCCTGCACGAACTGCACGGCTTCCCGAACGGTGCTGCGACTGACCTGCAGCTGCTCGCTGAGGTCGCGCTCGCCGGGCAGCCTCTGCCCCGGCGCGAGCGTGCCGCCTTCGATCAGCTCGATCAGCCGGCGGATTACTCGCTCCTTTATCGGCATGGCTCGCAACGGCTCGAGTTGGATCGGTTCCGTCCTCACTTCCGCCGCCCCGTTTCGTGCTCCGGGAAGACCTCGGCGTAGGTCTCTCCGGGGCGGTAGGGAAACGACTCGAGCAGCGCCTCGTCGATCTCGATCCCAAGGCCGGGTCCGGTGGGGACGCTGAGCACCCCGCCCTCGATGGCGTCGAATGCGAGCGCCCCACCGCGCGCGAGCTGGTCACGGATGGGCTGGTGGGGATCGATGTCGTATTCGATCAGGGAGCACCCGGCCGCCGCCGCCCAGTGAAGGTTCGCCGCCATCCCGACCGGGGTGGGCCCACCAACGTGCGGGACGACGCGGATGCCGTGCGCCCGTGCGATCGCGGCGATCTCGAGGCACGCCAGGATTCCACCGCAGATGCACGCGTCCGGCTCGAAGACGTGGGCCGCTCGGCGCTCGGCGACGGTTCTGAAGTGCCAGGGACTGTAGATCCGCTCGCCGGCGGCAATTCGTATCGGGGAGCGCTCGCATAGCCGCGCGAGGCCCGCGAGGTCGTACTGCGGCGAGGGCTCCTCGAAGAAGAACACGTCGTATTCCGCGAGCTGGAACGCCAGCTCCAGCGCCTCGTCCGGCGCGTAGCCCCAGTATGCGTCGGTCATCAGCAGCGTGTCGGGTCCCACGTGCTCGCGAACGGTCCTGACGAGAGCAACGTCGGCGCCCGGATTCTTGCCCAGGCGGACCTTGACGCCCTTCACCCCCTTGGCCAGCGCGGCGTCGAAGTACCGCGCATGCCACTCGGGCGTCTCCTCGAACATCGTCGTGCCCGTGCCGTAGACCGGGAGCTCGTAGCTGCCGCCGCCCAGCAGCGCCGAGATCGGTAGTCCGGCGTCCTGGCCGAGCAGGTCCCAGAGCGCAATCTCCACCGCGCTGATCACCTGCGTCGAGACGCCGTCCCAGCCGAGGTAGCCGTCCAGCAGCACGTGGAGCTGCTGGACGCGCTCGCGCACGTTCGCGGCCTCCCGGCCGGTGAGGTTCGGGGCAACGACATCGTCGACGATGGTCTTGATCACCGTCGGATACGAGTGCCCCCAGTTGCTGCTCGCCTCGCCGAAGCCGACGCGGCCGGTCTCGGTCTCGATGCGCACCAGGGCGAAGCCGCGCTGCATCGGCGGATCGGTCTTCCGGTAGCCCAGCATGATCGTTCGAATCTCCGTGATCCTCGCCATCTCACCTCCTTATCGCCGCGGCCGGTGAATGCGACCGCGCGATGTTGCGCGGATCAGGTCAGACTCGTCTTTCCGCCGTACGCGTCCTCGATCAGGCTGAGGTCGAGCACCTCGTCCACCGGTGGCAGGTTCTCCCGGCCCGACGCGCGCAGCCCGTCGTACATCGGCCCGCCGAGCTCCTCGGCGCTCATCCAGAAGATGCCCTTCTCCTCGGTGAGGTCGCTCTCCATCAGCGGGATACCGGCCTTCGACTCCTCGATCTCGTCCTCCAGATTCAGGCCGAGGTCCTTGCCGAACTCCTCGACCGTGAGCCGTGCCCCCACCTCTGGGGACGCGTTCTGGACCTCCCACCCCTTCACCGTGCCGCGGAGGAAACCGACCACCGCGTCGCGATTCGAGTTGATGAAGTCTCGTTCGGCGTAGAGGATGTTGGCGTAGGACGCCAGCCCCATCTCGGAGTAGGTGACGGCGACCGTCTCGACGCCCTGCCGCTTGAGCGTGAGCGGCTGATTGATCACGAAGACCGACAGGGCGTCGACGTCCCCGTTGGCCAGCGGCTCTGGATCGAAGCCGGTCGGAACGAACTCGTAGTCGCCCGGTTCCAGGTCGTTGACCGCGAGCACCGCATCGAAGAAGCGCTGGTCTCCCTGGGGGCCGCCGATCTTCTTGCCGACCATGTCCTGCGCCGTGCGCACGGGGTTGTCGGGCAGGGAGGCAAGGCCCGCCGGCGACTCCTGATACTTGGCCCCGATCATCACCAGCGGGGTGCCCTTCTCGATCGTGTCGAAGATCTGTAGGAGGTCGGTGGAGATGCCGACGTTCGCTGTGCCAGACGCAACCATCTGAACCGACTCCGGCGCGTTCGGCCCGCCCGAGATCAGATTGAGCTCGACGCCCTCGTCGGCATAGAAGCCGCGATCGATTGCGACGTAGAAGCCGGCGAAGTCGGCGTCTTTCACCCAGTTCAGGCCGAGGTTGATCCGCGTCGTCGAGGCGCCTCCCCCGTTCCCGGAGTCGTCGTCGTCGTCATCGCCGCACGCAGCGAGCAGGTTCCCTCCGACGAGAACCCCGCCGACCGCGACCGATCCCTTCACCAAGAATTGTCGACGTGTGTCGATCACACTCTCCTCCTCCCGTGGTGGGTGGTATTTGACTGATGCGCTCGCTCGCGTGGACGTCTCATCGAAAGCGCTGCGCGACGCTGGACTCGAGGCGCGAGGTCAATCCGAACACCGTCATCGACAGGACGATGATCAGCAGCGCGACCCCCCATGCTCGCTCGAGGCGAAGGTTGAGGTAGGACTCCATGAACACCTTGCCCAGCCCCGCCGTGCCGATGATGCTCTCGACGACGACGGCGATGATCAGCGACGCGGTGGCCGCGATCCTCAGGGCGGCGACGGCGCCGGGGACGGCCGACGGGATCGCCAGCCGGAAGAGCCGTTGCCGGGGCGGCGCTCCAAGAGCCGCGAACAGCTCCGACGATGCCGGCGGCACCGCACGCAACCCCGCGCCGATGAACACGAAGCTGGGGAAGAACGACATGATCACGACGATCACGACGACGGTCAGATTGTTGAATCCGAGCACCCGAGCGACAACCGGGATCAGCGCCACGATCGGAACCGCGTGGGCGAACACCGCCGTGGGGCTTATGACCGCGCTGAGCAGACGCGATCGCCAGGCCAGGGCGGCCATCGTCGCGCCGCAGGCGATCCCCCCGGCGAGCCCGATCGTGGCGAGCAGGGCCGTCGATCCGAGCGCGTCCAGGTAGACGCCCGGGTTCGAGGCGAGGTCGTCAACCACGTCCAGAGGGGGAGGCACCACGACCTCCTCGACGTCTCCGAGCTCGGCCCACGCGGCCCACCCGCCCACGAAGATGAGGAGGAGGAAGAGCGCCTCCCCCACCCTGCGCAGCACGCTCATGTGAACCGCCTCCACGCTGCCCAGCGAGCAAGCGAGAAGCCGCCGTACGCGATCAGCGACGCGGCCACGCCGAGCAGGGCCGCGGCCCATAGAAGGTCGATCCGGAAGTTCTGCATTGACGTGATGAGCAGCAGCCCCAGGCCGCTGTCCGCGCCGAACCACTCGCCGAAGATCGCTCCCACGAGGGCGGCCGGGGCCGCGAGCCGCAAGCCGTCGACGAGCTCCGGCATGGCGGCAGGAAGCTGGAGCCGCCAGAAGCGAACGAGCCGCGAAGCGCCGAGCGACGAGAGCAGGTCCTGATGCACGCGCGAGGCTGCCGACAGACCGGTGGAGACCGCGACGAAGACCGCGAAGAACACCGCCAGCGCGGCGATGGCCACCGGTCCGATCCACCGCGGGACCACGAGCACGAGGAGCGGACCGAGCAGGATCCAGGGAATCGAGTTGATTCCCGCCGCCGCATTCTCGATGAGCCCGCGCAGGGGAGGCAGCAGGACGCCCGCCGAGCCGGCGACGACGGCGAGCCCGACGCCGATCACGTAGCCGAGGGCCGCCTCACCGGCTGTCGTGAGGAGCGCACGGACGAGCAGGTCGCGCATCACGGGGTCGCCGTAGACCTCGAGCACGGTCGTGAGCGGGAGCCAGCTCGAGCCGAGTGCCTCCGTGCGCCCGGCGACCTCCCAGGCGACGAGCAGGATGGCGCCTCCCGCCAACCCGCCCGCCCACCTCACGAGCCGGCTGTCGCCGGCCACGCCGGTCACGCTTCTCTCCCGGTCAGCTCTCCGGCCTCGAGCGCCTCCACCAGCCGCGCCTCCATCGAGTGAAGCCGCGGATCGGTCAGCAGCTCGGCTGGGCGCGGACGCTCGAAGGGAACGCCCTCCTCGCGGATAACTCTGCCCGGCCGGCCCGAGAGGACGATGACGCGATCGGCCAGGAAGATCGCCTCGTCGACGGAATGGGTGACCAGGACGGTGGTGACGGGGCGCTCGAGCCAGATTCGCTGCAGCTCGATGTTGAGCCGTCTTCGGGTGACTGCGTCGAGCGACCCGAACGGCTCATCGAGCAGCAGCACGGTCGGGTCGGTGACCAGGGCGCGCGCGATCGCCACGCGCTGCCGCATTCCGCCGGACAGCTCGCGTGGACGGGTGTCCGAGAAATCGTGAACCCCGACGAGCGTCAACAACTCCTTCACGCGGTCGTGCTCGACCCGCTGCCCAGCAACCCGGTACGGAAGGGCGACGTTGTCGGCGGCCGAAAGCCAGGGCAGTAGCGCGTGGTCCTGGAAGGCGACGCCGAGCTCGTGCGCCTGCGCGAGCTCGGCCGGAGGCCGCCCGTCTATCTCGACCACGCCGGCCGTTGCCCGCTCGAGACCGGCGGCCAATCTTATGACCGTCGATTTCCCGCATCCTGAGGGGCCCACGATGCTTACGAACTCGCCGGGAGCGACCGCGATGTCGAGATTGGACAACGCGGTGACGGATCCCCGCCTGCCCGCCGCGAAGGTCATGGTTACACCCGCCAAGGTCAGCGCCCCGCCTCGATGCGGGGGCTCCGCCGGCTCGGGCGCATCCGCGGCGTAGCCGGCTTTGAGAGTAACTGGCTTGGCCGCCTCGCTCACAGTAGGTCCCGACCGCCCGTGCAGCGCATCGCCGCGAGCCTTTCTCCCCGAAAATTGGCTGGACCTCTGACCTCAGGGCAATCTTTATCCGAAGCCCGCCTGGGCGTCAAGTGATCTCGTTCGGACTCGCCTTGCCGCGGGGCTCGCGAGCCCATTGCGTGCTCTCAGCCGCGACGCAGACCGAGAAGCGCGCGCGCGTCGTCCGGCTCGGCGGGCGCGCGGTCGAGCAGCGGCGCGAGCCTCATCGCCTTCTCCACAAGCTCCGCGTTGGAACGCGCCCGATCGCTGATCGTTACGCGTAGGTTGTCCTCCAGTCCAACGCGCATGTGGCCCCCAAGCATCAGGGCGGCGGCAGCCATGTGGAACTCGCCCGGGTAGCCCACCCCGGCCGCCGACCACGTGAAGCGATCCTCGCCGAACAGGGAGATCGCCGTGCGGTGCATGTGGAGCAGCTGCTCGATCGTCGCGGCGTTTGCGCCGAGCACGCCGAGGACGAACTGAACGTGGAAGGGGAAGTCCACGAGTCCCTGCTCGGCCAGGTGGTGGAGGTTGTAGAGGTGTCCCACGTCGTAGACCTCGTACTCGGGCTTCGTGCCCGCCTCGCGGAACAGCTCGGAGAGCCGGTAGAGATCCCTGAAGGTGTTGCGGAAGACGTAGTCGCGCGTTGACTCGAGGTACTCGATCTCCCAGGGCTCCATCTCGGGGCGGTGGCTCACCTGGAAGATCCCGAAGTTGAAGCTGCCGCAGTTGAATGTCGCCATCTCGGGGCGGCACTCGGTCACCACCCGCGCGCGCTCCTCGATCGTCATTCCCACCCCGCCGCCGCTGGTCGGCTGAACGATCGCGCCGCAGCGCTCGCCAATGCCCGCCAGCACCTCCTTGAACAGCCCCAGATCGGCCGTCGGCTTCCCGGTCTCGGGCTCGCGGACGTGGATGTGGACGATTGCGGCGCCGGCCGCATTCGCCCCCACGGCCGAGTCGATGATCTCCTCTGGTGTGACCGGGATCGCGGCGCTCTGCCCGGGCACGCTCATGCCGCCCGTGATGGCGCAGGATAGGAACACCGGCGGGACGCTCACGGCACCAGCGCCTCCGGCTCGAGCGTCCTTGGGGGGCGCAGCCGCTTGGGCGATAGCGGTGCGATCGCGGCCAGAAGGGCCACCGCCAGGGCCACGAGCACCCACAGGCTGGTCGCGAACGAGCCGGTGAGGTCGCGCACCGCGCCCAGGGCGATCGGACCGGCCGCCGCGATGGTGTAGCCCGCGCCCAGCATCAACCCCACCACGGCGCCGGCTTCGGATGGCTTGCTCGTTGCGTCGAGCGGCAGGGTCAGCGTCAGGGGGAAGGTCGAACCGATGCCGAACCCGGCGAACACAGCCCAGAGGAAGCCCGCATCCGGCAGCGCCGCGACGCCGATCGTGCCCACGAGGATCGCACCGGCCGTGAGCTCCATCCACTGCCGCCGCGAGCCCCTGCGGTCGGCGAAGTAGGGCACGAGGAACCCACCGGGCACGGCCGCGATGCTCATCACCCCCAGCAGCGCTCCGGCGGACTCACCGCTCCAACCTCGCTCCTGGAAGGAATCGGGCATCCACGCGACCAGCCCGTAGTAGACGAGCGACTGGAGCGCGAAGACGAGAACCAGGCCCCAGACGAGGCGCCGGCCCCAGGGCAGCCGCGGCGGCGCGGTCCTTCGGTGCTCACGTTCCGGAGGCGTCAGGAGCATCCAGACGGCGAAGATGAGCACGGTGGAGGCAGAGAAGGCCACGAGCGCGGCTCGCCAGCCGCCCCAGGCCGCCGCGATCGGCACGGCGAGAGCGGACGAGAGGGACGAGCCCACCTGGATCCCCGTCGTGTAGATCCCGCTCGCGAACGCCGGCCGGTGAGCGAAGTGCTCCTTCACGACGACCGGCATCAGGGCGCCCGCCAGGCCCATCCCGATGCCGATGGGAAGGGTGAGCGCGAACACGAGCGGCGCGCCCGGCGCCGCCGCCCGCGCGAGCCCGAAGGCGGCGATCCCGGCCAGGCAGGCGCCGATCGCCGCGCGGGTGCCGAGCCGCCCGCCGAGGAACGCGGCGGGTGGCGCGAAGAGCCCCATGCAGAGCACCGGGATGGTTCCCAGCAGGCCGGCCACCGCGTGCGAGACATCGAGGTCGTCGTCGATCTCCGGCAGCAGGGGCCCCACGCCCACGAGCTGCGGACGCAGCGCGAGCGCGCCGAGGAACAGCGCCGCGAGCAGGGCG
>Ga0081538_10004686_pt1 | contig 12529 bp, 13 predicted proteins | sample TabmetS5T2R1_FD_71022 | JGI IMG/M metagenome (GOLD analysis project Ga0081538, IMG submission 71022) | Tabebuia heterophylla rhizosphere microbial communities from the University of Puerto Rico - S5T2R1 | ecosystem: Host-associated > Plants > Roots > Rhizosphere ...
TGCGCCCGCCGTGGCCGTGGCCGTCAACCCCAGCGAGGCGCGCTTCCCCGCCGTGCGCGCGGGACGAGGGCACTACGAGAGCTTCTATCTGAAGCTGGGCCGGCCGGGAGAGCCGCTCGGCGCGTGGATCCGCTACACGGTCCACAAGCGTCCCGGTGAGGTGCCGGTGGGCTCACTCTGGTTCACGCTCTTCGAGGAGGGCGGACCACGGGCGTCGAAGCTGACGCTGCCGGCCCCGGCGTGCGGCGGCGGGAGCTGGATCAGGCTGGGGGAGTCCGTGCTCGGCGAGGGCTCGGCCGTGGGGGCGGCCGAGCCGGGCGTTGCCTGGGAGCTCCGCTTCGAGACGACTGAGCCGCCGCTCTTCCACCTTCCCCGCGCATGGATGTATCGCGCGCGGCTGCCGCGGACGAAGCTGTTGAGCCCGGCGCCGGCGGGGCGCTTCGACGGCCGCCTGTCGGTGGACGGCCGCGAGATCGCCGTCGAGGGTTGGCGCGGCATGGTCGGCCACAACTGGGGCGCGCAGCACGCAGAACGCTGGATCTGGCTTCACGGGCTGACGCCGGAAGGCGCCTGGCTCGACGCCGCGATCGGGAAGGTGAGGATCGGTCCGCTGGTGACTCCATGGGTGGGGAACGGCGCGATCAGCATCGACGGCCGCAGGCACGCCCTCGGCGGGCCGGGCGTGAAGGTGCACGAGGCGCCCGATCGCTGCCAGTTTCTGCTGCGCGGCCGGGGAATCGCCGTGCGCGGCACGGTGACGGCGCCACGGGATCGGTTCGTCGGCTGGGTCTACGCCGATCCCGACGGCTCCGAGCATCACACGGTTAACTGCTCGATCGCCGACATGCACCTGTCCGTGGAGCGAAAGGGCCGGTCGCCGCTGGAGCTGGCGGTGCCGGGCGGCGCGGCTTATGAGCTCGGGATGCGCGAGCGCGACCACGGGATGGCGATCCAGCCGTACCCGGACGGCTAGCCCAACGCCCTGCCGGCGTCGGCGGACGGCGGCGGGCTGTGCGAGCCGATGCGTTCGACCTTCCGCCGGCATAACCGGCATTAGGGCGAACGCATCACTCCGGGCGCCGCGAATCGGCCAAGCTACGGCCCGAGCCGCGCGATCGTCCAGGCGCCGGCGGGGGCGCGCTCGTAGCGAAAGCGGTCATGCAGCCGGTTCGCACGGTGCTGCCAGAACTCCCACGCCTCCGGGTCTAGCCGGTAGCCGCCCCATTCGTCTGACACGGGCAGATCCCCGCGTGGATGCTCGCGATCGAGCGCCGCGACGCGCTCCTCGAGCCATTCACGGCTGGGCACCTCGCGGCTCTGCGGCGAGGCGAGCGCGCTCAGCTGGCTGGCTCGGGACCGGCTGTGCGCGTAGGCGACGCTCTCGGCCCGGTCGGCGCGTCGAACGCGGCCCTCGATCCTCACCTGACGCCCCAGCGCGGGCCAGTGGAACAGCAGGGCGGCAAGTGGGTTGCGCTCGAGCTCGACCGCCTTCCGGCTCCCGTAGTTCGTGAAGAACGTGATCCCGCTCTCGTCGAAGTCCTTCATCAGCACCATCCGCACGGACGGGTCGCCATCGCGGGTGGCCGTGGCGAGCGCCATCGCGTGCGGATCTACGACGCCGCGCTCCCGCGCCTCGCCGAACCAGGCGGCGAACTGCGCGAGCGGGTTGCGGTCGAGCTCGTCCTGCGCGAGAGGACGTTCGTCGATGCGCGTCACGCGCGGGAGTCTTGCCGATCAGGATCCTTGCCGATCAGGATCCGCCGCAGGCCGCCGGGACGTGGACGACCGGCGCTTGTCCGATCGACCCTTCCCCGGCGCGGCCCGACACCTTGCAGAAGGCGAAGCGCCCGCTCTCGAAGTCGATCTGCAGCCGGTAGGGATGTCCGATGGCGCCGGCCTCGTGCTCGGCCGTCGCGCCGATCTCGGCAGTCACGGCGAGGCAGGCGTAGCGGCCGACCGACCGGGAGAGGTCCTGATGTGCGCCGCTGCGCTCCACGGTGCGCGGGTAGGGCTCGCACTGCACACTTCGGACAGGCCCGCTGAGCGTGCCGGCCTCGACACGCGCGCGAGCGTCACCACGGACCGCCACGGCCGCCTCGGAGAGCAGGCGCTGGCGGGCCGGGAGGCTCGCGGGCGCCGCCTCGCCGCGCCCGAACCGGGGCTGCTGCTCGCGCCGTATGCGCTCGACGCGCTCGGCGCGAACCTGCTCGAGGTGCTGGGCTTCCGCGCTTGCCCGCTCCTCCTTGTCGCGCTCGATGCCGGGCCCCAAGGCGAGCACCAGGCCGACGGCGACGAGCGGGAGCAGGGCCACCCCGACCTTCGCGGCTCGCGGCAGCCTCCGCCAGATCCAAGCGGGCAGGCGCGTGAGGCCGGGAAGAGGCTCATAGCGGTCGCCGCTCATGTGAGAAGCATGGCCGCTGGCGCCGGAAGGACGGCCGCCGGCGCCGGAAGGACGGCCGCCGGCGCCAGAAAGACGGCCGCTGGCGCCAGAGGGAGGGCCGCTGGTGCCAGAAGGACTGCGGCTCACCCGGGAAGAGTCTCCGCCGGCCTGGGAGGAATCGGGACGCACTCACGGTAGAGTACATGCATGACTCATGCATTTGAGTCCGAAGAGGGCCTCGGCGGCCGTGCCGCTGCCCGGGACGCCAACCTCCTCGGGGCGTTCGCCCTCGCGGTCGCCGAGCGCCTCGAGACCGCAACTCGCGAGGCCGCGGCACACGGGGGGTCGGCGCCCGCGGCGCTTTCAGCGCTCGACACCTTCCTGGACGGTTCTTCGATCGACGCCATGCGCAAGCCGCTGGGGCTGACGCACTCGGCGGCCGTTCGGCTCGTCGATCGCCTGGCGGGCGCCGGTCTCGTCAGGCGCGCCGCGGGGGAGGATGGCCGCTCGGTGGCCGTCTTCCTGACCCCGGCGGGCCGGCGTGCGGCCGGGCGGGTGCGGGACGGTCGCATGCGGGCCCTGGCCGAACTGCTCGGCCCGCTCGACGAGTCGGAGCGCGAGGGGCTCACGCGGCTTCACGAGAAACTCCTCGCCGCACTCACCTGGGGCCGGGCCGACGCCGGCCGCATCTGCCGGCTGTGCGACGCACACGCGTGCGGTCACGAGGAGGGCCGCTGTCCCGTCACCCGCGCGGCGGACCGGGCGGAGGCGTCGAAAGCCGTCGCTTCGTAAGCTCCCGGGCCAAGCAAGCGACGGAGGTGAGGACATGCCGAAGAGAACGGCAAGCGCCCGCTGGGACGGCTCGCTCCAGGAGGGGTCCGGGACCATGAGGATGCCGAGCGGCGCCTACGAGGGCCCGTACTCGTTCCAGTCGCGCTTCGAGGAGGGCGAAGGCACCAATCCGGAGGAGCTGATCGCGGCCGCGCACGCCGGCTGCTTCTCGATGGCGCTGTCGCTGATGCTCGGGCAGGCGGGCCACGAGCCCGAGAGCATCGAGACCGAGGCCACGGTCCAGATCGACCAGGCCGGCGAAGGCTTCGCCATCACGCACATCCTGCTGCGCACGCGCGCGAGCGTGCCGGGCATCGACGCGGACGAGTTCCAGCGGCAGGCCGACGCCGCCAAGGAAGGCTGCCCGGTGTCGCAGGCGCTGGGCGGAGTCGGATCGATAGAGCTCGAGGCCGAGCTGGTGGGGTGATGTCCCGGCACGGAGCCGGTCGCGTTCGACCCGGCGCGATCGGCGGTGTGAGTCACCCGTAGTCGGGCTCGCCTGCGGCGAAGATGATCGGCACGCCTGCGCGTTCGAGCTCGCGCAGTGTCGGGTGGGCGGGGTCGGCGTCTGTGACGAGGCCGGCGATCTCGGCGAGGGGGAGGACGCCGAAGCGCGAAGCTGTGCCGATTTTCTCGGCGCTGCCCAGGACATAGGTGTCGGCCGCGCGGTGCGCAAGGGTCCGCTTCATGGCGGCCTCGTCGCCGTCGCCGGTGGTCAGGCCGGCGTGGGGGTGGACGCCGGTGACGCCGAGCAGGAAGAGGTCTGCGTTCACCGTCTGGGCGGCCTCGACGGCGGCGGCGCCGGAAGTCACCGCGGAGTGCTTGAACACGCGTCCGCCTATGAGGTAGAGCTCGACGCGAGGATGCGCGATCAGCGTGGCGGCGACCGTCGGGCTGTGGGTCACGACCGTCGCCTCGAGGTCCGGCGGCAGTGCGCGGGCGACTTGGAGTGTGGTCGTTCCGCCGTCGAGGATTACGGTGCTGCCAGGCGGGATTAGCGCGGCGGCGCGTGCGGCGACGTGACGCTTGCTCTCCGGCGAGACGTCCTGACGGGCAGCGTAGTCGGCGATTGCGGGAGAGACGGGCAGCGCGCCGCCGTACACGCGCTGGCAGAGACCGGCGGCGGCGAGATCGCGCAAGTCGCGTCGCAAGCTGTCCTGGGCGATGCCGAACTCCCGCGCCAGGTCCTTGACGACGACGTGCCCGTCGTCGCGCAGGCGGGACAACAGCATGTCACGGCGTTGAGCGGGGAGCACACGGATCCTTGTTGTTACGCATTGTTGCCGACTTTTGCATAGTATGACACCAAATGCCGACACCGATGCTCATCTTGATCGCCGGGCCGTATCGCTCCGGGACCGGCGACGATCCCGCGCTTCTGGCCCGCAACCTCGAGCGGCTGGAGAAGGCAGCCTGGCCGACCTTCCGGAGCGGACACGTGCCGATGATCGGCGAATGGGTGGCCCTGCCGGTGCTGCGCGGCGCCGGCGCGCGGGGGGTGGGCGACCCGCTGGCCGAGCAGATCATGTACCCGACCGCCGAACGCCTGCTCGCACATTGCGATGCCGTACTGCGCCTCCCGGGTGACTCCACCGGCGCCGATCGCGACGTGGCGATCGCGTACGAACGCGGCCTGCCCGTATACACCCGCGTCGAGGACATCCCGGGCCACCCATGACAAGCCCGCATGGTCTGGAGGGCGGGCAGTGAGTCGCCAACGACCCGGTCTCGAGGTTCCAGATCACCGCGGCCGCGTCGGTCTCGACCGGGCGGGTCGTGCGCTCGATCGCAACCCCCAAGTGCGGATTGTCGACGTCGAGCTCGTCGCCTCGGGCTGGCACGTGCTTCGCACTACCACCTTCGACTTCCAGCACAGAGACGGCCGCTGGAGTCGCGAGCGCCGCGAGACCTATGACCGCGGCAACGGCGCGACGATCCTTCTCTACGACCCGGAGCGCTCCACCGTCCTGCTCTCGCGCCAGTTCGGTTATCCCGTCTACGTCAACGAGCACCCCGACGGCATGCTCATCGAGACCGCCGCGGGCCTGCTCGACGACGACGATCCCGAGACCGCGATCCGCCGCGAGGCCGAAGAGGAGCTTGGCGTTACCCCGGGCGAGCTCGAGCACGTCTTCGACGTCTACATGAGCCCGGGCTCGGTCACAGAGCGGGTGCACTTTTACGCCGCGCCCTACGGTATTTCCGACCGCACGGGCGCCGGAGGCGGCGTGGCGGAAGACGGCGAGGACATCGAGGTGCTCGAGGTCCCCTTCGCCACCGCGCTGGCCATGACCGCCGACGGCCGGATCAGCGACGCCAAGACCATCATGCTCCTGCAGTGGGCGGCACTACGCGGCCCCTTTGCGAGCCCGCCGACCTCGAGCACGATCCCCACGTGAAGTTCACATAAGCCAGGTTCTGGGGCATTCGCTGCGGGCGCGGGAGGCGGCCGGCTCAGGCCGCCGCGGCGCCGGAGAACACGCGCTCGAAGGCCTTCGGGTCGCTCCACCAGGTCGACGCCACCGCCTGGGCATTCGGGTCCGGGAAGATGTCCTCCTCGTCGGCGGCGAGCCCGTCGAGCAGGCCGGCCGCGACCTGGGCCGGCGGCGTCTTGGCGGTGTCGATTCCGGCGGTCATGTCTGTGTCGATCCCGGCCGGGTAGACGCCGTGCACCGCGATGCCGCGCGCGGCGAGGACCGGGCGCAGGGCCTGGGTAAGCGAGTGGGCGGCGGCTTGGAGGCCGAGTAGCCGGTCATCGGCGGTGAGCTTGCGAGGCTCAGCAGTGAGAGCACGTTGACGATCCGGCCGCCGCCCACCTCGAGCACGGGCACGAAGGCGCGGATCGCGGCGTAGGTCCCGTGGTAGTTGACGGCCATTTCGCGCTCAACGGCGTCCGGCTGGCCGTCGAGCGGGCCGGCGAACTCCGCCGTGGAGGCGTTGTTGATCAGCAATGTGGCGTCCGCTGCCCGGCGTGCGGCGGCCTCGATGCTTGCGGGGTCGAGCAGATCGAACGCGACGGGCACGATCCGCGGGTCCTGCCGGATCCGGCTCGTGTCGCGGGCGAGCGCGTAGACCTTCGGCGCGCCGCGCTCAAGCAGCTCGTCGACGATGTGGCGGCCAAGGCCGCGTGCGGCGCCGGTCACGACCGGCGTGGACGTGGAGAGGTTCATGACCGGAACCGTACGTCTGCGGTGGTGCGATGAGAATGACCGATTGGCGCGAGTTCTTGCCCGTACGTCTCACGAATGTGGTCTCCGTGTGCGCGATCGGTACGGTTCGCCGAATGGATCCGCTCGCCGACGTGCTCGACCTCGGCCGCGTACGCGGCGTGCTGCTGGCGAGCGTCCGCGCCGAGGCCCCGTGGGGGCTGGACCTTCCGCCCGGCATGGGTGCCGCCCTCCACGCCGTTACCGCGGGCACCGCTTGGCTGCGCGTCGACGGGCAGCCGCCGCTCCAGCTCATGCCCGGCGACGTGCTGCTGCTACCGAGCGGCATCAGGTATCGGCTCTCGTCCGCTCCCGACGCCCGCTGCCGCCCGTTCGACCGCGCGATGAAGGAGGAGCTGATGACGCCCGCCGGCGACCTCACGCTGCCCGGCCCAGGCGCCGTCACCACCTTCGTGTGCGCCGGCTACGACTACGACCTCGACGTCGCCCAGCAGCTCATGCGCCTATTGCCGGACGTCATCCACGTCCCCGCCGACGCGATCGCCGGCCGCGACATCGCCGCGCTCGTCGAGCTGCTCGCCGCCGAGGTCGGCACCCGCTCGCCCGGATCGCGCTCCGCGGCCGCGCGCCTCATCGACCTGCTCCTGATCGCCGCCATTCGCCGCTGGAACGACAGCCGCGGAGACGACGCCCCCGCCTCATGGCTCATCGCCCTGCGCGACCCGACCATCGGCAGTGTCCTCGCGCTCATGCACGAGCGGCCGGGCGACACGTGGACGCTGACCGCGCTGGCGAGCGAGGTGCACGTCTCGCGCGCCACGCTCGCGCGCCGCTTCACCGAGGCCGTCGGCGAGCCGCCGCTCGCCTACCTCGCCCGCTGGCGCATGCACCTAGCCGCCCACCACCTCAAGCACTCCACCGACACGGTTGAGTCGATCGCCCGAACCGTCGGCTACTCCTCCGAGTACGCCTTCAACCGCGCCTTCGCACGCCACAGCGGCCAGCCGCCAGGACGCTACCGCCGGCAGGCGCTACGCGCAGACGGGCAGAGCGCTCAGGCACTCCACAGCTAGTTCGAAGTTCCTGCCGCCCGACAGTCAGGGGACCGACGCGGTCGCCTGTGGTCATGGAGCCCCCTCTTCCCCGCTCTGCTATCGAGCCTAAATCTGCCGCTCGTCGATCCGGAAGCTCACGAACTCGGCGGGCCCCGGCGGGGCGATCCCGACCGGGCAGATGAGACGCCCGTTGTCGATGTCGTCGCGCGTCGTCGTCGTGCGCTCGCAGTGGTTCGCCCGGGGGTCGATCCGCGCTGATGGGGACCTCTGGTCGCGGATGCACGTATTGGGTTCATGCTCCGCTACGCGAGTTGGATGGGCGCGAGAGCCGGGCGGATCATCGGAGCAATTGTTCTCGCCATCTTGATCGCTCTGGTCTGGTTGGCTGCCGACCGCGAGTCCGGGCAGGGCTCGGCCGGGCGGTGTCTGCCCGTAGCCGATGCTTCGCCTGCAGCGAGCGCAAGGCCGGCCGTTATCGCCCTGCTCGGCGACGAGATCGTCCGGGGCTTCGAGGGGCCGTATGTGAACCGTCTGCTGCGGATCTCGCTTCCCGGTGGCGAGCTTCAGCGCGAGCGCACGCTGGGGCGGCGCCTGCCGAATCGGGCGATCGACAAGCGGGACTCCATCCGTCCCAATGCGGCAGCGGGACCGCTGCTCGCCGCGACGCCGGACGACAGAGCCGTGGTCGCGCTGGTCAGAGAGCCGGCTCCAGGCCGCGACAGGGTCGCGGTCATCGACGCGGCCAGCCTCAAGACTCGCTGCAGCCATCCGCTCGAGAAAGGCGTGCGCTATAGCGGCCTGCTCCTCGGCCGGTCGGGGAGGCTCTATGCACTCGGCAACAAGCGAGCCCAAGGGTCGAAGCGCTGGGATGCCGTGCTGACCATCGTCGACTTGGAGACCGGAGAAGTGGTCGCCGGCCAGACCCTCCGCGAAGCGGAAGGCGGCAAGTCGAGGGGCTGGGGCACGGACTGGTTCGCTTATTGGGGCGCGCTCAGCACGGACGAGCGGCGCCTCATCCTGAGCTACCACGGAGGCGACACGAGTGGCGCCGATCTGTTTCGCATCTCGCCAGGGTCGCGTGTCTCCGCCAGTGGCAGGGCGGAGCGGCGCTGCCGCGGCCGCGGCCCCCGCTGGCCGTGCGGACCCGGCAGGGCCGACATCCCGCTCATGCACGGCGCTGTCGCGGCGGTCGAAACGGGATTCGTGGGCGCGACAGGTGAGCACGGCCTGCTCCGACTCGACCGGCGTGCGCGCGTCGTCGGGCGGACGCCGGTGGCAACCGACGATCACCTGATGGATTTCGCGCTCGGCGGCGCTCGCTCGCTGCTCTATGTCAGCTCTTGCGGCAGGCGCCCGGCGATCCAGCGCCTCGACCTCGCCCGGGATCGCCGGCAGGCCCTGCCCAGCGGACGCTTCTGCGGGCGGCCACTCGCCGTCCATCGCGACCGCTTCCTGGTCCTGGCCGCCACCCCGGTGGACAAGCGCGGCTACCCCGCGGGGCAGCACCGGCTGCGACTCATCGACCTCGAGGACCCCGACTCCGGCGCACCGGTGCGACGGTCGGAGGCGCCGCTCGACGCGCTTGTAGTGCCGTCACGGTAGCGGCGCTGAGTTCGGCACCCGCCCTGCGTCCGCGCGTCGTGCACAACCCGCCTTAACCGTGGTCCGACCGCCGCCTCCCCGGCCGATCTACGCTGTCCGCATCGGCCCACCCGTCACTCACAGGAGGTTGCCATAACACTCCGTCGCTGGGTACGCGCCGACGCCGCGCGTCGAAGCGGTCCCACTCGGAAGTGGACCTGAACGGATGAGCGAGACGCGCACAACTCGATCCGGCACATGGCCGCATTCGTGGCTCCGGCTCAGGCGGTGTGCGCACGCGTCCCCGACGGGCGCGGTTCGGTTCGCGCGACGGATTCTGAAACGCCGGAGCGCCGTCGTTGCGGGGGCGCTGGTCCTGTCGCTCGCCTTGGGCGTGTTCCTCACGCAGCGCGGCGACCACCGGCCGAGGGTTGCGGTGCAACAAGAGCATGGGATGTTGGTCATGGACGACTTCGAGTCCGGCGCTCTGACCGGTTGGAGGGCCGTGGGCGGCGGCTTCGGTGGGTGGTTCGTCTACACCGATGGCAGCAAGGCACCCGATCCCGCTCGCAGCGATCGCATCATCCCCTTTGATCTCCCCGATCCGCCCCAGGGCAAGTTCGCGGCGGTAAGTGATACGAACGGCCCGGGCACGCAGATCCTGTACCGGGACGTGAAGCTGGAAGGTCGCTTCAGGCTCCACCTGACCGTGTTCTACTCCGGGATCGGCCGTTTGCGCAGTCCCCATACCCTCGCCTACGACGAGCCCCGTCCCAACCAGCAGTTTCGGATCGACCTCGCCGCTCCCTCCGCGCCGATCGACTCCGTGGCGCGGCGGGATGTCCTGGTGAACATGTTTGCCACCGCGACCGGCGATCCGGGCCGTGGCGGGCCGCGCACCGTCAGCGTCGACGTCTCGCGCTGGGCGGGCCGGACTGTGCGCCTTCGCCTCGCCGTTACCAACAACAGCGGTCCGCTGCGCGCCGGCGTGGACGACATCCGGTTCGAACCACTCGGCGCAAACGCGAACGCCCGGATCGAGCTTCCGCACACCCGGGCGCCGTCGCGCGCTCTGAACCTCGCCCTGCACCGGAGGACCGAAGCTGACGCCTTGGCGGCACTCTCGGCCCGCGCCGAAGAGCTCGCGGACAAGGACGAGTTCTCCGGCGCCGTGCTGGTCGCCAAGGGCGACCGGGTGCTCTTCGACCGCGCCTACGGGCTGGCCAACCGCAACAGACGGATCCCGAACACCGTCCGCACGCGCTTTCGCATCGGGTCGATGAACAAGATGTTCACCGCCGTGGCGACCCTCCAGCTGGTCGAGGCCGGCAAGGTCAAGCTCACCGCTCCTTTCGGCACCTACCTCCGCGACTACCCCAACCGGGAGGTCGCCGCCAAGGTCACCATCCGCCAGCTCTTGACCCACACCGGCGGAACCGGCGACATCTTCGGCCCCGAGTTCGAAGCCCAGCGCACCAAGCTGCGCACCCACGCGGACTACCTGAGGCTCTACGGCAAGCGCAAGCTCGAGTTCGATCCGGGCAGCGGCTGGCAGTACAGCAACTACGGCTTCATCCTGCTCGGCGCCGTGATCGAGCGGGTCACCGGGCAGAGCTACTACGACTACGTCCGGGAGCACGTCTACGCGCCCGCGGGGATGGACCGCAGCGGATCGCGGCCCGAGAACCAGGCCGTCCAGGACCGGTCGATGGGCTACACCAAGCCACCCGGAACCACCGAGTGGGTCCCGAACACACACACGCTGCCCTACCGCGGAACCTCCGCCGGCGGCGGGTACTCGACGGTCGAGGACCTCGCGCGGTTCGCCCACGCGTTGCTCGGCCACAAACTGCTCAGCCCCGAGTCCACCAAGCTGCTCATCACGGGAAAAGAGAAGGTCGGCCCCGGCGCCAAATACGCCTTCGGCTTCGAAGACTCTCGAGACCCCGAAGGCAACCGCCGGGTCGGCCACGGGGGCGGCGCACCAGGCATGAACGGCGACCTGAGGATCTACCCCAAGTCCGGCTACGTGGTCGCGGTGCTGACCAATATCGACCCGCCGGCGGCACAGCGGATCTCGGATTACCTCGACGCTCGGCTGCCCACAGCGCGTTAGCGCCCGCACTGCCCAACCCTCAGTGCCAGACCGTCCGGATCTTCTCCCGATGCCAGTTGCGCCCCTCGGTCTTCCCGGCAAAGATCCGCCACGTCGGTTTTGAGCGGTCCGGCGTTCCGTACAGATATGATCCGCTCCCGCAGTCGTAGTTGAGTCGCCGGCCGTGACTGACGGCCGTCGCCCCGGCGAGGAAGTTGCAGCGGTTCCCCGAGGTCAGCACGATGCCCCAGGGCCGGCGACGCCGCTTGAACTTGTCGCCGTAATCGAGGGCGCTGAACACAAACACCCCGCTCTTGGACCAGGGCCTGCGCACGCAGAAAAGCTCGCCGAACTCCTCCTCGGCCAGATTCTCGAAGCACGGGTCGTAGACAGTGCTCCGCCCGAAGCAACGCCAGGCGTCCGAGCGTGGATTCACATGTGAAGACGTGTTGCAGTCAAGCTCACGGCGGTAGTCCACCGGCAGCGTTGGTCGTCCGTTCTCCCAGGCTACGAACCGGCGCTGCTTGGTCGCCGCCGAGCTGGAAGTAGCCAACACACTCAGGCTTGCAACGGCGAGCAATCCCAGACAGATGAGACGAACCGCGGACCCCATCCGGGCGGGATGCACCACCACCGAAGACTAGCCCGACGGGCCGTCCCTCGTCCGCCGACGTCGAGTCACTTTCCGAGCCAGTCCAGGCCGCCCCCGTGGGTGGCGCTCCACGACGCCGTCGATATTGGGCTGCGTGAACGCCAAGCCCCTTTCCGGCCAGTCCCGTCTCGCCACCGGGACGCTAACCCGCCTCGCTCAAGCGGTGAACCGTTCCGCCGCCCCGCTGCGAACAGACCCCTGTAATGCGAAGGCTCATCGGAACCATCGGTCCCACGCTGGCGGTCGTCGTCGTCGTGGCCACCTCGGCGACTCCGGCGAGCGGCGCAGGGTACGACTACGACGGAAACGGGACTCGGGTGAAGAAGGTCATCTCGCCGGCGCCTGCGAGCGCGCAGGGGGCTGCCATCGTCCGCTCATGATGCGCGGGATCAGGCTGCGGAGCGCGAAGCCGTCCTCGACCTGCTCGTAGGGTCGATGACGATCCTGCGTGCTCCCCGTCCGGCCTTGACCCGGGGTCGCTAGAACACGCGTTGCCGCTGACGGCTGAGGAAGAAGCCGTGACGCGAGCGGTTGCGGCACCTGAGCCCACGCTGCCTCGACGCGCAACGGATGCCAAACCCCCGATAGACCCGGCCGTAGCGCAGCACCCGCACTTCGACAGGGGCGTTGGACATCGAACGGAACACTCGCACCCGACCGCGGCCTCTCATGCTCCAAATCTTCTGGCCTCGCGCGTTGCCCTCGGAAAGCACCGTGCACGAGACGCCGCCGTCGAATGACTGTGGCCCGGTTCCGCAGATGATGTTC
>Ga0081538_10004687_pt1 | contig 12526 bp, 8 predicted proteins | sample TabmetS5T2R1_FD_71022 | JGI IMG/M metagenome (GOLD analysis project Ga0081538, IMG submission 71022) | Tabebuia heterophylla rhizosphere microbial communities from the University of Puerto Rico - S5T2R1 | ecosystem: Host-associated > Plants > Roots > Rhizosphere ...
CGTCCGACGCGTCTACGCCTACATCTTCTACCGGATCGGTTCCGGGCGGGAGGCAGAAGACTCGACGAGACACGTCATTCGCTCGGCGCTCGAGAGCGGGGAGCGCCAGAGCGAAGTCGCACTGATCGACGCGGCGAGGCGGCATCTGGACGAACGCTTCGGGCCGTCGAGCCGCGACACCGGATTGGTGGCGCTTTACCTCGTCGGCCTCGATCGTGAGCAGATCGCCGATTTGCTCGGGTATCGCCGAGAGGCGGCCGTGGTCGGATTGACGCGGGCGCTCTCGCGCCTGCCGGACGAGAAGGAGCTGACCTGGGCGAGACCCGACGCTGAATTCGCGGAGCGGCTCGTCGATGACATTCGCGCAGCCCGCCGCCCGGGGTCCCGGAGGCGGCGACGTTCACTTGGCGTCGCCGTCGGAGTGATCGCGCTAATCGCCGCCGTCCCTGCCCTCGCGGCTCTCATCGCCCGCGACGGCGGCGAAGCGCCGAGCAACGGGATCCTGGGGGTGCTGACACGGTCGTGCGGCGATTTCACCGCCCAGCTCAACGCGGCGTACGCTCGCCACGAGCGCGATCAGCGGAAGCTGATGAGGCGCCAGGCTCGGCAGAAACGCGCGGCCTTCAGAGCACTCAACGCGCGGCAGCGGGCCGCATTCGAGGCAAGGCAGGTTCGCGAACAGGAAGCGCTATTGGCACGTCAGAACCGAGAACTAAGGAACCTCGAAACACGCTGCAAAGGCTGAGGGGGCCGACTTCGGCCCCCTCAGCCGTATCCGGCGCTAGCGCACGGTGAACGACCGCGTAAGTGTCGCCTCGGAGCTCGAGCCGGCGTAGACGTCGATCTGGCCCCGCTCCACGACGAACCTGCCGCGGTTGTCGTAGAAGCCGAAGTCGCTTCGGTCGAGCGTGAACGTCACCGTTCGCGTCTCGCCCGGCGCGAGCGTCACGCGTTCGAACCCGCGCAGCCGACGCACCGGCTGCGAGATGCTCGCCACCGGGTCGTGGATGTAGAGCTGCACGACCTCGTCACCCGCGCGGCTCCCGGTGTTCCGTACGGAAACCGAAGCGCGGATGCTTCCGTGGCGCGACACGCTCGATGAGCTCAGCTGCAGGTTCGAGACCTGGAAGGTCGTGTAGCTGAGCCCGTGCCCGAACACGTAGAGCGGTGAGCAGAACGGGATGTCGCGGTGCCGCGAGTTCCACTTGACGTCCGGGTTGCACGGTCGGCCGGTCCGCTCGTGGTTGTAGTAGATCGGCACCTGGCCCAGCCGGCGCGGGAACGACACGGGTAGCTTCCCACCCGGGTTGACCTTGCCGAAGACGACGTCGGCGACCGCGTTGCCCGCCTGAACGCCCGGGAACCAGGCTTCGAGGATCGCCGTCGTGTCGGCGACGATGTCCTCGAGCGCCAGCGGACGCCCGTTGAAGAGGACAACGGCGAACGGCTTGCCGGTTGCCTTGATCGCCCGGATCAGCTCCTCCTGGCGGCCGGGGAGATCGAGCGTGCTGCGTGCCGCGGCCTCGCCGCTCATCTCGCGCGTCTCGCCGAGTGCGAGCACGACCTGGTCGGCTGCCCGTGCGACAGCAACGGCCTCAGCGAAGCCCGCATCCGAGCCGCAACCCTCGGGATCCGTGTGCGGCGGCTCGGTGTTCGAGAGCTTGCAGCCCTCGGCAAAGGTCGCGCCGGGGCTCTGCTGCGAGATGCCGTCGAACACGGTCACTACGTCGGAGTCGCGGCCGGCACCCCACCACGGGCCGAGCATGTCGTGCTGGTTGCGACCCAGCGGGCCGATCACGGCCGTCTTCTTGGCCGGGTCGAACGGGAGGACGCCGCCCTCGTTTCGGAGCAGCACCATCGACCGGCCGGCCGCGCGCCGCGCGGCGGCGACGGCATCCGGCCGCAGCATCTGGGCCTCGGCCTCACCGGGCAGGAACGGCGCATACGGGTTCTCGAACAGCCCGGCTCGGAACTTGACGCGCAGGATCCTGCGAACGGCGTCATCGATACGCCTCATCGAGATCCGCCGCTCCCGCAGCAGCTGCTCCCCGAAATCGCGGATCAGCGTGCTGGTCATCTCGGAGTCGACGCCGGAGTTGAGCGCGAGCGCAGCCGCGTCCGGTCCGTCGGCCGCGACGCCGTGCCCGCACTCGCCGGTGTCGGGATTCCTCGGGGGGCAGGCCCGTAGCTCGGCGACCGCGGTCCAGTCGCTCTCGACGAAACCGTCGAAGTCCCACTCGTCCTTGAGGATCTCGTTCATCAGGTAGTCGTTGCCGCATGCCGGGACACCGTTCAGCGCGTTGAACGCGCACATTGCGGTATCGGCTCCCGCATCGATCGCGGCCTTGAACGGCGGCATGTAGAAGTTCCACAGCCTCTGCTCGGACATGTCTGTCGTGTTGTAGTCACGCCCCGCCTCGGGCTCGCCGTATGCCGCGAAGTGCTTGGGGCTCGCAACGAGCTTGTCGGGTGCGCTGTAGTCGTTGCCCTGGATCGCCTTGACACGGGCCGCCGCGAGCACCGAGTTCAGGTAGGGATCCTCGCCGGCCGCCTCGGCGATCCGGCCCCAGCGCGGCTCGTGCGAGACGTCGACCATCGGCGCGTACGTCTGCTTCAGTCCGACGGCCGCCGACTCGCGCGCGCCGTAGCGGTGGTCGTCGAAGGCGACTTGCGGATCGAAGCTCGCACCAGTTGCGAGCGGTATGGGGAACACGGTCCTGAAGCCGTGGATCGTGTCGAACGCGAACAGGAGCGGAATCTTGAGGCGCGTCTCCTCGACGGCGATTCGCTGGAGCTGCCTGATCCTTGCCGGATCGGTCACGCTCAGCACCGAACCGAGGCCCTTGCGCACCTGTTCCTCGGTGACCAGGAAGTCGGGCAGCAGCTGGATCTGCTGCAGCTTCTCCTCGAGGGTCATCCTCGAGAGCAAACGATTCACCTGCGACTCGACACCGCGACTCGCAGCCTGTCTGGTCGGTTGAAGTGCTTGCTCGTCGCTCGGCTGTGTGCCGGCGACCACGCCACCCGCGAGCGCCGAAGCGAGCGCAAGGGCAACCGCAGCGGCCGCAGCTCTCCGCTGGAACCTAGACATGGTCTCCCCCTTGATGTGGACGGCTACAAGCCAGGCTCTACCCGGCGAGCCGCTGGTGAAACTAGCCCCGCGGGTGACCGATCGTGGGGCAACGCTTGCCAGTTGCCCCACGATCGGTCTGATGCTTAGCCCGAGACGCTGATCAGCTCGAGCGGGCCGTCGGCGATCAGGCCGGTGCCTGCGGCGTAGACCTTTGTGCTCTTACTGCCGTCGAGCGGATTGAAGTCGCGGACCGTGATGGTGGTCGGAAACGTCCCGGCTCGGACCGTGTAGCTCCCGCTACGGATGATCGTCGCCGTGTCCTCAGCGACACCGGGCGCGTTCTCCTGCTGGAACGTCATGCCCACCTGCGGGTTGGCCGGCATGAAGATCCCGGGCGCGTTCCCCGGCGTGTCCGCTCGCCAGGCGCCCTCGTGGCTGATGGTGCCGTCTTCGTTGAAGATGTCGACTTCCTCGCCGAAGTAGCAGACGGTTCCATTCGCCGCCTGTGCGAAGAAGTTCCGGGAGACCTCGATCAAGGGCTCACCCGCATCGATGACGCCGTTCGCGTTCGTGTCGAACCACTCGACCTCCTCGACGACGCGCGTCGTGACGGTGCTGCCGCCGAAGCGCAGCCTCTCGGTTTGGTTCAAAACCGTGATTCGCAGTCCGATCGTCTGACCTTTTTCCCTCCCTTGGTAGACCCATCGCCGGCCGACCGGCAGCGGGAAGTAGCTATTCGTGATCGTCGTGCTGAAGCTCTGATTCGGCGCGCACAGCGCCGGATCAAGCGGCGTGGTGGGTTTGGCCGCGACCACGCTTCCCGGGGCAAGCAGTGCGGCAAGGGCGCAGGCGAGGATCACGCCCAGCCCTGGCGCTTTCGACTTCTGCATCGTCCACCTCTCTCCCTTAGGTGACGTACGCCTTGGTGCGCCGTAGCTAAACGCCATCGTGAACCCGCCCGATACGCGTTGTCAACCCGAGCGACGGCCGCTGCCGTCTAGTTCTTGGGGCGATGCCCTGGAGGATCAGCCGGTGACGGCGATGGTGCGTCTCGCCGAGGCTTCGCCTTTTCGGCGGGGGTCGAAGGCTTAGAGGCTTTTCCTTGACGCTCGGGTCGGTTCTCCTTCGGCGCGGTCAGCGGGCGGGTTCGTGTCTTCTGCATCACTTGCTTCGGCTTCTTGGTGACAAGTGGAGCGCCGGCCGCTTTGGCCTTGGCCGGTGTCTGACCCCGTTCCTTCGGCTCGTGCTTGGGGGGCTTCACATGTGCAAGCGCCGCCTTCAGACTCCGTCCGGCGTGCCGTTTCGGCTTGTCCCGCATGGTTGTCACGTGCGGACGAGCGCGGCGGGATGGAGCAGGCCGGGCCGCGGCCTTGCGCTGACGCGTGACCGCCGCAATCTGCCGGTTCGCGCGACCCTGGTTGGCGGGAGCGACCTGAGCGACCTTCGGAGTTGTCGTCGGCACGGGCTCAGGCGCCGCGACCGTATAGCCGACTCCGCCTGCGACTCCGATCGTCGCGGTCACCGCTGCAGCCTTCGCGGCGAAGGCCGTGCCGATCCCCGCGGCCGCGGTCGACCCACCGGCCGCGGCTCCGCCGCCGAGCCCTGCTGCAGCGGCGTGCTCGCCGCGGAAGAGGAAGAGCGAGGCCGGGATCGGCATGATCGAAAAGCCGTTGAGCAACGACCGCTGCCGCTTCTGCACTGTCGCGAATCGCACGCACAGCGGGCACTCGCTGAGGTGGGCCTTGAGACGGCGCGCCTCTCGCCGCGGGAGTCGGCCGTCCAGTCGCCGCGACACCGCCTGTTCGGCCTCGCTGCATGTCAGCGCGCCCTCCAGCTGCTCGGCAAGCGCCCGCCGCGCGCGGAACACGAGAGCCTCGAGTGCGCTCTGGGTGACGTCGAGGATTCCGGCGATCTCCTTGTATGACCGTCCCTCGAACTCGCGCATCACGAGCGCTGAGCGCTGAATCGGCGGCAGATGCTGGAGCGCGCGGACGACGTCGGCGAGACTGGGCTCAATCCGCTCGGCGGAATGGTCCGCGACCTCCTCGTCGAGCTCGACCTCGACTGGCTTTGCCTGCGCTCGGCGGAAGTGGCGCCGCACCTCGTTGTGCGCGATCGTCAGCAGCCAGTTCTCGGTCTTGCGCGGTTTCGTCCCTTCGGAGATCGCTCTGTAGGCATTCAGGAACGTCTGCTGCGTGACGTCCTCGGCGTCGGCGCTGTTGCCGAGCACGGCATAGGCGTAGCGATACACGGTTGCGACGTGGCGGCGATAGAGCCGGTCGAAATCAGGCTTCGCGGCGCGGAAAAGCGCTGACACAAGCTCAATATGCGCGTTGCGGCGGCCGGCCAAGCCTGACTTACGGAAACTTTACGAACCAAATTCGCACATTTTGCGGGTGCGGCGGATCTACCTCTCCGACACACCGAATCCAGCTTTCACACGCGAAACGACAAAGGAGCATCACCCATGAAACGCTTGATTCCTCTACTCGTCGCCGCGTTCGCCGTGATGGCGTCGGTGGCGTACGCCGCTGAGGGGGGCGGCAAGGGCAAGAGCCCTGCACAGTTCTGTAAGACCGAGCTGGCGACGCTCGGTGCCGCGAACTTCAAGTCGCTCTACTCCCCAGGCTCGTCCAGTCAGAACGCATTCGGCAAGTGCGTCTCGAAGCACGCACGCGACGCCGCGGCCAACCGCGTCAATGCCGCCAAGGCCTGCAAGGCCGAGATGGCGATGCCGGAAGCCCAGTTCCGCGCGACACACGGCGGCAAGTCGTTCGCCGAGTTCTACGGCCGCAACGACAACGACAAGAACGCGTACGGCAAGTGCGTCTCGTCGAAGACGAGCACGGCGAACGCACAGCAGGAGGCCAAGCTTATGAACGCCGCGAAGGCCTGTAAGGCCGAGCGGGCCGCGAACCGCGCTGCGTTCACCGCGAAGTACGGAGGCAAGGCGTCGTCCGCCTTCGGTAAGTGCGTTTCATCGAAGCGCAAGAACCAGTAAGGCTGGCGGGGGGAGACGACCACTAGGGAGGGGAGGCGCGAGCCTCCCCTCCTCGTCGTCGGTTTGAATTCCTCAAGAGGTCGTCATAAGGACGTCGTTCCACTGGGGATCGAGTCGCGGTCGGGTCGGCGCTCTCCAGTGAACTCCTCTCGCTGCGTCTCCCAGGAGGTAATCCGGCGACCTCCGCGACCTCGTATGAGGTGGAGAATCGCAACGAGAACGGCGACATAGACCATGCAGAAGTAGAACGGGACAGTGACTGCCTTCAGCTTCCGGAGCGGGGTCCGAGCGAGGACGAAACCGGCAAGGGCAGCGCTGTAGAAGCCGAGTTGGGCTAGAGCGACGATCTGGTAGAAGCGGCCGTGATTCCAGAGGAGGGGACTCGTGACCGCGAGCGCGATCAGAGGGAAGACAACAAGTCTTCGCGCAACCTTGTGTGAGAAGAGTTGCAGGGCGTAGAAGCCATAACGGTATGGATTCAGCAACTCACGGACCGCGAGCACACCCTGAAGACCAAGGGCCGTGTTTCGGACCTTCCGCCGGAACTCGACGTTGCTCGACCCTGCGACAGGCTCATACGCGATCGCGTCCGGTGCGAAGACAAGTCGATATCCCTGGGCCACGACCCTGGTGGAGATGACGAAGTCGTCCATGACGCCGATCGGAACAGTTCTGAAGAGTGAGCGACGGATGGCGTAGATCGCGCCGGTGGCGGACGTCACGCTTCCCGCTCGGCTCTGCAGGCGCTTGACCATGCGGTCACCGTTCCAGTAGATCCGTTCGCCCTCGCTGCTCGGGCCGGAATCTGCCGCGGCGAGGTAGCGCTGGTCGCCTGCGACGCCACCGACGGCTGCGTCAGCGAACGGCCGCACGAGGACACGAACTGCGTCGCGCGCGTACATGCTGTTCGCGTCCGAGAAGACGAGAATCTCACCGGCGGCGACCGCGGCGGCCGCATTCAAGGCGGTCACCTTTCCCCCCCGCGGAAGACGGATCAGCCTGATTCCTCGAGATGCGTAGGACTGGACGATCTCGTTCGTACCATCGGTCGAGCCGTCCGACGCGACGATGATCTCGAGACGCTGCGCCGGATAGTCGAGCGAGAGGGCGTTCTCGAGCTTCGCACCGATGCTGGCGGCCTCGTTATACGCAGCCACGATCATCGTCACCGTCGGCTCGATGTCGTCGACGGCGAACCTGCGCGGCGAGACAAGTGCCCGCGCGAGGAGGATCGCGGGGAAAAGCGCGTACGTGTACACGACAAGCGCCGCAGCCGACCAGAACACGATCGAGGTCATGCTGGGAGCTCCACCGGCGTCAGCACGAAGAGCGCGAAGACGCCGATCACGGTATGCCGCAGTGTCATCACGCCCTCACGCCCTCCCTGCTTCAAACGTTGCGGTGTTGGCGTCGCTGAAGCGAACCCGCATCACCAGCGTGCGACCAGACCATCCTACTCCTGCGAGCTTGCAAGGCCTAGCGCGCCGCCGATCGGGCTGCCTTCCGATCGAGTTCGCCCTAGTGATCTAGCCGAAATGCGTCGGCGGGCGCGTAGTCGCGCCCGCCGGTTGCGTCGTCTTACCGTGAGCGCGACTTCGACCGCGAGCGGGAGGTCGCCTTCTTGGTCGACCGCTTCGTCGCCGCCTGAAGGTCGGCGACGAGCCCGGTCGGCTCCTTCGGGAGACCCGCTTGCTGCCGTAGCTTGGTCGCGATCTCGGAGATCTCCTCCGGAGCAAAGTCCGGGGCGAAGACCGCCGGCTGCGGCGGCAGGTCGCGCGGTGGAACACCTTCAGGCGCCTGGTCGAAGACCTCGAGCTCCTCGCCCGTCTCCGGGTTGGGACCGTTGAAGACGGCCCCAAGCTCCTGGTAGTCCTCGGGGGAGAAGCGGTAGAGGCGGAGGTGGTCGCCGCGGTCGATGTGCGGCTTGCACTCCGGGATCTTCTCGGTCGGGATCCTCGGCGTCGGGAACATCTTCTTCAGGTCTGCACCGGTCAGCTTCTCGACCGCGCGGGCGTAGGCGATCTGGTGGACGCCACCGCGGACGAGCAGGTATCCGGTCAGGGCTCGAGCCGCCGGATGGTCGACCATCTCGTAGACCTTCAGCTTCCCGTTCCGCGCCCCCGTCTCGAGGAAGAAGTTGTGCGTGAGGTCCTCAACAAGGTCGCCCGATGAGAAAACGTAGTCGCCGTTCCAAGGTCGGCCGTTCGAATCCTGCGGCAGCGCGCCCTGGCCGCCGGCGAGGAAGTGGTGTGGGTTGCCGATGCCCTTGACGTCGGCAAGCGGGCTCTTCGTCGGGTCGGCCTTGGTGCGTCCACTCCCGTCTGGTGACGCGCCGGTGAGCATTGTGTTGATGGCCGTCGCGACAAGCTCGACGTGACCGAACTCCTCGGCGGCGATGTTCGCGACGAGGTCGTAGAAGGGCCGCGCCCCTTGCCGTCCCCGGAAGTTGAAGGACTGGAAGGTGTAGTTCAGGAACGTCGACATCTCGCCGAACTTGCCGCCGAGGAGCTCCTGAACCGCCGCGGCGCCGGCAGGATCGGGATCCGACGGAGGCGGCAGTTCCATCGCAATCCGGTCGTAACGCAGAATCATCTCTCTCCCTTCGGGTGGTGAACACGGCGTCACTACCCGGCCGCGCGCGCTGCAAACGGGATGTGTTGAAATCCCGATTAACTTCGAACGAGATGCTCGTCGCTAGCGGGTCAGGTGACGGCGGGACGAAGCGGTTCCGACCCGTCCCAGCCTTCGGCACCCTCGCGCACAAGCTGGAAAAAGTCGCGCAGTCCCTGGCTGTCGACGTGAATCTCGATGTCGTGGCCCAACGAGGCGGACGCGTCGTGGAGGGTCATGTCGACTTCGCCCAGCTGGGCGCTGAGGTACTCCCGAAGCCCCCGGCCCTCGATCTCGCGCCGAAGGTCCTCGACGGATGCCGGCGGTACCGCCCAGGCGACGTGATGAACCCTCGGGCGGGCGCCTAAGAAGCGGGCCTCGATCCGCTCCGGAACGAGTCGGACAATCTCCAACAGCTCGATCGGGCCGCCGCCGCAGTAGCCGAACGCCGAGTGGTGGACGAACTCCGCCGGCTCACCCCTCGACATGACGTTTTCGAGCGGGACGTTTTCGACGAGGAAGAACGGCCCGGCTGCGAGCTGCGTGGCCAAGCGCTCAACGGTCGCCTCGATGTTCTCGACGACATAGGCGTAGTGGTGTGCGCCCTCCAGCGACGGTCGAAAAAGATCTTCGGGCACGATTCTCTCCATGGTCTCGTTGCTCGTGCTCCCGGCGCACGTCGGGGCAACGCCGGTCCGCTCACCGTAGAGCCTGAGCGTGCTCTCGCACAGGCTGCAGGCAGTACTGCGCCTCCACCCGGGCGAAGGCGCACCGCTCGCTCTAGCAGTCTCCGTCGCGTTTCTCGCCGACGCCGCGATCATGATCGCGCAGAGCAGCATCGACGCGCTGTTCTTCTCCCGTTACGGCGTCGAGAGGCTCCCGACGATGTATCTCCTCGTCGCCGTTGCGATGTTTCTGACAACGGTCGGGGTCGCGGCGCTGCTCGCCCGCCTCGGTCGCGTGCGCGTATTTCTCCTCATTCCGGCCGCGATCTCGATCACCGCGGTCGCTGCTCGTGTGGCGCTGGAGTTCGGTTCGAGTTGGCTCTATAGCGCGCTCTGGCTGATCCAGAACGTGGCGGAGTTCACCGCGCTCCTCGCCATCTGGGGGCTTGCGGGGCTCGTCGCCGACACGCGTCAAGCCAAGCGGTTTTTCCCGCTGATCTCCGCCGGCGGCGTCCTCGGGCTCGTCGCAGGCGGCATCGCCACCGGGCCCCTCGCGGCGGCTCTCGGGTCCGAGAACCTCTTGCTCGTCTGGGCTGCGCTGATGGGTAGCGCGACGGTGGTCGCCTGGCGGCTCGTCGCCATGCGGCCGGCGGGTACGTGGGCGCCTTCCCGTCGGCGGCGGCCTTCCGGTCTGACGGGGGCGCTCGCCGACGTGCGACGAGCTCCGCTGCTCCGCTGGATGAGCGCCGGAGCGCTTCTCACTGCGCTCCTCTTCAGCCTCCTCTACTTGCCGTTCGTCGGGGCCGCGGCCGAGCGCTACCCCGATCCGGACGATCTGGCGGGCTTCTTCGGCGCCTTCTTCGCCCTCGCGATGGGCACCGCGCTCGTTCTGTCGCTCCTCGTTACTAGCCGCCTTCTCGCGAGGTTCGGTGTCCCCACCGTGGTGCTTGTCCTGCCGGTGATCTATCTCGTCGCCTTCGGGGTTCTCGCGGTGGCGGCGACGTTTGCCACGCTGGCGCTCTTCCGGTTCATGCAGATCGCCTGGCGAAGCGGTGGGGCCGGCAGCACTTGGGAGGCGCTCGTGAACACGATTCCCGAGGACCGTCGCGATCGCGTCAGGGCTTTTCTCACCGGTGTTCCGACACAGTTGGGCACGGCGCTCGCCGGCGTCGTCGCGCTCGTGGGTCAGCGGCTCGATGAGCCGCGAGTGCTGTACGGCGCGGGCCTCGTCGGCGCAGCGCTCGCTGTCGTGTCGATCTCTCGGGTTCGCGTTGCATACCCACGGGCGCTCGTGGCCGCTCTGCGCGAGGGTCGCCCGACGGTCTTCGGCGCGCCCGGAGGTCCGCGTACCCCCGTCCTCCAGGCCGACGCAGTCGGGCTTGCGGTGCTGAGAGAGCTTCTCTTCGACCACGAGGTCACAGCGCGCCACCTCGCTGCACACGCCCTCGCCGATCTGGACGTTCCGGAAGCAGCGGACCTCTTGGTGCGAGCGGTCGAGGACGAGGACGCCGACGTGCGGATTTCGGCGTTGTCATCGCTGGAAGCGCTCGACGGGGGCAAGGCCACCGTTGCGGCACGAGAACGACTGTCGGACTCCGACTCGGCAGTTCGTCTGGCCGCACTCGGCGTGCTCGCTCGATCCGGCGTCGATCCTCCCGACGCAATGCTGGACGACGACGATCTCGCCGTGCGCGCGTTTGCCGCCGCGATGCGCTTCGCGCGAGACGATCGAGCCCGGACGCTGCTCGACACGCTGGCGCGCGATCCGAAGCCTTCCGCGCGAGCCAGTGTGTTTCGGGCGATCGCAGGTACTGGAGCGGCTGCAGCGCGAGAGCTCGCGTTGGCGGGTCTTCGCGACCCCGTAGCCTCAGTCCGAGCGGAGGCCGCGGCAGCTGTCGCGGCTGCAGCGCCTCTGGACGGGGTCGAGCCGCTCGTCGCCCAGCTCGCCGATCAAGACGCCGAGGCGAAGGAGGCCGCCGCAGAGGCGCTCGGACAGCTCGGACATGTTGCCGTCGAGCCGGTCGCCGAGGCGCTCTTCGTTCCGGGCCGCGAGGAGGGCGCACTCGCCGCCCTGGAGCACCTGCCGCTCGACGGTGCCGCCGGGCCGGTCCGCCGATTCGCGTCCGAGTCCGTGGCGCGCGCACTCGAATACTCGCGGCTCGGAAGCGGGCTGGGAGACAACACGCACGACGCTGTCGCGTTGCTTCGCGACTCGCTTCGGGCGCGCGAGGAATATCACGCGCTCTCGGCGCTGCGAGCGGCCGCGCTGCTCGGGGACCGGACGAGTGTCTCTACGGCGCTCGAGAGCCTCACGGTCTCCGAGCCCGGCCAGCGGGCGACTGCGGTCGAAGTGATCGACACCGTGGGAGATCCAGCGATCGTGCGGCCGCTTCTGACTCTCTGGGAGCCGCGCCAAGTCGGCGCATTCGATGCCGAAGTGATCGATCGGCTCCGTGTTGATCCCGACGAATGGATACGGCGTTGCGCAGACTTCGCAGCGGCCGCGCTTCAAGGAGGAGACATGACTCACACCCTGACGACGACCGTGCCGCTGGTCGAGCGCGTGATCTTCCTGCGCAAGGTCCCGCTTTTCGCCGGCCTCCCGCCGCAAGACCTCGAGCCGATCGCGGATGTCGCCGAGGAGCACGTCTTCTCCGAGGGCGACGTGCTCGCAGAGCAAGGGGAGCACGGCGACACGATGTACGTGATCGTCGACGGGGAGGTGCAGGTCGTTGGCGCGGACGGCCAAGAGCTCGCCCGACGCGGGGTGGGGGACTTCATCGGCGAGATGGCGGTAATTTCGAGCCGGCCACGCACGGCATCACTGATCGCGACGACGGATGCCCGCGTGCTGGAGATCCATAAGCCGGCGTTCCAGGCAATCTTGCGCGAACGACCCGAGATCGCGCTCGCGCTGATGGGCGTGCTGTGCGACCGGCTCGTCATCGCCGGTGCGCCGACGCGGTGACACGATGTTGTCGCTAGCCATCGCCTGAGCGCTGGGGACAGCTGTCTTTCGGGTGGCGACCGCCCGTCCTCGCCCTTGTGCTCGCGATGGGCTGCCGCTATGTCGCGGCCCTCGACGCGGAGCACGTCAAAGATGAGGAACGTGATCGCGGGATCTGCGCCACTTGACCTCTTACGACGACGCGCCACGTGCCGCGAGACGCCCGGACG
>Ga0081538_10004688_pt1 | contig 12525 bp, 10 predicted proteins | sample TabmetS5T2R1_FD_71022 | JGI IMG/M metagenome (GOLD analysis project Ga0081538, IMG submission 71022) | Tabebuia heterophylla rhizosphere microbial communities from the University of Puerto Rico - S5T2R1 | ecosystem: Host-associated > Plants > Roots > Rhizosphere ...
GCCTGGCCCCCGACCGGGCCCTGATGGAGCGGACCCCCGCCCGCGAGCAGGCCGCCCTGGACCGGGGCGGGTTCGTGCTCCCGCCCGACCCCACCGACGCCGTCCCCGCCGAGGAGGCCATCGCCGCCGAGGCCCTGCGCACCATCCCGCCCCGCGAGACCGCCGGCAACGTCGACATCAAGCAGCTCGGCAAGGGGGCCAGGCTCTACATCCCGGTGTACGCGGAAGGAGGGCTGTTCTCGGCCGGCGACGCCCACTTCGCCCAGGGCGACTCCGAGACCTGCGGGACGGCGATCGAGATGCGCTCCACCCTCCACGTCCGCTTCGCCGTTCACAAGGGCCGGGCCGCCGAACGCGGCATCCAGGACCTCCAGTTCGCCCGCGACGACTACTACCTGCCGCCCGAGTTCGCCGCCCCCCGCCGGTTCTTCGCCACCACCGGCCTGTCGGTCACCCGCGACGGCGAGAGCCGCCCCGAGGACCTCACCCTGGCCGCCCGCAACGCCCTGCTCAACATGATCGACCACCTTCAGGAGCACGGCGGCTGGACCCGCCAGCAGGCCTACGCCATCTGCAGCGTGGCCGTGGACCTCAAGATCTCGGAGGTGGTGGACGTGCCCAGCTTCGTGGTCTCGGCGTTCCTGCCCCTGGACATCTTCCAGGGATAGCTAGCGGTCGCCCTCCGGCTGGTCGCCCAGGACGGTGACCAGCCACTGGGCGACCGACTGGGCCGACAGCTGGTCCTGGCCGACGGCGCGGTACATCGCCTCCAGGTCGGCCGAGTCCAGCATGGCCAGCGACCCGTCCTCGGTGGCCCGCTGGAGCGACCAGCCCTGGTCGGCCAGGACCCGGTCGATGGCCTGCTGGCCGGCGTCGACGGCGTCGTCGCGGCGCTGGGAGGCCAGCCACTGGCGGATCTTGACGTGGGCCTGGGGGCTCTTGACGGAGCCCAGCCACTCCTTGGACGGCCCCGGGTACTCGGCGTTGGAGGTGAGGATCTCGACCACGTCCCCGTCGGCCAGGACGCTGGCCAGGGGGACCAGCTGGCCGTTGACGCGGGCTCCGATGCAGTGATGGCCCAGGTCGGTGCGCAGCGCGTAGGCCATGTCGACCGGGGTGGCCCCGGCCGGCAGGGTGAGGGCGTCGCCCTTGGGGGTGAAGACCAGCACCTCGTGGTCGGACAGGTCCGAGCGCAGCGACTCCAGGAACTCCCCCGGATCGGACACGGCCCGCTGCCAGTCCAGCAGCCGGTTCAGCCAGACCAGGTCCTCGGGGTTGCCCGCCTGGTCGCCCTGGGCGGCGCCGCGGCGGCTGCGGGCCGCCTCCCTGGCCTGGGCGACCACCCCGTACTCGGCGGTGCGGTGCATGGCCTCGGTGCGGATGTGGACCTCGACCGGCTCCTCGCCGGGCCCGATCACGGTGGTGTGCAGCGACTGGTAGCCGTTCAGCTTGGGGGCGGCGATGAAGTCCTTGAACCGGCCCGGCACCGGGTGCCAGCGCCCGTGGACGGCGCCGAGGGCGATGTAGCAGTCGCTGGCCCCGCCGGCGACCACGACCAGGATGCGGTCGGGGTCGTGGATCTCACGGCTGCCCCGCTCCAGCATCGTCTGGTAGATCGAGTAGTAGTGGCGCGGGTGGGGGGTGACCATGGCCTTGATCTTGGCCGCGCGCAGGTCGGCGGCGACCTGGCGGGTCAGCATGGCCACGTGCTCGCGGCGGCCCGGGTCGCGCTGGTCGACCACCCGGACGATCTCGTCGTGCTCGGCCGGGCGCAGGGTGGCGAAGGCCAGGTCCTCCAGGTCGCGTCGGATCACCTGGAGCCCGAGCCGGTTGGCCAGGGGGGCCAGCACCTCCAGGGTCGCCCTGGCCGTGCGCTGCTGCTTGTGGGCCGGCTGGAACCGGAGGGTGCGCATGTTGTGGAGCCGGTCGGCCAGCTTGATGATCAGCACTCGGAGATCAAGGGCCATGGCCACGATCATCTTGCGGATCGTCTCGGCCTCGGCGGCGTGGCCGAACTCCATCTTGTCGAGCTTGGTCACCCCGTCGACCAGGTGGGCGATCTCGTCGCCGAAGTCGTCCCGGGTCTGCTCCAGGGTGTAGCCGGTGTCCTCCACGGTGTCATGCAGCAGGGCCGCGACCAGGGTGGTGGTGTCCATGCCGAGCTCGGCCAGGATGGCGGCCACGGCCACCGGGTGGGTGATGAACGGCTCGCCGCTGGTCCGCTGCTGACCCCGGTGCTCGCGCTCGGCCACCTCGTAGGCCTGGTGGAGCAGGCGCACGTCGGCCCTGGGGTGGGCGGCCCGGTGGGCGGCGACCAATGCCTCCAGCGGGGTCTGGCTGCCCTGGCCGTGGGCGAAGGGGTGCATGGAGCGGGCGGCGAGCGCGCGCACGCGGCGCCCGAGCGGCCGCGGCTGGACGGCGGGCGGCCGTGCCTCGGGCACCTGGGTGTCGGGCATGGCGCCGTCGACCTCGAAGCCCACTCGGACACCTCTCATTCCAAGGTCGCCGGGGGATGCTGGTGCAGGCCCCCGTGAACCCCATGGTAACGGGGCACGGCAAACCGTGAGATCTTCGATCTCCCCGTTCCCCTCGTATCACCCATGTGGAAGAATCTGCGCCGCACCGACGACGACACCTGGGGGGCATGTCGTGAACACCGAGGAGCGGCGCCGCCTGGCCTTCGTCGAGGTCGAGCTGGCCGCGGTCTGGCAGGGGCACGAGCGGGGGGTGGTGACCAGGGACGAGGTCGACCGGCGGCTGGAGGAACTGGAGCGGCTGCTGTGGCGGCGCGTGCCGGGCCGGCTACCCAAGGTCACGCCCGGGGCCAGCGTCTATGTGGGCTTCGCCGTCGGGGAGTAGCCGGCGCAGGAGCTTGCCCGACGGCCCCCGGGGCAGGGCCGGGACGAGGACGAGCTCGCGGGGGGCCTTGGCCGCGGCCAGCCGCTCCCGGGTGAAGGCCCGCAGCTCCTCCAGGGTCGGCGGCCGGGCCGGATCGCGCGGCACCACGAACGCGGCCACCCGCTGCCCCCACTCCGGGTCGGCCCGCCCGGCCACGGCCACCTCGGCCACCCCCGGGTGGGTGGCCAGCACCGCCTCCACCTCGTCCGGATGGACGTTGACCCCCCCGCTGACGACCAGGTCGTCCAGCCGCCCCAGCACGACCAGCCGCCCGTCCGGCCCGACCCGCCCCAGGTCGCCGGTGTGCAGCCAGCCGCCACGGAGCGCGGCCGCGGTGCGGTCCGGGTCCCCCCGGTAGCGCCGGAACAGCATCGGCCCCCGGACAAGGATCTCGCCCTCGGGGTCGGGCACGCCCTCGGGGTCGATCTCGCCCTGGGGGTCGATCTCGCCCTGGGGGTCGGGCACGCCGGAGCCTCGCCTCCCGATGGCGGGGCCCCCGAATCGGGAGGGTAGCCCAGCCCCGGCAGGGCTGGCGCCGGGTGTCCACACCCCCCCAACCCGCGCCTCGGCCCCGGCGAGGGGGTGGCCGTCGTGGGCCATGCCGCCGAAGGTCTCGGTGAGCCCGTAGGTGCGGACCAGGCCGACCCCGCGGTCCTCGGCCTCCCGGGCCAGGTCGGCGGGGACGGGGCCGCCGCCCAGCAGGACCCGGCGGAACCGGGAGGCCTCCTGGCCGGCGGCCAGCAGCCGGCGCAGCATGGCCGGGACCAGCGAGACCAGGGTGGCCCGGCCGGCGGCGGCGCCCACGGCGGCGGGGTCGAAGCGCTCGTGGACCTCGACGGGCAGGCCGGTGTGCCAGGCCCGGGCCAGCACGGCCAGCCCGGCCACCCCGTGCACGGGCACACAGCACAGCCAGCGGTCCCCCGGCCCGGCCTCCAGGGCGGCCGAGGTGGCCCGGGCCGACCAGCGGATCGCGTCGGCGCCCAGCTCGACCACCTTGGGGGCGCCGGCGGTGCCGGAGGTGGCGACTGCCGCGGCCACGCCGGCCTCGGCCGGCTGGCCGCCGTCCAGCCGCCGGCGCCCGTCGCCGTCCAGCAGGTGGGTCGGCCGGGCGGCGGTCAGGACGCCCTTGCGCTCGGGCTCCGGGGCGTCCGGGTCCAGGGGCAGGACCGCCTCGCCGGCCTCCCATGCGGCCAGGATCGCCCGGGCCGCGGCCGGCCTCGGCAGGGCGACGGCGACCAGGGGAACAGAGGACGACATGGGCCGGTAGGCTAGCAGGGCCGTCATCGCCGAGAAGCCTGTCGAGGAGCGCGAACACCCGTGGAATGGCAGCAGCAGGGCACCTGGACCGACATCGGGTACGAGACCGCGGAGGGGATCGCCAAGATCACCATCCGCCGGCCGGAGGTCCGCAACGCCTTCCGGCCAAGGACCCTGTACGAGCTCCAGGACGCCTTCGAGCTGGCCCGCGACGACCCGGCCATCGGGGTGATCATCCTCACCGGGGAGGGCCCTGACGCGTTCTGCTCCGGTGGCGACCAGCGCATCCGCGGCGACGACGGCTACGTCGACGAGCACGGCATCGGGCGCCTGAACGTGCTGGATCTCCAGATCCAGATCCGGCGGCTGCCCAAGCCGGTGATCGCCATGGTGGCCGGCTACGCCATCGGCGGCGGGCACGTGCTCCACCTGGTCTGCGACCTGACCATCGCCGCCGACAACGCCCGCTTCGGCCAGACCGGCCCGCGGGTCGGGTCCTTCGACGGCGGCTACGGCATGGGCATGCTGGCCCGCACCGTGGGACGCAAGAAGGCGGCCGAGATCTGGCTGCTGTGCCGCCAGTACGACGCCACCCAGGCCCTGGAGATGGGGCTGGTCAACACGGTGGTGCCCCTGGCCGACCTGGAGCGGGTCACGGTCGAGTGGTGCCGGCGGATCCTGGAGCACAGCCCCCTGGCCCTGCGGCTGCTCAAGGCCGGGCTGAACGCCGACACCGACGGCCTGGCCGGGGTCCAGCAGCTGGCCGGCGACGCCACCCTGCTCTACTACATGACCGAGGAGGCCCAGGAGGGCCGCAACGCCTTCCGGGAGAAGCGCCGTCCGGACTTCGCGAAGTTCCCCAAGCGACCCTAGCCCGATGAACGTCTGGGTCCAGGGGGCTCGGCCGAGGACGCTGGTCGCGGCGGTGTGCCCGGTGCTGGTGGGGACGGCCGCAGCCGCCGCCGAGGGCCCGGTGGTGGCCTGGCGGGCCCTGGCCGCGCTGGTCGTGGCCCTGGCCCTCCAGGTGGGGGTCAACTACGCCAACGACTACTCCGACGGCCTGCGCGGCGCCGACACCCCGGCCCGGCTCGGCCCGGCCCGGCTGACCGCGGCCGGCCTGGCCGCCCCGACCGCGGTGCGGCGGGCGGCCGGGGCCGCCTTCGCCGTGGCCGCGGTGGCCGGGCTGGCCCTGGCGGTGGCCGTGGACCTCCGGCTGCTGCTGGTCGGGGTGGCCGCCATCGCCGCCGCCGTCCTGTACACCGGGGGCCCGCGTCCCTACGGCTACGCCGGCTTCGGCGAGCTGGCCGTGCTGGTCTTCTTCGGCGTGGTGGCCACCTGCGGGTCGGCCTATGTGCAGCTGGAGCGGGTGCCGGGGGCGGCGGCCGTGGCCTCGGTCACGGTCGGGCTGGGCGCGGTGGCGATCCTGCTGGCCAACAACGTCCGCGACATCGACGGCGACCGGCTGGCCGGCAAGCGCACCCTGGCCGTCCGCCTCGGCCGGCCCCGGGCCCGGGCCCTGTTCACCGCCGTGGTCGCGGCCATGTTCGCCTCGGTCGCCCTGCTCGGGCTGGCCCGCCCCCCGGTGCTGGTCGCCCTGGCCGCCCTTCCCCTGGCCGTCGTCCCGGTGCGGCTGGTCCGCACCCGCGCCGACGGGCCGGGGCTGATCGCCGCCCTGGGGGCGACGGCCAGGCTCCAGCTCGTGCTGAGCCTGCTGCTGACCGCCGGGCTGTGGCTGTCGTGACCGGGGCCCTAGGGCTCGGCCGGCCGGTCGCCGACGCCGGCGTCCAGGAACGCCTCCACCAGGGCGGCCAGCTCGGCCGGGCGTTCCAGGTGGGCGGCGTGGCCGGCCCCCGGGACCAGGGCGACCCGGGCCCGCAGGCCGATGACGGCGGCCATCTCGGCGGCGACGGCGGCGAACCTGGCGTCCAGGGCGCCGGCCACCAGCAGGGTCGGCGGGCGCAGGGTCGCCAGGCGGTCCCAGAGGGGCTCCTGGGCGCCGGTGCCGAGCCGACGCAGGGCGGAGGCCAGCCCCTCGGCGGTGTTGGCCAGCCGCTCGGCCCGTCCGGCGGCCGCCGCCGGGAGGGTGGCGAACAGCGGCCCGGCCAGCCACCGGTCCAGGAACGCCGCCACCCCCTCGCGCTCGATCCGCCCGGCCAGGGCCTCGTCGGCGGCCCGCCGCTCGGCCCGGGCGCCCGGGTCGGCGATCCCCGGCGAGGCCCCGACCAGCACCAGCCCCCGCACCAGCTCCGGCCGGTCGAGGGCGAGGCGCAGGCACAGCCGTCCCCCCAGCGAGTACCCGCAGTAGACCCCGACGCCCCCTGCCTGCCCGATCAGCTCCGCCGCCTCGGCGAAGCCCACCCGCACCTCGCCCGACCCGCCGTGCCCGGGCAGGTCGACCCGCACCACCTGCCACCGCCGGGCCAGCCGCTCCCCCACCGCCCCCCACGCGGCCAGGGTCTGGGTGAACCCGTGCACCAGGACCACGCGAGGGCTGTCGCCGGGGCTGTGGACAACCCCCCTCACCTGTTCCCGGGGTCGGCTACCCTCCCGGTCAGGGGCCCCGGGAACCGGGGGTCGGGGCTGGAGCGCGCCCTCGACGACGTGGTGCAGGGGCCCGGGTGGCCCGGGGTGGTCGGTCATGGCCGGAGCCTAGCGTGACCGGGGCGGGGTGGCGGTTCGCCCTCACCCTGGTCGACGAGCTGGCCCGGGCCGGGGTGACCGACGCCTGCCTGGCTCCGGGGTCGAGGTCGGCGCCGCTGGCCCTGGCCCTGGCCGAGCATCCGGGGATCGCGGTGCACGTGCACCTGGACGAGCGGTCGGCGGCGTTCTTCGCCCTCGGGGCGGCCAGGCGGTCGGGGCGGCCGGTGGTGGTCGTCTGCACCTCGGGGACGGCGGCGGCCAACTTCCACCCGGCCGTGCTCGAGGCCGATCACGCCCGCACGCCGCTGCTGGTGCTGACGGCCGACCGGCCCCCCGAGCTGCGTGGCACCGGCGCCAACCAGGCCACCGACCAGCTCAAGCTGTACGGCCCGGCGGTGCGCTGGTTCTGCGAGGTCGGGGTCCCCTCCGACGACCCGGCGGCCGGCCGCTACTGGCGCTCGCTGGCCAGCCGCGCCTGGGCCGAGGCGACCGGCCCCCCGGCCGGCCCGGTCCACCTCAACCTGGCCTTCACCGACCCCCTGGTCCCGCTCGACCCGCCGCCCGGCCAGGGGCGGCGCCTGCCCGGGGAGCCGGCCGAGGGCCGCCCGGGCGGGGCGCCCTGGACGGCCGCGCCCGCCGGGGTGCGGGCGGCGGCGCCAGCGGACCTGGCCGCCCTGGCCCAGGCGGTGGGGGCCAGCCCGCGGGGGCTGCTGGTCGCCGGCTGGGGTGCCGACCTGGACCCGGCCGCGCTGGACGCCTTCGCCGCCGCCAGCGGCTGGCCGGTGCTGGCCGACCCGCTGTCCGGGGCCCGCCGCGGGCCGGCGGCCATCTCCACCTACGACGGGCTGCTCCGCGCCCCCCGGTTCGCCGCCGGCCACCGGCCCGACCTGGTCGTGCGGGTCGGGGGCGCCCCCACCAGCAAGGCCCTGACCGCCTGGCTGGACGCGTCCGTCCCCCAGGTCCTGGTCGACCCGGCCGCCGGCTGGCTCGACCCCGGCCGCAGCGCCAGCCTCCGCCTCACCGCCGACCCCTCGGCCCTGCTGGCCGCCACCGCGGCCCGGCTCGAGGGCCGCGGGCCCCGCCCCGCCCCCGCGCCCTGGCTGGAGGCCTGGCTGGAGGCGGAGCGGCTGGCCAGGGAGGCGATCGACGGGCTCCTTGAGGAATGGACCGAGCCGTTTGAGGGCCGGGTGGCCCGCGACCTGGTGGCCTGGATGCCCGACGGCGGGACCCTGGTCGTCGGTTCGAGCATGCCGGTGCGTGACGTGGACGCCTTCGCCCGGCCCAGGGACGGGCTGCGACTGGTGGCCAACCGGGGCCTGTCGGGGATCGACGGGTTCGTGGCCACCGCCCTCGGGGTGGCCGCGGCCGGCGACGAGCCGGTGGCCGCGCTCTGCGGCGACCTGACGCTGCTGCACGACGCCTCCAGCCTGCTCGGCGCGGCCGGGCGGCCACGGGGGGCGGTCCTGGTGGTGTGCGACAACGACGGCGGCGGGATCTTCAGCTTCCTCCCCCACGCTCGGCTGCCCGCCGAGCTGTTCGAGCCCCTGTTCGGCACCCCTCACGGCCTGGACCTGGCCGCCCTGGCCGCGGCCGCGCGGGTCCCCTCCCGGGTGGTCGAGAAGGCCGCCGACCTGGTCCCGGCCCTGGACGCGGCCCTGGCCGGGGGCGGCACCCAGCTGGTGGTGGTCCGCGGCGACCGGGCGGCCAACCTGGCCCGCCACCAGGCCCTGACCGAGGCGGTGGCCGCCGCGGTCGGCGGGTAGCCTGGCCCCATGCTGTTCGAGGGGTTCGCCAGCCGGACGGTGGCCGCCGAGGGCGCCGCCATCCACCTGCGGATCGGCGGCGACGGCCCGCCCCTGCTCCTGCTGCACGGCTACCCGCAGACCTCGGCCATGTGGCACCGGGTCGCGCCCGGCCTGGCCGAACGGTTCACCGTGGTCGCGGCCGACCTGCGGGGCTACGGCGGCTCGGCCAAGCCCCTCTCCGACCCCGAGCACCTCGCCTACTCCAAGCGGGCCATGGCCCTGGACATGGTCCAGGTCATGGCCGAGCTCGGCTTCGGCCGCTTCGCCGTCGCCGGCCACGACCGGGGCGGCCGGGTCGGCTACCGCATGGCCCTCGACCATCCGGCGGTGGTGACCAGGCTGGCCGTGCTCGACATCGTGCCCACGGCCGCGATGTGGCAGCGGATGGACCGGGAGCTGGCCATGGCCACCTGGCACTGGCTGTTCCTGGCCCAGCCGGACGGCCTCCCCGAGACCATGATCGGCCGCGACCCCGCCTGGTGGGTGCGGGAGCAGCTGCGCCGCTGGGCCGGCGACCCCGACGCGTTGGCGGCCGAGGCGGTCGAGGAGTACGTGGGCTGCTTCGCCGACCCGGACGCCATCCACGCCTCCTGCGAGGACTATCGGGCCGGGGCGACCGTCGACGACCGGCTGGACACGGCCGACCTGGGCCGGCGCCGGATCGGCTGCCCGGTGCTGGTCGTCTGGGGCGAGGGCGGCATCGCCCGGCGGGCCGAGGACCCGCTGGCCGCCTGGCGGCCCTGGTGCGACGACGTCCGCGGCCAGGGCGTCCCCGGCGGCCACTTCGTCCCCGAGGAGGCGCCGGCCGAGACCCTGGCCCTGCTGGTGGCGTTCTTCGCCGGAGCGTCGCGGTAGCGGCCGGCTCAGGGGGTGAGCAGCACCTCGAGCATGGCCCGGAGCTTGTGCTCGGTCTCGACCCACTCAGCGTCGGGGTCGGAGCCGGGGACGATGCCGGCCCCGGCCAGCAGGTGGGCGTGGCGGCCGTCGAGGGTGGCGCCGCGGAGGGCCACCGCCCACTCGCCGTCGCCGGTGTGGCCGACCCAGCCGACGGGCCCGGCGTAGCAGCCACGGTCGAACGGCTCGAGGGCGGCGATCGCGGCCAGGGCGGCGTCCCGGGGCGAGCCGCCGACGGCCGGGGTCGGGTGGAGCAGGCCGGCCAGCTCCAGGGCGGTGGGCAGGGGGCCGGTGAGGTCGGCGGTGATCTCGGTGGCCAGGTGGGCGACGGTGGCCAGCCTGACCACCTCGGGCCGGCCCACCTCGACCCGGTCGGCGACCTTGGCCAGGCCCTCGGCGACCGCGTCGACCACCAGCCGGTGCTCGACCCCCTCCTTGGGGGAGCGCGTCAGCCGGGCCAGCCCGCCGGCCTCGGCGCCGACGCCGGCGCCCCTGGGCACGGTGCCGGCCATCGGCCGGGAGACGGCCACCCGGCCGCGCCGCCTGACCAGCAGCTCGGGACTGGCCCCGACGAACCCGCCGCTGGCGTACAGGAACGTCGCCCCGCCCCCCCGCCGCCGCAGCCGTCGCAGCACCTCGACCCGCGGAAACGGCCAGTCCGCCTCCACCGCCGCCTCCCGGGCGAGCACCACCTTGTCGAGCCGCCCCGCCCCGATCGCCTCCAGCGCCGCCCGGACCCCGCTCCGCCACGCCTCGAGCCCGGACCCGTCCGGCCCGACGGCGGGTCCCCCGGGTGGGCGTGTGTCAGCCCCACCCCCGGATGGTGGGGGCCCGGGTGGGCGCGCCGCAGCCCCAACCCCGGGTGGTGGGGCCCCCGAACGGGAGGGTAGCTCACCGGGGCCGTGGGGGTGGGGGGTTGTCCACAGCCCACCGTTGGCGCCGAGGCCACTGTCGGCGGGCGCCGACCCGCGGCCCCCGCCGGCCGGCAGTGACCCGGTAACCGGCCAGGGGCCGTCCAGGCGGCGGGCCGGCGGCCAGCGGTGGTCACCGGCGGCGGCCGCGCCGAGCCGGGCGAGCAGCTCCGCCGCCGCCGGCGGCTCGAACGGGGCCGGCTCGGTGAGGACGGCCCAGGCCCGGCCGGCGAGGTCGGTGCGGAGGAGCAGGGCGGGGACGATCAGCTCGGCCGGGCTGGCCGGGTGGAACGGGAGGGCGCCGACCGCGGCCGGGCCCAGGCCGGTGCCGGCGGGGTCCTCGATCTGGGCGGCGGCCAGCAGGGCGGTGACGGCCTCGGCGGCGCGCTCGATCCGGCCGGGCCCGGTGCCGACCGGCACCGTGGCGGCGATGCCGGTGCCGACCAGGGTGCCGGCGCCAGAACTCCAGACGAAGCCCTCCTCCCCGGCCAGGGTGAGCGGGTCGAGGCCGTCCTCGAGCCGGACGACCCGGCTCCAGAGACGGGGGGCCCGGCCCTCCGGGCGGGCGGCGGGCTGGTGAGGGGCGGGGGGATCGAGCCGTTCGGAGCCCGGGGGCACCTCGGGCCCGGGGTCCTCCATTGACGTCATACCGCCATCGTAGGGGCCGGGGTGCCCGCCACGCGACCTCAGGCGCCGGCACCGGGGAGGGCCGGGCGGCCGGCGCCCAGCTCCCGGGAGAGCCCGCGGGCCGCCTCCTTGACCGCGGCCACCGAGTCCGCGGCCGGGCCGTCGGGCAGCAGCCGCTCGACCGGGCCGGCCAGCCCGATCGCGCCCACCACCGCCCCCCGGTTGTCGAACAGGGCGGCGGCGATGCCGGCCTCGCCGACGATCGCCTCCTGGTCCTCCAGGGCCACGCCGTCGGAGACCACCGCCTCCAGCGCCGCCTCCAGCGCCTCCCGGCCGGTGAGAGTCCGGCCGGTCAGCCGGGGCAGCGGCCCGGCCAGCAGCTCGGCCTGCCCCTCGGGGTCCAGGTAGGCGACGGTCGCCTTGCCCAGGGCGCACGCGTGCCAGGGGATCGACGCCCCCACCTGGAGGATCTGGAGGGTGTTGTCGGGACGGAACACGTGGTGGACGAGCAGCACGTTGGGCCCGTAGAGGACGCCGACGTGGACCGCCTCGCGGGCCCGGCCGGCCAGGGTCTCGGCCCACAGCAACGACCGGGCGCGGAGCTCGTTGTTGTCGAGGAAGGCGTTGCCCAGCTGGAGCAGGGCCGGTCCGAGCCGGTACTTGCCGGTCTCCAGGTCCTGCTCGACCAGCTGGTGGGCCTCCAGGGTGCGCAGCAGGCCGTACACGGTCGCCTTGGCCAGGCCGAGCCGCTCGGCCAGCTCGGTGACCCCCAGGCGGGCCGACTCCGACCCGAGGGCCTTGAGGATCCGGGCGGCCCGCCCGACCGACTGGATCACGGGCCGCTCACCGGGCGCCTGGCCCCGCCGGCGAACCGCTGGGAGCGGTCGGCGATCACGGCCTGCTCGAGGGCGGCGAACATCAGCGCGGTCGAGGTCGCGCCCGGGTCCTGGTGGCCGACGCTGCGCGGGCCCAGGTAGGAGGCGCGGCCCTTGCGGGCCTGGAGGGGGATGGTGGCCCGCATGCCCTCGGCGGCCGCCTCCCGGGCCCCGCAGGCGGCCGTCTCCAGCGACCCGCCCATGCGCAGCTCCAGCTCGAAGGCGCCGAGCGCCGGGGCGAGGGCGTCGACCATGGTCTTGTCGCCGACCGAGGCGGCGCCGACCCGCTGCACGCCTTCCAGGGCGGCCCGCAGGGCCTCGGCCAGCAGCCGCGGCCCGAAGCGCTCGGCGTCGCCGAGGGCGTCGGCGGCCTGCAGGAAGGCCGTGCCGTAGAGGGGCCCGGCGGCCCCGCCGACGGTGGAGACGAAGGTCCGCCCGGCCACCTTGAGCAGCTGGCCGGGGGTGGCGTCGTCGACGGCGGCGACCCGGGTCATGACCGCGGTGAACCCGCGGTGCATGTTGACGCCGTGGTCGGCGTCGCCGATGGCCGCGTCCAGCTGGGTCAGGAAGTCCCGCTCCGCCTCCAGGCGGGCCGCGACCTCCCCCAGCCAGCGACGC
>Ga0081538_10004689_pt1 | contig 12524 bp, 14 predicted proteins | sample TabmetS5T2R1_FD_71022 | JGI IMG/M metagenome (GOLD analysis project Ga0081538, IMG submission 71022) | Tabebuia heterophylla rhizosphere microbial communities from the University of Puerto Rico - S5T2R1 | ecosystem: Host-associated > Plants > Roots > Rhizosphere ...
CCGCAGGTGGCTGCACGCTTCTATGCCCCCGTTGATTCAAACGGCTACGGGCCCATCAAGTCGGCCACCGTCATCGAGAAGGACCCGGCCAGGTGGGGAGAACGTGGTATGCCGGGCAAGAAATACTGGCAGGGCGACGGCATAACGTCGGAACGGCTGTGCTGGGGCATCGTGCTCGAGAAGGTCACGCTCCGTGGCTGCACCGATGGCGGTGTCGATCTCAAGAGCATGGACACCCAGATCGTGGATTGCGTGTTCGAGGACAACAAGCGCAATCTCCGTCTGTCGGGGTTGTCCACGCCCGAGCACCCCGAAGGCATCCGCATCATTGGCGGCGCCTCCCGCAAAGCGCGCAAGCGCGGTGGCAGCGGCGGCACGGCTCATGTCTTCATTACGGGCGGCAAAACGGCCAACGACCAGGGGCCGCAGATCCATCTGGACGGCTTCACATTCGAGGGCGGACCGGCGGCGGCGTTCTGCGTCAACAAACAGCGCCCACATGGCGTGAACGTCACCCATGAGAACTGCACTTACAATGGGCGCGATCCGGTTCCAGTCCTGGCGGGGTAAGCACCCTGCGTCCGAGGCTCCAGCCGGAGTCGACTGTGCACGTCGCCTGCTCAAGCGTGCGATGCAGAGCTACTTCCCCACCACCTCCAACAGCTGCTGCGCGATCGCCGGCGCGAGCGCGAGCAAGTACGTCCGATAGCGCTCGAAATACACCTGCGGGCTCGCGCCCGTGAACGTCTCGTCGATCAGCTTCTGCGCCGCCTCGCGCTCGGGCGCGGGCGTGGCGGGATAGGCCACGATCTCGGCTGCGAGCTCGCGGCATTTGCGCGCTAGGACGGAGCGGGTGGCGAAGATGAGGGCGGCCACCATCAGGCCGTACCACACCGCGCTGAATTGCAGGACGCTGTTGGTCATGGTCTCGTAGTTACCCCTGAGCGACGCGACCGTCCCGCCGCCCACCAGCACCTGCTCGTTCATGACTGCCTGCGGCCAGCGCATCCACGCGTTCATCTGTGCGATGCCGGCGACCAGCGCGAGCGAGATGACGACGCTCAACAGCTCGAAACGCTTGAGGCGCGCGGTGAACCACTCCTTGAGCCGCGCGACTGGAACCGGCATCGGCTGGCCGTTGGCGTCGTGGACCGGGTCTTCCAGTCCGCGCGGCAGCATCACCATCGCGGCGAGCAGGATGAGGCCAGCGGCGCCGATGGTGCGGGTCGAGATGGTCTCCGCCCAGGCGAGGGTCTCGAACGGCTTCAGGTCCCGCGCGAACAGGCGGCTGGCGTAGTTGTCCATCAGCTCCGGCAGGATGCCCTTGCCCATGCACTGGAACAGGTACGGCGTCCCGCATTGCGCGGTGCCCAATATGACGATCATGGCGGGGATCGAGACCAGCACGACGACCAGCCCGATCGAAAGGAAGGCGTCGACGCGGCTCATGTCGGTCAAATCATCGCCGCGCACCTCGCCGGCGATTTCCCACATCGTCCAGACCGCCACCACGACCATCGCGCCAGCCGCCGCGACGAATAGCATGGTGGTGGTGACGATCATGTGCTTGCCGGCAATGACGGCCCCAAGCGCGGAACGCACCCCGGCCGCGCCGCTGAGCTGCGGATTGCCGAAATACGGCGCAGCCTGCAGCATCAGGAAATACCAGCACAGGAAGCCGAGCAGCAGCGCGAGCCCGAAGCTCGCCGCCGGCATGAGGCTGATCAGCCGCCAATCGGTCCGGAACGGCGATGCCATGCATTCCCCCGAGATGATCGCGGCAGTATGCCATGCCGCGCTCGTTCCGTCCCCTGCCACAGCAATGAAAAAGAGAGAGGCTTTCGCCTCTCCCTTCTCGCCCTCAACTCTTACCAGGCGTGGCCGTTACCGTTGGCCGCCCTTACGCCCAGCTTCGGAGGTGCGTTCCCGGTCGTTCTGAAAGTTGCCGGGGTTGCGATCTCCCCGCGCGTTGTCCTGATGCGACTGGTCGATCTGGCTGGCGCGGTCGCGCTCGCGCTCCTCGAAGGCGCGCTTGCCTGGCTTGCTGGCCGATTCCGGTTTCGGAGAATCCGGCCGGTTGCCCTGCTGATGCTGGGGCTGCTGATGTTTCTCAGCCATTCTCAATTCTCCTTATGGTTCCCTGTCGTCACGAAGACGTGCCGCCTTTCGGGGATTCCACAATCTCCGCTTCCTCGTAAACCGCCCAAATCGCCCCCTGTTGCGGGCGCAGTCCGCTCGCTATCCTGCGCCGGGGACCAGACGACAACGGGACTTGCCATGTGGCCATTCAAGCGTAGGCGCGACGAGGCGAAGCTGCGCGCCGAAGCAACGCGCCGCCTCGCCGACGAGGTCGCCGACGAGCTGGTCAGAAACCCGCGCCCGCCGCGCCTGGACCTGCAGCCGGCCTCCATTTGCTTCATTCTGCTGCAGGTGCGCGACGAGCCGGTCGAACAGGCGGCCGCGGCCATCGCCACGGCGATGGACCTGATCGTGCGGCGCAGCGGCCTGATCATGAACGTGATGTCCTCGATGGTGCTGGCAGTGTTCGGACTTCCCGAAAGCGACGACGCGGCGAAGGACCGCGACCAGCAGGCGAAGACAGTCGCGCGGCTGGTGACGGAACTCGGTCCCGATGTGCGACTGGTCTACGGTACGGTCGACGGCCTCGTCGGCACCTACGGTTCGCCGGAGCGCGTCACCTATGGACCATTGCTGCCCGACTTCGCGCGCTACATGACGGCGCTGATGGCGCTGGAGTTCGGAAAATCGGCGGAGATCCCCGCTACCTGAACAGCTCGGCCTCGATCTCCTGGAGCTCGACCTTGGCGGTCTGCTTGTCGAACAGGCAGAGCATGTAGGCCTCGGCGCCGTTGTTGCGGGTCGGCGGCCATTTGCCGGTGATGATCAGGGCGGCGTTGTGCTCGAAGGCCGGGTTGCTCCATACCACGCGCGGTTGCTCCAGCTCGCTGGCGATCTGACAGGCGGCGCCCGCCTCCTTCGCCAGCGCATCCCACGCCTCCTGCGAGGCGGCGCGCACGATCTGCGATGCCAGGAGTTCGCCGAGCAGCATGGCGGCGACTGCCATTGCCGACAGCTTCCACAGACGCGACGGAACCAGGATGCCCGGTCTCATCGAGCGGTGCTCCGATTGTCCGAAGCGAGAAACACCTCACCCATGGGTGGGTTGCTATCAGCGAAAAATAATTACCGGGCGCGGCGGAAATGCAGCGCCTCATGGCCTCTGCGGCGGCGGCCCGTAGACCGTGTAGACCAGGATCATGGCGACGTTCTTCCCGTCGTCCGACAGCGGCAGGAAGATGGATTCATGCTGGATGAACCGGTGGTCGCTGGTGAGGCTGGGGTCGCGGTCCAGGCGCGGCGCACGGGTGCGCGTCACGCCGTCATAGTTCAGGAACACCGATTCCTTGCTGGTGCCGAAATAGCCCTCGCCCACAGCCATCCCCGTGGGGTCGCGGCCGCGCATCGCGCATTCGTTGGTGCCGAGCAGGCGATAGACGTATTTGCGCGCGTCCGGCACCACGTCGACCAGGCAGATGTCGGGCAGCAGCCTGGGGATGTCCACCGGGTCGAGATCGGCCCGGCTCGGCATCAGCCGGCCGTTTCGCTTGCCGTCCCAATAGCGATAGATCGCGCGCACGCGCTCGTGGCAACCGGCGATGAAGTCGGGCTCGTGCATCAGCCATCCGAGACGTCTGGGTCTCATCCTAGGCGGGATTGCGGCACGCTTCCAAGCGCGTCCTCATCGCGCTATGAACAGCCATCCCATCGGAGAACAGGAAGGACAGCAGCATGTCACATCCCGCCATCGCCCCCGGCCGGGTCGCGGTCATCACCGGCGGCGCCTCCGGCATCGGCCTCGCCGCCGCGCACAGGTTCGCCGCCGCCGGCATGAAGATCGTGCTGGCCGACCTCAAGGGCGCCGCCCTGGACCAGGCCGCCGACGCCATCGCCGCAATCGCCAAGGGCGGCAAGGCCGACGTGCGCGCGGTCGCGACCGACGTTGGCGTGATGGAGGACGTGCAGCGCCTGAAGCAGATTGCCTACCAGAGCTTCGGCGAGGTGGCGGTGCTGATGAACAATGCCGGCATCGGCAACGGCGGCGGCCCGTTCGAGCATTACGAGCGCTGGCAGCGCGTGCTCGCCGTGAACCTGTGGGGCGTCATCAACGGCACCCACGCCTTCGCCCAGGCGATGGCGGCGCAGGGCACGCCCGCCGCGATCATCAACACCGGCTCGAAGCAGGGCATCACCTGCCCGCCCGGCGACACCGCCTACAATGTCAGCAAGGCCGGCGTGAAGGTGCTGACCGAAGGCCTCGCGCACAGCTTGCGCAACATCGACGGCTGCAAGGTGACGGCGCATCTGCTGATTCCCGGCCATGTCTGGACCGGCATCACCGGCCGCAAGGCGGAGCAGCCGGCGAGCGACAAGCCGAAAGGCGCCTGGACGGCGGAGCAGACCGTCGACTTCATGCTGGAGCGCCTCGGCGACGGCGACTTCTACATCCTCTGCCCGGACAACGACGTGCCGCACGCGCTCGATGCGCGGCGCATCCAGTGGGCCGCTGACGACATCATCCAGAACCGCCCCGCGCTGTCGCGCTGGCACAAGGACCACAAGGACAAGTTCGCAGCTTATGTGAAGGACGTGACGCCGTAGCTCACTGCGTCACGCCCTGCACCGGGTCGAGGCCCGCGCAGTTGAACGCCTTGCTGGCCTTGCCCTCCGATTGCGGGAAGTCATTGGCGATGGCGTGGGCCCTCAGCGTGCCGCTCTTGGTCACGTCGACGGTCAGCGTTTCCTGCACGCGATAGACGTTGCCCACCTTCTTGGCTTGCGCAATGCCGTGCTGGTTGGGGCCGAACGAGGTGCCGATCAGGTACTTGAACGTGCCCGGCTTGTTCGCGAAGAAGGTCGCGGTGACGAACGCCTTGGTCGGGCAGCCGGTGCCGGCAATGCTGATGATCTTGAGCTCGGTCTTGGTCACCTTGAAGCTCGGCACGATGTCGCCGCCGCCCTGCTGCTGTCCGGTGGTGAGGCCGCCGCCGCAATGGATGGTGATCGGCTTCCATTGAGTCGAGGGGCCGAAGGGCGAACCCGCGACTTCGGCCATGTACTGCACATAGGTCGTCTTATCGAAGGTGTGCACGAAGACGTCTTCGACGATGTAGCGGCCCTTGAACTGGCCATTGGTCTGGAACTCGGACATCTTCTGCCGCGTCACCGCTTCGCCTGGTTGCCGCCACAGCGTGTAGCTGACAGGTCCGGCCTGGTTGGTCTCGATGCGCACCGTGACTTTCAGCTTCTTGCAGCTGGTGCCCGGATTGGGATCGGTCTCCTGCCCCTGAAAGGTGGCGAGGAACAGGTCAACCGACTGGACTTTGAGTTTGCCCTTCTGCCCCGCGGTCAATCCCGCGACCGAGGTTGGCTTGGTCCAGCCCGGATGGTGCTCGCACACGATGCGATAGCTTGCCCAGAGGTCCAGCACTTTGCGTTCCTGCTGTGCGATCGGGGAAAGGGTCCCGACCAGAACGACGGCGCTGCCCTTGATGTTGCGCTGAATGACGTGGTCCTTGTTCGGCTTGCCGCCATTGCTCCGGATCTTCTTGCAGACCTCCAGCGCATTCTTCTTGAGCTCGTTGGTCTTGTTGCCCGGCTTGACCATGTCGGCGCTGCCGGAGATGGGCTCGCCAAATTGCAGGCTGGGATCGGTGGAGTGAACCTGCACGTAGGCCATGGGGAAGTTGTCGAGATGGAACTTCACGCCCGATTGGTTGTCGATCGCGTAGGCCGACTTGACGACCATCCAGAAACCGAACTTGAACTTGACGGAATCGGAGGTGACGATCGTCCAGTCGTCCGCCTGCGGATCGAACTTCACATGGATTTCCGGCTGGTCGGGATCGCCATGGTCTTGCGAGACGCTGAGATTCTCGATCTTCAGCGCACTCGCCGGAGCGGCGCCGATGACGAGGCCGCCTCCAAGCACTGCCGACAGGACAAGCGTTGAAAGCCCGCGCATGAGACCCTCCATTGCAATCGGGGCGACCCGCCGGATCGGCGAAGCCATCCTGGCTGCGTCGGCTAGTATCTGCCTGGAGTTCGCCGGGATGTTATCAAAGGTGGTGTGAAGCCGCTCACTTTTTCGCGCACTGTGATGGCGGTCACGGGAAATGGTAACCATCGTCGCGGCAGTTCCGGCCGCCGACCGTCCGCGTCGTCAGACAGTACATCCGTGCTCTAACAAAGGGTCGGTGGCGTTCCGGGCGCAGCCAGCCGCTATATGAAGCGGATGGTGCGAAACTGGTCGGGATCGATCCCGAGGATCTCGAGCGCCTGCGCGCTCGGTTGGCGGCCTGCTTCCACCGCGGCGGAAACCGCGCGGGCCGCGCCGAACGCCGCGGCCAGCGACCGCAGATAGCGGCCGGTCAGGATAAGGCGAGACATGATATGCCCTCTCGAACGACTTCCCCTGACAATCGTCAAATGGGCACGGTGGGCTACGCCGGCAATGCGACAATCGCGCGCAGACCGCGCGATCAGCCTAGTACTTGGTAGTGCGCCTCGGTCGGCTTGCACGCCTTGCCGTTGATCGGGAGGATGTCCTGCGGACAGGCGCTCATCGCGACGATGCAATCCAGCTCGGCGCGCAGGATCACGTAGTCGCCAGGCTTGGACAGCGGCTCGCCCCAGCTCTGCGTGCCGTCGGCCGCGAACGGGATGTTCATCCAGAGATTCAGTGGGCTCGGCACCTCCGGCACCTCGAGGCCGAGCTGGCGCATGCCGGCCTTCAGGTTGTCGGTGCAGTTGTCGTGGTACTCCTTGCAGCCGAGCAGGCCGTAGCGATAGTTGTCGCACGCCGCGATCGCGGTGTCGTGCCGGCCGGGCGAGGTGTCCTCCACCAGGGTCAGGATCGCGCGCCGCCGGTTGGTGTGCAGCCCGTCGCCCTTGCGCGGCCACAGCCGCCCGATGGTCGGGCGCATATGCTCCATCGACATGAACTCGGTCAGGTCCTCGGCGCTGAAGCACCAGGTGTCGACCACCTGCTGCCCATGGGTGTTGATGATCTTGATCGACTGCCCCTTGGTCAGCCGCTGCGCCCTGCCCCGCCGCGCGGGAAGCGTCATGAGTTCGCCCGTGGTCGTACCGGTGGTCATGGATTGCCTCTCTGCTTTCGTCGATCTTTTGCCGCCACTATACCAGCCGCCGCGCCGCTCGCCTACGCAATGCATCAGCCACCATCACCAGCACGATGCCGGGGATGAATACCACCGTCGCCATCGCGGGATAGAGCGGAGAGGAGCCGGTGGCGATGCCGGAGAAGACGAAGGTCGGCAAGGTGCGCGCAGAACCGGCGAGCGAATAGGTCAGGTAGAAGTTCCCCCAGCTCAACAGGAACGAGAAAATCGCCGCCGAGAAGATGCCCGGCCACAGCAGCGGAATGGTGACGTAGCGATAGACTTCCCAGGGCTTGGCGCCGCAATCGCGCGCGGCGTCCTCCAGGCTGGCGTCGAAGTTGAACACCTGCACCGCGACGATGATCATGGCGAAGGGCGTGATATAGACCACGTGCCCGATGATCGCGGTGACCAGCCCGGTGTGGAAATCGAGCCAGCGCCCAAGCACCGAGAACCACAGCAGCAGCACGATCCCCATCAGCAATTGTGGAAAGGCGAGCGGCGCGCCGCTGAGGCCCAGGAACGCCAGCTTGCCGCGGAATCGGTAGCGCACGGCGACGATGGCGGCCGCGGTCCCAAGGATGGTGCTGAAGATCATCGCGACGAACGCGATCAGAGTCGAGTTCCACAAGGCGGTCGCCGCGTTGCTGTTGCGGAACAGCTCGCCGTACCACTGCAGCGACAGCCCCTGGAACGGCAGGATGAGATAGCGCCCTTCCTGGAACGAGAAGGCGATCAGGGTGAAGATCGGGATGTAGAAAAAGATCAGCACGGCCGCGACCGAGCCGTAGAGGATTGTGTTGATCAGCCGCTCCTGCCCCACCCGTCTCATACGGCGGCTCCATAGCGGCGCAGCGAATAGACGCGGCTGAACAGCAGGATCACGAACACCGCCACCACCATCAGCACGATGGTCAGCGCGGCGCCGAGCGGCCAGTTGACCCGGGTCTCGAAGGTCTGGCGGATCAGCTCCGCCGACATCGGCGATTTGCCGCCGCCCAGCACCTTCGGCTCCAGGAACACGCCGACGCTGAGCAGGAAGACGAGAACGGCACCGGTCCAGATCCCCGGCCGGCACAGCGGCAAGGTCACTTCCCAGAACGCGCGCCACTTGCTGGCGCCGGCGTCATAGGCCGCGAGGATCAGCGAGCGGTCGATGCTGGCGACCGAGAGATAGATGGTGAAAATGGTGAAGGCGAGCAGGTTGTAGACCATGCCGAGCAAGGTCGCCCAGTCAGTATAGAGGAACCCGATCATCGCCGGCGGAAACCCGATCCGCTCGAGCAGGAAGTTGGCCGCACCCTTCTGGTCCAGGAACAGCACCCAACCGAAGGTCTTCAGCGTTACGTCGGTCAGGAACGCGAAGGTGATGAGCACCTTCACATGCCCGCTGAGGCTCTGCAGCCGCGTCGCCAGCGCATAGGCGACCGGCAGCGAGATCAGGATGCACAGCGCGACGCACAGTGCCGACATCCACAGCGTGTGCCAGAGCACCGTCCAGTAGTGCGGCTTGCTGAAGATGTCGGTCCAGATCTTCAGCGACCAGGCCCATTGCAGCATGAAACTGCGCGTCTCCTGGAAGGTCAGCAGCACCGTCATGACGAGGGGCGCCAGGAAGAACAGGCTCTGCAGCGCCACGCTCGGCAGCGCCTTGGCCCACAATTCGGATTCCCGCCAGCTGCGGGGCTCGCCTTCGCCGATCATGCGCGCGCCTGCAGCAGATAGATGTCGCGCTTCATCCAGCCGAGCCGCACTTTGTCGCCCAGCTTCGCCGGCCAGTGCGAGGTGCCCGGCACCTCCACCACCAGCGGCTGGCCGCCCGGCGTCACGGCGCGGAACTGGATTGCGCCGCCCTTGCCGAAGGTCTCGGTGATCTCCGCCGCGATGGCGCTGGGATAGCGTTCGCCGTCCTTGGCCAAGGCCAGCAGCTCCGGGCGTACCATCAGCTTGGCGGGACCCGGTGTCACCGCCTCCGCCGCCAGCGCGCGCGGCAGCGTGCCATCGACATCGGCGATGTCCGGGCCGCGATAGCGGATACTGTCCGCCCGCACCTCCGTCACCTCGACCTCGAGCAGATTGGTCTCGCCGATGAAGCCGGCGACGAACTCATCGGCCGGGCGGTAGTAGATGTCGTTGGGCTTGCCGATCTGCAGCGCCTCGCCGCCGCGCATGACACAAATGCGGTCGGCCAGCATCATCGCCTCTTCCAGGTCGTGCGTCACATGCACGAAGGTGACGCCGAGGCTGCGGTGCAACCGCTTCAGCTCCGCCTGCAGGATCTTCTTCAGCTTGACGTCGAGCGCGCTCAACGGCTCGTCGAGCAGCAGCAGCTTGGGCGCCGAGATCATCGAGCGCGCCAGCGCCACGCGCTGCTGCTCGCCGCCCGACAGCTGGCGCGGAAAGCGCCCGAGATACTCCGGCTTCAGGTGCATGAGGTCGGCCATCTCGCGCACCTTGCGCGCGATCTCCTCTGCCGCCCGTGCGCGCAGCTTGAGCGGAAAGCCGATATTCTGCGCCACCGTCATGTGGGGGAACAGCGCCAGCTTCTGGAACACCATGCTGGTCGGCCGCTCGGAGGCCGGCACGCCGGCCATGTCCTGGCCCTCGATCGCGATCCGCCCGCTGTCGGGGTTCTCGAACCCCGCGATCTGCTTCAGCAGCGTGGTCTTGCCGCAGCCCGACGGCCCCACCAGCGCCACGAACTCCCCGCGCTCGACCCGGAGGCTCACGCCCTTCAGCGCCTGCGCGGCGCCGTACTGCTTCTCCACATCGACAATGTCGAGGATCGCGTCCTGCCCCATGCGCTACTGCGCCGCCGCCAGCTCCTCCGACCAGATCGCCAGCATCTCGTCGATGTTGGGCGCGATGCGGTGCATCTGGGAGTTCTCGTAGGCGTGCCACATGTAATCGACCTGCAGGATGCTCTTCTCCTCGTCGGTGTAGAGTGCTTCCACCGCCTTGTTGGTGACGACGTTGCAGGTGGTGTCGAGCAGCGAGAGGATGTGGCCGGACTCCTTGGAGACGACGTGCTTGAGCAGCTGCTGCGCCAGCTCGGGCTGGTCGGTCTCTTTCAGGATCGCGGTCGCCTCGACCCAGATGATGCCCTGCTTCAGGCCGTTCTTCGGATCCGGCACCGTGGCCATGATGTTCTTGTGCCCCTGCTTGCGCACCGCCGAGGTCAGGTACGAGCCGGCACCGATGCAGCCGAGCAGCGAGCCATCCAGCAGCCCCTTCTGCGCCTGGGTCAGGTCCGCCACCAGCGTGCGCGTGTTCTTGAACATCGCGCGCAGCACCTTGCGCACTTCCTCGAGCGCCGCGGCGTCCAGCTCCTCGTACGGATTGATGCCGGCATGCAGCGCCATCGGCAGGATCGGCCAGTCGCCCCAGTCCATGACGCAGATCTTGTCCTTGTTCTTGGCGTCGAACACCGGGTCGTAGGTCCGCCACGTGTCCGGGCTGGTGATGTCGGTGTTGATGCAGCCGCCGACCCAGCCCCAGCGGGTGGCGACGCCGATGGTCTTGCCGTCGGTCAGCAGCGGCTCGAACGGCGGCTTGAACTGGTCGTAGAAGGTCGCATAGACGTCAGCGTAGTCGTCCGGGTTCAATTCCAGCGCCAGGCCCGCCGGCCCCATGCGCGTCACCCACGGCATGTCGGTGGAGACGAGGTCGACCTCGCGGCTGGCGCCTGCCTGCAGCTTGGCGAAGCCGCCGGGTGAATCCACGATCAGGTCGAACGAGATGTCGGTGTCGTTCGCTTTGTTGAACGGATCGATGATGCGCGGGTCGTTGTAGCCTTCCCAGCACATATACTGCATCTGGGTCGCCGCATGGGCGCGGGTGATCGCCCCGCCGAAGGCGGCAACGCCGGCCGCGGCCGCCGCGCTTTTCATCAGGCGCCGCCGCGTCATCCCGGCTTCATCCAGGCCCAGCGCCGCAATCTGGCGCTGATAGAATTTCGGCAGATCGCCGTACCAGGTCTTGGTCATGATCGCCTCCCCGTTTGTCGCGCCGCTTGACGCCGGCGCAGTCCCTGTTCTTGCGCAAAGTCTAACAGCCGATTTTCGCGCTGGCGATAGGCCCGCCTGTGACTCCGTGCCCAAAAAGCATTGCGCCAGATGACAACGCGCATTCGCCTCGACTAATCTCGCGCGCAACTCCATCGCTCTGCGAACCATTCGGGGGACCAATGAAGAAGACCATGAAGGCCGCCGTGCTGCACAAGATCGGCGACAAGCTGCAGATCGAGCAGGTGCCGATCCCCGCGCCGAAGCGCGGCGACGTGCTGATCAAGGTGACGGCGTGCGGCGTCTGCCACTCCGACCTGCATGCGATCGACGGCGACTGGCAGCCGCTGCCGAACCTGCCGCTCATTCCGGGACACGAGGTCGCCGGGCACGTCGCCGCGCTCGGCGAAGGCGTGACGGACCTGAAGGTCGGCGACGCCGTCGGCGTGCCGTGGATGTACAGCGCCTGCGGCAAGTGCGAGTTCTGCATGGCCGGCATGGAGACCATCTGCAAGGCCGGCGAAGCCAGTGGCTACACCAAGCCCGGCGGCTACGCCGAATATATGGTCGCCGACGCCGCCTTCGTCGCGCGACTGCCCAAGAGCGCCGACCTATACCAGCTGGCGCCGATCCTGTGCGCAGGCGTCACCACCTATCGCGGCCTGAAGCGCACCAACGCGCGGCCCGGCCAGTGGGTCGCGGTGGTCGGCATCGGCGGCCTCGGCCACATCGCCGTGCAATATGCCAAGGCGATGGGCTATCGCGTCGCCGCTGTCGATGTGGCGGACGACAAGCTGCGCCTCGCCAGGAAGCTGGGCGCGGAGCTCGCCGTCAACGGCCGCGAGCAGAACGCACCGCAGGTGCTGCAGGACAAGATCGGCGGCGTGCATGGCGCCATCGTCACCGCGGTTGCGCCGCAGGCGTTCGAGCAGGCGATCGCCATGCTGCGCCCCGCTGGCACGGTCTGTTACATCGGCCTGCCCGGCGGCAAGAAGGACGAAATCCGCGCCTCGATCTCCGCCATCACCAACTGGGAGCTGTCTGTGCGCGGGTCCAACGTCGGCACCAGGCTCGACCTCGCCGAAGCCGTCGCCTTCGCCGCCAACGGCCTGGTCACCGCCAAGATCAAGAAAGCGCCGCTGGAGCAGATCAACGCCATCTTCGAGGACATGCGCGCGGGGAAGATTCTGGGGCGGATGGTGCTTAGGCTGGCGTGAGTAGACCCCGCTCTCACCTCCACCCCTCCCGTCATGGTCGTGCTTGGCACGACCATCCACGAGTTTGCCTGCCACTGCGGAGTGTTGCACAATGAAACTCGTGG
>Ga0081538_10004690_pt1 | contig 12523 bp, 12 predicted proteins | sample TabmetS5T2R1_FD_71022 | JGI IMG/M metagenome (GOLD analysis project Ga0081538, IMG submission 71022) | Tabebuia heterophylla rhizosphere microbial communities from the University of Puerto Rico - S5T2R1 | ecosystem: Host-associated > Plants > Roots > Rhizosphere ...
GTCGTTCGAGGCAAGCGCGTCGAGCGCCTCCTCGACCGTGGCGGGACGGGTGTACTCCACGGACTCGAGCAGCATCTCTACCTCCTTCGAGGCACGCTTTCAGATACTTGATCAAACGTCAAGCACGGTTCGTCCAGGCTGCTCATCCGGGGCGCGGCTTGCCCCCGGCGGCGGCGGCGGGGCCGTGAACGCCGGGCGCAGGAAGGGCAGCGAGGCCTCCCGTCCGCCCGTGATGCCGCCGGGGCGCAGGATCAGCATCAGCGCCAGGAGCACGCCGAGGATGACGGTGCTCGATCCGTTCGGGAGCGTGAGGTCGGCCACCAGCACGTTCGTGCCGTTCTCGGCGTTCAGCAGGAACGAGTCCAGAAAGCTCACGAGTAGGGCGCCGACCACCGCGCCCCAGAGGCTCGAGGCGCCGCCGATCACGAGCATCGCGAGCGTCAGGAAGGTGAGGTCGAGGTACACCTGCTCGGTGGTGATGCTCCCGAGTTGATGCACCAAGAGGCCGCCGGCGAAGCCGGCCAGCGCGCCGCTGATCGTGAACGCCAGCAGGCGCTGCCTGTGGATGTCGATCCCGACCGCCTGGGCCGCCGGCGGGTCCTCTCGCGACGCCCGCAGCTTCCGCCCCGGCCGGCTTCGCCGAAACGCGATCGCCGCGGCCGCCGCGATGAGCGCCCCGACCGTCGCCTGGAACAGGTCGGTGGTCTCCGGCACGAGCGACAGCGTCTTCGCCCCGGGTCCGATCTTCTCCCAGAACCGCAGGACGTTGTGGGTGATCTCGAGCACGGCCAGCGTGGCGATGCCGGCGGCGAGGCCCGACAGGCGCATCAGCGGGATCCCCACGAGGGCGGCGAAGACGCCGCCCAGCACGGCGGCCAGCAGGAGCGACGGGACGTTGCCCACGTCGTTCTCGGCTAGGAACGGGAACAGCTCCGGCATCAGGGTCGGCTTCACGGTCGCCGGGATGGTCATCAGTCCGGCGGCGAACGCTCCGATCGCGACGAAGCTGATGTGACCGAACGAGAGCACGCCGGAGTTCCCGACGAAGACGTGGAGCGCGATCACGATCGTCACCGCCACGAGCGCGGTGATGAAGTCCTCCTCGGTTCCGGGCGCCATGAAGCCGCCCACCACGCCGACCAGCACGATCAGGCACGCCGGCACAAGCAGCTCCACGGCGACGTCGGCGTACCTGCGCGCCGTCGTCATACGCGTTCGACGGCGGTCTTGCTCGGCCGGGCGAACAGGCCGGCCGGGCGCACAAGCAGCACCACGATCACGAGCAGGAAGACGAACGAGGGGAGGAACACCCGCTCGTCGGCGGGCAGCGCGTCGCCCAGCACGGAGGTGAGGAAGCCGATCGCAAAGCCGCCCAGGGTTGCCGTGCCGAGGCGGTCGATTCCCCCGACCACCACCCCCACCAGCCCCAGGATCGTGACCTCGAGCCCGAACGTGGGGGTCACGAGCGGTCGCTGGACGGTGAGCAGGATCGCGACGGCCGCGGCGAGCAGCCCGGCAAGCACGAACGCGAAGCTGATGACCGTGTCGGCGCGCACGCCGAGCAGGCGGGCCGCACGGAAGTCGGCCGCGGCCGCGCGCATCTGGAGCCCGATCGTGGTGCGCCCCAGCAGGAGGGCGGTGCCGCCGAGCAGGAGGCCTCCCACCGCGAGCATCGTCAGGGTGATCCAGCGGATGTCGAGGTCGCCGGCGAACGCCCGCTGGTTGAGGCTCGCCAGGACGTCCGCGGTCCGGCCCTCCGGGCCGAAGGCGATCAGCCAGACGCCCTGGAGCGCGAACGCGACGGCGAAGGTGGCGACCAGGGTCGTCGTGGGGCTCGCGCCGCGCAGCGGCCTGAACGCCACCCGCTCGATGACCAGCGCGAGCACGATGCAGACCAGTACGGTGATCGTCACGCTGGCGACCCGGGGGAAGGCGGCGGTCAGCGCCAGGGTGTAGCCGCCGGCCGTGATCAGCTCTCCGTGCGCGAAGTTGATCAGCCGCATCACGCCGAAGACCAGCGCGAGCCCCACCGCGACGAGCGCGTAGACCGCTCCGAGCGCCACGCCGTCGACGATCGACTGGAGGACGCTCATGACCCGAAGTACGCCGCGACGAGGCGCGCCCTGTCGCCGGCGTCCGCGGGCGTGAGGGTCTCGCCCACGCGACCGCCCGTGAGCACGTACGTCCGGTCGGCGAGCGCCACCGTGATCTGCGCGCGCTGTTCCACCAGCACGATCGTCACGCCGCGCTCCCGGATCTGGCGGAGGGCGTCCCAGACGGTCTCGACGACCGTCGGCGCGAGCCCCAGCGAGGGCTCGTCGAGGAGCAGCACGTCGGGGCCCGCGAGCAGCGCGCGGGCGATCGCGAGCTGCTGCTGCTGCCCGCCCGACAGGGCGCCGGCGGGGCGCTCCCGGAACTGCTCGACAACGGGGAACAGGCCGCCGATCCAGCCGAGGTCGTCCCGGTGTCCGTTCCTGTCGCGGCGCCCCACGAGACCCAGGTTGAGATTCTCCTCGACCGTCAGGCCGCCGAAGATGTGCCTGCCCTCGGGTACGAGCGCGACCCCGGCCCGCACGATGTCCTCCGGGCGCCGCCCGGTGATGCGGACTCCCCGAAGGCGAACCTCCCCGCCGTGCACGGGCACCGCGCCCATCACCGCGTTGAGGGTGCTGCTCTTTCCGGCCCCGTTCGGGCCGATCACGCCAACGATCTCACCCCGGCCGACCCGCAGATCGATGCCCCGCACGGCGGGAACCGGTCCGTAGCGGACCTCGAGCCCCTCGATCTCGAGGATGGCGTCAGTCACCCGTCGCCCCGTCCGCAGGTCCGGCACCGCCGAGATAGGCGGCCGCGACATCCGCGCTGCGCCTGATCTCGTCGGGCCGGCCCTGGGCGATCACGCGGCCTCCGTCGAGGACGCAAAGGCGATCGCACACCTCCATGATCAGCGCCATGTTGTGGTCGATGATGAGCAGTCCCCGGTCGTGGGAGTGCGCGAGCGAGCGCAGCACGGCGGTGAAGGCGGGCAGCTCGGCGTCGGACAAGCCGGCCGCGGGCTCGTCCAGGAGCATGTAGCGCGGATCCGTCGCGAGCGCCCGGGCAACGCCGAGCTTCATCGCCAGGCCGTGGGGGAGCCGACCGGCCGCCTCGTCCGCCTCACGCCTGAGCTGGAGCAGGTCGAGGATCTCCCCGGACCGTCGCCTTGCCTCGCGGGCCGAGCCGCCGACCCCCAGCGCCGCCACCTCCACGTTCTCCCGAACGCTGAGCCCCCCGAACAGGTGGCCCTGCTGAAAGCTGCGGGCGATGCCCGCCCGCGCGCGGCGCGTGGCCTTCCACGTGGTGACGTCGGACCCGTCGACGACCACCGACCCGCTGTCCGGGAGATCGAACCCGGTGATGCAGTTCACGAGGGTGGTCTTGCCGGCCCCGTTCGGGCCGATCAGTCCCACGACCTCTTGGCGGCCGACCTCGAGGTCCACCTCCCTGAGCGCCTGAATGCCCTGGAACGACCGGGAGACGCCGGTGGCGCGAAGGCGGCTGTTCACGCGATCTCTACTCGAACGTCACCGGCTCTCCCGCCTTCACCGTGCCGGTGAAGCGCGGCTTGCCATTCTGGATCTCGATCACCCGGTACTCGCGCCCGAACGCGGAGTGGAACTCGGGGGAGAAGCTGACGTCGCCCGAGACCGTGGCGAGGTCGGAGAACCCCTCGGTGGTGTCGGCCAGCTTCTCGCCCTCGGTCGTCCCGCCGTTCTCCTTGATCGCCTCGACGATGCCGTCCACGGCGGCCGCCCCGGTCACGAATCCGCCCGTCGCGGGCGGCTGGTCGGCCGCCTTCATCTTGGCGATGAGCTCTCGCACGGCCGGGTCGGGGTCGTCGCCGTACACCGACGCATAGGTGATCACGTAGATGTTGTCCGCGACGCTCTTGCTCTTCGGCAGCCAGAACGAGCCGTCGATCGACCACGGACCCATGATCGGCGTGGTATTGCCGCCGCCGCGCACACCGGACACGAAGGCCGGCAGATCCTGCTGGGTGGTCGCGCAGATCGCGATCGTGTCGGCCTTGGAGTCGTTCACGCTGCTGACGACGTTGTTGATGGTGCCGTCGCCCTCGGTGAAGCTCTCGTCACTCGCGATCTTGCCGCCGAGCTCCTCGAATCGCTGCTTGAACGCCTCGCACACGTTCTGCGTGTAGACGATCGCCTTGTCGGTGACGACGTTGGCCGTCTTCCAGCCCTTCTCGTTGGCGAGCTCCGCCAGCGCCGCGCCCTCGTCCTGCGCGACGTTGCCGTAGCTGAACGCCAGCCTGCCCGCGTCGCCGAACCGCTTCGGGCCCATCTGGTCGGTACCGATGCAGGGTGCGACGGTCAGCAGGCCGGCCTGGATGCCCTCCTGGGTCGAAGGGGTCGCCCAGTCGACGTCGCACGTGACCCACATGATGTCCGCGCCCTGGTCGATCAGATCGACCGCCGCCGCCTTCGTGCGCGCCGGGTCGAGCCGCGTGTTCTGGACCTTGAACTCGAGCTGGCGGCCGTTCACGCCGCCCTCGGCGTTCACCTGCTCGGCCTGGATCTGCGCCGCGGTCAGGGCCGGCCCGTCGAAGAACTTCATGAGCTTCGTCTGGTCGACTGCCGCGCCGATCGTGATGGGGCCCTCCTCGGCGGTGGTGGCCGCCCCGCCGCCGTTGCCACCGCCGTCGTCGTCATCGTCGCCGCACCCCGCGACCAGGGCCAGCGCGAACAGCATGGTTGCGATCAGGGCCAGTCGGGTCAGCCTGCGGTCCATTCTCCGTCTCCTCCTCGTTGCTCTGTCCTTCAGGCGCGCGCGGGCTCGGCCGCGGGCGCTTCCTCCTGAGCCGTGCGGAACCGCGGGATCACCGTCTCGGCGAACAGCTCCTGAGCCTTGATCGCTTTCCAGTGCTCGAAGCCGCCCGCGTTCGTGGTGATCCCCACCTCCTTGAGGTCGGCGCACTTCCCCATCACGGCCTCGATGCGCTCGGCGATGTCGTCCGGCGTTCCCACCCAGACGATGTCGCCGTCGAGCATCTCGTCGTAGGGGGTGGCGGCGAGCTGCTCCATGATCCCGCTGGAGTAGAAGCCGAAGCCCGATTCCTCGAGCACCTCCTTGGGCGGCAGCTCGTCGCCGTAGAGGAGGGGGGAGGCGTTGCCGGTCAGGAACTTGCGCATCCCGTCCTCGGCCTCGCGCCTGGCCGTGTCGCGATCCTCGTCGATGTACACGGCATGGATCCAGGCGATGTAGGGCTCGTTGCCGTGCCGGGCGCAGCTCTCGCGGTAGATGTCGAGCTGGTCGGCCAGCGCCTCGTAGGGAAGGAGCGGCGGTACTGCCATGCACCAGCCGCGCTCGCCCGCCAGCTCATACGTGCGGTCGCTCGTCCCGCCCAGGAAGACCCGCGGCCGCCGGCCCTCCGGCAGCCGCGGCACGATGTGGGAGTCGTCGATCTCGTAGTACTTGCCGCTGTACGAGAAGCGCTCGTTCTCGAGCGCGAGGAACAGCACCTCGAGCCCCTCCTCGTAGAGGTCGCGCGTCTCGCGGATCGGCACGCCGGCCTTGATCGGCATCCAGCCGTGCCCGCGCACCACGCCGAACTCGTAGCGGCCGCCGGACAGGATGTCGAACTCGGCGATCTGCGAGGCCAGGACGGCGGGGTTGTAGTAGGGGACCGGGTGGCCGAGCGTGCGGAAGGTGATGGTGTTCGTCCGCTCGGCGGCCATCCCGAACAGCGCCCAGGGGTTGGCCGAGATCGAGAACTGGGGGAAGAACCAGTGCTCGATCACGGTGTAGACGTCGAACCCGACGCGCTCGGCGTGCTCGATCTGCTCCAGGACCTCGTCGTAGAGCTGCCGGTAGGGCTTCCCTCCGTGGTACTGGACCTCGGAGTAGATGCTGAACCTCATCCATCGCTCCTCTCAGCGGTCCGCCCAGGTCCCGGACCGCGCGGCTTCGAGCGAACGGCCCAGGGCGCAGCCGCGGTTCGGTGCTCGCCCTCCTGGCGACCGTATCCGATACTTGATCAAATCGCAAGTATGCGGGCGTCGCCCGCCGAGGTCCGCCGGCTCGCTCCCGCGGGCGGCCCCGGCGCGCTCACCCGGGTAGCTCGCGGAGTTGCTGGGCCGGGGTGAAGAAGTTTCGGTACGCGAGCAGGACCGATGTCAGCGCGCCCAGAGCGACGCTCCCGAGCAGCACGTAGAGCAGGATGAGTTGGAGGCGGACCGCGTCCGCCGGCGCAGCCCCGGCCAGCAGCATGCCCACCATCGTGCCGGGGAAGAAGATCAGCCCGGTCGTCTTGGTCGAGTCGATCAAGGGAATCATTCCCGAGCGCAGGCTGCGGCGAAGGACCGGCCGGATGGCCTGCGTTGTGGTCGCACCCAGAGCCAGCGTGGCTTCGATCTGGTTGGCCGAGTCGGCCACGTCGTCACCGAGACGGTTGAGCGCGACGGCCGCGGCGGTCATCGCGTTGCCGATGACCATTCCACCGACCGGGACCACGTATCGGGCCTCGGGCTCGAATACGCCCAGCGCGAGGACGAGCCCGAGCGTGGTCGCCCCGGCCAGGGCCAGAGCGAGGAGCAGCGGTATCAAGGCCCCGGGGACCTTGCGTGCACGCGAGCGCGCCGTGAACGCCCCGAACAGCACCATCGCGGCGAGCAGCGCGACCACGAACCCGAGGTTGTCCTCGTCGAAGATCACCTCGATCACGTAACCGATGGCGGTGAGCTGAACAAAGGAGCGGATCACGGCGATACCGATGTCACGTTCCAGGTCGGCGCGCTGCCAAACGGACACGGCCACGGCCACCGCAACCAGCACCAGGGTCGACGCGACCTGGCCGAGCGTGATCTCGATCGCGGCGATCACCGGGGCACCGGCGCCCGGTCGGCGGTTAGGCGGCCGTGATCCAGCCAGACGATGCTGTCCGCCAGCCGTTCGGCCTGAGCGAGCTCGTGTGTAACGAACACGAACGACAGCGACAGCCGCTCCCGCAGGTCCAGCAGGGTCGCCTCGACCGCCGCCTTGGAACTCTCATCCAAGGCCGAAGTCGGCTCGTCGAGCAGAAGCGCCCTGGGCTGAAGCGCGAGCGCGCGAGCGAGCATCACGCGTTGCTGCTCGCCAACAGACAGCCGGCCGGCGGGACGATCCGCGAAGCCCTCGTCGAGACCGGCGAGATCCAGGGCCGTGCTCACGTCGGTCACCCTTCCCGCAAGACGAGCCCCGAAGCCGACATTCATTGCCACCGTGCCGTCGAGGAGTGCGGGAAGCTGAGGCACCAGGCCCACCTCGCGACGCAGCGCGAGCACGTCGTAGTCGCGCACATCGCGCCCGCGGTAGCGGACGGTCCCCACCGCGGGGTCGGCCAGGCGATTGAGCAGGCGGAGCAGCGTCGACTTCCCCGCCCCCGAGGGGCCGGCGATGCACGTCGAACCCTCCTCGATGCCAAAGGTCAGCCCGTCGAGGACCAGCGTCTCGCCGCGCCGGAAGCTGACCTGTGCGCACTCGAACAGCACGCGAACATCATGGCGTGGACGAACGTGAGCCGTTCGAGGCGCTTGCACCCATGCCGGTGATTTGATCAAATATCCAGGGCCGATGCAGGGAGATCTCCGCCGGCGGGCGGCCGCCGCCGGCCACGAGAGAGAGGAGCATTAGGAGAGTGACCGTCCCGTTCCGAGTCGGCGTCATGCAGCTGACCATGGAACCGCTGCCCGAGATCCTCCGGCACGCGCACACGCTCGACGAGCAGGGCTTCGACACGATCTGGCTCGCGGAGGCCTATCCCTGGTGGCGCAAGCACCAGATGGAGGCGCGCTCCTCGACGGCGCTGTCGCCCCTCATCGGCCGGGAGACCGAGCGCCTGGCCGTCGGCTGGGGAATCATCTCGCCCTACACACGCCATCCCGTGCAGGTGGCGATGGACGCGCGCGTGACGCAGGAGGCGGTCGGCGGGGGGCGCTTCTACCTCGGCTTCGGCGCCTCGAAGATCTTCATGAAGCACATCGGCGAGGGTGAAGGGAGGCCCGCCCGTCCCCGCACGGCGGTGAAGGAGGCGATCGAGATCGTCCGCGGCGTGCTCTCCGGCGAGCAGCTCGACTACGACGGCAGGGAGTTCACCGCCCACGTGCCGCCTCTCGCGGACGAGGCCGAGACACCCAGAGAACCGGTGCCCCTCTACGTGGCCGGGACCGGCCCGCGAATGCAGGAGCTGGCCGGCGAGGTCGGCGACGGGCTGCTCACGCCCAGCATCACCACGCCGGCCTTCGTCCGTTACACGCGCGGGAACCTTGCGCGGGGCGCGGACCGGGCGGGTCGCGATCCCGACGACATCGACCTCGGCTGCACCATCGTCGCGAGCATCGGCGAGGACCGCGGTCGCGGGCGGGAGGGCGCGCGCGAGATCGCCGGCATGTACCTGGCCAACAAGGTGCAGAACATCCAGGCCTCGGCGGACACGCTGCTCGAGAAGGCCGAGCTCACGATGGAGGAGATCCGTCCGATCGCCGAGGCGATGGAGCGCGGCGGCCGCCGAGCCGCCGCCCGCGCGGTGAGCGACGAGATCCTCGACAAGTGCAAGCCGATTGCAGGCACCCCGGAGGAGTGCATCGCGGCGATCGACGAGTACCGCGACGCGGGCTGCACGCACGTCATGCTCGAGCTGTGGGGGGAAGATCGGAACGAGCAGATCCGCCTGTTCGGCGAGCGGGTGCTCCCGACGGTGAGGGCGGCGGTCGCATGATCTCCGGCGTCGCCCCGGGGGCGCTGGTTCAGCACGTGAGCGAGGAGCGGCTCGTGGACACGGCCAGGGCGCTCGTGGACATCTCGAGCCCCACCGGGCACGAGCTCGAGATGGCCCAGCACATGCGGGCGCTCCTCGAGGAGCTCGGACTGTCGGTCGCGTGGCAGGAGGTGGAGCAGGACAGGCCCAACGTGGTCGGCACCCTCGCCGGCGCCGGTGGCGGCCCGAGCCTGATGTTCAACGGCCACATGGATACGTCGTATTCCGGGGCGGAGGCCCACCTTCGCGGAATCGGCTTCAGGCCGAGTGCCGTAGTGAAGGATGGCCGGGTCTGGGGCCTGGGCATCTCGAACATGAAGGGTGCGCTCGCCTGTTACGTCGAGGCGCTGCGGGCGCTCCTCGACTCCGGAGTGCGCCTGCGCGGTGACCTGACGATCGCCGCGGTCGTCGGCGAGATCGAGAAGACCCAGTGGGGGGAGGAGTTCCGGGGCCGTGACTACCGCGGCTACGCCGCCGGCAGCCGCCACCTGGTGACCCACGGCGCGGTGGCCGACATGTGCGTGCTGGGCGAGCCCACCGAGCAGCGCATCGTGCTCGGCCACTACGGCGCCATGTGGTGCCGCATCGGCGTGGGCGGGCCGTTCGTGCACACGGCGTTCAGCGAGGGGAGGCTGCCGGAGAACTCGATCGTACGCGCCCGAGAGGTGCTCGACCGCGTACTCGCGTGGATCCCCGAGTGGGAGGAGCGTGCGAGCTACCGCGGGCTGCGCGGCGTGGTGAACGTGGGTGCCGTGCGCGGGGGCCTGCCCTGGCGGCTCTCGCGCACGCCGGGGCGGACCGACCTCTTCCTCGACGTGCGCGTGCCGCCGACCATGCCGATGCAGGACGCCCGCCGGGCCTTCGACGAGCTGGTGCGCGGCCTCGGCGAGCGCCATCCGGACTGGGGGATCGACTCGGAGGTGTACGTGACGGCCCCCGGCGCGGAGATCGACGAACGCCATCCGCTGGTCGAGGCGATCGACCGCGGCCACTCGGAGGTCTTCGGCGCGCCGCCGGAGCGCGACGCGGTGCGCTGGTTCTCCGACGCCTCGGCGCTGACCCGCTACGGCGTGGCAACGGTCAACTACGGCACCTCGAGCGGCCTGCCGGGAGCGGAGGGCGAGAGCCTCGACGTGGACGGGCTCGTGCGGATCGCCAAGGTCTACGCGCTCGTCGCGGCGGACGTCTGCGAGGTGGCCGAGTGAAGCTCGCCACGTTCGACACACCCGCCGGCGAGCGCCGCTGCGGGGTGGTGCGGGACGGCGCCGTGACGCCGCTCGACGTCCCGGACATGCGCACGCTCTACGAGCGAGGTGACGCGGTGGCCCAGGCACAAGCGGCGTCGGGCCGAGAGCTCGCGCTGTCGGACGTGACCCTGCGCGCCCCGATCGCCCCGAAGAAGTTCTTCCACACGGCGGGCAACTTCCGCGAGCACGAGGAGGAGTCGAAGCAGGTCGACTGGTCGCACAAGATCGCGCCCTGGATCGTGTTCTTCCAGAACGTCGACGCGATCGTCGGGCCCGACGAGCCCGTGGTATATCCGGACCATCTCACGAGCGAGCTCGACTACGAGCTCGAGCTGGCGGTGGTGATCGCCAGGGCCGGCCGCGACTTCGGCCCGGAGGAGGCGCGGGACTACATCGGCGGCTACACGATCTTCAACGACATCACGGCACGCGACATCCAGCGCCGCGAGATGGAGTCGGGCGTCTTCAGCTTCTGCAAGGCGATCCATACGTTCTGCCCGCTCGGGCCGTGGGTCGTGCTGCCGGACGAGCTGTCGGACGCCGGCGACCTGGCGATGGAGCTGCGCGTGAACGGCGAGCCGTTCCAGCGCTCGCACTCGAGTCGCATGACCGTGACGATCCCCGAGATCATCGCCCACTACTCGCCCATGGGCTACAGCGCCGGCGACGTGCTGTCGACCGGCACGGTCTCGGGCGTGGCCGGCTTCCGCGAGGACGCGGACGAGTACTACCTCAAGCCCGGCGACGTGATCGAGGCGGAGATCGAGCGGATCGGCGTGCTGCGCAACCCGGTGATCTCACGTCAGCAGGCGCGCGGGATGCCGGCGCCGGCCGTGGCGTAGTGGCCTGGCCGGTCGACGCGGTCAAGCTCGAGCGGGTCCGGGCCCTGATGGCCGAGCACGACCTCGACGCCCTGGTATGCCGCGCACCGGACAACGTGCTCTACCTGAGCGACTACTGGTGCATGAAGGGCTACGACCATGTTGTCTTCCCCCGCGAAGGGGCGTGCACACTGGTCGTGATCGAGCCGCAGGAGGCGGACGCCCGCCGTACCGCCTGGACGGACGACATCCGGCTGTTCAAGAGCTACGACCCCGCCGACCCGCGGCCGCCGCTCGTGCGCGCGCAGGAGCGGACGCTCGAGGTGCTGCGGGAGCGGGACCTCACGGGGCGGATCGGGATCGAACGCACGAACGGCAGCCAGACCGCCGACCGGATGGTGGGCGAGCCGACGGTGTACACCGCCGACTGGTTCGCGGCGTTCGACGGCGTCGCCGGCGAGGTGGTGGACGGCATGCCGGTGCTGGTCGAGGCGCGCACGATCAAGACGGAGCAGGAGGTCGAGCGGATGCGGATCGCCAACGAGCTCGCGGCGCTCGCCATGGAGCACGTGGCGGAGCGGGTCGCGCCCGGCATGAAAGAGAGCGAGGTCGCGGCCATCTGGGAGGGCTATGTGCACGGCGAGGGCGTCGGCTTCGAGGGGCGGGTGGAGATGGCTCGCGGCTTCTCGCTCGTGTGGTCGGGGCCGGGGATCGCGACCTTCACCGCCACTCGCGACCGGCCGGTTGTGCCAGACCAGCCGACGCTGTTCGAGATCTGGGTCTGCGTGGACGGCTACTGGTCGGACCTGACGAAGAACGTCTGCCCGGGAACGCTCACGCCGGAGTACGTGGGGCTGCTGGAGCTGCTGCTGGACGTCTACCGGCGGGCGATCGATCACCTGCGCCCTGGAGCGTCGATGGCCGAGCTCGACCGCCTCATCCGCGCGGGGATCGCGGAGGGCGGCTACCCCGGCCAGCCGTCGCACCCGGTGGCGCACGGGGTGGGGGCGCGCGCCCACGAGCCGCCCTGGCCGCACCAGGCGGGCGGGGGTGAGATCCGCGAGGGGATGGTGCTGGCCATCGAGCCCGGCGTCTATTGGGAGGGCGGCGGGGGGCTGCGACTCGAGGACAACTTCCTGGTGACCGCGGACGGCGCCGAGCGCCTGTGCCGCTATCCGGACGACTTCCGTTGAGTCGCCGCCGTTGCATCGCCGCGGCTTGGTTGATCAACTATCAATTCTGATGGCCATCGAACGCGTATGCGTAGTCGGCGCGGGGACCATCGGGAGCCTCTACGCGGGCCATCTCGCGCGGGTGGCCGACGTAACGGTGCTGACTCGGCGCCGCGAGCAGGCCGCGGCGCTCAACCAATCCGGTCTGCAGGTGTCGGGCAAGAGCGACCTCCGCGCCCGCGTAACCGCCAGCCACGAGCCGGAGGGGATCGACGACGTGGACCTGGCGATCGTGGCATGCAAGGCCGTCGACCTGCCGCGCACCGCGGAGCGGCTCGGCGGCCGCTTCCAGCGCGCCGCGGTCATGACGGTCCAGAACGGGCTGGGCATGGAGGAGGTTGTGCGGCTGCACGGCGAGTGGCCGCTGATCTCGGCCGTGACCTTCATGAGCGGCACCCGCCGCTCCGACACGCACGTCGAGTACGAGCTCGA
>Ga0081538_10004691_pt1 | contig 12517 bp, 9 predicted proteins | sample TabmetS5T2R1_FD_71022 | JGI IMG/M metagenome (GOLD analysis project Ga0081538, IMG submission 71022) | Tabebuia heterophylla rhizosphere microbial communities from the University of Puerto Rico - S5T2R1 | ecosystem: Host-associated > Plants > Roots > Rhizosphere ...
CTGGTGGCCTATCTGGCGACGCGGCTGGAGCGTTCCTTCGCGGCCGCGCGCGCCGCCGTGGACGCGCTCGACCGCGAAGCCCTGCGCCGCAAACGGCCGGTGACGCGGTCGCTGGCGGCGGAAGTATTAGGGTGATTGCGCGGAGTCATGCGGGCTCCCCCGGCCGCCCGGGCGAGATCGCCGACGCGCAAAATCTCTCCTGACAAGGCCCGCGACTTTGACCTAAGCTGACCCGCGGAAATCGGACGCTCAGCCGGCCGGCCATCAAGAGCGGTTGATGGCCGAACCAGAACCTGCCGCGTCGGAACGCATTGGGAGGAATGCACATGGTCACCAGCAAGCTGACGCGTCGTCGTTTCCTGACTACCACGGCTGCCTCGACGGCGGTCCTCGCCATGCCGCATGTGCGTGGCGCCCACGCGGCCGGCAAGCTGACCGTCGGCTTCTGGGACCATTGGGTTCCCGGCGGCAATAACGCGTCCAAGGCCCTGGTCGAGGAGTGGGGCGCCAAGAACAAGGTCGAGGTCCAGATCGACTACATCACCTCGCAGGGGCATAAGAACCTGCTGACGATCGCGGCCGAGGAACAGGCGAAGTCAGGACACGACATCATGGCGTTCCCGACGTGGGAACCGCATGGGCGCGCCCGCAACCTGGAACCGGTCGACGACATCATGGCGGAACTGATCAAGCAGCACGGGGCGGTCAATCCCACCGTCGAATATCTCGGCCGGGCCGACAACCGGTGGATCGTCGTGCCGACCTGCGTCGGCAGCCAGATCAAAGGCCCGTGCTCGCGCATCGATCTCCTCAAGCAGCATGGCGGCATCGACATCATCGCGATGTATCCGGCGGGCCACGCGCCCAAGGCCGATGGCTGGACCTTGGATGCCATGCTGAAGGCGGCCGAGGCGTGTCACAAGGCCGGCCATCCGTTCGGCATCGGTCTCGGCACGACCGAGGACAACGTCGATACCGCCGGCGCCATCTTCCAGTCCTTCGGCGCAGCCATTGTCGACGCCAAAGGCAACATCAGGGTCAAATCCGACTCGGTACGGCAGGCCCTCGAGTATTACAAGAAGCTGGCGCAGTGGCTGCCGCCCGATGCGCCGGCCTGGGACAACGCGTCCAACAACAAGTACCTGATTTCCGGCAAGGGCGCGTTGATCATGAACCCTCCGAGCGCCTGGGCGGTCGCCAAACGCGACGCGCCGCAGGTGGCCGAACAACTATGGACGCACGGCATGCCGGCCGGGCCGAACGGGCGCTACGCGCCGTTCCTGCCGTATTTCTGGGGCATCTGGAACTTCGGCAAGAACAAGTCGGCCGCCAAGGATCTTGTCCTCCATCTTTCGCAACGGTCGGCGGTCGAGAAGATGGTGGTGGCGAGCGCCGGCTATGACCTGCCCGCGTTCGAAAAGTTGACCACGTTCCGAATCTGGGCCGAGGAAGGGCCCCCGAAGGGCACGCTCTACCACTATCCGAATCCGCACAACCACCAGATCCTTTCGGTGGCGGCGGCGCCCGCGCCGCCGCGGATCGCCCACCAGATCTATACCCAGGCGATCCAGACCAAGATGGTCGTGCGGCTGGTGAAGGGCGAGGCCCTTGAAAAGACGCTCGCCTGGGCCGAGAGCGAGGTCGAAGGCTTCATGCGCACCTAAAGCCTGCTCCTTGCCTGCTGCCGCCCGCCCCGGGCGGCAGCCCGCTTCGCGTGCAGCAGCGAGGTCGTGCATGGTCGATGCCGCACTGGAACCCCCGACGATGGCCGGCGTCCCCCGCCGGCGCTTCGGCTTGCATCGGGCGATGCAGCGCAAGTCGACCATCGCGTTTGCGATGACGCTCCCGCTGATTCTGTTGATCGCGCTTCTCGTCATCTACCCGGCGTTCTACTCGCTTCATCTGGCGACTTTGAACAAATCGATGGAGCGGTTCGTCGGCTTCGGCAACTTCCTGTTCCTGTTCCGGCGCGAAACGTTCTGGATGGTGGTCAAGCAGTCCTGCATATTCGCCATCACGGCCGTTATCTTCAAAGCCATCATCGGCTTTATCGTCGCGCATTTCGTCCACAACATCCCGAGCAAGGGACAGCGCAAGTGGCGCGGCATGTTGCTGGTGCCATGGGTGATTCCACCGGCCATGAGTTGCCTTTGCTGGCTGTGGCTGTTCGATCCGTCCTACAGCGCATTCAACTGGATTTTGGACAAATTCAGCATCAGCCCGATTGCCTGGACTGGCGACGCCTATTGGGCGCGGTTCTCCGTGATCCTTGTCAACGTGTGGATTGGCGCGCCGTTTTTCATGATCATGTACCTGGCGGCGCTCAAGTCGGTTCCCGAGCAGCTCTACGAGGCGGCCGAGATCGACGGCGCCAACTGGTGGCAGCGCATGTGGTACATCACGCTGCCGATGATGCGAAACATCATCGCCATCACGGCGCTGTTCTCGCTGATCGTGACGTTCGCCAATTTCGACATCGTCCGTATCCTCACCGCCGGCGGACCGATCGACCACACCCACGTGTTTGCCACCTGGTCGTTCTGGCTCGGCATCCAGGGAGGCGACATCCCGCTCGGCGCCAGCGTGTCGCTGTTCATGCTGCCGATCCTGGCGGTCGCGGCGGTGTTCATTCTACGCGACATCCATCGGCGCGGGAGTGAAGCGTCATGACCGTCGCATCGCTCGCGACCGCTGAACGGCCCCGTTCGCGCCGCCGCTATGGCAGCATCAGCCGCGATCGGCGGTGGGCGCTGCGCTGGTCCTACTTCTTCCTGGCGCTGTTCGCGGTCTTCTTTCTGACGCCGCCGGTGTACATGTTGATCACCTCGCTGAAGACCAGCGCCGAGATCTCGGCCGCCACCAATCCCTGGTGGGTGTTCCATCCGACGCTCGGAAACTACCTCGAGCTTCTGACGTCATCGCAGTATCTGACCTTTTTTCGCAACTCGGCGCTGGTATCGGTGATCGTCGTTACGATCACGATGCTGATCAGCGTGCCGGCCGCCTTTGCGTTGTCACGCATGAGATTCTGGGGTTCGGGCGCGCTCGCGACCGGCGTGTTCCTCACCTACCTGATCCCGGAGACCCTCCTGTTCATTCCGCTGTTCAAGATGTTCGCCGTGTTCCACGAGGTCACGGGGATTCAGTTGATCAATCGCTGGTGGGTCCTCCTCATCCTCTACCCGACGCTCACGGTCCCGTTCTGCACCTGGATCATGATCGGCTACTTCGCTTCGATTCCGAAGGAGCTCGACGAGGCGGCGCTGATGGACGGCGCCAACTATCGGCAAATTCTCACGCGCGTATTCATCCCGGTGGCGTTGCCGGGCCTCATCGCCGCGACCATCTTCGCGTTCACGGTCTCGTGGGCGCAGTTCCTCTATCCGCTCGCCTTCACGACGTCGACGGATCAGCTCGTGCTCCCGGTCGGAATCATCACCTCGCTGATCAAGGGCGACGTATTCAACTGGGGTCAGATCATGACCGGGGCGCTGCTCGGGGCGGCGCCGCCGCTCATCATCTACGCCTTCCTCATGGACTATTACATCGCCGGGCTCACGGCCGGTGCGACCAAAGGGTAGCCGGCATGGCACAAGTATCGCTGCGCAAGGTCGTTAAGCGGTTCGATGATACCGAGGCAGTGCGCGGCATCGATCTCGACATCGCCGACAAGGAATTCGTGGTGCTGGTCGGCCCGTCGGGTTGCGGCAAGTCAACGACGCTGCGGATGATCGCCGGGCTCGAGGAGGTCAGCGCCGGCGAGATCGTGGTCGACGGCGAGGTGGTGAACGACGTGCCGCCCAAGGACCGCGACATGGCCATGGTTTTTCAGAACTACGCACTCTATCCACACATGACCGTGTATGAGAACATGTCGTTCGGGCTGAGGCTCAAGCACTATCCCAAGGACGAAATCGCGCGCCGCGTGACCGAGGCCGCCCGCATCCTCGATATCACCGAGCTGCTCGACCGCAAGCCGCGGCAGCTGTCCGGCGGCCAGCGCCAGCGCGTCGCCATGGGGCGCGCGATCGTGCGCAATCCCAGGGTGTTCCTGTTCGACGAGCCGTTGTCGAACCTCGACGCCAAGCTGCGCGTGCAGATGCGCACCGAGATCAAGCGGGTTCACCAGAAGGTCCGCACCACCACCGTCTACGTCACCCATGACCAGGTGGAGGCGATGACGCTCGCCGACCGGGTCGTGGTGATGAACCGCGGAACGATCGAGCAGATCGGCACGCCCAATGATCTCTATCATGCGCCGACGACACGCTTCGTGGCGGGCTTCATCGGCTCCCCGGCGATGAACTTCATGCCGTGCCGGCTGGAGGAGGCGGATCGGGCGCTCGTCATCCGGCTGAGCGAACAGATCGCGCTGCCGGTGCCGGATACCCGCGCGGCGCGCTATTCTCCGCATGTGGGGCGCAGCGGCCTGATCTTCGGCCTGCGGCCGGAACATCTGACCGAGGCGAGATCCAATGGCGAGCGGCACATCGGCATCATCGAAGCCGTCCTGGAGGTGACCGAACCGCTCGGCATGGAGACGCTCGTCTTCTTCACCATCGACGGCGTCGAAGTCTGCGGCCGCGTGCATCCCAATGCCGGCGTGCGCGAAGGCCTGCACATGAAGCTCGCCGCCCAGCTTGACCATATGCATCTCATCGACGGGGCGAGCGGCCGGGTGTTGTGACCGGGCCGGACGACGCCCCGGCGATCGATGTCCGTGGCGATGCCGCATATATGCGGCCCGCCACAGCTTGACGCGGTGGGCCACGAGCGATTCGCCGGGAAGTCGGCCGGCTTGGTGGGGCGACCCGGTCCGCGCCGCCGGGCAAACGGCGCGCCAGATGGTCTGTTTTGGCCGACGCCCGGCGGGACCTTGACGGCCACCCCCGATGCGGAGTGATGTGCCATCCGGCTGTCGTATTCGGACGCCAGGATAGAGTTCCCAACAGGGTCAAGGAAGTGGCATGGTCGATCGCGGCGAAGCAATTGCAATGCCGGTAGAATTGGCGGCAGCGGGGGTCGCTCGGGCGGAATCGCGGTCGCTCGTGCAGCCGGCGCCGGCTGCAGTCGATATTGCCGCCAGTCCGGAACGCTTCATCAACCGCGAGCTGTCCTGGCTCCAGTTCAATCGCCGGGTGCTGGAGGAGGCGCAAAACACCAATCATCCGCTGCTCGAGCGGGTGCGTTTCCTGTCGATCTGCGCCAACAATCTCGATGAATTCTTCATGGTGCGCGTCGCCGGCCTGCGCGGCCAGGTGCGGGAAGGCATCACCGAGAAGAGCCCGGATGGCCTCACCCCTGCCGAGCAGCTCAGCTGCATCGCCGAGGCGGTCGCGCGCCTGGCGAGCGATCAGCAGGCGCGGTGGCGCGAGTTGCGTCCCGAGCTCGCCGAGGACGGCATCGCGCTGATCGATGGCGACGCCTTGACCAAGCAAGAGCGTGCCTGGCTCGAGGACCATTTCCTCCATCACGTCTTCCCGGTGTTGACTCCGCTCGCCATTGATCCGGCGCATCCGTTCCCGTTCATCCCCAATCTCGGCTTCTCGGTCGCCCTGCAGCTCGTGCGCACGACCGACGGCAAGGCGATGAACGCGCTCATTCGCGTGCCGAACAGGATCGACCGGTTCATTCGCCTGCCGAGCGCGGAGTCCGGCGCGGCCCGCCTGATCACGCTCGAGCAGGCGACCGGCCTGTTCATCCCGCGGCTGTTTCCCGGCTATGCGGTGAAGGGCCGCGGCGGCTTTCGGATCATCCGCGACTCCGATCTCGAGATCGAGGAAGAGGCGGAAGACTTGGTCCGTCAGTTCGAGACCGTGCTCAAGCGACGTCGGCGCGGTTCGGTGATCCGCCTCGAGATCGAGGCGGCAATGCCGGAGGAGCTCAAGCGCTTCGTCCAGCGCGCACTGAGCTGCGGCGATGACGAGATGTTCCTGGTGGACGGTATGCTCGCGCTGAACGAGCTTGCGCAGCTCAGCCGTCTCGATCGGCCCGATCTCGAATTCGTGCCGTACAACCCGAGATTCCCGGAGCGCATCCGCGACCATGCCGGCGATTGTTTCGCCGCCATCCGGCAGAAGGACTTGATTGTCCATCACCCCTACGAATCGTTCGACGTCGTCGTGCAGTTCTTGCAGCAGGCTGCGCGCGATCCGGACGTCGTGGCGATCAAGCAAACACTTTACCGCACGTCGCCCAACAGTCCGATCATCCGGGCTCTCTCCGAAGCGGCCGAAGCCGGCAAGTCGGTGACCGCGCTGGTCGAGCTCAAGGCCCGGTTCGACGAGGAGGCCAATATCCAGTGGGCGCGCGACCTGGAGCGCGCCGGCGCGCAAGTCGTGTTCGGATTCATCGAGCTGAAGACCCATGCCAAGCTCTCGCTCGTGGTGCGTCGCGAGGGCTCGTCGCTGACCTCCTACGTCCATGTGGGCACCGGCAACTATCATCCGGTCACCGCGCGCATCTATACCGATCTGTCGTTCTTCACCGCCGATCCGGTGATCGGCCGTGACGTCGCGCGCGTCTTCAACTTCATCACCGGCTACGCCGAGCCTGCCGAGGTCGAGCGCCTCGCGGTGTCGCCGGTCACCCTGCGCAAGCGCATTCTCGACCACATCGCCAAGGAGGTCGAGCACGCCAAGGCCGGCAAGCCCGCCGCGATCTGGATGAAGATGAATTCGCTGGTCGATCCGGACGTCATCGACGCGCTCTATGATGCGTCGCGGGCGGGGGTCGAGATCGACCTCGTCGTGCGCGGCATTTGCTGCCTGCGTCCGGGCGTCCCGGGCCTGTCCAACAACATCCGCGTAAAGTCCATCGTTGGCCGCTTCCTCGAGCACGGCCGCATTTTCTGCTTCGGCGACGGATACGGGCTGCCGCACCCGAAGGCTGCGGTCTACATCTCCTCGGCCGACCTCATGCCGCGCAATCTCGACCGGCGCGTCGAGGTGATTTGCCCGATTCTCAATCCGACCGTGCACCAGCAGGTGCTCGATCAGATCATGATCGCCAACTTCAAGGACAACGAGCAGAGCTGGAAGGTCTTGCCCGACGGAACCTCGACGCGCATAAAGGCCGCGCCGGGCGAGGAACCCTTCAACGCTCAGAAGTACTTCATGACCAATCCAAGCCTGTCGGGCCGTGGAAAATCGCTCAAGGAATCATCACCCCGCAGTCTTACGCGCCGACGCGAGCGCGCGTGAGCGCCAGGCTGTGCCTGGACGCCAGGACGCGGCTGGGCGCCAGGGCGGCAATGCCGCGCCCGGCCGCCTCGACCTCGGCGCGCCGGTGGCGGTCATCGACATCGGCTCCAATTCGGTCCGTCTGGTCGTTTACGAGGGCCTGACGCGCAGCCCCAGCCCGCTGTTCAATGAGAAGACGCTTTGCGGGCTCGGTCGCGAGGTGCAATCGACGGGCCTTCTTGCGCAGGATGCGGTGGACAACGCGCTTGCCGCGCTCAAGCGGTATCGCGCCCTGTGCGACGTGATGCAGGTCGAGCGCGTGTGGGCGATCGCAACCGCCGCCTGCCGCGACGCCTCGAACGGCGCCGCCTTCATCGCCGAGGCCGAGCGCATCAGCCGTGCCAAGATCGACGTGCTGTCGGGCAAGCGCGAGGCCGAGCTCACCGCGCTCGGCATCGTGTCGGGAATGCACCGGCCGGATGGCATCGTCGGCGACCTCGGCGGCGGCTCGCTCGAACTGGTCGACGTTCACGGCGCTCGGATCAAGCCCGGCGTTACGCTTCCGCTCGGCGGCCTCGCGCTGCAGGACATATCGGCGAAATCGATCAAGAAGGCGGAGAAGATCGTCAAGAAGGCCGTGAGCGAGGTGCCCGGCCTTGCCTTGGGCACCGGCCGCAGCTTCTATGCCATCGGCGGAACCTGGCGCTCGCTGGCGCGGCTCCACATGTGGCAGACCGGCTATCCCCTGCACGTAACCCATGGCTACGTCGTGCCGGCGCGGGAAGTGTACGAATTTTCCCAACTGGTTCACCGCGTCCATCCCGAAACGCTGTCGCAGATCGAAGTCGTCGCCGACGCGCGCCGCCCGTTGCTCGCCTACGGCGCTCTGGTGCTGGAGCACGTCGTGCGCGTGGCCAAGCCGCGCGACGTCGTCGTCTCGGCGCTCGGCGTGCGCGAGGGCCTGCTTTTTTCGCTGCTCGACGCCGAGCAGCGCAAGCAGGACCCGCTGATCGCCACCGCCCGCGAGCTCAACCAGCTGCGCTCGCGCTCGCCGCAGCACGGGGAGGAGCTGGTCGTGTGGACCGACCGTTTCATGGCGTCTTCGGGTCTGGACGAGACCGCCGAAGAAAAGCGGTTGCGCCATGCCGCCTGTCTTCTCGCCGACATCGGCTGGCGCGCGCATCCGGATTACCGCGGCGAGCAATCGCTCAACATCATCGCGCATGCCGCCTTCATCGGCGTCGACCATCCCAGCCGCGCCTTTATCGCGCTGGCCGTGTTCTTCCGCCATGTCGGGTTGATCGAAGACGAGTTGTCGCCGCGCCTGCGCGAGCTTGCCACCACCCGCATCCTCGACCGCGCCCGCGTGCTCGGCGCCGCCATGCGCGTTGGCTATCTCGTGTCCGCCGCCATGCCGGCGATTCTGCCGCGCGCCCCAATGGAGGTCGAGCACGGCAGGCTGGTGCTGCGATTGAACGGCGATTGCGCGGCGCTGGCCGGCGAGCGCGTGTTCAATCGTCTCAGGCAGCTGGCCCGATTGATCGGCCGCGAGCCGGTGATCGCCACCGACCGTCCCGCGGCCGCCGCCGTAGCCGTGGCCTAGCCTAGGGTGTTTGACGCTGCCGCTGCCGTCGGGCCACGGCCGTGACTTTCGGCAGCAGGGAGGCCGCGATCATGGCATGGCCCTCGGCCGTAAAGTGGATGCGGTCGAAGCCATAATAACGTGGCGCGACGACCTCGTCGTAGACGATCACCTTGATGTTGCGCGCGCGTAGCCGGCTGGCCATCGCCGCAATATTGGCGGCGCGCCGCTGCTTCGGCACACCGAAGCGAGCATCGTTGCCGCCCGGTTGCAGGATAACGATGTCGGTCCCCGGCGGCACAGCGCTGTCGAGCCGGTTCAGCATGTGGGCGGTCGTGTCATAGGGGACGCCGGCATTGGTGATGTGGGCATCAATACCCTTGGCCTTGAGCAGGGCTTGCAATCGGGCCGGATAAGCATTGTGTGCACCAACGCCCCACCCCGCCGTGTTGCTGGCGCCGATCGCCACGATGCCGAGTCGCTCTGCCTGCGCGGTCGCGATGGCGCACGCGAAGATCACGACTGCAAACCATGGAGTTCCTGCCTGCCGGCAGAAAGTGAGCGGCATCACTGCTGTATCCCATGCTGCGCGCGTGCCGTTGATCTTGGAAAAGTCCAAGCAACCATCCGTGCCGGAGACTAACAGCAATCTCAATATGCTCGCCCCGAGTCTTTCAGCCCCATGACCCATCTCGGAAGTAGTGCGCTCCGTCATGGTCAGGTGCCGGTAATACCCGAGGCCACAATGACGAGCGATCCCGGCGCAGGTGATTGAGACGGACAGCGCCCGCGCCGTATGGGTGCCGCACCCGAGATCGGCCCAACTGGGCCAACCGGACGCAGCAGCGGCCGTTCCCAGTCCCTTCAAATGGCTTGGCTCGCGGAGATCGCAACATCACTTTCGCAGTTTGCCAGCCTGGTGCGAGCGATGGTTGACACGAGGAGAATGCAACATGACCGAAACACTTGCGAGCAAAACCTATACTCCTTTTCGCGAAGGAATACCTCCACTCACGCTCGAGCAAGCTGAGACCTTTCATGCACAGGCCCCCAGACTGGCCCCCGGCAACGAACCCGATGCGCCATACTTTGCCCGATCTGCGCTGCACATGCCCGAGGGTCGGCCACGTCGTCGACGCGCCGCCGACCAGCGTGATGAAATCGCGCCGCCTCAAGTCCGCCTCCAACTCATGAAGGGGCATCGTAGCTGCTCAGACGGGCTTGGGACACAGCGTGTTTATGGAACGACTCATGCACCGGAGCAAACTAGCACCCTCATTCGATCACCTCGTCGGCGCGGGCGAGCAGCGATGGCGGTATCTCGATGCCCAGTGCTTTCGCGGTCCTAAGGTTAATGACGAATTCGAAACGCGATGATTGTACAACCGGCAAGTCGGCTGGTTTCTCGCCCTTCAGAATGCGCCCAGCGTAGCTTCCTGCTACCCGCCCGAATTCATTGCGATCCGTGCTGTAACTCATGAGGCCACCAGCAGTCACAAATTCGCGCCATTCGTAGAGTGCCGGAATCCGATAACGTGCCGCGAGCGCGACGAGTCGCTCACCGATCACTTGGAAAAACAGATTTGCCCCATAGAGGATCGCTGCGACGTTGCGTTCTGCCATCATCGCGAACACTTTGTCGAACTGCTCTTCAGTTCCGGCCTCGACCACGAGCAGCGATTGTCCGACGGCCTGCGCTGCGGCCTGCATCTCCTTGACCTGAAACGGCGTCGCGGCGGAATTCGGGTTAACGACAAAGGCGATCGTGCCCGGTTTCGGCAATAGTTCGCGTACGAGCCCCAAGCGTTTTGGCCCAAGTTCGGTTGACAACAAGGCCACACCGGTAGCGTTGCCTCCCGGCCGGTTGAAGCTGGCGACGAGACCAATCTGAACCGGGTCGAGGCCGCTGGTAAACACGATTGGAACTGTCTTAGTCGCTTCTTTTGCCGCCAGTGCTGAGGGTCTATCGGTGGCGACCAGCATCGCCACTTGGCGGGCAACGAGATCGGCCACAAGTAGCGGCAAACGCTCGTCCCGCCCTTCCGCAAAGCGGTATTCGATTGAAACGTTGCGGCCGGCCGCAAAGCCAGACTCCTCCAATGCCTTTAGGAATGGCCCGCGTATTGGCCCTTCGGCTCCGGACGATCGGCTGCTGAAATATCCGATCACCGGCATCGCCTGCTGCGCGCGCGCGGCGAGCGGCCACGTCACCGCCGCACCGCCGATCAGCGCGATGAAATCGCGGCGCCTCATTCGATCACCTCGTCGGCGCTGGCAAGAATCGTGGGAGGCACGACGAGGCCGAGCATTTTGGCAGTCTTAAGATTGATCACCAACTCGAACTTCACCGCCTGGACCACCGGCAATTCCGAAGGCTTTGCCCCTTGGAGAATCTGGCCGGCGTAGACGCCCATCTGACGCATCGTATCGGTGCGACGCGGCGAGTAGCTGATCAATCCTCCGGCCTCGACGAATTCGCGCCATTCGTACATGGTCGGAATCGCGAGCCGAGCCGCCAGCGCTACCAGTTGACTGCGGCGCACCTGGAAGAATGGATCGGCTCCGAGCATCAGCGCGTGGGGCCGCCGTTGCCCCAGCACCGAAAAGGCATGGTCGATTTCGGCAGCGGTGCTGGCGTTCACCACATCAAGCTGGACGCCGAGAGCGCGGGCGGCGCCCTGCACTTCGACCAGTTGAGCGTCGGCGGCCGGCGCGTTCGGGTTCATGAGCAGACCGATGGCCGAGGCCATCGGGACGAGTTCGCGCAGCAATTGCAATCTCTTGGGAAGCAGCGAGACAACGAAGACCGCCACCCCAGTCGCGTTGCCGCCGGGCCGATTGAGGCTGGAGACAAGGCCGAGCTTCACCGGATCGTCGCCTGTCGCAAACACGATCGGAATCGACGTCGTCGCCGCCTTGGCCGCCTGCGCCGCATCCGCGCCGCCGGCCGTGACCAGGACCGCCACCTGACGACGGACGAGATCGGCCGCGAGCTCCGGCAATTGCTCATACCGGCCTTCGGCCCAGCGATATTCAAGCGCCACGTTCTGTCCTTCAATATAGCCCAAGTCCCTCAATCCCTGCAGAAACGCAGCAACAAGGTTGGCCTCGGTGTGTGGCGCTCTGCTGCTGAGAAAGCCGATCAACGGCACGGGGCTGCGGGCCGATTGCTGCGCATGGGCGGCGAGCGGCCACGATGCGGCAGTACTACCCAGCAGCGCGATGAACTCGCGGCGTTGCATATGCCTAAATGGACCCCGTCTTGTTCAGTTCGGCAAAACCTAACACTGTGCGACTGGTAGAATGCGGAATAATGACACTAAGCGACCCAGAGGATTATCAGGACCGATTTCCGAGGAGTCAAAACCGGAGATAGTCGCTGCGAGCAGATGTTGATCGCGGTAGGGACGCGAGTTACCTCGCGCCCTCGTACAGACCCGTACGTGCCCAATTCGGGCATACGGCTCCCACCTCGGGTATGTAGCGGCATGTCGTCATATTCGCTCGACGTCTATGCATTTCAGCGCCTGTGACACGCGAGCCCGGTACTGTGCCCGGCCCGTGTTTTGCTGGTTCGCATTCCCCTCGGCCTCCGCCCTTGGCTCACCGGCTCCGCAGCGGATCGATCCGCCTTGTTCGTCGGCTTCCCAGCTACTATGGCGGAGTCTGACTCCCCGCCTCCGTGCATCATCGGCTACGGCTCCTCGCCTTCCCCATGCGGGCCAGACCGGCAACGCGCCGGTGGCCAGACGTG
>Ga0081538_10004692_pt1 | contig 12515 bp, 14 predicted proteins | sample TabmetS5T2R1_FD_71022 | JGI IMG/M metagenome (GOLD analysis project Ga0081538, IMG submission 71022) | Tabebuia heterophylla rhizosphere microbial communities from the University of Puerto Rico - S5T2R1 | ecosystem: Host-associated > Plants > Roots > Rhizosphere ...
CGGCACCAAGGTCAGCTGCACTAAGACCGGGTCGTACACGGTCACCGGCACCCTCAAGGATCCCGGCCTGTCGGCCACGGCCACGCTGACGGTGGTGCCCGGGCCGCCGTCCTCGTCGTCGACGAGTACCAGTGGGCCGGCGACCTCGACCACGACAACCACCAGTGGGACGACAACCACCAGTGGGACGACCACTACGAGTGGAACGACTACGAGTGGGACGACGACAACCACCACCCCTGCGTCGCAGCCGGTGATCTCATCAGTCCAGCCTGAGTCCACGTTCGCCGGGATGTCGGTAGAGGTCAGCGGCAACACCGGCTCGTGTAGCCGTGCCGGAACGCTCACCTTCCATGGCAATACCGGCGACGTCTCAGTGAATGTAACGGCAGACCGGCAGGGCAACTTCGTGGCCAGGGTCACAATTCCAAAGGGGACATTCCCGACAACCCACAAGCTGGAGCTCACCGTGGACTGCAACGGGCAGCTCCAACGAGCGCAGGCTGACCTCAGCGTGCTCAACATTGCGCCGACAGCGGCCAACGACTCCGCCAGAACCATTCAGGACACACCAGTCTCGATCCCGGTCACCGACAATGACCGCAACCCCGATCCCGATACCGGCTACCCGACCCTTGTACTGGTTTCGAGCCCGCCGTCTCACGGCACAGCCGAGGCGCAAACGGACCAGTCCATCGTCTACACACCCGAGCAGGGGTTCATCGGCCAAGATCGGTTCCGGTACAGCCTCTGCGACGACGTCCTCAACGCATCCGGGACGGCCGACTGCAGCGCCGCCACCGTCACCGTCACCGTGACCGACGCCGAAGCCTGCCTGCCTTCGCCAGGCAACCTCTCCAGCATCAAGGTCAATCCCAGCAAGGGCCCAGGCGGGAGGACGCTGGGCATCACCGCGACGGTCGACCGCAAGCTCGCAGCCTGCCCATTCAAGCTCCTCCTCGGCGGGACCCCGCTCGGCCCAGACGTCCAGGTCGGGCCCGACGGGACCATCGCCACCGAACGGGGAGTGCCCAAGGACGCCAAGCCTGGACCCAGCACCATCAAGTTGGCCACGCTGCGCGCCCAGACGCTGGCCGAGACCCCGTTCGAAGTCGTTCCACCGGGGTTGAGCCTGCCGCTCAAGCTCCTCATCGGCGCCGGGGCGCTGCTGGCCGGCGCCCTGGCCCGCATCGCCTTCCGCAGATGGCGGACCTCCCAGGAGCAGCGTCGCCAGCGCAGGCTTGGCGAGCTGCCCGACGACTTCCGGGTCGAGCCACGCACCAGGCCGGTCGAGGTGACCGTGGAGCCCGTGCATGACACCACCCGGACCTTCACCGTGCGGCTGGAGCCCCATCCCGATCCCGGCAACCAAACCGTCCAGGAGATGAACCCATGACCACCGCCATCGCCGCCCAACCGTTCACCGTCTCCGCCTTCCTGTTCGGCGAGGACCAGGACACCGAACAGGCCCTGGCCCAGGCCCTCCACGAGCATGGCGTCCTCGGCTCCATGGGCACCGCGCTCGAACTCGCCTCCGAGGCCGGGCGTGAGGCCGCCGCCGACCAGGTCGCCGTCGTCGCCCACGGGCTGCTCGACCTCGACCTCGGCGACCTGGTGATCGCGGGCTGGCGCAAGCAGGGCCAGCTCGCCGCCGCCGCCGAGCGCACCGCCGCCAACCCCGGCACCTCGGAGGTGGTCGAGCTGGCCACCCACCGGGTCAGCTCGGCCCACCATCCCTCTGTCGAGCTGCTGGTCAACGACGTCCAGGTGGCCACCGTGACCTTCGACCTGGAGGTTGAGTTCGTCGTCAAGGCGCTGGTGGTCACCGTGCGGGACGGCCATGTGGTCAGCCTCCACACCGGGGCCTGCGACGTGGCCGCCACCCTGGCCGCCGAGGGCATCCAGCTGGCCAGCCGCCAGGCGCACTTCGAGCTGCCGCTGGTCGTCCGCTGGCCGCTGCTGCTGCGCCTCGGCGGCGGCTCCGACCCCCTGCCCTACGGGGCCAAGTCCCCTCCGACACCAACGCCGGCGCCGGCCCGGCGGCGCCGAACGCCGATCAGCCACGCCTTGCATCGGCAGCGCCGCCGCCGCCCGCCCGGCACACCGGCGGACTAGTGCCGTGTCAGGCAACGTTCGCCCGTTTACCAGCTCACAAACGGTGCGGTCGTGGGCGTTGCGGTTGACCCCTGGGCGCGGGGGTCACAGGGCCTTGAAGTACCGGGCCACGGGAAGCAACGTAAAGCCCGCCTTCTCATAGACGCGCCGGGCGGGAGCATGACCCGAGTCACCGCCCGTCTCGACCATGGCCACCGTCATCCCAGCCTCGCGCAGCCAGCCCGTGGCCACCTCGGTCAGGGCGGTGCCGATGCCGCGACCTTGCTCATCAGGATCGACGGCCAGCATCCAGATCTCCCCGATGTGGCGCTGTGGGTGGAGCTTGGCGGCGACGAAGCCGACGACCCCTCGCGCAGCCTCAGCGACCCAGACCCGGGTGGCGTCATCAGCGAGGGTGTCACGAACGTCCTTCTCTTGGTATTGCCGCCAGTCGCCATGGAGGCGGACGAAGATCTCGCGACCCAAGCCCTGCGCCAGGGAGTTGAACACCGGAGCCCATGCCCGAAGCGACAACTCGACCACGGGTTGCTCGTCGAGCGGCCCATAGTCGCGGATACGGGTGTCCATGAGCAGCCATCGTTGCACAGGGTCCTGTGAGGGACCGCCGTTCGTGGCCGGGGCCATCGCGGTCCGAGGTGATCGCCGAGGCCTGCTCGCGATGCCGGATCTAGGGCGCTGTTGTTCGTCGACCTCTGCCACTGGCCCTGGCCTGTACCTCCTCGATGCCGGACCCCCGCCAACCGGGTGAACGTTGCTGGTCGCGGCACTTGGTGCAGAAGAGGTCCTGCAGACGAGACTCGACTCGATGACGCACGGGACTGCCGGAGCCGCTTGTTTGGCGGTTGAACACCACTCGTGCCTGTCTACGGCGACAAGCAAGTTCACTGCGGTGAGCATTTGGTGAGCATTAGCGGCTGCCAGCCACCTAGATGTGACCGGAACCCCAGGTAGATTGAGGTTCCGTGTGGTCGGGATGCCGGGATTTGAACCCGGGGCCTCCACGTCCCGAACGTGGCGCGCTGCCAAGCTGCGCTACATCCCGCTTCGAGGTGGCAGTGTACCGCAGCCGAACACGTCAGCCGGTGGGGGTGTGGGAGCCGCCGGGCTGGCCGCCGAGGAGCTGGCGGAGGGTGGGCTCGGCCTGGAGGGTGGTGAGGGCCAGGACCTCGTCGGCGGGCTCGAACGGCCCGGCCTCGGCCCCGGGGAGGACCTGGTCGTCGCGGACGACGGCGACCACGGTGGCGCCGGCGGGGAGCTCCAGGTCGGCCGGGCGGCGGCCGAGGACGGGGGCGTCCTCGTCCAGGGTCAGCTCGACCAGGGCGACCCCGCGGCCGCGCTCGGCCCGGAGCAGGGCGACCACGTCCTGGACCCCGACGGCCCGCTCCAGCAGCCAGGTCATGACCGCCGGGGCCGAGACGGCGCTGTCGACGCCCCAGTCGGCCGTGAACAGCCAGGTGTTCTTGGGGTTGTTGACCCGGGCCACCACCCGGGGCACGGCGTACCAGCGCTTGACGAGCAGGCTCACGACCAGGTTGTCCTCGTCGTCGCCGGTGGCCGCGACCACGGTGTCGACGGTGTCGAGGCCGAGGCGGTCCAGCACCGACGGCTCGCAGGCGTCGCCGGCGACGACCGCTCGGCCGCCCGAGGCCCGGGCCCGCCTGGCCGTGGTCGCGTCCTGCTCGACCACCAGCACCTCGTGGCCGGCCTCGACCAGATGGTCGGCGATGTAGGAGCCCCACACCCCGGCCCCGGCGACCATGACCTTCATCGGGTTGCCTCCCGGCCGGCCTCCTCGCGGGTCGCCTCCTCGGCCAGCAGGGTGTCGAGCCGCTCCCGTCCGCCGGTCCCGACGGCCAGGCGGACCACGTCGCCCTCGGCCAGGAGGGTGCCCGGCCCAGGCACGAAGGCCCCGCCCCGGCGGGTCACGCTGACCACCCGGAGCCCCTCGGCCTCGACGTCGGCCACCGAGCGGTCGACCAGGTGCTGGGGCAGCTCCAGGCGCAGCAGGGAGACCTCGCCGCGCCCGAACGTGTGCTCCTCCTTGAGGGTGCGGTGCTCCAGGTAGTCGCGGATCTTGCCCAGCGCCCAGTCGGTGTCGGAGACGGTGACGACGCCGAGCTCCTCGTAGAGGGCGGCCCGGCGGGGGTCGTGAATGCGGGCGATCACCCGCGGCACCCGGTAGGCGTCCCTGGCCACCCGGGCCGCGACCACGTTGGAGTTGTCGCCGCCGGTGACCGCGACCAGGGCGTCGGCCCTGGCCACGCCGGCCCGCTCGAGCACGTCGCGGTCGAAGCCGATGCCCTCGACGGTCTGGCCGCCGAAGTCCTCACCCAGGCGCTCGAACGCCTTGGGGTCCTTGTCGACGACCGCGACCGCCTCGCCGGCCTCGGCCAGGCCGGCGGCCAGCCCGGCCCCGACCCGGCCGCAGCCGACCACCACCACCCGCACGGCTCAGGCCTCCGCCGAGGCGGAGTCGGGCTCGGGGACGACGAACCGGTAGCCCATGCCCGGCTCGGTCAGCAGCAGCTGGGGGGCGGCCGGGTCGTCGAGCTTCTTGCGCAGGTTGGCCATGTAGACCCGCAGGTACTGCGACTCGTCGCCGTAGCCGGGCCCCCACACCCGCTCCAGCAGGAACCGGTGGGTGCACAGCCGCCCGGCGTTGGTGGCCAGCGTCTCCAGCAGCCGGTACTCGGTCGGGGTCAGCCGCACCGGGGCCCCGTCCCTGGTCACCAGCTTGGCGTCCAGGTCGATGGCGACCTCACCGGCGTGGACGACCCGGGGGCGGTCGGCGCCGGTCCGGGCGCCGTGGCGCAGGGCGACCCGGACCCTGGCCATCAGCTCGGCCACGCCGAACGGCTTGGTCACATAGTCGTCGGCGCCCAGGTCGAGGGCGGTCACCTTGTCCCGCTCGCTGTCGATGGCGGTCAGCACCACCACCGGGATCTGGGTCCAGGTGCGCAGGCGGCGCAGCACCTCGAGGCCGTCGATGCCGGGCAGGCCGAGGTCGAGCACGACGCAGTCCGGCTGGTGGGTCTCGACCGCGGTCAGGGCGGCCTCGCCGCTCGCCGCCGTCAGCACCTCGTAGCCGCGCACCCGCAGGTTGGCCGCGACCGCCCGCACGATTGGCGGCTCGTCGTCGACGACCAGGACCCGGGTCACGGCCGGGCCACCTCGGGCTCCTCCAGGGGCGCCCGGCGCGGCGACACCGGCAGGGTGAGCACGAAGGTGGCCCCGCCCCCCGGGGTGGTCTCGACCCGCAGGCGGCCGCCGTGCGCCTCCACGATGCCGCGGCAGATGGCCAGGCCCATGCCGGTCCCCTCGGGCCGCCGGCCGCCGCCCTTGAGCCGGTAGAACTGGTCGAAGATCCGCTCCCGCTCCGGGCCGGGGATGCCGGGGCCGTGGTCGACCACCCACAGCTCGACCGTCCCGCCGGCCTGGCGGGCGACCACCTGGACCGGACTGCGGGGGGCGTAGGCGCGGGCGTTGTCGAGCAGGTTGGTCAGCACCTGGTCGAGGCGGACCGGGTCGACCAGCACCGCCGGCAGCTCGTCGGGCACGTCAACGTCCACCCGCTGGCGCGAGGCGGTCCGGGCCCGGCGGACCACCGGGCCGACGACCTCGGCGATCGAGCTCTCGACCAGCCGGGGGTCGAGGGCCCCGGCCTCGATGCGGGACATGTCGAGCAGGTTGTGGACCAGGTGGGTGAGCCGGTCGACCTCGGCGTTGATGGTGGCCAGGAACTCGTCGCGCTCGGCGTCGCTCCACTGGATCTCCCGGTCGAGCAGGCTCGAGGCCGAGGCCTTGATGGAGGCCAGCGGGGTGCGCAGGTCGTGAGAGACCGAGTTGAGGAGGGCGGTCCGCAGCCGGTCGGTCTCCCGGAGGGCCACGGCCTGGTGGCGCTGCTCCTCCTGCTGGACCTGCTCGACGGCCAGGGCGGCCTGGTTGGCGAAGGTGGCCAGGACCCGGCGCTCGGGCTCGCCGAAGCCGGAGGAGCCGGGGCCGCCGGCGACCACCACCAGCGCCCCGACCACGTTCTCGCCGCTGCGCATGGGGACCGTCAGGGCCCGGCCCGGCTCCAGGTCGGCGCCGACCGGCCCGCGGAGCTGCACCGGGCTCGAGGCGGTGCCCACGCCGGCGAAGCGCTCGTCCAGGTCGCCCGGCACCTGGCCGTCGACCGCGGCCAGGCGGACGCCGTCGCCCGACGGCAGCACGATCGCGCAGCCGGCCAGGTCGAACAGCGACCGGACGGTGCTGACCACGCCGCGGAGGGTGTCATCGAGGCTGCCGTGGGCGACCAGGCTGGTCGACAGGTCGAACAGCATGCGGGTCTCGCGCTCGCGGTGCTCGGCCTGGGCCCGGCGGCGCTCGCTGGAGGCCACGAGCAGGCTGACCACGGCCGCGACCAGCAGGTAGACGGCCAACGACAGGTAGTCCTGGGGGTCGTCGACGATGATGTGGTGGTACGGCTGGAGGAACAGCAGGTCAAAGGCGAGGAACCCGAGGGCGGCGGCGGTGATACCCGGCCCGAGCCCGCCGGCCGCGGCGGCCGCCGTCACCACCAGCAGGTAGGCCAGGACCACGGTGGTCTTGCTGACGTCGCCCCGGAACGCCAGCAGCGGGACGGTGATCAGGGCCGTCCCGGCCACGGCGACGGCGTAGCCGAGCGCGCCCCGAGGCCCGCCCACCGCCAGCCGCCGAGGGACGTCCATGCCATCAGGATATGCCGGGCGCCTGCCGAGGCCGCGTCCTTGACGACTTCTTTGCGCCCGGCGGCCGTTCCTTCACGCCGCCTTTGTGCCCGGCGCGCAACCTGGACGCCATGGACTGGGAGAACCTGCTCGCCCTGGTGACCGCCGTCGCCCTCGTCGGCTACCTGGTCTACGCCCTCGTCCGCCCGGAGCGGTTCTGAGATGCGCGTCCCCAACCTCGTTCAGCCGCTCGTCCTGCTCGCCGCGGTCATCGCGCTCACCCCGCCCCTCGGGGCCTACATCGCCCGGGTCATGAGCGGGGAGCGGACCTACCTGCAGCCGGTGCTCGGCTGGGCGCTGTTCGCGGCCATGGCCGTCGTCTGGGCCGCCATGACGGCCACCTTCGCGGCCGCGACCACTGGCACCTCGACCGGCGCGGTCAACTCCTTCCACGACTCCTACACCGCGGCCGGCGGGCTGGTGCCGACCGCCCACATGCTGCTGGGCGAGGTCTCGCCCGGCCCGCTGGTCGAGCAGCTGCTCCAGGGCACCGGCCGGCTGTTCTGAGAGGGGACCCATGGCCGTCGCGACGAAGCTGTTCGAGCCGGCGATCGTGCGCGCCGCTGCCGGCTCGGCCTTCCGCAAGCTCGACCCGCGGGTCCAGGCCCGCAACCCGGTGATGTTCGTGGTCCTGGTCGGCAGCGTCCTCGTCACCCTGCGGTTCGGCGTCAACCTGGTCCGCGGCGACGGGCCGGGCGGGACCTCGTTCACCGGCCAGGTCGCGCTCTGGCTGTGGTCCACCGTGCTGTTCGCCAACTTCGCCGAGGCCATGGCCGAGGGCCGCGGCAAGGCCAAGGCCGACGAGCTCCGCAGGGCCCGCCAGGACACCACCGCCAGGCGGCTCCGCGACGACGGCGGCGTCGAGATCGTGCCCGCCTCCCAGCTCCGGGCCGGGGACCAGGTGACGGTCGACGCCGGCGAGATCATCCCCGGCGACGGCGAGGTGGTCGAGGGCATCGCCTCGGTGGACGAGTCGGCCATCACCGGCGAGTCGGCCCCGGTGATCCGCGAGGCCGGCGGGGACCGCTCGGCGGTCACCGGCGGGACCAGGGTGCTGTCGGACTGGATCCGGGTGCGGATCACCGCCGAACCGGGCGGGAGCTTCCTCGACAAGATGATCGCCCTGGTCGAGGGGGCCGAGCGGCAGAAGACGCCCAACGAGATCGCCCTGTCCATCCTGCTCAGCGTGCTCACCATCATCTCCCTGGTCGCGGTGGTGACGCTCCAGCCGTTCGCGGTCCACTCGGGGCGGCGGGCCGAGGTGGTCGTGCTCATCGCCCTGCTCGTCTGCCTGATCCCGACCACCATCGGGGCCCTGCTGTCGGCCATCGGCATCGCCGGCATGGACCGGATGGTCCAGCACAACGTCCTGGCCATGTCCGGCCGGGCCGTCGAGGCGGCCGGCGACGTCAACACCCTGCTGCTGGACAAGACCGGGAGCATCACCCTCGGCAACCGGCAGGCGACCGAGCTGATCCCCCTGCCCGGGGTGGCGGTCGTCGAGCTGGCCGACGCGGCCCAGCTGTCGTCACTGTCGGACGAGACTCCGGAGGGCCGCTCCATCGTCGTCCTGGCCAAGGAGCGCTACGGCCTCCGCGGCCGCGACCTGCTCGAGCAGCGGGCCCAGTTCGTCCCCTTCACCGCCCAGACCCGCATGTCCGGGGCCGACCTGGACGGGCGCCAGGTCCGCAAGGGCGCGGCCGACTCGGTGGTGGCCTGGGTCAAGGAGCAGGGCGGCGACGTCCCCGGCGAGCTCGACGGGATCGTCGAGGGCATCGCCCGGGGCGGCGGCACCCCGCTGGTGGTGGCCGACGGCGACCGCACCCTCGGCGTGGTCCACCTCGAGGACATCGTCAAGGGCGGCATCCGCGACCGCTTCGACCAGCTCCGGCGCATGGGCATCCGCACCGTCATGATCACCGGCGACAACCCGCTGACCGCGGCCGCCATCGCCAGCGAGGCCGGTGTCGACGACTTCCTGGCCCAGGCGACCCCGGAGCGGAAGCTGGAGCTGATCCGGGCCGAGCAGGGCGGCGGCAAGCTCATCGCCATGACCGGCGACGGCACCAACGACGCCCCGGCGCTGACCCGGGCCGACGTCGGGGTGGCCATGAACACCGGCACCTTCGCCGCCAAGGAGGCCGGCAACATGGTCGACCTCGACTCCAACCCGACCAAGCTCATCGAGATCGTCGAGATCGGCAGGCAGCTCCTCATCACCAGGGGCTCGCTCACCACCTTCTCGATCGCCAACGACGTGGCCAAGTGCTTCGCCATCATCCCGGCGCTGTTCGCGGCCACCTACCCGGTCCTCGACCGGCTCAACGTCCTGCGGCTGGAGAGCCCACGGTCGGCGGTGCTGTCGGCGGTGATCTTCAACGCCCTCATCATCGTCGCCCTGATCCCGCCGGCCCTGCGGGGCGTCCGTTTCCGCCCGGTGTCGACGACCGCCCTGCTCCGCCGCAACCTGCTCGTCTACGGCCTCGGGGGCATCGTCCTGCCGTTCCTCGGCATCAAGCTCGTCGACGTCCTCGTCAACCTGCTCCGGCTGGCCTAGGAGGACCACCGCCATGCTCACGGACCTTCGCCGCCCCCAGCACTTCTGGGGCCGGCCATCGGCCGCCGGGGACGGCTACGACGGCGGCGCCTCGGGTGAACGTGCTGCAGCTCAACCTGGCCCTCGATACGCTCTCCACCCGGTGAATGGACGGCTCAAAGTGTTCCTGGGCGCGGCCGCCGGGGTGGGGAAGACCTTCGCCATGCTCGGTGAGGCCCGCGACCTCAAGGCGGCCGGGGTCGACGTGGTGATCGGCTACCTGGAGCCCCACGGCCGGGGGGCCACCGAGGCCCGGGCGGCCGGCCTGGAGGTCGCGCCCCGGCGCGTCGCCAGGGTCCAGGGCCGGCCGTTCGCCGAGATGGACACCGGCTGGCTGCTGGAGCGCCTGCCCCAGATCTGCCTGGTCGACGAGCTGGCCCACACCAACCACCCCGGCGGCCGCCACCCCAAGCGCTGGCAGGACGTCGAGGAGCTGCTGGAGGCGGGCGTGGACGTCTTCACCACCGTGAACGTCCAGCACCTGGAGAGCCTCAACGACAAGGTCCACGAGCTCACCGGGGTGCGGGTCCGCGAGACCTTCCCCGACCGGCTGCTGGACGACGCCGAGGAGGTGGTGCTGGTCGACCTGCCCCCCGACGCCCTGCGGGAGCGGATCGCCCAGGGCCGGGTGTACCCGCCCGAGAAGGTCCGGCCGGCCCTCACGCACTTCTTCCGCCTCGACAACCTGACCGCCCTGCGTGCCCTGGCCCTGCGTGAGGTGGCCGAGCAGGAGGAGCGCCACCTGCTCGGTCCCGAGCCGGCCCGGGCGACGCCGGGCCCGGCCATCGGCGAGCGGGTGATGGTCTGCGTCGACGGCCGCCCCGACTCGAGCGAGCTGGTCCGCCGGGCCGCCCGCATGGCCCGGCGCAGCGGCGGACCGCTGTACGTGCTGCACGTGGAGCCGCCCGACGAGCGCGAGCCCGACGCCGTCCAGCAGGCGGTCGAGGCCGCCGAGTGGCTCGGCCGCCAGCTCGGGGCGACCGTGCTGCGCCGGACCGGCGACGCCGCCGAGGCGGTCGTCCAGGCCGCCGGCGAGCTGGCCATCACCCAGATCGTGCTCGGCGAGTCCCACCGGCCCCGCTGGAAGGAGCTGGTCGGCCAGTCGATCATCGCCCGCATCCTGCGCGAGACCGACGGGGTCGACGTCCACATCATCGCCGACCGCAAGGGGAGGTCCGATGACACGCAGTGACAGGAGCCTCGAGATCGACGGCGAGGGCGCGTTCTGGGCGGTGGTCGGGTTCGCGGTCAGCCTCCTGGTGGGGGTGGCGCTGCGGCCGCTGCGGGTGTCGGCCGGGCTGGAGAACGTCGTGGTGGTGTACGTGATCGTGGTCGCCCTGGCCGCGGCCATCGGCGGCCGGCTGGCCGGGCTGGCCACCTCGCTGGCCGCCGCCCTGGCCTACAACTACTTCTTCACCACCCCCTACGAGACCCTGCGGGTCGACTCGGCCGAGCAGGTGGCCACGGTGGTGCTGCTGTTCGTGGCCGGCCTGCTGGCCAGCCTGGGCGGCCGGGCCACCCGCCGGGCCAGGGTCGAGGCCCGTGAGGAGGCTGACGTGCTCCAGGTGCTGACCGCGGTCAACCTGACCGCGGCCCGCCGCGGCATCAAGGCCGACATGGTCGCCGTCCACGGCCTGCGGGACCTGCTCGACGCCCGCTCGGTCCGGGTGGTGCGGGACGGGCCCGAGGGCGACCTGGTGGTCGCCTCGGCCGGCCAGCCCGCCGACGACCTCGACCTGGACCGCCTGCCCCACCTGGACGAGGAGGGCCGCATCCCCTCCGGCCACCGCCGCTCGGTCGGCGGCACCCTGGTCCTGCCGGCCGAGGGCGCCGTGGTCGACCTGGTCCGCCGCGAGCGCCGGGTCGGCGCCCTGGTCATCATCCCGGCCGAGGACCGGCCGATCCTGCGGGAGACCAGGCTGGGGATCGCGGCCGTCGCCCACGCCCTGGCCAACGCCCGCTGAGGGCGTACGATCGCCTCATGGGCGAGACCAGGCGGCGGGGCACCCGGCCGGACTTCAAGCCCGGCTGGGAGCCGTTCAGCCTGCCCGAGGACGAGGTGCTGCGACGCGGCGGCGTCCTGTTCGACGACGGCATGTACTGGGAGGCCCACGAGGTCTGGGAGGAGGTCTGGCGGATGCGCAAGGGCCGGCCCGACCGGGACTTCCTCAAGGGCATCATCCAGGGCGCGGCCGGCATGTGGCACGCCACCCAGGGCAACTACAAGGGCGCGGTCAGCGTCATGTCCCGGGCCGTCGAGTACCTGGAGCCGTACCGGCCGGCGAAGGACGGCATCGATGTCGACCGCCTCTCGGCCGCCCTGTCGGAGGCCGTGGCCGCCTGCCAGGCGGCGCTGGACGGCGGCCCCCCACCCCGGCTCCGCATGGTCCGACTGGAGCTGGGAGACGGCCGGTGAACGGCGAGACCACCCCCATGGGCAGCGCCCGGGCCCGGGTGCGGGGCCGGTTCGAGGGCCAGATCCGGCGGATCCGCATCCAGCCCCAGGCGGCCGTGCCGACCATGGAGATCGTGCTCGAGGACGACACCGGCCGGGTGGCGGCGCTGTTCATGGGCCGTCGGGGCATCGCCGGGATCGAGTGCGGTGGCCGGCTGGCCATCGAGGGCACCCCGGTCGCGACCGACCGCGGGCTGACCCTCTACAACCCCATCTACGACCTACTGTAGCCGCTCGGCCGGCTCTGGCCCCTCGGCCGCCTCCACGTCCTCCGGCCCCGGCTCGGGCTCGTCCCTGGCCTCGCCGACGACCAGCTCGCGGACCTCGGCCTCGCTGCCCTCGGAGGTGACGACCAGGACCTCGTCCCCGGCGGCGAACACCGTGTCCTCCTTGGGCACGACCACGTGGCCCTCCCTCACCACGGCGACCGCGGCCGCGTCCACCGGCAGGGCCAGGTCCCGGAGGGTCCGGCCGACCGCCGCCGATCGGTCGGCCAGGGTCACGGCGTGCAGCGACACGTGCCCGCGCTCGAACTGCATGACCTTGATCATGCTGCCGACGGTCACGGCCTCCTCGACCAGCGAGCGCAGGATGTGGGGAG
>Ga0081538_10004693_pt1 | contig 12514 bp, 6 predicted proteins | sample TabmetS5T2R1_FD_71022 | JGI IMG/M metagenome (GOLD analysis project Ga0081538, IMG submission 71022) | Tabebuia heterophylla rhizosphere microbial communities from the University of Puerto Rico - S5T2R1 | ecosystem: Host-associated > Plants > Roots > Rhizosphere ...
GGGCCGCCTGCCAGCGAACAGCGACCTGGCCCCTCACCGGCCGAGTCGTTCCCGCGACGCCGACGACCAGCCCCGCAACGGCAGCCTTCTGAAAGAACTTGCGCCGCGAGAACGGCCTGCCGGGGATGCCCATCAGATTCTCCCCCTTTCATCTCAGGGTGTCGTGGTCTGGGTCAGTGGGTCCTCCCAGCTCGTCAGGTTACGGTGACCTGACCTGCCGCCGATCCGACGCTGCCGAGCTCGTCCAGGATCCCGACGATCAAGCTGCCGATCTCACCGGCGTACTTGAGACGAACGACGTCCGCTGTCTAGCACGCCCTCAGGTCTGAGCAACGGCTCGGGCCTGGCCCGCCGGTGGCTCCGGCTCCACGTCCTGGACCGGACAGCCTGCGACGGCGATGCCTCCATTGATAGCTCCCTCTCGGCCACGACAGGCCATGGCGGTCGGGGATCGTCCGGGCTCAGCGGCGCGTAGGTTCAGAGAGCACCGGCCAGCCGTCGAATCCGCGCATCGTCATGAGCCGTCGCATTGCTTCTTGTCGGGCCATGGCTCGTGGTTGGGGTCGATGGGCTGGTGGGGCATGCGGTTGACGTAGAACCCGGGCTGCCACACCCCGAGGTGGTCGGTGTCCTTGAGGGTCTGCCAGGGGACGAACAGTTCGTTCACAAACGGCCCGGGGTAGGTCTTGGAGTAGTAGATCCGCTGGCCGATGGAGTCTTTCTCGAACGCCATCGTCGACAACGAGTAAAGCCACGCGCACGGCCAGGAGGCCTGTTTCGAGTCGTAGTACACCATGTACTTGGTGTGGTAGGCGCCGGGCGGGATGTCGGTCCAGCCGCCATGGCCGTCTGGCTTGAAGGCGTGCGTGAACGGCGTGATTGGGTCATGCGTGAACCCGGTCTCGTAGTAGTAGGCGTCGATCTTCACTGGCGGTGTGAATTTAGTTGCCAGGACCAGCACCCGGTTGTTGTCGTAGGCGGCCGGGAGCAGCAGCCGGAAGGCCTCGGTCTTGACCGAGCGGCCCATGCTGGCGGTGAACCACTCCTGCTGGCCCAGCACGTCCCAGCGGGTGCCGGCCGGGCTGGGCCCGATCGCGGTGCCCAGGGCGCGGGTCTTGCCCCAGTCGCTGGTGATCAGGCCGCGCATGGTGGTCAGGGCGGCGTCGCCGTCCCACAGGGCGTTTCCGAGGTCGGCGGCGAGCGTGGCCGCCACGACCAGGGCCTGGTCGCCGTGGGTCACGCTGCGCTTGGTGCCGCCACCGTTGGCGATCAGCCCGGTGATGAGGTCGTAGGCGTCGCCGGCCAGCCCGATGGCGTCCCCCTTGGAGTCGTGGTCGTCCCCGGGAGCGGTGCCGCCGTCAGCGGCCGCGAACACCGCCGCGACCTGGAGGGCCACACTGAAGATCAGCTCCAGGTCGGCCACCAGCGGGCTGGTGGGCAGCGTCACGGTGGTGAAGTTGCCCTTGACCTGGTCGACGGCGGCGGCGAGGTCGTTGCCGGCCTGCGCCCCGTAGGCACTCATCATCGTGGTCAGGTCCTCGATCACCTTGACCGCGCGGGAGGCATACAGCAGCTCCTGTTGCACCTGGGCGGCCACCGCCTTCAGGTCGGCGGCGGTGAACGGGGCCGGCGGTGGTCCGGAGGGCATGGTGATGGTGTCGGCGGACGCGCTGAGCAGGGCCGCACTCGACAGCTGGGAGTAGGCGGCCCGCACGTCGATGGAGGGGTCGTACTTTTTGGCGTTGAGGATCCAGCTGCCGACCCAGGCGTAGGCGTTGCGCTGGTTGGTGCTGGTGAACGCCGGGAAGGGAACCACGGCAGGGTCGAGGGCGGTCTCCGACAGCGCCGTGTTCACCGAGACCGGCGACTGGCCGGCCGGCGTGGCGCCGTAGACCGGGGTCTGCACCGCCGACCGCCACACCCCGCGATTGTCGCGCCGCAGCACCCCGGTCAGGCGGGTCGGCCCCGGAGGTGCCGTGCCCCGCTGGGCCCGGTAGAGCAGCGACGAGGCCTCCACCGCGGTCGGGACCTGGTCGCCCGGCAATCCGATCGCCGCCGCCTTGGAGGCGTGCAGCACCACCATGTCGTCGTCGCCGGTCAGTGAGCTGAACAGCTCGGAGGTGATATTCCAGTCCTGGAGTAGGTCCCACACCGGGAAGGTCAGGAAGTCGTCCGGGTCAATGATCGGCTTGCCAATGGTGCGGATCACCAGCGGTGAGTCAGGGTCGAAGGATTCGAGGTACTGGTGGAGCTTGTCGAGCTCGGGTGGCCCCTCGAAGGTCTTGGCGGTCCAGGTCGGGTTGGTGCCCCCGGCGGAGCTGACCACCAGGAAGCCGTCGGTCACGGCCGGGTCGGCGGTGAAGGACTGTGCGCCGATCCGGACCGGGTCCTGCGCGGTGCCGGCGCCGATGGTGTAGGGGAGGTCGCCACCTAAAGGCACTAGCGGCGCCCAGCCGTCGCCGGCGAAGTCATAGGGCCAGAAGCCCAGATCGTTGAGCTGGTCGGCGACCAGCACACCCGAGATCCGCCCTACCGACCGGGACACCGTGTCCCCGGCCCCGTTGCGACTGGGCACCACCACGGGGTTCTGGGTGCAGTCGTAGCAGCCGAGCCGCTCGTGGCCGCCACCCACGCCGGGGAAGGTCCCGTCCAGGAAGATCCTGGTGACCAGCGAGTATCCCATCTGGGCCCCGTCCGCGGTCACACCGATCGCGTTCAGCGCCTTCGTGCCGCCGATGGTCGCCAGCGAATCTCCTGGCCGGGTCGGCTGGCTGCACGGCCCCGGGATCGCGCACTGCGGGGTCCCGAAAGCGGACAGGCTCTGGACGACCACGGTGCAGCCGCCCCGTCGCTGGCACTCCTGGATCGGGGAGGTAGAAGCCCCAGGCGCTGGCGTGGTCAGCAGGCCATGAAGCGGGTCCGCCGGTGCCGGCCCCGGACGCGTCCAGGCCGGGCCGAGGTAGGAGAAGGAGTCATCGCTGACCGGTGCGAGGGTCGCCGCATCCAGCACCAGGACCTGGAACTGCTGGCCGCTGGTCCCCTGGAAGGCCCGCATGCCACCAGCCGTGGCCGGGTCGGCGACGTCGATCGCGTACTCGCTGGCTGCCGGCTGCCACACCCGGGTCACCAGGGCCTGCGGCGCCCGCGCTGCCAGGTTCAGGGTGCTCCCGAGCCGGTGCAGATCGCTGACGAACCCCACGACGTCGGTGTCGTGCCGCCGCCCGTTCCTCGCCGTCACCGAGACGGTAAGCCGGTTGCGGCCCGGGACCAGATCGTGGTGCCGGAGCAGCCCGACGCGCTGCCGACCGCGGGCGCCTGGACCGGCGCCCTGCAACCTGCCGGTCACGTCACGACCGTTCAGCACCACCTTGAGGGTCGCCGGATCGGCGTGGGCCCCGAGCCGGAGCCGGACCACCGTCACCGGGTCGCGTACCCGGACGCGGGATGTCGGTGCGAGAATCGACACCAACCCCTCGGCATTTGTCTGCGGTGCGGCATGCGACGGCGGCGCGGCCACGGCGATGATCGCCACAGCAAGCGCCAGGGTCGCCAGCCGGCGCCCTCCCCAGATCCACCTGCTGAACCGGGCGGCCCAGGCCTGCACTAGCTTCATGGTGGCTCCTCTCGCTGTGACGACCCGCCGCGGCGGTGCCAGTAGGCGTTCAGGGCGCGCGTTGTGGGCAGCGCCGGTACAGCAGCGTCGTCGCCAGCAAGGATGTCCGCGGCGGCAGCGCGGATCGACCGTAGTCCGCTACTGCATCTGGTCCCGGCCGCTACTGCATCGGCGGACGATAGGCCCGGCAGGGAGTGCAGTACCGACCTACTGACGAGCACCACCGCGTCACCGCCTACCCTGGGGCGGTCATGGACCGCACCGAGCAGCTCCGCCGTCTCCCCCTGGCCCTAGCGGTCGCGCTGCGGCTGCACGAGGCGGGTGCGGACCAGACGCTGATCGCAGCCGCCCTCGCCATCGAGCCCGAGGGTGTCGGTCCCCTGCTTCAGCTCGCCACGGCCAAGCTCGACCGGATCGCCAGACGCGAGCCAGAGCAAGGCGACGAACCTGACGTGCGCCGGGGTCCGAAGGCCCTCGACCAAGCCTAGTGGGACTGGTGGGCGCGAAGGTCCTGGCGGGTGCCGACGCCGAGCTTGCGCATCGCACGATACAGGTGTGACTCGACGGTACGAACCGAGAGCACCAGCCGCTCGGCGATCTCCGCGTTCGAGCTTCCGTGGGCCGCGAGCGTGACGATCTCCAGCTCGCGTCGGGTCAGCTCTGCCGGGGCGAGCTGGACGGCTGCGAGCACGGGGGACAAGCTGCCCTCGCACTCCTCGTAAAAGCGTGCGCTCAGGGTGATCGCCCGCCGGGCGGAGTCGTCCCGGCCGGCGTGGGCGTAGGCGACCGCCGCCTGGGCCGCCGTCTCGGCCGCCCAGAGCCACGCGCCGATCTCAGCCAGGGTCTGCGCCTCCCTAGCCAGCGCCTGGCCGTCGCCCTCGGCCAGCGCTGTCGCCACCCGCGCGAAGCTCGCGGCCAGCGGTGCGTCGCAGGCGGCAGCGGCGGCGTGCAATAGGGGTGCGATGGTCTGTGGCGCCGCGCCAGCTCGCAGCGCACCATGGAGCAGGTGGGCCTGGTCAAGCGGGCTGCTCTCGCTCCTGGCGGCATCGAGCAGCATCGCCACGGCCCGGCTGGTCTCGCCCTCGGCGACCGCCAGCGCCGCCAGCGCGGTGGTCTCCTGGCGCAGCAGGGGCGGAAACGAGGAGCCTCCGATCGACCGCCGGTAGCCTGCCAGGGCCGCCCGGGCGGCCTCCGGGTCAGCGCGGGTCGCGGTGCCTGTTACCAGGCATAACCAGGCGATCGGCAATCGCCGGGCGGTGTCGGTTCGCTCGAGGGTCTCGATGGCCTCCCGCGCTCGCTTGGTCGCCGTGACGGGCTTGCCGCGATGTATTGCGGAGCTTGCGATCAGGACCGCGAGCTCGCCGCGGGTGAGTGGATCGTTGGCGCGAGCGCTAGTGCGGTCGGCGTCCAGGAGCCAGCGCTCGGTCTCCGCCCACTCGCAGCCCGCCACGTGCCGCGGGGCCCACCAGGCCATCAGTGCCCAGGCGTCGTCGCCGTCGCGCAGGGGCACGCTCGGCCGCAGCCGCTCCGAGACGGCCCGCGCGTCGGCCGTTCGTCCCAGCTTGCCCAGCGTGAGTGCGTTCATGATGGCGGCGCGGCGGCGGACCTCGGGGATCAGCGCATCCTGTCGGAGCAGCCGGTCCAGGGCGTCGGCGGCTTCGGCCGGGCCGGTCCCGGGGCTCCAGAGCATGAGCTGGCTGCGGAGCAGGTCGACGCGGTCGCGCCAGCCGGTGTCTGCGGACCACCCCTGCGCGCGGGCCAGCAGGCCCAGGGCCTCGCCGGAGCGCTGCAGGCCGAGATGGAGCACCCGCAACGCTCGTTCCTCCAGGTAGGCGGCGGCGAGCTCGCCGGTAAGGGGTGCATCCTCCAGGCCGGCGAGGAGGTCCTCGGCCTCGGCGAAGCGCCGACGCAGGACATTCGCGTGGGCGAGGATCAGGATTGCCTCGGTCCCGCCCGCGCCCCCGTCCACGGCACGCTGGGCCAGCCTTGCCGCCAGGTCGGGGTCGCCGGCCGCGTTGGCCTCGCGCGCCGCGGCCAGCAGCAGCGGCTGGTCGATCGGCGCGCCGGCCTCCTCCAGCCAGGTCGCCACCCTGAGCGCGTCGCCCGGTCGGGCGAGCCTGTCGGCCCGCACGGTCTCGGCCAGGCGCAGTCGCAGCGCGGTCGCGTGCAGGATCGGTGTCCTGGCGCGCACTACCTCTCCGTACAGCGGGTGGCTGAGGCGTACCTGGGTCGTGCCGGCTGGCGCGGCCGGCGGGGCCACGACTGCCAGCTCCCTCGCCTCGAGCGTGGACAGCGAGGTCAGGCCCCCGAGCCGGGTGACGATGTCCAGCTCCAGCGGCTCGCCGAGGGCGAGCAGCCGGGCGGTGTCGAGTTCCTCGCCGGTCAGGCCCTCCAGGCTGCGCGAGATCAGGTCTACCAGCGCAGGGCTTGGCTCCGGCCGCGAACCCAGCTGCCACAGACCGCCCCGCTGGACCAGCGCTCCGCTCGCCACCGCTCCCTTGATCAGTTCGCGCAGGTACAGGGGGTGCCCTTCGCTGGTACCGAACGCCCACCGCACCACGCTGGCCGCTAGTTCGCCTTCTAGCGCCACCTCGAGCAGGTCGGCGGTCTCGTCCTCGGATAGCTGTTGCAGCTCCAGCCGCGGCACCTCCAGGTCCTTCCACAGCGCCACGATCGGGTCCGGACAGCGCTCCCCGGCGCGCACGGTCACCACCACGAACGCCGTTCCGTTCAAGGCCAGCTGCAGCACCAGCGCCGCCGACGTCGGGTCGAGAAGGTGTGCATCGTCGACGCCAAGCACCAGGCGCTGCGACGTCGCCCGATCACGCAGCGCTTCGGCAAACAGCTGAAACAGGTGCAGCCGATCGTCGGCGGGCGCCCCCACCGGCACCAGGCCGACGAACGGCCCCAACGGAATGGCCGCCGCCGCCGCCGTTGCCTGGACCCATTCGCTGGCGGCACCGTCCGCGAGCGCAGCGGCCAGCGCTTCCCTGGCCAACCGGGTCTTGCCGACCCCGGCGGCCCCGCTCACCACCACGCCGCGGCACGCAGGCTCCCGCCGGGCCGCGGCCACCCACTCCAGCTCGTCCTCACGCCCAATGAAGGGCCACGAGAGTTGCGAAACCATGTCGCCTGAGCGGCCCTTGATCACGGGTGGAGTCTCCTGCGGCGCTCGCGGACCCTCGCGCTGGGACGGACCCTCCCGAGGAGGTAGCGGCACCAGGCCCCTGTTGGCCCGCCAGCGAAGCGACACATGCAGGGTGGGACCTGAGCAACGACGTCAGTGACGTTCGATCCTCAGCCCCTGGCAATCCGCATCCGTTGCCCTGGATTGGGTTCGAGTCCTTGGTCACCTCAACGGTTGCCTGCCACGTCTGAGCAGGCCCAACGATACCTGAAACCACCGAAGCCGCGAAGGCTCCTGTCTCCCCGACAACGTGCTGGCTGCCTCTGCTGCAGGTGTTGCGGGCAGCGAGGTGCTCGACCCAACGACCGCCGACCATATCGGCCGTCTCGGGTCCGATGCCAAGATCCGCCGCATCCTCACGTCTGCAACGAAGAGATCGTCCAGTGACCGCCGCCAATCGCCAGAGCGACCCAGGCTGGATGCCGCCACCACCGACGCCACCCTCCCTCAGCGCCACCGTGCATAACGGATGAAGCTTCGCCGTTCGCTCTACCCTCGACCCGAAATCATCCGAGGACAGCACTGCACCGCCGGTGCCTCTGGGTGACCGGGAAACCACGGAGAGTCACGACTCTGCTACGTGGACGCTAGGATGGCCGTCCCCTGACCGGGAGCGACGCGGCGTCTACGACTCCAGCCTCGACATCTGCGGTGGTTGCGTATCGGCGCTGAGCCCTTGGCCACGGCGAAGCTTCCGCTCGGACCATCGGCGTGCCCTGGCAACCTACAGTAGCTTGGAGCTCTTCGGATCGGCTTCTTGTCCTCAGGGCAGCTGACGGGAGTAATCGTGGTTCTTGCTGACGACGCCGTTGAGCGCGCCTTAGTTGTTGTTGCTCACCCAGACGATGTCGATTTCTGGGCGGGTGGGACGGTCGCCTGCTGGACCGGTGCTGGCACCGCTGTCACCTACGGTGTGCTCAGCGACGGGGACTCCGGTGGGTTCGATCCTCAGGTTCCCCGCTCGGCAATCCCGGGGATCCGCCGGACCGAGCAGGAAGCGGCCGCTGCTGTCCTCGGCGTGTCTGACGTGCGGTTTCTTAGCTATCCGGACGGCTGTATCGAGCCGAGCTGTGCGCTGCGCCGGGACATCACGCGGCTGATCCGCCAAGTGCGGCCAGCCCGGCTGCTGACTTGGAGTCCCGAGTGGAGCTGGCGTCGGTTTCATCGGAACCATCCTGATCACCGCGCCGCCGGCGAGGCAGCCTTGAGCGCAGTCTTTCCCGATGCCCGGAACCCGTTCGCCCATCCTGAGCTGTTGAATGAGGAGGGGCTGGAGCCGTGGGAGGTCAGCGAGGTGTGGCTGATGGGCGGCCCGAGCCCGAACCAGTACGTGGACATCACCGAGGTGTTCGACCGCAAGCTAACCGCGCTCAGGGCCCATGCGAGCCAGACTGCACATCGAGAGCGGCTCGAAGAGGATATGCGCGAGCGGCTGGCACCCAATAGCCAGGCGGCCGGGCTGGCCGCAGACCGTCTCGTCGAGGCATTCCAGGTGGTCGCCATCACCTAGCGTCATGCCCGGTCCCGTGCGCAGGCTACCGGGACTTCAGTACCTCGCGGGCATGCGTGATGAAGTCGTCCGTCGCTTGGCTCCTGTTCGCGCTAACGACGTCGACGAGACGAGCGACATCGTCAAGGGTTCGCTTGGATCGAAGCCGGCCCATCTCTACAAGTGCTTGCCGACCGACCGCACAGGCGCCCTCTAGGTCACCTTGTTGGGCATTGGCGCTGGCGAGGATGGCGTAGCGCTGGACGCGCGTCCGCAGATGCGTGGGTCGGCAGAGCTGGATGGACCGGACCGCGAACTGCTCAGCCTCGTGGGGGCGATTGAGGTCGCGGAAGGAGCGGGCGAGGTGGCCGGTCAGTCCTCCCTCATCGAAGTCGACCCACGGAGGGTCCTCTGACGGGTTGGATCGCTCGAAGGCACGTTCGGCGTCCGTCAGCGCCCGCAGGCACGGCGAGGCGTCACCACGAGCGGCATGCGCGCAGGCCTCCATGGCGGCCAGCATCGTCGCCGTCGTCGCCGTGACTGCGCCTTGGGTGCCGGCGCGGGCCGCGCAGGCAAAGTCAAGCCCGTGCCGGACGTCGCCGAGATGCAGCGCCTGGTGGCTCATCGCTGCGAGGATGCGGCCGCCAAACGCCCGGTCGTTGGCTGCGTGTGACACCCGCAACGCCTGGGCCATGTAGCGCTGGGCCAGCCCATGCTTGCCCGCGTCGTAGGCCATCCAGCCGACGCCCAGGGTGAACTCGGCGGTGGCGCTGAACAGCGCCCGTCCCACCGCGTCGTTGTACCGGCCATGGAGCAGTGGCGCCACCTCTCCACGTAGGTATTCCACTGCCATTGGGAGTGCCACTCCGCCGCCATGGGCATCGTCGATAGCCTTGAGGCTGCTCTGCATCGCCCGAACCGCTTCGATGTCCGACTGGCCCACCCACCCATGGCCTGTGTCCCGCTGGACCCTCTCGTCAGGAGGGCCGACCAGCCATCGCAAGGCAACCTCGCTGGTCACGGCCGCAGCCGCCATGGCGACCAGGAACTCACGGCGGTCCAGCCTGCACCTCCACAGTTCAATCAGCAGCCCCAGGGCGTCCTCGAGGTCATCTGTCCACTGGAGGCCGACCTCTGCCTCTTGGAGGCGTACCACGCGGCCACGGGTAGAGCGATGGTCGATGAAGTGGTCCCGCGGGATGCCAGTGACACCCTCGATGCGGATGGCGTAGTCGCGGCTGACACCGCGCTTGCCGGTCTCCCACTCGCTGACGTAGCTGCGACTGACACCAAGCGAGCGGCCAGCACCGTGCCGGTACTCCCAGTTCTGGATCTGGTCGGCGAGGTCATCCTCTGACCAGTCTCTGGCGAGCCGGGCTGCCCGAAGTTCTTCGCACCAGGAGGGGATGAGGGACACGCCAGGGTCCTCTCGCTGCCGGTTCGGCGGCATTGTACCTCCTGGCGCACTTGATAGGTGGGATTTCGCTCACCAACTGCTAATGACTCAGATCGCCGCCACACGTCTGTTGCTGTTCTGAGAACAAGAACAGAACAGGTACAGAGCACGACTCCCGTCGCCAGCGTCCAGGCGTTTGCTCCTCCGCACAAGGTTCCTGGTGCGGAAGGGAGCAAGCGATGCGGCCCAGCCTCCTCTACATCCTGGTCACCGACCCATGACGCCGGGCGAGCGCACGCTTCGCGCCCGCGCTGCTGCCTACGAGATGCATGCCAAGCACGGGTCGCAGAAGGCGGCCCTCAGGGGCCAAGCGGCGCTTCTGGCCAAGTTCGAACGTCAGGTCGATCCCGAGGGTCGACTCGCGCCTGAGGAGCGCCGACGTCGGGCCATGCACGCCCGACGAGCCCACATGGCCCGCCTCGCGCTGGCCTCGGCTCGCTCCCGGCGGGCCAAGTGAGGGCCACCATGTCGGGCGGTAGCCGCTTCCTCGAGACTCGGCTCGGCCGGTGGATGGACCTGGCTGCCTGCCGTGGCACAGTGACCTCGGCCGACGACGACATCTACTTCGCGCCCGACCTGGAGGAGCTGGGCGGGAACCGCAGGGCAGCAACCCGCCTGGCTGCCACACGAGAGCGCCAGGCGCTGGCCGTCTGTGACCGTTGCCCCGTCCAGGTCGAGTGCCTGGCATATGCCGTCGCCACTGGCCAACAGCACGGCGTCTGGGGCGGGAAGACCCAGCAGGAGCTCCGGCGCCTGGTCGCGAACACCGATCGCCCGAGGCGACGTCCGCCGGTTGATGTTGGGGTCCGGCGTGGACGTCGGCCTGGAGCACACGGTCGGTGCCCGGCGGGACATCCGTACGAGGAGGCCAACACCTACCGGTACGGCGACAGGCAAGTGTGCCGGACCTGCCAGCTGGCCCGGGTCCGGGCCCGAAGGCTGGCGGGCCCAACGCATTGTCCGCAAGGACATGCGTACGACCTGGCCAATACCGCTTATGACGCTCGTGGGCACCGCCGTTGCCGCGCTTGCCTATGCGCCGGCCGATCGAGCCGTGCGCGCAGATGCCTAGGAGGGGGCGGCTCGGATGTGGCGTGACCGCGACCGCTACCCCGAGCACAACTACGTGCCCGACACCTTCTGGCTGGTGGTGGCGGTGCTGCTGTTTGTCGCCTGCGGGCTGGTGTGGCTGATCGGCCAAGTCGCCGCCATCCTCTTCGGCGCTCACCAGCACCTGCCGGTGCGGCTGGTGGACATGCTCGGGGTGCTGCTGCGCCTGCCTGGCACCTGGGACGACCCGGCGCAAGCCTGGCCGCCCGGGGTACAGCCGCTGCTCCCTGGCCCGGTGGGCATGTACGCCGCCACCGTGCTCACCTTCTGGCTGCCCGCCCTCCTCTACGGGCTGCTGGTGCGGCTGGTGTCCCCCAGGGCCCGCCGCCGACGCCGGCAGCGCGGCGCCAAGTGGGCCAGCTGGTGGCAGCTCCGCCGCCTGCTGGTCCTGGGGCCGCGGCGGGGGCGGATCATCCTCGGCCGCCGCGACCGCATCAGAGACCGCCTCCTCGGCCGCCTCTACCTGGCCGTCGAGCAATGCCACTCGGTCCTCGCCTTCGGCCCACCCGGCTCCTTCAAGACCCACGGGCTGGTCATCCCGGCCATCCTGGAGTGGCAGGGCAACCTGGTCACCACCTCCATCAAACCCGACGTCCTCCGCGCCACCTGCGCCCACCGAGCCAGCCTCGGGGCCGTCTGGGTCTACGACCCCCTCGGCCTCGCCGGCGTCCCAGGAGCCAGGTGGACCCCCCTGGCCCACTGCCACACCTACAGCGACGCCCGCCGGATCGGCCGCATGCTCGCCGACGCCGCCGACATCCAGGGGCATCGGGCCGAGGACGCCAACTACTGGCAGCTCCTGGGCGCCAAGCTGCTGTCGGTGCTGCTGTTCGCCGCCGCCGGGACGGGGCGAAGCATGGCCGATGTGGCCCGCTGGGTGGACGTCCAGGACGTCGACGACGTCGCCCAAGCCCTCATGGAGATCGGCAACCAGCAGGCCCTGGATGCCTGGGCGGCCTGCACCAGCCGGCCCGACAACACCATGGGCTCGGTCTATGGAACAGCGGAAACGCTGCTGGATGTATATGGCGACCCGGTCATCGCCCAGAGCGCCGAGGGTTGCGACCTGGATATCGATGAGCTGCTCTGCGGGGCCAACAACACCCTGTACCTCTACGCCCCAGCGTCGGAGCAGGAGCGGCTCCGGCCCCTGTTCGAACTCCTCGTGAGCGTGGTGATCTGGAAGGCCGAGGAGCTGGCCGCGGCCCAGCCCGGCGGCATGCTCGACCCGCGGTTATTCCTGTGCTTGGACGAGGCTGGGAACTGCGCGGCTATCAAGAAGCTGCCCCAGCTGGCCACCACCGGACGGGGCCAGGGCATCCAGCTGCTGACCATCTGGCACGACGAGGCCCAGCTCCAGCACCGCTACGGCCACCGGGCCGCCACGGTGCTCAATGGCCATCGGGCCAAGCTGCTCCTTAGCGGGCAGGCGGATCCGGCCTCCCTGGAGCTGGCCAGCAAGCTGGTCGGCGACGAGGCCGTGGTCCAGACCTCGGAGACGACCGGCGGCGACGGCCGGGCCTCGCTGACCGAGTCGACCGCTTATCGGCGGCTGCTGCCGCCGGAGGCGCTCAGGCAGTTGAAGCCCCGGCGGGCCCTGTTGGTGTATGGGCATCTGCCGCCGGTGCGGATCCGGCTGCGGCCCTGGTTCCGCTCCCG
>Ga0081538_10004694_pt1 | contig 12510 bp, 11 predicted proteins | sample TabmetS5T2R1_FD_71022 | JGI IMG/M metagenome (GOLD analysis project Ga0081538, IMG submission 71022) | Tabebuia heterophylla rhizosphere microbial communities from the University of Puerto Rico - S5T2R1 | ecosystem: Host-associated > Plants > Roots > Rhizosphere ...
CGCTGGGGTGCCAGGACTCGAACCTAGACTAGCGGGGCCAGAACCCGCCGGGCTGCCAATTACCCCACACCCCAGGGCCGTTCGTGGACCGACGGCCCACAGGCTCGGGCATGATAGCGGGGCCCGGCCGCATCCCTCAACCGGACAGGCCGGCGGCCCGTTCCAGGCGGGCCAGCGAGCGCGGCCTGCCGAGCAGCTCCATCGACTCGAACAGCGGCGGGCTGACCAGCCGGCCGGTGATCGCCAGCCGGACGGGCTGGAAGGCCGTCTTGGGCTTGAGCTCCCGCTCCTGCTGGAGCCCGCGGAGGGTCGCCTCGACCGCCGCCGCCGTCCACGGCTCGACCCGCTCCAGCCGCTTGGCGGCATCGGCCAGGAACCCGTGGGCCTCGCCGGTCAGCACCTTGGCGGCCGCGGCCTGGTCGAGCTCGACCGGGTCGGTCAGCAGGAAGCCGACCATGTCGGGCACCTCGGTCAGGCGGGTGACCCGCTCGGCCACCAGCGGGGCGGCCCTCGCCAGCAGCGCCACGTCGGCGTCGGGGAACCCGGCGGCCTGGACGAACGGCAGGGCGCGGCGGGCGAAGTCGTCCGGCTCCAGGCGGCGCAGGTAGTGGCCGTTGAGCGCGTCCAGCTTCTTGGTGTCGAAGGCGGCGGGGTTGCGCGAGACCCGCTCCAGCGAGAACAGCCGCTCCAGGTCGGCGAGGGTGAACAGCTCGGTGTGGTCGTCCAGCGACCAGCCAAGCAGCGCCAGGTAGTTGACCATCGCCTCCGGCAGGTAGCCGTCGTCGCGGAAGGCCTGCACCGCCACCCGGTCGCGGCGCTTGGAGAGCTTGCGGCGGTCCGGCCCGACGATCAGCGGTAGGTGGGCGAACATCGGCGGGTCGGGCCGGCCGAGGGCGCGGAACACGTGCACGTGCAGCGGCGTGGAGGGGAACAGGTCCTCGCCCCTGATCACGTGGCTGATGGCCATGTCGACGTCGTCGAACACCGCCGAGAAGTGGTAGGTGGGGACGCCGTTGGCGCGCATGATGACGAAGTCGCTGAGCGAGGCGTTGGCGAACACGACGGTCCCGCGGATCAGGTCCTCGACCACCGTCTCGCCCTCGTCGGGCAGGCGGAAGCGGACCGCCGGCCGGCGGCCCTCGGCCTCGAAGGCGCGCACCTGCTCGACGCTGAGCCAGCGGCAGCGGCCGTCGTAGCCGGGCGGCAGGCCGCGCGCCTCCGCGGCCTTGCGGCGCTGCTCCAGCTCCTCCGGCGTGCAGTAGCAGGGGTAGGCGTCGCCCTGCGCCACCAGCGCGTTGACCGCGGCCCGGTAGCGGTCCAGCCGCTCGGACTGAAGGTAGGGGCCGTGCGGACCACCCTTGTCGTAGCCCTCGTCCCAGTCGAGGCCGAGCCAGCGCAGCCCGTCGACGATCGCCTGGGCGCTGGCCTCGACGTTGCGCTCGGCGTCGGTGTCCTCGATGCGCAGCACGAACACGCCGCCGTGGCGGCGGGCGTAGAGGTAGGAGTAAAGGGCGGTCCGCGCAGTGCCGACATGCAGGAAGCCGGTTGGCGACGGTGCAAACCGGGTCCGAACGGTCTCGCTCATGGCCCGAATGCTACGCGAGTTCGTTTGGACGCGGTGCTGAGCTGTAAGGTATGGGCCCCCCGCTCCACCCTTGGCACCGCCGTACCCCCAACGGTGAGGAGGCCTGCGTGCAAGCATCCGAGGATGCTTCATCCCTGCGCGTCGCCATGGTGGCACCCCCCTGGTTCCCGATCCCGCCGAACGGCTACGGCGGCATCGAGGCCATGGTCCATTGGCTGGTCGAAGGCCTGGTCGCCCACGGCCACCAGGTCACCCTGATCGGCGCCGGTGATCCCCAGACGAGCGCCCGGTTCCTGCAGACCTACGAGGAGCCGCCGGTCGCCCGCTTGGGCACGCCGTTCCCTGAGATCGTGCATGCCCTCCAGGCGGAGGAGCTGCTCGACGAGCTCAACGTCGACGTGGTCCACGACCACTCGATGGGCGGCCCGTTGACCGCGCGGTCACGCCGCGCCCCGACCGTGCTGACCGCCCACGGCCCGGTCACCGACGAGCTGGGCGAGTGCTACCGCCTGCTCAGCCACCACCACCCGATGGTGGCGATCTCGGAGTCGCAGCGGGCGATGGGCCCGCACCTGCCGTGGGCGGCCACGGTCTACAACGCGATCCCGGTCGACGAGTACCCGTTCGAGACCGACAAGGACGACTTCGTGCTGTTCCTCGGGCGCATCAGCCCGGAGAAGGGCCCCGACCTCGCCATCGAGGCGGCGCGGGCGGCCGGGCGGCGCATCGTGGTCGCCGCCAAGTGCAACGAGCCGGCCGAGCACCGCTACTTCCAGGACCGGGTCGCGCCGCTGCTCGGGCCCGACGCCGAGTGGTTCGGGCACGCCACCACCGAGGAGAAGAAGAAGCTGCTGGCCAGGGCGAGCTGCCTGGTCTTCCCCATCCAGTGGGACGAGCCGTTCGGGATCGTGATGGTCGAGGCGATGGCCTGCGGCACGCCGGTGGTGGCGCTGCGCGCCGGGTCGGTGCCCGAGGTGGTGGCCGACGGCCTCACCGGCTACATCTGCGACCGGCCCGGCGAGCTGCCGGCCGCGATCCAGCGGGCCGGGGCGCTCGACCCGGAGGCGTGCCGGCGGCACGTCCTGGAGCGCTTCGACGTGCCCGACATGGTCCTCGGGTACGAGACGGTCTACCGCCGCGCGATCGCGGCGACGGCGGGCACGGCAGTCTCGGCGGCCTCGAGGTCGTAGCCGAGGGCTAGCGGACGGCGTCCTCGTCGACGACCTCGTTGGCGAGGACGCCGATGCCCTCCACCTCGACCTCGACCCGGTCGCCGGGCTCCAGCGGGCCGACGCCGGCCGGGGTGCCGGTCAGCAGCACGTCGCCGGGCAGCAGGGTCATGACCCGGGAGACGAACGCCAGCAGGCTCGCGACCCCGCGCTCCAGCTGGGAGGTGCGGGCCTGCTGGCGCGGCTGGCCGTTGACCAGGGTGCGCACGGCGAGGTCGCTGGAGTCCAGGTCGGTCTCGATCCACGGTCCGAGCGGGCAGAAGGTGTCGAAGCCCTTGGCCCGCGACCACTGCCCATCGGCCTTCTGCAGGTCGCGGGCGGTCACGTCGTTGGCGCAGCTGAAGCCGAGGACCGCCTGGATGGCGTTGCCCTGGTCCAGCCGGCGTACCAGCCGGCCGACGACCACGGCCAGCTCGCCCTCGTAGTCGACCCGGCCGGCCCAGGTGGGCCGGACGATCGCGTCGCCCGGCCCGACGACCGAGGTCGACGGCTTGAGGAAGATCACCGGGTCGGCCGGGACCTCGCCGCCCATCTCGCGGGCGTGGTCGGCGTAGTTGCGGCCGACCGCGATCACCTTGCTCGGCAGCACGGGGGCGAGCAGGCGCGCCTGCTCGACCGGGAACCGCTCGCCGGTGTACTCGAAGGCGCCGAAGGGGTGCGGGGTGATGGCGGCGACGGTCTCGTCCTCCATGATCCCGAACCCGACCTCGCCCTGGTGGCGGTAGCGGACGATGCGCATGGCGGCACGCTCCTCGGGATGTCAGGTGCGAAGCAGCAGCGCCTCGAGGGTCAGGCCGGTGCCGAAGGCGAGCATGACCAGCCACTGCCCCGGCTCGACCTCACCGGAGCCGAGCAGCGCCTCGAGGATGAACAGCACGGTCGCCGACGAGCGGTTGCCGCCGTCGGCCAGCGCCTCACGCGAGCGGGCGAGCTGGGCCTCACCGAGCTGGAGGCGCCGCTGCGCCCGGTCCAGGATCTCGGGGCCGCCGGGGTGGACCACCCAGTGGTCCACCTGCGCCGGGGTGAGGCCGTGGGGGGTGAGCAGGTCGCCGACCAGCTCGGCCAGCCCCCGCTCGACCATGGCGGGGACCCGCGGCGAGAGCTCCATGTGGAAGCCGTCGTCGTCGACCAGCCAGCCCATGCGGGCCTCGGTGTCCGCCACGGTCCTGGTGCGGGTGCCGACAATCTCGGGGCCGTCACCGCCGGCGCCGACCAGCACGGCCGCGGCGCCGTCGCCGAACAGCGACTGGGAGACGGCCTCCTGCCGGCTCCGCGCCGGCTGTAGGTGCAGGCTGCACAGCTCCACGCAGGCCACCAGCGACCGCCTGCCGGAGGCGGCCGACAACGCCGCCGCCGTCCGCAGCGCCGGCAGCGCCGCGTAGCAGCCCATGTGGCCGATGGCCAGCCGCCGAATGCCGGGGGCGAGGCCGAGGTCGGCGGCCAGGTGCACGTCCAGCCCCGGGCCGCTGTAGCCGGTGCAGGAGACCGCCAGCAGGTCGGCGACCTTCGCGGCGGCGCCCGGCCCGGCCCGCCCCAGGGCGCGCCTGGCCGCCTCGGCGCCGAGCCGGCGGGCGGCGGGCGCGAACGCGCGCATCCGGTCGGCGGTGGTGGGCGGGTCGCCGCCGAAGTAGAAGGCGTCGATGTCGACCGCTGACGCCCGCCGGTCCACGCCGCTGGCCTCGAACACCTCCGCCCATGCCGGATCCCAGCCGGGCAGCCGGGCGAAGAACCCGTCAACCACGTCGGCCTGCTTGTAGACGTGGCCGGGCAGCGCCGTCCCCAGCGCCTGGATGCGCGCGGTCATGCCAAGGCCTTTCTGATCCGGGGGCTATCGCCTTCGGCTGCCCGGTCGACCGGGGCACCCCCCTGGGGTTCCCCGGACCCCTCCCGGTCCACCGGGGCACCCCGTCGGGGTTCCCCGGACCCCTCCGGAGCCCCCGGAAGCCCCTTTCTGTACACGCCCAGGTAGGAGGCGCGGCGGTCGGTGCCGGTGGCGAAGGTGGGGATGGGCAGGCGGCGGGTGAGCAGGCCGCGGGCGACGTCGCCGGGGCCGACGCGGGGGGCGAGGCCCTCGCTGGCGACCGCCTCCAGGCCGCCGGCCCGCAGCAGCCGGTCCAGCTCGCCTGGGCGGATGAACAGGCGCCAGTCGTGGGTCCCCCGCGGCACCATGCGCAGCACCCGCTCCAGCCCGAACACCGCGGTGAACCAGGACCAGGGGGTGCGGTTGATGGTGTCGAAGGCGAGGCGCCCGCCAGGGGCGAGCACCCGGGCCAGCTCGGCCACGGCCGCCGGCAGGTCGGGCACGTGCTCCAGCACGTCGGCGGCGACCACCGCGTGGAAGGTGCCGTCGGCGAACGGCAGCCGCTCCATCCGCCCCTGGACGGGCCGGAAGGCCCCCACGGTCCCGGCGGCGCGGCGCGCCACGCCGAGGCTGCCGAGCGAGCGGTCCAGCCCCACCACCGTGGCGCCGGCGGCCGCCAGCTCCCGGGCGACCAGGCCGCCGCCGCAGCCGGCGTCCAGCACCAGCCGGCCGTGGAGGTCGCCGAGCTGCCGCAGGTAGAAGCCGACCCGTGGCCGGTTGATGGCGTGCAGGATCGCCGCCGGACCGGTCGGGTCCCACCACAGCTCGTCGATGGCCTCGTAGTACTCGTTGTCGATCGAGTAGCGCGCCGGCGGCACCGGCCGGGTCCGGTCCACCGTCAGCAGGGGAGCCCTCACGGGGTCGCCCCGGGGCCGGCCGCGCCGCCGAGCTCCACCCGCCCCAGCCACTGCAGGCTGGCGTCGTGGGAGGGCGGCAGCAGCAGGCCGGCGTGGGCGTCCCGCAGCAGCCGCTCCAGCGGCCCGGTGCGCAGGTAGCCGCTGCCGCCGGCGGTCCGCAGCGCCAGCGTGCAGACCTCCAGTGCCGTCTGGCAGACGAACAGCTTGGCGGTGGCCATGCGGCCGTAGTGGACCACCGGGTCGGGGTCGGGCGGGCGCCGCACCGCCGCCTCCAGCGTGGCCCTGGCGGCGTCCAGGCGCATGCGCATCTCGCCGACCGCCTGCTGCACCCCGGGAAGCTCGCTCAGGACCTGGCCGAGGCCCTCGTTGCGCCGCTTGGGCAGGCCGGCGGTCACGTGCCGGTAGGCGGCCTCGGCGGCGCCGAGGAAGACGCTGGCGAACGACGGCCACGACCAGTGGGACCCGGTCAGGAAGGTGAGCGCCACCGGGAAGCCCTGGCCGACCACGCACTCGGGCGGGACCTCCAGGTCGTCGACGGCGATCGCGTGGCTGCCGGTGGCCCGCATCCCCATCGCCTTCCAGTCGCCCAGCACCCGCAGGCCCGCCTCCGGCTTGGGCACCAGGAAGCCGACCGGCTCGCGCCCGGCGTCGGTCTCGACCGCGGCCGACAGGAACAGGTGGGTGGCGCGCGGCCAGCCGGTGAAGAACGTCTTGGTCCCCCGCAGGCGGAAGCCACCGCCCGGCAGCGGGGTGGCGGTGGTCGCCTGGTACCACCAGTTGCCGCCCGACTGCGGCTCGGAGAAGCCGCCGGCCAGGACGGCGCCCTCGCCCACCACCTGCTTGAGGAACGGCTCGATGCGGTCCCGGAACCCCTCGACCAGGATGCCGACGCCGTGGAGGTGCATGTTGACGGCCAGGGCGGTGGCCGGCGAGCCCTCGGCGAGCCGGCTCTGCGCGGCCACCAGGTCCAGCGCGCCCGCCCCCATCCCCCCGAGGTCGGCGGGGACGGTGAGCGCCGTGTAGCCGCTGGCGACCAGGTCGTCGAAGTCCTCGTGGCAGAACGCGTCGGCCTCGTCGTAGCCGGCCGCCCTGGCGGCCAGCGCCGGCGCCAGCCTCGACGCCAGCTCGAGGAGCTCCTGGCGCGGCTCGGTCCGGGTTGGTGGCTCGTGCATCACTGGCTCCTGGGCGGGGACGCTCACCTGCTACCCCACCAGCCTTCCATGAACCCGGCAAGAACACGAGCGGCCCGTCACCGCGGTAGGCTCGCCACGATGACGCACCCGCTGCCCGGCCTGCTCCGCGACGCCGCCACGGGGCGGCCGCCGGCACCCGACGGCGCCGTGGAGGTGCTGCCGCCCCTGCCGGGCCCGGTCGACGCCGTGCTCGCCTTCACCGCCCACCACGTGGTGGTCGCCGGCGTCGAGCCGCGGCTGGTCGCCGCCCAGCTCCCCGACGGCGACCTGGCGGCCCCCATGGGCCCGGCGTTCCTGGCGTGGCTGGGCGAGCGGCTCGGCTCCCGGCCGGGCAGCCAGGACGTGGTGCTGGCCGCCGGGGGCCTCGGCGGCCGGCCGCCGCTGGAGCTGCTGCCGGTGACCGACCCGGCCCGCCACCCCAGGGTCGCCGAGGCGCTGCACCACCGGACCGGCGTCCGGGCGTGGACCGACCGGCCGCAGGCCGGGATGGTGCTGCTGGGGCGGGGGCTGGCGGGCCGCCTGGAGCTCGCGTTCGAGGTGGAGCCGGCGTCCCGCGGCCGCGGCCTCGGCCGGCTGCTGGTGGCGGCCGCCCGCCACCTTGCCCCGGCCGGTGAGCCGCTGTTCGCCCAGGTCGCGGCCGGCAACGCCGCCTCCCTGCGGGCCGTGGTGGCGGGCGGCTTCCGCCCCGTCGGCGCCGAGGTGCTGTTCCGCCGCGTCCGCTGAGCGGCGTGCCGGCCGCCTCCCCGGAACCGCCGTAGAGTGGAGGGCCCCGAGCAGGGAGGCGGCATGGACGAGGCGTTGGCGCTGGCCGACTGGCGACTGCGGGTGGCCGCGCTGTACCTGGCGGAGCCCCGTGAGGGCGAGGCCGCGGCCGCGGCGTTCCGCCGCGGCCGCGACCAGTTGTTCCGCGGCCACCCGCAGTCGCCGCTCGACCCGGGGCAGCGGGCCCGCTTCGGCGGGCTGGCGTGGTTCCCCTACGACCCGGCCGCGCGCGTCGCCGCCGCGGCGCGGCCGCCGGAGGGCGACGAGGAGCTGGCGGTCGACACCGGCGGGGAGGACGGGACCGTCCGCTACCGGCGGGTCGCCCGCCTCGCCACCCCCTACGGCGACCTCACGCTGTTCTGGACGACCGGGTACGGCGGCGGGCTGTTCCTGCCGTTCCGGGACGCCACCGCCGGCCGCGAGACCTACGGCGCCGGGCGCTACCTGACCGACACCATCAAGGGCACCCACGGCCGTGGCCTGGAGGCCGGTGGCCCGGGCGGGGACGGCCGCGTGCTGCTCGACTTCAACTACGCCTACAACCCCTCCTGCGCCTACAACGCCCGCTGGGCGTGCCCCCTGGCACCGCCCGAGAACCACCTGGAGCTGCCCGTCCGCGCCGGCGAGCGCGCCTACCCGGAGGCGGCCTGATGCTGGAGACCGAGGTCGGCCGGCTCCGGGTGGTGCCGGTCTCCGACGGCCTGGCGAAGCTGCCGCCCAGCTACTTCGGCAACGTCGACTGGGAACGCCACCAGGCGCTGCTGGGACCGGACGGCACCCTCGACATGCCGATCGGCGCCTTCCTGGTCCACACCGGGGAGCGGACGGTGCTGGTCGACGCCGGGGTCGGGCCGCTGCGGGACGACACCTGGCTCGGTGGCGAGCTGCCGGCGGCCCTGGCCGAGGCCGGGACCGGCCCCGAGGACGTCGACCTGGTGGTCTGCACCCACCTCCACATGGACCACGTCGGCTGGCTGGTGCAGGACGGCGTGCCGTTCTTCCCCCGTGCCACGGTGCGGTTCGGGGCCGCCGACTGGGACCACTTCGTGACCCGCCGCGGCGGTGCCGAGCGCACCTGGCGGGCGATGGAGGCCCTGGACCGCGCCGGCCGGCTCGAGCCGGTCAGCGCCGACGGCGAGGCGCTCGCCGGCGGGGTCAACGCCCGCCTCACCCCGGGGCACACGCCCGGCCACATGGCGGTGGTGCTCGCCTCGGGGAGCGAACGCGCCTACCTGCTGGGCGACGCGGTCCACATCCCGACCCAGATCGAGGAGCCCGACTGGGTGAACACGAACGACGTCGACCCCGCCACGGCGGCGGCCGCCAGGGAGGCCCTCTGGAAGGAGTTGGAGGAGGGCGGCCACCCGTTCACCGCCGCCCACTTCCCCGGCCTGGAGTTCGGCCGGCTGCTGCGCGGCGAGGGCCGGCGCTGGTTCGCCGCCGGCCTCGGCCCTCGCTAGCCGTTCCGGTCCGGTTGCGCCGCCGCTCCGCTGGGCATGCCGCTGGGATGACCGGAACGCTGCACGTCAGGAAGGTGTGGGACCTCGACCTGCGCGAGGTCTCCGGGATCTGCGAGCGGCCCGCCGGCGGTGGGCGGGACCGCCAGCTCCTCGCCGTCGGCGACCAGACCCACCAGATCCTCGTCGGCGGCCTCCCGGCGGGCGGTCCCGGCCGCTTCGAACGGCGCGACCTGGCGCCGCTGCTGGCGGCCGCCGGCCTGCGGGCCCCGGACAGCTCCCAGTGGGAGGGGATCGACACCGACTCCACCGGCCGGGTGTTCGTGCTGCGCGAGGTGCCCGGCACGGTGCTGGTGTTCGACGAGGCCCTCGAGGCCCTGCTGCACGTCTTCCCCCTGACCGTCGACGACGACCCGGCCGAGGTCGAGGCGTGGGAGGCCGACCACAACGCCCTCGGGGAGGGGCTGCTGCTGCTCCGCAACGGGAACCTGTTCGTGGTCAAGGAGGACAAGCCTCGCCAGCTGCTCGAGTTCGGCCCGCCCGGCGCGCGGGCCGAGGGCCTGCGCGACGACCTGCCGATCGCCCACGCCAGCGAGTTCCCGACCCCGCGGGAGTCCCGCGTCACCTTCCGGCTGCTGTCCGCGTGGGACCTCGGCGGTGCGGCGATGGAGCGCATCGGCGACCTCAGCGACGTCACCGTCGGCCCCGACGGCCGCATCTACCTGCTCAGCGACCAGTCGCGCTGCATCGCCAGGCTGCAGGCGAGCCTGGACCCGCGGGACCGCCTGGTCGAGGTCGACCGCATCTGGGGCCTCCCGGACCGGCTGGTGCAACCGGAGGGGCTGGTCATCACCGCCGACCGGGAGGTGCTGGTGGCGACCGACCACGACGAGCCGCGCGAGAACCTGTTCCTGCTGCACGGCCTCGACGCCTGACGGGACCGCCGGCGCCGCCGGCCGGCTCACCTGACCGGCTCGACCTCGTACCCGAGCCGCTCCAGGTCGGCCACGATCTCGCCGTGGTGGATGGAGTTGCGGGTCTCCAGGGTCAGCCGGATCTCGACCTTGTCGATGTCCAGGTCGAGCCCTGAGCGGTGGTGCTCCACCGAGAGGACGTTGAGGCCGAGCCGGGCCACCTCGGCGGTGAGGGTGGCCAGCGTGCCGGGCCGGTCGTCGACCACCACCCGCAGGGCGACGTAGCGGCCGGCCGACGACAGGCCGTGGTCGATCACCTTGGTGAGCAGCAGCGGGTCGATGTTGCCGCCCGACAGCAGCGCCACCGCCGGGCCCGAGCCGGGCACCTTGCCGGCGAGCACGGCCGCCAGGGCCACGGCGCCCGACGGCTCCACCACCGCCTTGGCGCGTTCCAGCAGCAGCAGCAGCGCCTGGCTGATCTCCTCCTCCCCCACCGTGACGACGTCCTCGACGTAGGCCTGGACGTGGGCGAGGGTGAGCGGCGACGGCGACTTGAGGGCGATCCCGTCGGCCATGGTGGTCATCCGCTCCAGGCGGACGCAGCGGCCGGCGTCCAGCGACGCCCGCATCGAGGGCGCGCCGGCCGCCTCCACGCCGATCACCCGCACCCCGGGCCGCACGGCGTGCAGGGCGGCGGCGATCCCCGCGATCAGGCCGCCGCCGCCGACCGGCACCACCACCGCCTCGGCCTCGGGGGCCTCCTCGGCCAGCTCCAGCCCGATGGTGCCCTGCCCGGCGACGATCAGCGGGTCGTCGAACGGCGGCACGAACGCCGCGCCCTCGACCTCGCCGATCCCCACCGCCGAGGCGATGCAGTCGTCGACCACCTGGCCCTCCAGGCGCACCGTGGCGCCGTAGTTGCGGGTCGCCTCGACCTTGGGCAGGGGCGCGTTGACCGGCATCAGGATGGTCGCCGGGTGGCCGGTGAGCCGGGCCGCCAGGGCGACCCCCTGGGCGTGGTTGCCCGCCGAGGCGGCCACCACCGGGGTGCCGGGGGGCAGCCGGGAGATGCGGTTGTAGGCGCCGCGGATCTTGAAGGAGCCGGTGCGCTGGCGCTGCTCGGGCTTGAGGATCACCGGCCGCCCGGCGAGGGCGCCCAGCGTCTCGGAGCGGTCCACCGGGGTCGGCCGGATGACCCCCGCCACCCGCTCGCGGGCCGCGCGGATGTCGTCGACGGTGACCAGCCGCTGCTCAACGGCATGCGTTCCCATGGCACCACGACGATACCCGCGCGCGGCGCCGCTCACCCGCCGGGCAGCGGTTGTCGCTGCTGGGCACGAACGGCAGGAGGCACAGGGTGCCGGCCGGGGCCGCGCGCGGCCCCTGCCGACGGGGTCAGGCCGCGGGCACCGTCACGACGGTGGCGGCGACCGCCAAAGCGGGCCGTCCGCCTCGATCAGCCTGATCACGGCGCGGACCTTCATGGCACCGCGAACCTGGTACCTGGGCGAAGCGGTGGGGCCGTGCCCCGCGATTCTGTGGACGATCCTTGGCGGGTGGCCCAGGCGTGCGTCAGGGGACCGGGGCGGGGACGCGCCGGCGGCGGAGCAGGCCGTACAGGACGCCGTCGGCCAGGGCCTCCCAGGAGGCGGTGACGACGTCGTCGGAGACGCCGACGGTGGTCCACTCGCCCTCGCCGTCGGCGGTGGTCACCAGGACCCTGGTCACCGCGCGGGTGCCGGCGCGCCCGTCGAGGATGCGGACCTTGTAGTCGACCAGGCGGACGGCCTCCAGCTCCGGGTGGCGGTCGGCCAGGGCGCGGCGCAGGGCCTGGTCGAGGGCGTGGACCGGGCCGACGCCCTCGCCCACGGCGAGTACCCGCTCGCCCTCGACCAGCAGCCGGACGGTCGCCTCCGACAGGTCGGTCCCGCCGCCGTTCCCCTGATGCACCGGGGGACCCCCCTGGGGCCCCCCGGACCCCCCCGGCCGATGCACCGGGGGACCCCCCTGGGGTGCCCCGGACCCCCCCGGCCGACGCTCCACGACCACCCGGTAGCCCTCCAGCGCGAACGGGACCGCCAGCAGGCCGGCCTCGCGGCGGACCAGCAGCTCGAAGGAGGCGTCGGCGACCTCGAAGGCGTAGCCCTGGTGCTCCAGCTCCTTGACCCGGTCCAGCACCCGGCCGCCGAGGTCGGGGTCGCCGTCGAGGTCCAGGCCGAGCTCCCCCGCCTTGGCGAGCACGTTGGAACGGCCGGCCAGCTCGGAGACCAGCACCCGCGCCCGGTTGCCGACCCTGGCGGGGTCGACGTGGCTGTAGGCGTCGGCGCGGCGGGCGATCGCCGAGGCGTGCAGGCCGGCCTTGGTGGCGAAGGCGGCGCCGCCGACGTAGGGCTGGCGGTGGTCGGGCGGCAGGTTGGCCAGCTCGGCGATGGCGTGGGCGGTGGCGGTCAGGGCGGCGAGGCGGTCCTCGGGCAGCAGCCTCAGCCCCTGCTTCAGCTCCAGGCCGGCGACGATCGCGAACAGGTCGGCGTTGCCGCAGCGCTCGCCGTAGCCGTTGGCGGCGCCCTGGACGTGGGTGGCGCCGGCCTCGACCGCGACCAGGGAGTTCGCCACCGCGCAGGCGGCGTCGTCGTGGAAGTGGACCCCGACCCG
>Ga0081538_10004695_pt1 | contig 12509 bp, 13 predicted proteins | sample TabmetS5T2R1_FD_71022 | JGI IMG/M metagenome (GOLD analysis project Ga0081538, IMG submission 71022) | Tabebuia heterophylla rhizosphere microbial communities from the University of Puerto Rico - S5T2R1 | ecosystem: Host-associated > Plants > Roots > Rhizosphere ...
GGGGCCCGACCCGCCGCTGCTGCGCGCCAGCTTCGACATCGTGCTGCCGCGCAAGTGACCCGGGCGCGACCCTTCAAATTTCCAGGCGGGAGTCCTCCAGGTCCAGGTCGCGCTCGATGCGGTGCATGACGTCGGTGGAGATCGTCCCCTGGTTGCGGAGCCGGACGATGGTGCGCCGCTGGGCCTCCAGCAGCTCGCGGACCAGCCGCTGGTAGGCCAGCGAGCGGTCCTCGTAGCCGTCGTCCTCGATCTTGCCGACGCGGGCCTTCAGCCGCCGGCGCCGGAAGTCGTAGGCGGCGCGGAGCCGCTCGATGGTGTCGTCGCGGGTCCAGTCCTCGGCGGCGAGCTCGTCCAGGCGCTCCAGCGCGGCCCTGGTGGCCTCCAGCCGTCCCCGCAGCTCCTCCCGCTGGTCTTCCCCGTCGCCGCGGACGCCGAGGCGGCGGATCAGCGCCGGCAGCGTCAGCCCCTGCACCACCAGGGTCGCGAAGATCACCCCGAAGGTCAGGAACACGAGCAGGTCGCGCTCCGGGAACGTCAGCGGCAGCGCCAGCGCGGCCGCCAGCGAGACCGCGCCGCGCATCCCGCACCAGCCCGACACCAGCCGCTCCCTGGCACCGATCCGGCGCGCGACCTGCGACGGCCGCCGGTCCAGCGCCCGCACCAGGTACGGGACGGTGAACAGCCAGGCGATGCGGACGGCGATCACCACGGCGGCGACCAGCGCCGCCTGGCCGAGCAGGACGGCGGCGGAGCGGCCGCTCAGCTCACTCAGGATCGGCCGGAGCTGGAGGCCGACGAGGATGAACAGGATCGCGTTGAGCAGGTACTCCAGGACCTCCCAGAAGGAGAAGCCGAGCAGCCGCGTGCCCGGCCCCGCCAGCTCGGGGGCGCGCCAGCCGACGTACAGGCCGGCGGTCACCGCCGCCAGCACCCCGGAGACCCCCAGCCGGTCGGCGGGCAGGTAGGCGGCGTAGCCGGTCACCAACGACAGCACGATCTCGGCCGGCGGGTCGTCCACCCGGCGGCGGACCTCGGCGGCGAGCCACCCGGCCGCCAGCCCGATCGCCACGCCGCCGGCGGCGCTGGCCACGAACCGCAGGCCGGCCTGCCACAGCACGAAGCTCCCCCCGACCGTGGCGGTCACCGCGATGCGGTAGGCGACCAGCGCGGAGGCGTCGTTGACCAGGCTCTCGCCCTCCAGCAGCGTCAGCAGGCGGCGCGGCACGCCCAGGCGGCGGCCGATGGCGGTGGCGGCCAGCGGGTCGGTGGGCGCCACGATCGCCCCCAGCGCGAACGCCGCCCCCCACGGGAGCCCCTCGACCAGGGCGTGGGCGACCGCGGCCACGGCCGCCATCGTCGCCAGCACCAGGCCGACCGCCAGCAGCGAGATCGCCCGCAGGTCGGCGCGCAGGTCCCGCGGCGAGGAGAAGAACGCCGCGCGGTACAGCAGCGGCGGCAGGAACAGCACCAGCACCAGCTCGGGCGGCAGCTCCACGTGGGACAGCCCGGGCACGAACCCCAGCAGCAGGCCGCCCACCACCAGCAGGATCGGGTACGGCACCCCGAGCGGGCGGGCCAGGACGCTCAGCCCGGCTCCGGCTACCATCAGCCCCAGCAGGAGCAGCTCGACCTCGTGCATGCAGGTCCCCCAAGATCCCGACGGGGCGAGCATCCCACACCGGGCTGGAGGAGCAAGATGCCAACCGCCGGCCAATGGCTGGTCGTCGGCCTTGACAACGGCGGCACCACCAACAACGCCACGGTCATGGACCAGGAGGGCCGCTTCCTGGTGGACCGGCTGGTGGAGACCCCGAGCCTGGTCCGGGAGGGCCCGGACGTGGCGGTCGCGGCGCTGGAGGCGGCGTTCGAGCACGTCCTGGAGGTGGTCTTCGCGGGCCGGTCGTCGGTGCGCGCGGTGGGCCTGGACAGCCCCGGGCCCGCCACCGCCGACGGCGTCATCTCCTCCAAGGGCTCCACGAACTTCTCGCACCCGGGCTGGCGCGGGTTCGACTTCCGCGGCGCGCTGGAGGAGCGGCTCGGCCTGCCGGTCGTCTACAACAACGACGCCAACGCCGCGGCCCTGTACGCCCACCACGTGCGCTTCGGCGCCGAGGCGGCGGAGCGCTCCTCGATCTCGGCGATCGTCGGCACCGGCCTGGGCGGCGGGGTGGTGGAGGCCGGGCGGGTGGTGCGCGGCGCCGCCGGCATGGCCGGGGAGCTGGGCCACGTCCCCATCCCCATGGAGGGCCTGCTCGGCGACGGGCAGCCGCTGCCCAGGTGCAACTGCGGCTTCGTGGGCGACGCCGAGAGCGTCGCGTCGCTGACCGGCATCCGCAACAACCTGCTCCCCTACTGGCTGACCCGCTTCGAGGGCCACGAGCTCGGCAGGGTGGGGTCCCCGGACGAGGCCGCCAAGCTGGTCCGCCACTACGGCGAGCGGGGCGACCCGCTGGCGCTGGAGATCTTCCGGCAGCAGGCGATGGCGCTGGGGCGGCTGTTCACCATCGCCGCCAACTACAGCGACCCGAGCACCTACTTCCTCGGCGGCGGTGTGGTCGAGGCGGCGTCGCGGTTCCGCGACTGGTTCCTCGGCAAGGTGCGCGAGCACACGCTGCTGCGCGAGGAGCAGGCGCGGGTGGCGAGCTTCGCGCTGGTCCCGGACCTGGACATGGCGGGGGCGCGGGGCGCGGCGATCGCCGCGGCCGAGTCGCTCAGGGCTGGCTGACGCGAGGCTCGGGGCTACGGGGCGACGCCGCGACCTGCCCTCAACGGTCGGCTCCCCCCGAAACCGGCCTTTGAAGGGTCCCCCGGAGGCCGCGGCGTCGCGCCTCCCGTGCCTCTACTGGCGTCACGGGGCCGCCAATGGATACGGGGCGGCTTCATTTGGGAACGAACGCACAATCGTATGTAGCGGGCAGTACGACAGGATCGTGGATTGCTAGGTAGAACAGCGTATTCAGTAGTTTTGCTGGAGAGGGGTAGTCTCCTCCAGGGACAACAGAAAGTCCTCAACCGGGACGACTATCGTAAAGGAGCGTCGAGCGATGAGCCGGGCCAGCAGGCCGACGTATCTGCGGACGTCCGAGGTCGCCGGTCTTCTCCACGTCTCGCCGAAGACCGTGTCCCGGTGGGCCCAGGAGGGCAAGCTGCCCTTCCTGCGGACGTTGGGGGGTCACCGGCGCTACCCGGACACCGAGATCCGCGCCCTCGCGGAGGAGCTGCGGATGTGGCCGATCGAGGAGCGCCGGGCGGAATCCCGGTAGGCCGTCTCACGAGGGCCCGGTCGCGACCGGGCCCTCGAGCGCCTTCTCGAGCATGATGCGGGTGCCGGTCAGGCCGGAGTCGACCACCACCCGGTCCATGAGCGCATGCATGATGTACAGGCCGCGGCCGCGGTTCTGCGAGGGGTGGGCGCGGCGCGACATCGCCGTGCGGGAGCTGTCGAAGCCGGGGCCCCGATCCTGCACCGAGAACGAGAACACCCCGTCCGCCACCGACCAGCGCACCACCATCACCGAGTCCTGCTGCCCCCAGGACCCGTGGACGACCGCGTTGGTGACGGCCTCGCCGGTGGCCAGCAGGATCGCGTCGGCCACCTCCGCGGCGACCTCCCAGCGCTCCAGGTCGCGGTGGAGCAGGGCGCGCAGGGTCGGCACCGAGTCGCTGCGGCACGGCAGCAGCAGGTGCGCCGTCGGGCGCTCCAGTCTTGCTGGCGTCGCTTCCTCCACGTGACAACTCCCCCCGGTTCGGCGCGGAGCTCTCCCAACCTAGAGCCCGTTGCCGCCCTCTGAATACAACGAGCGGCCACACTCAGTCCAACCGGGCAGGCTCCCCGGCGATTTCCCGCTGCCCCTCGGGGCAGCGGGAGAGCAGGTCGCAGCCGCTGCACCAGGGCCCGGGGCGGGGCGTGAAGCGGCGGTCGTCGCGCAGCCGCCTGGCGGTCGACAGCACCTCGTCGAACCGCTCGCGCAGCACCTGCGGCGGGCGCTCGGTGACCACCTGCTCGCCGGCCACGACATAGTCGAGCACCAGCCGCCGCACCGGCCGGCCGAGCCGCCGCTCCGCCAGCGCGGCGTAGATGGTGAGCGCCTCGTCGGCGTCGGCGGCCTCCTGGGTCGCCGCGCTGCGCCCGGTCTTGTAGTCGACCACCACCAGACCGCCGTCGTCGGCGGCGTCCAGGCGGTCCAGCCGCCCCTTGACGACGATGTCGCCGTAGACGGCCTGGAGGCCCAGCTCGGTCGCGTGCGGCACCACCGTGGTGTCGGCCCGCTGGTACCAGGCGCGCAACGCCTGCAGGCCGCGCTCCCGCTCGCGCTGCTGCTCCTCCTTGCCGCGGTAGCCGTCGCGCACCCAGAGGCGGCGGAACAGCTCCAGCAGGGTGCGGAGGCTGCGGCGCCCCACCGGCAGGCGATAGAACTCCCGCAGGGCGGCGTGCACGCTGGTCCCGAACGCCTGCTGCGGGCTGTTGCGGGACAGGCGCCACAACCCGTCCACGTACAGGAACCGGTACAGGCGCGGGCAGTGCCGGTAGCGCTCCAGCGCCGACGGGCTCACGAAGGTCGCCCTGCCCAGGTCCATGCCGGGCAGGGCCTGCTGCTCGGCCTTCTTCATGCTGTGAGGCTACGCCCCGCCCGCCACAACGGGTAAGGTTGCGGCTGTCGTGCGCAGGCTGGAGGTGGGGGCTCGTGGACCAGGTGGAGCAACGGGTCCCCGGCGTCGACGCGCTGGGCGGGCGCCTGCTGGCCGACGGGCCGATGTTCGTCTACCACGGCCTGCTGGACGACCCGAGCACCTGGCGGTTCAGCGCCAACGCCGAGCGCGTGCTCGGCTGGCCGGTCCCCCCGGATGACTGGGCCCTCTGGCGGGAGCGCATCCACCCCGACGACCGCGGCGCCTTCGACGCCGCCGTGGCCCGGGTGCTGGGCGGCGAGGCCGACCGTGCCGAGGTCCAGGTCCGCCTGCGCCAGGCCGACGGCGACTACCGGTGGATCTGGACGCTGATGCGGACCGGGCGGGACGACGCCACCGGCCAGCGCTGGATGGTCGGCTACGACCTGGACGTCACCGACCGGATGCTCGCCGAGGAGCGGGTCCGGCGCCAGAACCAGGAGCTGGAGCGGCGCATCCGCGACCGCGCGACCGAGCTGGAGAACGCCAACGCGACCCTGCGGGCGATCCTGGAGGGCATCGCCGACCCCGTCTACGTCAAGGACGCCGACGGCCGCTATGTGCTGGTGAACTCCGCGGCGGCGGGGTCGGTCGGCCTGCGGCCAGAGGAGTACCTCGGCCGCACCGACCACGAGCTGTTCCCCGCCGAGGTGGCCGGGCACCTGCGCGCCGACGACCGGGAGGTCACCGCCGCCGGGGCGCCGCGCCGCTTCCGCGAGACCATCGACACCCCCGAGGGCCCGCGCGTCTACCAGGCGGTCAAGGCGCCGTGGCGGGACGCGGCCGGCCGCATCCTCGGCGTGGTCGGCGTGAGCCGCGACGTCACCGAGCAGGAACGGGTCGAGGCCGAGCGGCGCCGGCTGCTGGAGCGCATCCACGACGTGCAGGAGGAGGAGCGCCGCCACATCGCCATCGACCTGAACGACGGCCCGGTCCAGGGGCTGGCCATGCTCGGCTACAAGCTGGCGCGGGCGCGGGTGCTGCTGGAGGCGGGCGAGACCGGGCCGGCGGTGGCGCTGGTCGGCGAGTGCGAGGCCGACGTCGCCGGCGAGATCGAGGCGCTGCGCCGGACCCTCCGCGACCTGCGGCCGCTGGTGCTCGACCAGCACGGCCTGGAGGTGGCCCTCCACGACCACGCCAACGAGGTGCGGGAGCGGGCGGGCCTTTTGTCCTGCCGGGTCACCGCCCGGCTCGGCGGGCGGCGGCTGGACCCGGCCACCGAGACGGCGCTGTTCCGGGTCGCGCAGCAGGCGCTCGCCAACGTGGCCGACCACGCCGACGCCAGCCGCGTGGAGGTGCTGCTGGAGCGGTCGGCAACCGGCGAGATGCTGCTGCGGGTCGCCGACGACGGCCGCGGGTTCGACCCGACGCACGTCCAGCCCGCCGGCCCCCAGCTCGGCTTCGGGCTCACCTCCATGCGGGAGCGGGCGGAGTCGGTCGGCGGGCGCCTCGCGATCCGGACCGCGCCGGGAGCGGGCACCACCGTCGAGGTCCGGGTCCCATGAGTAGCCCTGTGTCAACCTGCTTGCGCGATCAGGCGCTGGTAGGCGCCGTGGCGGGCGGGGTCGTAGGCGGTGCCGTCCTGCCAGCAGCGCCAGATCACCCGCAGCCACGCTCGGGCCAGGATGCGAACGGCGTGGGGGTGGCGGTGGCCGCGGGCGCGGGCCTGGTTGTAGACGTGGGCGGCCCAGGGATTGGCGTGGCGGGAGTCGCCGGCGAAGTCCATGACGGCCTGGCGCAGCTTCTTGTCGCAGGCATACCGGAAGGTGACGGTGGTGTGCTTGCCGGACTGGCGGGTGGAGGGTGCCGCCCCGCTCAGACACTCCAGCGAGGTGGGGTCGGGGAAGCGCTGGCGGCAGTCGCCGATCTCGGCCAGCAGCGCCGCCGCCCGGACCCGGCCCGAGCGGGGCAGACCGGTGAAGATGTGGCCGTCGGCGTGGGCGGCCAGCCGTTCGACGATCTCGCCGTCCAGCTCCTGGATCTGGGCGCGGACGGCGCGCAGGGTGGCGACCAGGCTGGCGGTGACCGCGGCGCGGGCTTCGCCTTCGGCGCCACCCAGTCCGTCGGGGGCGTCGACCAGGCGCCGATACAGCTCGGTGGTGGTGGTCCGGCCGCAGTAGCCGACCCGGCACAGGAACCCGCCCAGGCGGGCCTGGGTCAGCCAGGCGGCCCGCTCGGCGGCGGGGAAGCGGCCAAGGAAGCGCAGCGCGATCGGGCTGTCGACCTCGGCGAACAAGCTGACCGCGCCGGGGAAGGCGACCTCCAGGTTGGCGCGCAGCTCGTTGGCCAGCGCCACGCGCGCCTGGACCAGCTGCTTGCGGGCGCGGCTGACCGCGCGCAGCCCGGCCGTCTCCGGCGAGTCGGGGCGCAACGGGACCAGCCGGTGGCCGTCGGTGCGCAGCGCATCGGCCAGCACGTAGGCGTCGAACCGGTCGTCTTTGTTGCCGGCCGACCCATAGCGGGTCCGCAGGTGTTTGACCTGCCGGCTTGGGATCACGACCACCTGGAACCCGGCATCCAGCAGCGCCTGGACGACGGGACCGTCGGGCCGTTCGATCGCCACCCGGCCGACCGCCAGCTTGGCCAGCCGTCTGCTCAGGCCGCGCAGGTCCTTGCCGGTGTGAGGGACCTGGAAGCGGGCGCGGACGTGCCCGTCGGGGTCCAGCACGCACACCACGTGCAGGCGCGAGGCCCAGTCCAGCCCGGCCACCCGGGCTGGTGTGGCACCATCCATGATGATCCTTTCTGCTGCGCAGGCAGCCGAAGGGGGCGCTTGCACCCGCCGGTACCGGGACGCCGTGGCAGGAGGCTCACTGATCGGCGCTCTACGGCGCGTCGCCCTGTTGCCGCTCAAGGCGTCCCGGGCCGTCGGACCTCGCGATCCTCATGGTGGCCTTCGCAAGGCAAGCGACCGTGGCGATGGTCCGACGGGCACCGGGAGTTCCCAAGCATCCTTTCAGCTTCCTCCGTGGGGAGGGTGCACCAGTGAGCGGGCTGGCGCCGCGGCCGCGCGTGCTGCTCGCCGACGACCACCGCGGGCTGCGGTCGGCGCTGCGCGGCCTGCTGGAGGAGACCGGCTTCCAGGTGGTGGGCGAGAGCGGCGACGGCGCCGACGCGGTGGCGCTCGCCAGCATGCTCCAGCCCGACATCGTCGTCATCGACGTGCGCATGCCGGTGCTGAACGGGCTGGACGCGGCCAAGCTCATCAAGGACCAGCGGCCCGCCACCCAGGTGGTGGTCCTCAGCGCCTTCGAGAGCCCGGAGCTGGAGCGCCAGGCCAGGGAGGCCGGCGCGTTCGCCTACCTGGACAAGGGGACCATGGCGAACCGGGTCCGGCGGGTGCTGCTCGGCGCCGCCGTGCAGGCCGTGCTCGACGCCCACCCCCTGCCGCCCGCCGGGCCGGGCCCGCGGCCGGCGCCGGAGCGCCGCGAGACCCTGTGAGGCTCAGCCGATCACCCAGGCGGCCACCAGGAAGCTGGCGAAGAAGCTGATCACCGAGGCGACGATGGCGACCAGGCCGAGGTTGCGGTCGCCCTTGTTGCGGCCGATGGCGCCGCAGACGATCCCGACCAGGCCGCCGAGCGGGAACATGGCCAGCCCGAGGCCGGCGAGCACCAGGGCCGCCACCGTCCAGGACCGCCCCTCGGGACGGCCGCGGCGCGCGGCGCCGCCGCCCGCCGCGCCGCGGAGCTGGGCGCGGGTCTGCGCCAGGTACTCCGTGCGGTAGCGCTTGACCTCCTCGGGCGCCTCCAGCAGCCCGTGCTCCCCCGCCCTGGCCGAGCGGTCCAGCTCCTCCAGGAGCGCCTCGAGCTGGTCGATGGCGTCCAGCGCGGCCGGGACCAGCTCGTCGGGGATGGTGTAGCGCGCCGTGAAGGTCGGCTCGCCGGCCACGTACGCCTGCTCGGCGACCTCGTCGGCGGGGCTGCCCGGGAACTGGCCGCGCAGCCGCTCGACCAGCTCGTTGAGCCGCCGCGGCGGCGCCTCCGGCTGCATGGCGGCGAGCTGCGCCTCGCGGCGGATCGCCTCGTAATGGTCCCGGCTCTTGATGTGCAGCGCCGGGTCGAACGGTCCCAACGTAAGCTCCATGCCGCAGAGCATACGACCCCGGCGGGCCGGCAGCAGCGCGGCTCAGGCCGGGGCGCGGGCCAGCAGGCGCGCCACGGTCGCGTCGGGGGTGCGCTCCACGCCCAGGCGGTAGCCGTAGAGGGCGCCGTGGCAGTCGGAGGCGCCGGTGACCTCCAGGCCGAGCTCGCCGGCGAGCGCCCGCAGGCGGGCCCGCTCGGCCGGCGCCTGGTCGGGGTGGTCGACCTCCAGCCCGTCCAGGCCGGCGGCGGCCATGGCCCGGATCACCGGCTCCGGCACCGCGTCCGCGCCGGCGTGCAGGGACGGGTGGGCGAGCACGGCGACGCCGCCGGCGCCGCGGATCAGCTCCACCGCCTCCACCGGGCCGACCGCGTCCTTGGCCACGTAGGCGCGGCCGCCGGTGCCGATCCACTCGGGGCCGAACGCGGCCTCCACGTCGGGGACCACCCCGGCCTCGACCAGCGCCTGGGCGACGTGCGGCCGGCCGACCGAGCCGGACCCGGCCAGCTCCAGGACGCGGTCGAGGTCCAGGTCGACGCCGAGCGCGCGCAACCGCTCCACCATGCGCCGCGCGCGGCCGACCCGGCCCTCGAGGATCCACGCCCGCCTGGCCAGAAACACCGGCTCGGCGGGGTCGAAGGCGTAGCCGAGGACGTGCACCGGAGCAGGCCCGGCTTGCGGAGCGCCAGCCCCGAGGTGCTCGGCGGACAGCTCGCAGCCGAGCAGGACCTCGAGGCCGGTGGCGGCGGCCGCCTTGCGGGCCCGCTCCACGCCCTCGGTGGTGTCGTGGTCGGTGAGCGCGATGCCGGTGAGGTCGCGGGTGGCGGCCAGCTCCACGACCTGCTCGGGCTCGAGGGTCCCGTCCGAGAAGGTGGAGTGGGTGTGCAGGTCGAAGCCGGGCATGCCCCGACGATATCGCAGCCGCGGATGCATCGATCCGCTACCGATCGGGTAACGACCCTCCAGTTTGCCCGGTCTGGCGCCGACAGAGGTGCCAGACTGCCCAGGTCATTCGGTGACGAGGAGGTTGTTTCGTCGTGTCGTTGCTCATGCTCGCGGTCGTCGCCCTGTTCCCGGTCCTGCTGCTCGGCCTCCTGCTGGTCACCAACGGCCTGGAGGGGCGGGTGGTCGGCACGGTCGGCAGGCGGGGGCGCTCCGCCGGGCGGCAGGGCGCGAGGAGGGACTGACCCGGCGACGTTTCCCCGGCGCGGCCGGGTGGTAGCCGCGAGAACATGTCGCCGACGCGGCGGCCGCCCAGCGCGGCCCACGACCTGATCCCCGAGCGGCCCGACCTGGACGGCCTGCGGGCCGCCGCGGCCGGCTGCACGGCCTGCGACCTGTACCGGGACGCCACCCAGACGGTGTTCGGCGAGGGCGCGGGCGGCGACGAGGTGATGCTGGTCGGCGAGCAGCCCGGCGACGGCGAGGACCGGGCCGGCCGGCCGTTCGTCGGCCCCGCCGGCCGCCTGCTCGACAAGGCGCTGGAGGAGGCCGGCATCGACCGGCGGCGCGCCTACGTGACCAACGTGGTCAAGCACTTCAGTTTCCAGCGCCGCGGCAAGGTGCGCCTGCACAAGAAGCCGAACGCCGAGCAGGTCCACGCGTGCTTCCCGTGGCTGGAGGCGGAGCTCGCGGTGGTGCGGCCGCGGGTGCTCGTGCTGCTCGGCGCGACCGCCGCCCAGGCGCTGCTGGGCTCCTCCTTCCGGGTCAGCCGCCAGCGCGGCGAGCTGCTGGAGTCCGACCTGGCGCCGCGGGTGCTGGCCACCGTCCACCCCTCCTCGATCCTGCGCGCCCCCGACGACGAGGCGCGCGCCCTGGCCTACAAGGGCTTCGTCGCCGACCTCGCCGTGGTCGCCGAGGAGCTCGGCCGCCGTCCATGAGGCGCGGTAGCATCCAACGACTGCGGGGGGCTCCGCCCCCCGCACACCCCCAAACCCCGACTCCGGGGGGAGGAGGCGAGGCAATGGGGCCGGAGGAGCTGACCGACCTGGCGCTGCGGGCGGCGGTGGCGGCCGGTGCCGACTACGCCGACGCCCGCTGGGCGCGCCAGGAGACCGAGTCGCTCACCGTCACCGACGACCGCGTCGACGACCTGGAGGCCGAGGACTCCCGCGGGCTCGGGGTGCGGGTGCTGGTCGACGGCCGCTGGGGGTTCGCGGCCAGCGCCGTGCTGGACCCAGGGCGCGTTCGCGACCTCGGCCGCCGCGCCGTCGACATCGCCCGCGCCGCCGCGGCCCTCCCCGGCGAGCCCGTGCGGCTGGCGCCGGTCGAGCCGGTGGTGGCGAGCTGGTCCACGCCGCTTCAACGCGACCCGTTCGCGGTGCCGCTGGCCGAGCGGGTCGAGCTGCTGCTGGCCGCCTGCGACGCCCAGCGCGCGGTCGCCGGCCTCACCCACGCCCGCGCCACCGTCGACCTGTGGCGCCGGCGCACGCTGTTCTGGTCCAGCGAGGGCGCCCGCCTGGACCAGACCGTGACCCAGACCGGCGCCGGCATCGAGGCGGTCGCGGTCGGCGACGGCGACCTCCAGCAGCGCAGCTGGCCGAACTCGTTCCGCGGCCAGTTCCTGGCCGGCGGCTGGGAGGTGGTCGAGGCCACCGACCTGGTCGGCAACGCCCCCCGGGTGGCCGGGGAGGCGGTGGCGCTGCTGCACGCCCCCGAGCTGCCCGAGCGGGTGACCACCGTGATCCTGGACGGCCAGCAGCTCTCCCTCCAGGTGCACGAGTCGGTCGGCCACCCGCTGGAGCTGGACCGCATCTTCGGCAGCGAGGCGGCCTACGCCGGCACCTCGTTCGTGCGCCCGGACGACCGCGGGCGGCTGCGCTACGGCTCGCCGGCCATGTCGGTCACCTCCGACGCGACCACGCCCGGCGGGCTCGGCACCTTCGGCTTCGACGACGAGGGCGTGCCGGCGCAGCGCACGCCGCTGGTCGCCGGCGGGACGCTGGAGGGCTTCCTGACCAGCCGGGAGACCGCGACCGCGCTCGGCGGCACCTCGGGCGGCGCCATGCGCGCCGACGGCTGGGGCAGCCCGCCGCTGATCCGCATGACCAACGTCAACCTGGAGCCGGGCGAGGGCAGCCTGGACAAGCTGGTCGCCGACACCGCCGACGGGCTGCTGCTGTCGGTCAACCGCTCCTGGTCGATCGACGACCGCCGGGTCAACTTCCAGTTCGGCGTCGAGGCGGCATGGGAGGTCCGCGCCGGCCGCCTCGGCCGGCTCTACAAGAACGCCACCTACGACGGCCGCACCACCGAGTTCTGGGGCTCGCTGGACGCCGTCTGCGGCCCCGAGGAATGGGTGGTGTGGGGGATCCCCAACTGCGGCAAGGGCCAGCCGTTCCAGAACGGCCGGGTCTCCCACGGCACCGCCCCCGGACGCTTCCGCGACGTGCACGTGGGGGTCAGGGGCGCATGAGCAGGCTCGGCGAGCGGCTGCTGCAGGTGGCCGAGACCGCCATCGCCGCCGAGGCCGCCGACGACGCCGAGGCGCTGGTGATCCGCGAGGCCGGCGGCCTCACCCGCTTCGCCTCCAGCCGCATCCACCAGTCGACCTGGCGCGAGGACGTGGCGGTGCGGCTGCGCCTGGTGGTCGACGGCAACCGGGTCGGGACCGCGACCGTCCACGACCTCCAGCCCGCGGCGGTGGCGGCCGCCACCCGCCGGGCGGCCGAGGTCGCCCGGACGATGCCGCCGGACCCCGGGTATCCCGGCATGCCCGGCCCGGCGGCCTACGCCGCCGCCGACCGCTGGGACGAGGC
>Ga0081538_10004696_pt1 | contig 12508 bp, 8 predicted proteins | sample TabmetS5T2R1_FD_71022 | JGI IMG/M metagenome (GOLD analysis project Ga0081538, IMG submission 71022) | Tabebuia heterophylla rhizosphere microbial communities from the University of Puerto Rico - S5T2R1 | ecosystem: Host-associated > Plants > Roots > Rhizosphere ...
CGATCCAGCCCAATACGGTGTAGCCCTTCGAGCTCACTAGGACTCCTTTCCCCGGTTGCGCACGTTGTACGCCATTCGCGACTGAAGCGACCACAGCTCGATGAACCCCGGGCTGGCCTGCTGCGAGAACAGCCCGCCCGACTCGCCGAAGCCGGCCAGCGCCGGGTCGTACAGAGCGTTCGGCGAGCGTCGCGCCACCGGCCGGCAGCTCCCCTTGTAGAGGCGCATGGTGATCTCGCCGGTCGCCTGCTCGTTGGCGGCGTCCATGAACGCGTTCAGATCCGACAGCAGCGGCTCGTACCAGAGTCCTGCATAGACGAGGTAGGCCCAGTGGGCGTCGAGCTGCGGCTTGAACGTGTTCTGGTGGATCGTCCCGACGAGCTTCTCGAGCTCCTTGTGGGCGGTGAGGATCAGCGTCGCCGCCGGCACCTCGTACAGGTCGCGCACCTTGAGCCCGACGATGCGGTCCTCGATGTGGTCGACGATGCCCACGGCGTGCCGGGCGCCCAGCTCGCCGGCCTTCTCGAGCAGCGCCACCAGGCCGAGACGCTCCCCGTTCAGCGCGACCGGACAACCGCGCTCGAACTCGACCCGCACGTCCTCGGGCTCGTCGGGCGCCTCCTCGGGGCGCGTGACGAGCTGGAACACGTCGTCGCGCGGCGGCTCCTCGATGTCCTCGATCGGGCCGCCCTCGGAGGAGCGGCCCCAGAGGTTGTCGTCGATCGAGTAGGGCGGCGTCTCGGTGCCGCCCTTGACCGCGATGCCGTGCTCGCGCGCGTAGGCGATCTCCTCCTCACGGCCCATCTGCCACCCCCGCACCGGCGCGATGATCTTCATCGACGGGTCGAGCGCGATCGCGGTCGACTCGATGCGCACCTGGTCGTTGCCCTTGCCGGTGCAGCCGTGGGCGATCGTGTCGCAGCCGGTGCGGCGCGCGTACTCGACCGCCAGCTTGGCGATCAGCGGCCGGCCGAGGGCGGTGAAGAGCGGGTAGCCGCCGCCGTACAGGGCGTTCGCCTTGATCGCCGGGAGGACGTACTCGCGTGCGAACTCCTCGCGCGCGTCGACCACGTGGCAGTCGAGCGCACCGAGGTGGAGCGCCTTGCCCTTGATGACGTCGTAGTCCTCGTCCGGCTGGCCCAGGTTGACCGTAAGCGCGACGACCTCGGCCTCGTACTCGTCCTGGATCCACTTGAGCATGACGCTCGTGTCGAGCCCGCCCGAGTAGAGCAGGAGCACCCGCCCGACCTCGCCCGGGTCGGCCTCGTAGGACGCGGTCTTGATCAGGGTGCGGCGCTCGTCTGCCACGGGGCGCTGGAAGCTAACAGGAGCCTTGCGCTGGCAAGCGCGCCCATGTCGGTCAGCCGCGCGGCGGTCTGCTGCGCCAGCTCGGCGCTACCCGGGGAACCCTTGAGCAGCGGCAGCAGCTCCGCGAGATAGCGGGCCGCGGTGTACCGCTCGCCGCTTCCGTCGAGGGCCGACGCGGCCCTGTCCGCCTGTGCGAACGCGTCGCCAGCGTGACCTTCGCGGGCCAGCATGCTCGCCTCGGCCAGGTCGGCGATCCATCCGAGCGCGGGCGCGCAGGCCGGGCCGGCAAGGGCACGCGCCTCGGCAACCGTCTTTCGCAGCTCGTCCCGGTCCCCGCCGGAGACGAGCACCGAGAGGAGCGCGCGCAGCCGGACGACCGTCTCTCCGGTGTTGCGGCGCCACTCTGTCCCCTCGATGAAGCCCATCGTGGCTTCGGCGCCGAGCACGGGTCTCAGGATCTGGGCGACGGGATGGCCGAAGGTCCGGAACCTCCCCGCGGTCGGCGCCAGGCGCCTCAGCAGCGCAACGATCCGCTGGGCCTCCTGCTCGTCGCCGGTCTCGTACACCCCGAGCGCGCGGCCGGCCAGCGCTACGAGGCCGGTGGCGCAGATCCGCTCGCCCTCGCTCTCGGCCAGCTCGCGTACGCGCGCGGTCGCGTCGAGGAGCTCCGCGAAGCGACCCGGTGGGACGAGCGCCATCGTGGCCGAGGCGCCTGCGTGGAGGGCCCGATGGGGGCTCAGGCGAACCGCCTGGCGGGTCGCCTCCGCCGCGGCGCTGCGGGCGCGCTCGAAGCTCCCCGCGCGCGCGAAGCAGATCGCGGCCACCCCGACGCTCTCGTGCGCCTCGACCCGGTTGCTCAGCAGGCCGGCCGCGCGCTCCAGCCGGTCGCCCATCGCCTCGGCCTCGCAGAAGCCCTCCTCGAGCACGAGCCAGGTGAGCCCCTCCAGGGCGTGCGCGAGCAGGTAGTTCGAGCCGATCTCCTCGGTGATCTCGAGAGCGCGGTCGACGTCGCGCCTTGCCCCCGGCACGTCGCGCTGTTCCACGTCCCGCCAGCGCGACTTCCCCCAGGAGCGCGCGAGCAGAAGCGCGCCGAGCTCGAAGCTGGCTTCCTGCTCGTCGACCTCGGCGAGCCCTCGGTCGACGAGCGCGCGAGCGGCGGGCACCCAGCTGTCGTCGGAGAAGGCGCCCATGTAGCGCGTGCACAGCAGGGCCGTGTGGGCACGGAGATTGTTCGCGGCGGGCCGGTCCTTCAGGGCGAGCGCAAGGTCGATCGCCTCCAGGTAGGCGGCGAGCGCCTCGTCGCCGCGCACGGCGGCGTGGAAGCCGCGCGCCCGGAGCTCGAGCGCGGCCAGCCGCTCGCGGTCCGTGCTCGCAAGCGCGAGCGCGCGGTCGGCGAGGCCGGTCGGGTCGACGGAGAGGAGGCCGCGGCGGGCGGCCGATCCCGCATCGAGCAGCGCCTGGACCGCCGCCTCGCGAACGCTTTCGTCCGTCTGAGCCGCCGCCTCGTAGTGATAGGCGAGCAGGTAGATGAACTCCTCACGGCGATCGCCCGCCAGGCGCTCGATCCAGGCTGCCACCGCCGCGTGCGTGCGGGCACGCGCCGCGCGCGGGATCGAGCGATACGCCACCTCACGCGTCAGCCCGTGGGAGAACCAGAACTCGCTCTCGCCCGGCAGCGCGGACCTCGGGCGGGCGACGATCAGGCCACGCTCCTCGAGCGACCCAAGCAGCTCCGGCAACTGCTCCCCGGTCAGGTTCGGCTCGAGCGCGCTCACCCAGAAGCGCCGGCCGACCACGGACGCGTGCTGGAGCGCGGTTTTCTCGGCGGGTCGAAGGGCGTCGATGCGGGCGGCGAGGAGGGAGCGGAGGCCATGAGGCAGCGAGGCCGCCGGATCACCCCCGGCGCCGATGTGACGGGCGATCTCCTCGGCGAAGAACGGGTGCCCTTCGGCCAGCTCGGCCACGCGCTCGCGCAGCGGCCCGCCCCCGTGCGGCAGCAGATGCCCGGCGAGCTCGCGTGACTCCGCCGCCGAGAGGGAATCGAGCGCGACCTGCGCCTTGCCGCTCCCCTGACTCCAGGTGGGGTGTGCCTCGGCGAACTCGGGCCGCGCCGTCGCAAGCAGCATGACCGGGCCCTCCGAGCGGGCGCGGATGCGCTCGAGCGACCCCAGCAGCTCGGGCTCGGCCCAGTGCAGGTCCTCGATCACGAGCATCACGGGGCCACCGCGTGCACGGGCGCTGAGGAAAGCCGGCCAGGCGAGGGCGATCTCCTCCGCCATCTCGCCCGGGGTCACCTCGTCGAGCGCGCCCGTGTCCAGCGCGATGCCCGCGCTCGCGCCGAGCGCCGCCACCGTCGGCTCGTCCAGATCGAGCGGCGCCGCGATCGCGCGCAGCTTCTGACGAGCCGTCCCGGCGGGGTCGTCCAGCACGATGCCGGCGGCCTCGCAGAGGATCTCGCGCAGCGGCCAGAACGCGATGCCTTCCCCGTAGTGCAGGCAGCGACCCCGGTAGACCGTCGCGCCGTTCGCCTCGGCGCGGATGGCGAACTCCTCGGCCAGGCGGCTCTTGCCGATGCCCGCCTGGCCGAGGAGCGTGACGAGCAGCGGGCTCGCGCGGTCGATCACCGTGCCGTGCAACTGGGCGAGCGTTGCCAGCTCGCGCACACGCCCGACGAGCGGGGTGGCGAGCGTAGGGGCCGTCTCCCGCACGCCCCGGACGAGGGTGATGCCACCGCCGGCCTCGAACTCGACGCCGCGCCGCGCGGAGCCGGCGGTCTCCTCGTCGACGGCGACTGCGCCGGGCGGCGCAGCGGCGAGCGTCTCGGCGGCGCGCGCGAGCACCGGGCCAGTCGCCGCCCGCTGAGAGCCCTCCACGATCGCCTCGCCGCTCGCCACCGCGGCGCGCCGCACGGCGCCCCGCTCGCGCGCGGCGAGCGCCGCCCGGATGGCCCGCTCGGCGTCGTCCTCGTGAGCCGCGGCGGCGCCGAACAGAGCGAGCGCGGGCGCGGAAGTCGTCACGACGCCGCCGAACCGCTCCACGACTGCCCGCAGACGGTCCCCCACCTCGGCGAGGGCTGAGCGGAGCTCCTCCGGATCGTCCGGGTCGCCCGGCGGGGCGAGCTCCGCGGCAAGGACGCTCACGAGCTTGCGCTCCTCGCGCGCCACGACGCCCCGGGGCCTCGCAATCGGGGCGGCGGTCGCCTCGCCTCCGAGCAACCGCCGGTGCAAGCCCTGGGCGGCCGCACCGGGCGCCGTGCCGAGCTCATCGCGCAGCAGCACGCGGAGCCGGTCGTACGCGCGTAACGCCTCGGCCACGTCGCCCTTCGCGGCGAGCACCTCCATGAGAATGCGGTGCCCGGTCTCGCGGAACGGCGCGGCCTCTACGAGCTCCCGGGCCTCCTGCTCCGCCTCGGGCAGATCGCTGCCGCCGAGCGCGAGCCCCGCTGCGGCGGATGCCTCGAGCGCCCGGAGGCGGAGCTCCTCGACCGCGCGGCGCTGCTCCTCGACCCAGGGCAGATCGTCGCCCGCGAGGAACGCGGCGGAGGTGATCTCGACCCCACGTCTCGCCGCTTCGCGCGCGGCGCGGTGGGCGCCCTCGCCGAGGGCCGTCTCGGCGCGGCGGGTGGCGTCATGGGCGATCTCGAGGTCGATCCCGGCGTCGGACGGGAGCGCGAGGCGGAGCTGATGCCTGCCCTCGATCGTGTCCGCTCCGAGCTCGCGCCTGAGTCGCGAGAGCAGCGCGCTGAGCGCCTCGCCGGGGTCGGCCGGGGGCCGCTCTGGCCAAAGCACGTCGATCAGCTCATCGCGCGCGACTTCGCGCCGCCGGTTCACGACGAGATGGGCGAACAGGATGCGGCCCTGGCGGCCCGGAAGCGCGACCTCGCGGTCGGCGAGGACCGCTTCGAGGCGACCGCACAGCCGGATGCGAGTCCTGGGGCCCGCCGCCATCGGGCGAGCGTACCGCGTGCCGCGACCGCCGCGGACCGGCTGCAGGGTTTCCCCAGGGTTTCGCAAGGGCCGGTCGCCCACGCTGCCTGCACACCAACCGAGGAGGTCTTCGATGGGCTACGCAAAGAACGTGCTGGTGGACACCGACTGGGTCGAGAAGCACCTGGACGACGACCAGATCCGCATCGTCGAGGTAGACGAGAACCCGGCGCTCTACGCGGAGGCGCACATCCCGGGGGCGATCGGGTTCGACTGGACGAAGGACCTCCAGGACGCGGTGCGGCGCGACTTCCTGTCGGCGGAGCGCTTCGGCGAGCTCTTCGGTAGCCGCGGAGTGGGCGACGACCACACGGTGGTGCTCTACGGCGACCGCAACAACTGGTTCGCGGCCTACACGTACTGGTACCTGCGCTACTACGGCCACGACCGAGTGCTGCTGATGAACGGCCCGCGCGAGAAGTGGATCGCCGAGGGCCGCCCGGTCACCAGCGACGTCCCGGACCTCCCGGCCGCGACGTTCACGGCGCGTCCCGGCGACGAGTCGCTCCGCGCCCGCCGCCACGAGGTGATCGCGGCGCTCGACCAGGACGTGCGCATGGTGGACGTGCGCTCCCCGCAGGAGTACTCCGGCGAGCTGATCGCGATGGCGGGCTACGAGCAGGAAGGCGCCCAGCGCGCCGGCCACATCCCGGGCGCCGCCTCGGTGCCGTGGGCCCAGGCCGTCCGGGAGGACGGAACCTTCAAGCCCGTCGACGAGCTCCGCGATCTCTACACGGGAAAGGGCGTCCTGAACGGCGACCCGATCATCGCCTACTGCCGCATCGGCGAGCGCTCAGCCCATACCTGGTTCGTGCTGCACGAGCTGTTGGGCCACCGCGACGTGAAGAACTACGACGGCTCCTGGACCGAGTGGGGCAACCTGGTGAACGTGCCGATCGAGAAGGACGTGTGAGCGCCTAGGCGCTCTCGCGGATTCCTGCCTGGCGGAGGGCGGCCGCCCGCTTGTCGTGGAAGCTGGCGCCGCCCGACGCCCGCGCGGCGTCTCGGACGGGCTCGTAGGTGAGGATGGCGATGCCGTCACCGACGGTCCGGGTGTCCACGAGGCGCATCGGCTTCTTGTCGCTCGTCTCGCCGAACAGGCGTGCGCCGGCCCCGAGCACGACCGGATAGATCATCAGCCGCAGCTCGTCGACCAGATCGTGCTCGATCAGCGTCTGCGCGAGCTGGGAGCTGCCGAGCACCACGATCTCCCCGTCCAGCTCCCGCTTCAGCTTCGACACCTCGTCGACCACGTCTCCCTTCACCACCGTCGAGTTGTTCCAGCCGGGATCCTCGAGCGTGGAGGACACGACGTACTTGGGCAGGCCGTTCAGCTTCTCCGCCAGCTCACCACTCCTGGATGGCCACGTCGCGGCAAAGAACTCGTAGCTCTTCCGGCCGAGCAGCAGGGCCTCGGTGGCGAGCGTCTTGTCGAGCGTGAACCCTTCGCCGTCCTCGCCCCGATCGGTCTCGAAGAACCACCCACCGAGCCTGAAGCCCTCGACCCCGGCCGGGTCCTCGCTGACCCCGTCGAGCGAGACGTTCTCGCTGATCACGATCTTTCCCATCGCGCGTCTCCTTCGTCGGCTTTTCAGTTCAGACACCGGCGATGGCGAGAACGGAACGGCCTGCTCGGCGGGTAGTCGAAGCGATACCTTGGGGCGGTGGCGCCCCGCGTGCGCGTCCTCGCATTCGGATCGGCCGCGGCGCTCGTTGTGGTTGGTTCGGTCTGCGCCGCCCTGGTCGGTGGCTTGACCGGCGAAGTGCTCGGCATCACGCTGATCACCCTCGGTCTTGGCGCAGCTCTGCTTCTGGTGTTCCTCGAAGTAGGCCTGAGCGAGGAGCGTGAGCTGGAGAAGGAGGCCAAGCGGCGGCGCCGGCGTCGGCGCCCCGGGTGAGGATCGGCCTATGCCGGGAATGTCCCGTCGTCACGAAGCGGTCATCTCTTGGCGCCAGCTCAAGCTTGCTTGGCTCGTGGCCGAGCCGGCGCTGGACGATGTTGGGTGGCACGCCCTCGCGAGCCAGCTCGAGCGCGTGCGCGTGCCGCATCCGGTGCGGCGCGAACGTACGCCGTACGCGGCCAGCGCGGCAACCCGGCGGAACTCGGTGCCGCCGTACGAGGAGCAGCGCGCTGTGCGCACGGGCGAATCCGTCACTCAGTCCCATTCGCTCCCTCGCCCGCCGAGCTCGCCGATACGGCGCTCAGCATGTTCGAGCTACTGCCACCGGCCATCGATTCTGCTCCGCAGAAGCGGCCGCCGACGCTACGTCGGGATGGACGGGTGTGGGGGAAGCATCTCCGGGCGTCGCTGAACGCACGGGCTGAGCATCGCGCGTACAAGAGCCCGATCGGCTCCCGTCGTCACGCAGGTGCGCAGACGCAGCAGGAGCCGGCCCTTTCGGCCCCCGTCGATGTAAACGCCGATGAGGCATTGCAACCCCCGGTATTGGAGGTCACCGAACAGGGAGTAAAGACGCGGCTGACAAGTCGTCCACTACAGCTGCAGAGATTGGTACCGGCCGCGGCCGGCGAGCCGCCCACGCAGACCGCGGATGTCGAGACGGGGGGACCCGGCGGACCTGGCGGACCTTGTTGACCTTGTAGGGTCGCGGTCGTTTGGAGGCTGCCGTCCGGGAACCTGAGACCTGGCCCGCGTAGATGCAGCTCCCCGAGAATGGAGATCCTGCCGGAGCTTTCTATGATCAGCCGGTCAACCGAGTTGTCCACGTCGGTGAAGTGCAACTGCCCGAAGCCCGCATAGATACCGTAGGTCTTGCCTCCCCCGGTTGCCGGGACGTTCCGAAACGCTATACCGGATCCCCACCCGGGCCCTGAAGAGCTGACCATTAAGGCGAGGTCGTTCGTGGCACCCTTGTCAATTTCCAGACCTGCGCGTGGAGCCCCAGACGTTCCAATTCCGATCCTGCCGGAGCTATCCACGATCAGCCGGTCAACGGCGTTGTCAACGTCGGCAAAGTGCAGCTGCCCGAAGCCGGCATAGATTCCGAAGGTCTTACCTCCTCCCGCTGCTGGGACGTTCCGAAGTTGTATGCCGGAACCCCACCCAGGTCCTGAGGAGCTGACCATTAAGGCAACGTTGTTTGTGGCACCCTTTTCGATTTCTAGTCCAGCGCGCGGGCTCGATGTCCCGATCCCCAAATCTCCCTGTGCGCTGACGCGCATGACCTCTGCGCCGTTCGTTCTAATGGCTAGGGGTTGCGCGTCGGCCGTGCCGAGGAAATCGTTCGAGGGGTTCGTCCCGCTGTTACCGGTCAGTTCCCACGGCATTACGGTCCTCCTCTGGCGCTACGGATCTATCTTCGTTCAGACCGTGCCCGTCAGAGTCGGATACGCGGCCTGAGGCGGGAGTCCGATATTCGACTGGCCGGTCGGCGAGACTAGCGTCGAGTTCCCTGAGCACCTGCATCGCGCCGTCGATTCGTAGAAGCGTGTCGCGGAGGAAGGCTCGGTGGCGCTCGACGGAGTCGAAGTCGGCCTGGCCCTTCTCGAACTCTGCCTGGAGCGAGGCCAGACGAGCTCGCACTTGATCTCGCACGTGCGGTTCGTTCTCGGCAGGCAGGGCAAGTATTGCCACCCCGCCGACAGCAACGGGTGCCGCGATGATCCCTTCCTCATTTATTAGGTAACCAATGGGCATCGCGAACATGCCGTAGTCGCGTGAGACCTCCCAGCGCCGCTGGAGGACTACGGGAAAGGTCAGACCGTGCTCGCCGATCTTGGCTCGCGTCCGTTCTGCGTCTCGGCTCACCATGATGACGTCCAGGTTGGATGACGCACGGTGTATCCGCTCGAGGTGAGGAGCCAGCTCGTCGCACGGCCCACACTCGGGATCTGAGAACACGAGGAGAACTCTTCTCTGGCGGTACTCGTCGAGAGACAGCGTTCCTCCGTCGGATCGCGGTAGCGTGAACACCGGAGCTGCGGTCCCGGCCTTCAAACCGTCGCGGTTGAGACCGGTGTCAGCAATTGACTGGCCGCGCGTGTCCTCAGGAGCTTGTGCGACTGCGTGAGGTGAGCTGATATCTGGATACATGATGGGAGACGAGGGGCGGCTCCCCGTCACGATGGAATGGCTGGCGCAGGCGTGGCGCCGGGGGCGCCCGCGGCCGTAGGGATGGGCGGCGCAGGCACCGGCGCTGCGGCGGCGGCCCCTGCGGCGGTTATCGGCTCCGCGGCGGACCACCCCGGCATCGGGCCGGACGACGCTGTCGGAAACGCGGCTACCGTGGGCTCCTGTGCGATGGGCGCCTCACGCCGAAGCTCAAGAAGCTTGGCCACGAGATCAGCTTCGGAGCCAACGGGGAAGTAGTAGGCAGGGGCGCGAGCTAGGGTCTGGAGGACAACGTTCGATGGCGACTCGGCGTCAGGCGCCTCCTGACCAGTAAGCGACAGGTAGCTATCCACGGGGTAGGAAAGCTCGCTCCCGATCTCATGGAGCCCGTCCACAATCTCGCAAACCTCGGGGAAGTGCGGAAGAACCGTGTTGAGCGTGTCTAGGTGCTCTGTGCTGTACGCCACAGCCTGATCCCCTCGGTCGAGCATACGCCAAGCAGTGACTTGGGTAAAGGTGCAGCGACCGTGTCGAATCTCCGACGAACCGAAGCCAGGCCACCCGGCACGACGCCCTCCTGCGGCGTGCGCGGCGCCTGGTGCTTTGTTGAGTCTTGAGCCCGGCGAAATCGGGCGGAAAGGCTGCATCGCAGACGTTTGGACGGACCAACTGGAGATGGCGACGTCCTTCGTGTCGAGGCGGTGAGCTCGACCAGAGCCTGGTCGAGTGCATCTCGTAGCTGCTCCGAGTCATCGGAGGCTGCCGCGGCGAGATTCGGAGCCGACTTGTGGTCGACGGGAGCGCTACATCGAAGCAGAAGCGGCGAGTCGAACGCATGACGCTTGGATTGGACGACGAGCAGGCGTCTCGCCGCCGTGACTGGCTTATGCGGATCGCACTGAGCGCGAGCGCTGGCCGCCGAGCGGGTTCCAGTGGTCCGGTGCGGTCGCGGGGCCCCGCGGTAGGAGGGTCAGGCGGGCAAAGTCGACAGGAAACCTAGACCGCGATCTGTGTCGTCGCGTCCGCTGCCGCGGGTGCGCGCGAGAACTCCAGCACGGGATCGTCGCTCGGGAAGCGGCGGCCGGACCTTCGGTCGCGCGGGTAGTGCTGTTCCCTGCGCCAGGGGTCGTTCGGTCCCTGGCGGGGGAACTGGTCGATCGCGCGCAGCACGTAGCCGGAGGTGAGGTCGGCGAAGGGCAGGCTCTCGACCGCGGGGTCCTGGCGTGGTGTCACCTGCGCGTAGCCGTAGCGGTCCATGTGGTTCAGCAATCTGCAGACCTGCAGGCAGGTCAGGTCGGCGCCGAGCGTCCAGGACTGGTTCGTGTAGCCGAACGCGAACGCCATGTTCGGCACACCGCTCAGCAGCATTCCCCGGTACACGAATGTCTCGGCGACGTTCACGTCCCTGCCGTCGACGCTGAGCCCGACCCCGCCGAAGGGCACCATCTTCAGGCCGGTCGCGGTCACGATGAGGTCGGCCTCGAGCTCGGACCCGGACTCGAGCGCGAGGCCGGTCTCGGTGAACGACGAGATGCGGTCGGTGACGACCGAGACGCGCCCCGCCGAAATCGCCTCGAAGAGATCGCCGTCCGGCACGAGGCACATGCGCTGGTCCCACGGCTCGTAGCTCGGGTTGAAGTGGGTGTCGACGTCGAAGCCGGGCGGGAGCCGGCGCTCGAGCGACCTGCGGATCAATCGCCTCATCGCCCCGGGCCGCCGGCGGCTCAACCCGTAGATCGCCAGCGCGATCATGATGTTCCGCCAGCGCACGATCGGATAGGCGATCCGGGCGGGCAGGAAGCGCCCGAGCAGACGGGCCATCGGGTCGAGCGCGGGCAGCGACAGGATGTAGCTGGGCGAGCGCTGCAGCATCGTGACGTGCTCGGCGCGCTCCGCCAGGGCCGGTATCAGCGTCACAGCGGTCGCGCCGCTCCCGATCACGACCACCCGCTTCCCGGTGTGGTCGATGTCGTCCGTCCAGAACTGCGGGTGGACGATCTCGCCGCCGAAGCGCTCGATTCCGGCGAACTCCGGCGTATAACCCTCGTCGTAGCGGTAGTAGCCGGTGCAGGTGAAGAGGAACCCGCAGGTCAGGTGGACCGTCTCGCCGGTGTCGGTGCGCTCCGCCTCCACGGTCCAGCACGAGTCGGCTGAGGACCAGCGGGCTCCGACGACGCGGTGGTGGAAGCGAATGCTCTGGTCGACGCCGTGCTCCCGCGCCGTCTCGCGGATGTAGTCGAGGATCGACGGGCCGTCCACGATCATCTGCTCCCCCGACCAGGGTCGGAACGGGTAGCAGAGCGTGTACATGTCCGAGTCCGACCGGATGCCCGGGAAGCGGAACAGGTCCCAGGTCCCGCCGGCGGCCCCGCGCGCCTCGAGAATCGCGAAGCTCTTGCCGGGACAGCGCTCGCGCAGGCGGCAGGCGGCGCCAATACCGGAGATGCCGGCGCCGACAATCAGGACATCAACGTGCTCACTGGCCAGGCAGCCAGCCTACCTCAGGTCTCCCCCACTTCGGCGCCGATTCGGCGTACCGCCTCGTCGATCTCGTCGAGGCTGACCGTCAGCGGCGGCAGCAGGCGGACCGTGTCAGGCCCGGTCGCGTTGACCACGAGGCGCTGCTCGGACAGGAGGCGGCGAGTCAACTCCGGACCGTCGCCGCACGCGAAGGCCAGCATCAGCCCGCGGCCGCGCACGTCGAGTCCGAGCGCACGCAGACCTGCCGCGAGCCGCTCCCCCTTGGTTGCGACCTCGGCCAGGAAGGCGTCGTCGATCGCATCGAGCACCGCGTTGGCCGCCGCGGCGATGACGGGTCCTCCACCGAATGTCGAGCCGTGGTCGCCGGGCTGGAGCAGGTCGGCGTAGGCCGGGCTCGTCACGCAGGCGCCGATCGGCAGGCCACCGCCGAGACCTTTTGCGACGGTCATCACGTCGGGCTCCACGCCCGCCTGCTGCCAGGCCCAGAGCGTCCCCGTACGGCCCATGCCGCACTGGATCTCGTCGAACACGAGCAGCGCGCCGGTCTCGTCGCATGCGGCGCGCGCCGCCGCGAGGAACGCGGCATCCAGCGGATGAATCCCGCCCTCGCCCTGGATCGGCTCGCTGAAGACCCGAGTCGGGTGCGCGCCGGCAGGGAGC
>Ga0081538_10004697_pt1 | contig 12508 bp, 12 predicted proteins | sample TabmetS5T2R1_FD_71022 | JGI IMG/M metagenome (GOLD analysis project Ga0081538, IMG submission 71022) | Tabebuia heterophylla rhizosphere microbial communities from the University of Puerto Rico - S5T2R1 | ecosystem: Host-associated > Plants > Roots > Rhizosphere ...
CAATTGTTGATAGGCATTATCAGCAACCTGAAAAAAGGTGCGGTTTAGGCTTGCTTATGCCAAGGCTAATGCCATAGTCTGTAAAATACTATTCTGCAAGCTGAAATTAAAGCTATTGTTAGAGAATTGAGGCGGCGGCATTAGTTGCAGCAGACAGAGATATATTCCCCCTGCGCAAAAGATGCTGTCAGCGAGGTGGGGAAGCCAGGTTATCCCGGCGGGCTCATAACCCGCAGAGCGGTTTCCACTTTTGCAAAATTGCGGGTGGCCGTAAGTTCAAATCAACCCCTCGCTACTTACTATTTTTTACAAACCAAAGAAGCCGGCCTTTTCAAGGCTATGCCTTTGGATGCCAGACAAGACATATTTCCATAAGCTTACGGCGCGATAACTATGTGACCCTGCGAGACGATGCTGCTATTGCCAGCCGTCCAGTTTCGTATACAATATGTCTGTATGGCCAGTTTCTTGCTGTGATTTTCCACATCATCCTGGTGTAATTCTATAGTAAAATGTTGAGTTGTGCCATTGCCCTTCGTAAGAATACTTAATAAAATGATTTTGCATTTTGTAGCTGCTCCATGCGGAAAGGCGACCTGTAAAGGCTACAGCGGATCTATCTTGTCCTATCTATAGCTGCAGCCATACAGGTGATTGGCGGCGTGTGGGGCGGCATGGTGTATCTTGCGCAGCCGCCAGATGACTTTTTTTACGTTGCGCCATATCGTGGTATATATTCCAGCGTTGCTCTGGGCATGATCGCTGCTCTTGCAGGCTTTTCCTTCTTGAAAAAACCACTATGGAAGGGGAAAATGGCTACGAAGTGACGAGATAAAGCCTGTATTCATAGGCTCAGGGCTGTGGGCGTTTGCAGGCCCGTTTGACTACTGGTGGCACCAGACCCTCTCGCAGGAATCACTCTTGATACTGCCTTTTCTTACCCCTTCGCACATGGTATTCGAGATAGGCATCATGTTCATATGGCGGCTTTGCTTTGGGGATTTTGCTGCCTGAGAAAGAACTTTCTCTATAGGGCATTCATGCCATATACGAATCTGCGCTTGCATTCTTGGGATAGAAAAAAGGGTGTAGTAAAAGCAACAGCTGCATAGTCACAATCTTCAGCCTGTGCTTAAGCTGAAGTTGCAGCTCGATTTTTCGAGGCCGTACCTCTGCAGCGGCTTTGTGAGGTGCCGGTGCGCCTTTGGAGTCGGGATGTAGAGGCCCGCCCTGATGTCGCGCTCTTTTGGCACCAGAATTTTCTTTGCAGTGGTGTCTCTGAATTTGCACCTGCCGCACTGGTAGCCCTTGTTCCTGCCCTCCGACTTCATGCGCTTGCCGCACATCTTGCATAGAGGGTTCAAGGCATCAAAGACAAGCGCAAGCCCCAGCACCGACAAATATTCAACATTCAGGATCTTGGGGTGCTTGCTTGTGCCTTTTCTTACGCCGCAGCCAATTTCGATCAGGTCGCCAGGCGCAAGATTTGCTGCAACATTTGCAAGGCCGGTCGGCTCGTAGACGGCCGCCGGCATTTCTGCGCCGCCCTGCTCGACTGTGAAGATGACGTGCCCACCCTCCATCGCAAGCGGCCTGCCCTTGACCCTGCACTTTACGCAGCCGGCAGTGTACGCCTTGATGTCGGCAAGCTGCAATTCGTTTTGCAAGTGCATATTTGTCCCCTGGTTTGAACGAAAGATCATCCAACCTTCCAGCTCTTCTCCTTTTGGCTGCAAAGCCGCCAGCGCCGACGCGACAACTTCAGGGCTCTCGCCCCTCACGCCAAAGAACACGGGGTCAGGACCGTGGGGCGCAATCAGTACCCGCTCATGATTTTTGTCGTAATTGTTGAATGTATTTGGATAAGTGTCTACGCTGAACTTGACAACTTTTTGCCTGTCCACGATGCGTGGCATGCCGCAGTTCTCCGGCTTTCTGTACGCGATCAGCTCGAACGTGTGATCGCAATCAAGCATCAGGCAGCCCATCGCTCCAAGCGAGCCAACAAGCCCCTGCCCGTTTCCAAAGGTAAAGTATTGGACGCCTGCAAGCTTTGCCATCTTTTCGGCCATTTGCCTGCTCGTCACATCACACATTGCAAGGGAGCTGAACTGCTGGATTGCCAAAGGAACACGGTCGCTCTCTAAGAACGCAGCTCCCGGGTTTGCGCCGCTGCCTATTGCCGAGCCTTCCTCCACTGCCTGTCTGACGTAGTCAATGACCCTGCCTGTGTCCTGCACTCTGGCCCTCAGGCAGACTGCCCCGTTGCCTCTGGTTTTCCAAGGGATGTTAGGGTTGAGCCTGACCAATAGCGGGTAGTCGATAAGCTCGGCGCCCATCTTTTTCTTCAGGTGCTCTGCCACCTTGAATGCAAGGTGCGTCGTGCATCTGCCGCCCCGCGAGTCCGTGTCGTCAAACGCAACGTGGAGGGTCTGCATGTATATGCGGCTTTTTCAACGCCGTGTCTGTATATAGCCGTATAATGTTTGATTCGAAAAATAACTATAAAAGTTGAGAAGGGTTAATATTGGACAACTGTCGACTTTTGTGTCAGTCTATCTGCCCAGGTTAGACTGGCTGAAAAAGAGCAGGCGCTTTTTAGCGTTGTACTGGAAAAAAGCCACGACCAACATTAGCGGCCCACCGCCGCTAGTATCCCTCTGTACAGGGCTATCGGCCCTGTTCTTGCTCAGTCATTTTCTTGTTTTGAATTATATCGCTGTTATAAAATTGGCATAGGGTTTAAATAGTTTCAGCATGGATCGTTGGGTAAGTGAATTAGATGCCAGTCGCAATAATTCCTGATATTAGCGAACAACACTGCATCGGCTGTGCGCTCTGCGTAGAGATCTGCACTGCTCTCGGCCCGGATGTGTTGAGAGTAAAACCAGTGGAAGGTTGGAAGAGAGGTAAGGCATTCGTGTTCTATCCAGAAAGATGCATCTCTGACGGAGCATGCATTGGCGTTTGCCCAACAAAGGCAATCTTCTGGATGAGGCCGATGGACTATACCCCAGGACAGCCAGTCCCACTGAAGAAGAGCGGCCTCTTCGTAAAGGGCTGGGAAGAAGGTTAAGAAGCAAGTAGGTCCTCCACTTCCTTTTCTTTTAATTTTTATTATTATTATTGTTGTTCTTCAAAAATTATTAATACTGTATTTGCTTGCTTGATCTCTATTGGTTGACTGGGACGAAGAGATCAAGGCCCACCTTTTCTGGGTCTGGGGCGAAGAGGAAGGCTTTATGAAGCGCGGCAGGGAGGGCATGCTCGTCATCACGGACAGGCGCCTTGCATTCATCATCAAGACAGACATGACCTACAGGATGCATGACACGCATTCTACCCGGCAGTTCAACAGGTTCAAGAGCGGCGAAAATGTCTTCCGGCCTGCCGAGGGCTACAAGCTTGAGCACCTTGAAAAAGACCTTGACAAGAGCCCCGACAACGTAGAGATCCCGTTCAGCCAGATCCTAGACATAACTTCGGAGGAAAAACGCTGGGGGACGCTCCTCAAGGTCAAGGTCAACTTGGGCGACAAGTCCAAGGTGCGCAAGTTCTCGATAGTCAAGGGCTGGGTTAAATACCCTGCCAAGGACCCGCTTGAGTTCCAGCACATGGACTGGAGCGCGCTTATAAACCTGGTAAAAACGTCTTAGCCGCCGTAAATTTATATTGCATTTCTGTAAGAGGAACTGTAACAATAGGACCGATTTATGGTCAAGACAAAGGCATTTGTGTTCATAAACACAGATGCAGGAATTGAAAAGCTTCTCCACGAAGAGATAAAATCGCTTGACGGCGTCAAGGAGGTTTACGACCTGTACGGCGGCGAGTACGACATGATGGCAATAGTGGAAGATGAGACGGACAAGGATGTAGCTGAGATAATCTCATGGGAGCTGCGCAAGATAAAGGGGATCCGCAGCACCAACACGATGGTCGTTGCAAAATAGTAATTAGAGGCAACTTTTCTTCCTCTTCCTTACATACATTGCCAAAAAAGCTGTTCGTGGTCGGAGTGGGCCCCGGCTCGCCAAGGTACCTAACTGACGCTGCCAAGGAAGCGATCCGCAAATCGCGCTATGTTGTAGGCTACAAGTACACGCTGGCGACTATTGAAGGCTTCATTGACAGGAGCAGGCAGCAGGTTCTCGAAGTCACGATGAAGACGCAAGAGGAAGTTTACCAGAATGTCTATCAGAAAATGAAGGACGGCGAGTACTGCACAGTGCCTTTCACCGGCGACGTCAACTTTTCCGAGTCAGAGGTGGTAGACAGGCTGCTAGAGATCTTTGATGACGATAACGTCGAGGTAATCCCAGGCATAAGCTCCATCCAGGTAGCAGCCGCAAAGGCTCAGGTCCCGACTGACAAGGCTTTTATCGTCACGTTCCATGTGACAGGCGACATCGAGCAGAAAAAGGCCGAGCTGCTGCACGCAGTCAGGCAGGGAAAAAGCGTGATACTGCTGCCAAGGCCGTGGCTGCGTGACCCGTCAAAGCACTTCATGCAGTCCGAGATCGCGAAATTCCTGCGCGCAAACGGCGTCGACACTACCAAATTAAAAACCTGGGTTTTTGAGCACCTGACGACTGAAAAGGAAACCACGTTTGCAGGCACCGTAGCCGACCTTGAAGGCAAAGAGTTCAGCGACCTGTCTGCAATGGTCATCGACCAGACAAAGAGGCAGACGTACCTTGGATTCTAGCGTGGCTCTGCAGCCGGCCATGAATTTTATCGGCACATGTAGAGTGACTTTAAATATTAAGACAGGTTTCATGTTTCTGGTATGTCAATAGATAACAAGTCTGTTGGCATTGCGTCACAGGACAAGGGCTCGATAAGGTATTGTGCTGAATGCGGCGCCAAAATGCCCAAATCGCAGCGAATCTGTCCTGCGTGTGGCGAGAGCCAAGCTTGACCGACCTCCCCTCTTTTTGTCGTCGTCATTGGTTGTAATCTTTAAAATCAGGCGCGAGAACTTCATGCATATATGAGCCAGGAACCTAAATACCCAGTCTCCCAGACATACAGCGTCCTTGATGGCTATGACATTTACAGAAGCAACAACCTGATAGTAGCCCTTGTGGTGGTCCAGAGCCAGTACGGCAGGGACCTTCGGCTTTACCGGTGGATCCGCAAGAAGGACCAATGGAAGGTCGACCTATGCAGGATGGGGGTGGGCAGGTGGAAGTGGGGTGAGATTGCTGCCAAGGCCGGCGAGTTTATCGAAAAGTACGGCCTGAAAAGCCAGGCAGCGGCCGACGCTGCTCCTGAAGAGCCATCATCATCATCATCATCGCCTGAATGACAATAATCTACGCGTCAAAGATAGATAGTAGTGGCCTCATCGAGGCCGCCAAACTGCTCTATCAGCTGCCATTCTATCACTGCCCCTGCAAACAACACTGCTGCAGCTATCCCAAGCTCAATAAAGGTGGGAACAAGTGACCCTTCAAGGAAAGGCCGCCTGTTGCCTGCGCGCCAGGGCTTGTCTTTTATCACGCGGTGGATAAGCATTCCGCTTCTTGACATCGCCAGCCCATAAACGAAAACCTCCATTATGCCAAATGGCGTGATGAGGATAATGAGCGGCGAGATGCTGCTCACGAGCGGCGACTGGCTGGCAAGGGCGGTAAAGATCATGCCGGTGGCGAACCCAGAGAACGCACCAAAGCCAATGCCTATGGCAGGGACAAACATGAAAAGTGAAATCACAAAGTTGTTGAGAAAGATGCCGCTCCCGTCGATGCCCTCTATCTGCTCTGAGAACTGGCGTCTCAGCTCCTCAGCATCCTCGTCGCTCATGTGGGTGGACGCGCCGGCATAATATGTGCCGATAAATGCTGCGGCGCCAAACGCGAGGTAGAGGAGGCGCCGTTTGATGTGAAAACGCAACGGGAGAATAGTTGGATGGCATTGTATAATTAGTTTTGTCAGTTGAGTCGCTGCAAGCTCGTGTTTTTATCTATGCGCCCCGTAACATAGTTCGGTGAACTATACTCCAGCAGCAGCAGCAGCAGCCGCCGCCGGCTCAGGCACTACCACTGTATTTCCGCAATTCTTTACCATCGGCAACGAGCCCATTGACCTCGTTGTACAGGACATTGCAGTCATAATGGTAGTCGCAGCCGTGATGCTGGTCATTGCCTTCAAGCTGCGCCAGCCGATGGTCATCGGCTACATCGGCGCGGGCATGATTATCGGGCCTTTCACGCCGCCATTCAGCCTTGTGCAGAGCCCTGAGACCCTCAACCTTTTCGCGGAGCTGGGCATAATCATGCTGCTCTTTGTTGCAGGGACTGAGCTTCCTATCGCAAAGCTACAATCTGTTGGCAAGGTGTCGATAATAACGGCACTTGCAGAGTCGCTTGGGACACTCTTGATAGTGTTCTTTATTGCTGAGAGCCTCGGGTTCTTCCTGTACGACTCGCTCTTTCTCGCTCTGGCGCTGTCTATAACGAGCACCGTCGTCACAATAAGGATACTTGAAGATGTCGGCCTGATACGGGACAAGTCGTCGACGCTCATCCTTAGTATACTGATAGTCGAGGACCTTGTGGCCATCAGCGCGCTAGGAATACTCCAGTCCGTGGTGACCACGGGAGACGGCGGCAGCGTGTCCATACTGAACGTAGTCATCTCGCTCGCACTAGTGGGCAGCTTTATCGCCGGCACCATAATCATTGGCTCCAAGCTCGTCCCGAGAGTCATCGACAGGGCCGGCAGGACGAACGACTATGCCCTTCTGCTGATAACGATCCTGAGCCTTGCTTTCGGCCTGTCGTTTATCGCAAATGGCATTGGCGTGTCAGTGGTGATCGGCGCCTTCCTCGCCGGTGTGCTCGTGGCCGAATCCAAGAGCGCGGCTGTGGCAAGGATAATCACGATCCCGCTGAGGGACATGTTTGCCGCGCTGTTCTTCATATCGATAGGCGCGCTCATGGATGTTTCGCTCATACCGCTGTTCATAGTTCCTGCAGTCATCCTCATACTATCATCCTTTGCTTCAAAGTTCCTGATAGTGCTTGGCATCCTGGTCAGGGCAAGGTTTGACAGTACCACCGCGCTGAGGGCCGGGCTTGGCATATCTGCGACCAAGGGAGAGCTGTCGCTAGTGGTGGCCAAGGGAGGCCAGGACGTAGGCGCAATCACTGCACCAATACTGCCGATACTCGGTGTCGTTACAATTGTGACCACCTTCATCGGGCCGTTCGTCATAAGGGTGGGGAGCAGGTTCAAGCTGGCCGAGCCGACGGAAGAAGAAGAAGACTCGAAGAAGAAAGAAAGGGAAAGCGAAGAGACCTAGGCAAATTTCTTGCGCAGGAGCAGCGCGGGCTGCTGGACGGCAGCGGTAGTTGTTGTTGTTATTGTAGTAGTAGTAGCCGTAGCAGCAGCAAATATTCCCAACTCGGCAAGCATCCGCTCCCTTTCCTTTCTCCTCCTCTGCTCAAGGAGCAGGCCGGCGATGTTGCGCGACCTCTCGAGATGATCGAAGGTTATTGTGCACCTTATTTTTGCAAGCATCTTGGCTATGGCGGAAAATATCCTGCGCATCAGAGTGTCCCTGACCTGCGATAGCCCGAGCAGCTGCTCAACTGTTGACTTGGAGTCGCTTCTTATAGCGATGACAATTTGCATCTTCTTCCTGCCTCTTGACATCCTCCTTATGGCAGCCAGGTTGTCCGCAAGCGCGAAATAGATGGCGAGCAGCTCCATCCTCTGCACACCGAACCTTTCGTTCTTGGGCGTAGGGCGCACGATCCGGATACTACTTGTTTCAGTAAAATGGTTGTACCATGCGACATAGCCGGAGGGCGAGGCGTCAGCGTCTATCACGACAATACTGTGCAGTCGCAATACGTACTTATCTTCGTCAGCATAGCGTATAAATGCATATCCAACGGGAAACATTTGCCATCTATAGGGCAACATATACTCAATAGATGCAGAGTTAGGAGCACGCGAGAGCGAGCGAGAGCGCGCGCGCGCACACATGATTTCTTCAAAAGCAAACAAAGCGCGAGGTTGATGGTGTGGCCCCATAGCGTCATCAACATGCAGGGCGCATCTGCTATCGGAGTTTCCAGTCAACCTCAACATAAGAGGCAGCTGCAATTTCGCAGCGGCGAACAAAAACCTACCTGACATAGAGTACGTAACTCCCTATAGAATAAGGAGAGCTATTGATTGAATTTCGGCAATAAAAATTAACTTGGCGTGCAAAATTTCACTGATGCTTCACAATTATTGTAGGGCATGCGGGGCTGACCCGAAGGTCATGGCTGTGTGCATCAGGTAGGTGCGGCGGCGCCATACTTTATGGCTGCCCAAACTGCGCTACCTTTTCAGACACCAGAATGCACATCGAATGTCTGTATCAATCGTCTATTGTGCACGCCGAAGAGGCGTCGTAGTAGCCTGCTTTGCGCGCCTAACGAGATCTCTGTACAGCCGATCGCGGTTGCCTGCTTCCCTGGCGGCAAGCTCTCCGGCAATCTTTGTCCTGCTTCCCTGGAGGTATTCTATCGTTATGTCGCTATCCCGGATCGCGCCAAGCATATCCTGCAGCTCCTCAAGAGCTAGAGCCAGGCTGACGGCCCTTTCGTACTTTTTCCTGCCAGCCGGCGGCACCATCTCAAGTATGTAGCGCAGCTTTTTGCAGTCCTTCCTCAGCCTGTGCAACTCTTCGACTTTGCTGCTGTCCGACAGCACCACTGGAAATGCGTCATTTATCTTCACGCCTAATTTGCCAGCAGCCCTGTCAATCCTCGACTCCAGCTTGCCCGCCGGTATACTGCTGCTGTCCAGCTGCACAGGCTGCATTTTCTTTAGCGCCCGCCCAAGCTTGCCAGCCCGCCCAAGCTCCGCCTTCCTTTTCTTTTGGAGCTGCCCAAGCAGCTTTTCCGCACCCGGTGCGTCTTCCGCCAGCGCGGCAATCTTGCCCCGGATTATGTCAAGGTCGCGTACATTGCTGTTTGCTTTGAAAAACTTTCTGTATTTTTTGATCTGCCTGTTTTTTCTCTTGCGCAGCTTTTTTGGTAGTAAGGAAAACGAGACATCCAGCCTCCTGATCGAGGTTCTCACGTCGTGGATGCTATTCTCGGTGCCTTGGTCGGCAAGGTACGCGTCCAGCCTCCTGCCTACGCGCCTGACATTCTGGCGGAACCTTTGCTTGTAGAACGCTGCCAGGGTGGTGGTGGTAGTAGCTGTCATTGCGCCTCACTTACTCTGCTAGTGGCCTTGGACGGACTTTAGGAAGCCGTCGATCCGCTTTTGCAGGTCGATGTTTATCTCCGGAATGGACCTGTTGCCGTCTACAAGCACAAGGTTGTAGCGCTTTTGCATGGTGCGGAATTCCTTGGCAATCATGTGCTGGTAAATGATGAACGACTCGTACATGTCGTCTGATAGCCCCAGGTCGGCACCTGACTCGTAATAGTCAAGGAACATGTTCTTTTGAAAGACGCGGTGCACAAGCTCGTTGGGATCGACATCCAGATAGAACACAAGATCCGGCACTATGGCAAAACCAAACAGCTGATGCGACCACCTCTTGCTTATGCCCCTGACCGCGTCCCTTGCCATCAGCGTGTAGATGTACCTGTCGGCAAGCACGATGTACCCAGAGCGCAGAGCAGGGATTATCTTGTTTTCAAGCTGGTCTGCAAAGTCGGCCGCGTAAAAGAGGCTCATGGTCCTCCTACCGAGCATGTGCTCCCTTTTCGCCTCCACTATCCCCCCACTTACAAGCTCTGATCGCCGGAGGCCGGTGTTGAGCACTGCATGCCCGTCTGCCTCGAGCTTGGTGGTTATCATGCCGATCTGTGTGCTTCTGCCGGAGGCGTCCGGGCCTTCTATGACTATCAGCCGGCCCTTGATCTCGATGTCCTGAAGGTAGAGTATCCCCTTGCCGTAGTACCTTATTGGCCGGGAATCGGTTCTGACCTGAGCTCTCCTCATTATTGTTTAAGCACTCCTTCTGCAACAGCGTTCCGCGGCATCTGTTGCCTCGGCGGCATTTCTATCACCTTCTGCCTCACCCGCTTTTGCTGCTCCTCAATGTCCGTAGTGCCGTCGATGACTGTAAACCCTTCTGTCTCGACCATCGACTCGTACTGCTCGATTATCCTTCCTTGGAATATCCTGTAGCTTTCAAACGGGTCGTTGCTCAGATTCAGATCCATTCCCGCCTCGTAGTACTTCAGCTTTGGCCTGCTCTTGACTATCCTGTCAAACGAGATTTCGACTGGAACCCTGAAGTAAAACGCGATGGTCGGCTTGATTGCAAAGCCGTAGACATGGCGCACCCACTCTGGGCTGCAGCCCCTGACGACGTCCCTTGCAAACGCGGTATAGATGTACCTGTCTGCAAGCACAGTATAGCCGGCGCGCAGAAGCGGCAGGATGTTCCTTTCGTACCTCGCCGCAAAGTCGGTCGCGTGGAGCAGGCTGAAGGTGGTGGGCGTCAGTAAGTTCTTCTTCTTACCTTTTGATATTATCTCCTTGACCTGCTCCGACGAGTTCCATTCCGTAAAGAACACTGGCATGCCGTTGTAGCGCAGCCATTTTTCTAGCAGCCGAATCTGGGTAGACTTGCCCGATCCATCGACGCCTTCAACGATAATGAGCCTGCCTTCCACCGGAAACCCTTCTTTTCTTCTCATATCGCCATGATCTCCTTCGCTGCCGGCGCGGCTGCCAATTGCTTCTCATAGGCAATAGAGTAGCTGACCGAGACGCCAAACGCCTGCTCGAACTTTTTCAGTGCCTCAGCAAGTAGAGTCAACGGTATGAGCTGCCTTGCAGAGGGCGCTATCCTGATGTCCACTTTCTTGCCCTTTACGGAGAGCCTGACATTCAGTCTGGCCCTTTCAAGGATTGCCGAAAGCGCAAGGCACGCCGATATCTTTTCCACCGACTTTTTGTTCTGTGGCTCCAGTATCGACTTGTAGCGCGAAAAGAGCCAGTCGACCGTCTTTTCCTTCCTCGTATGGATTATCGACAATGCCAGAATGAGCTGCTCTCTATGGCTCAAAAACGCGCTGTCCTCGTCAATCATCAGATAAAACAGGTTGTTGAGGTTTGTTATCAGAGGCAGGCTCGCGCCCTGCTTTATCGCGTGGGCGAGGATCATGCGCTCTTTTTCTCTCAGGAGGCCGGCGGCCACTAGTGGCTTGACGAGCGTGACTGTATGCCGCGGTAGCATTTCTGGTTGGCAGGCAAAAGTCACAAATGCCTTGGCCTTTTCGTTGCTGATGCTGCCTTTATAGAATGTCTTGGAGTCGCGGATAAACACCGAGAGTATCCCTTCGCGGAGGCCCTGTGCGCTCACTACGACTTTTTCAAAGTTGAACTTTTGCATCAGCATGCTGATTATTGACGAGCCTGCCGTAACAGTCTCTACCCTGTCCCTCCCTATCGCCCTAGCCTCTGCCAGCTCGTCGGCATCCATTTCGTAAAGCTCGCCTGTAATTGAAGAGACAGAGGACCTGTCCATCTGGTAGTTATGGATCTTGTCGAGCCTATAGTCTCTCAGTTCTTGGTCGTATCTTGCCATTGCCCTCAGCGTCCCGCCGACCCCGACAAGTGTGGTGTCGGGGCTCAGATCAAACTCTTTTCTGTCCGGCAGGACATCCAGTATATGGTGCTCCATCCTACTGTAGTTCTTTTTTGAAAAGGTGCCGTCGCCCTTGCCAAACATCTGCGACAGCCGGAGGGCGCCTAGCGGGTACGACTTGATCTTTTTGATGCCGTAATTTTCAGTGTACACCAGCTCCAGGCTGCCGCCACCAAGGTCAAAGAAAAGCGCGGTAGGGATGCATGTCGCCTGCAGTGCCCCGACATACGAATACAATCCTTCCTCCTGCTCCGAGAGCAACTTGAAGTGAAAGCCAGTCTGATTGTACACTGTTTTCAAAAAATCGTCCCTGTTGCCGGACTCCCTCACGGCACTCGTCGCCACGGGAAGCACGTGCCTAATGGAATCAAAGTTGATGACGTCGCGGAACATCCTGAGCGCGTCAATCGTGCGATCTATGGGCTCTTTCCCGAGGTAGCCTGTCTTGTGGAGGCCCTCGCCGAGCCTGACCTTGGCGCCTTCCTGCTGGTACGCCTTGAACGTGCCGTCTTTCTTGACATCATAGTTGACAAGCTTTACTGAATTGAAGCCAAGGTCTATTACAGATACTTTCATCGCTGATCCAGCCTATTGATGCAGCATTCATGCGGCTTTGTTAATAATATTATCTATATTGTTCATTTAGTAGCGGGCGACCTTTTTCAGGTGCTTTGGAGTCAAAAGCCATCTGAGGTCGCCCTTTGCCTTTGGCTGGAAGGAAGTCACGATTATTTTTGCAAGACCGGCTTTTTTCAGCACCACGCTGCCTGCGCTGCTGCCAAAGACGATCTCGCTTACCATGGTGCTCAGGTACGGCTCGTGGCCTACCACGAGCACAGACGATTCCGGCTTGAATTGCGACAGCTTGCGGTATAGCTCTGCCCTGCT